>FWWL01000250.1_pt1 | contig 156960 bp, 143 predicted proteins | sample 2228331 | NCBI WGS metagenome assembly FWWL01 (sample SAMEA103939775, study PRJEB20133) | metagenome | reverse complement strand
GCTCCGTCCCGGGTCGTTTCTCGTTTTAGCCGCCGCGGAGCGGCGGCCCCACATCTGACGCGGGGGGCCGCTCGCGCTCCGCCCACCCCTCCGCTCGCTTAGCCCCCCGCAACCCCCACCGCTCGCACCGGCAAAGCCGGATGCTCGCTTGTCTTGCCCGCCCCCGCCGCCGCGGAGCGGCGGCCCCACATTCGACGCGGGGGGCCGCTCGCGCTCCGCCCACCCCTCCGCTCGCTTAGCCCACCGCAACCCCCACCGCTCGTACCGGCAAAGCCGGATGCTCGCTTGTCTTGCCCACCCCCGCCGGCGCAGGAGCGCCGGCCCAATATCTCACGCGGGGGGCCGCTCGCGCTCCGCCTACCCTTCCGCTCGCTTAGCCCCCCGCAACCCCCACCGCTCGCACCGGCAAAGCCGGATGCTCGCTTGTCTTGCCCGCCCCCGCCGACGCAGAAGCGGCGGCTCCACATTTCTTGCGGTGGCGCCACAAGAAAGAAAAAATGAGGGATCTGCGCTCGTGCGCAGGTGTCTTTTCTCGTTGGGTTGTGGCCTTTGCTACACTGCTGGCCGTGCGGCAACAGTCCTTAGTTGGCGGTTTGCTTTTAGCCACGGCGTGCCACCGGGGTCCCGGCCCCCTGGCCGAGGTGGCAGGGAAAACCATCACCGTAACCGACGTGCACCAGGCGGTGGAGCGGGTGGCGGAAAGGCCGGCCTCCCAGGTGGCCCCGGAGCTGGTGGCCCAGGTTTTTGTGGACCTTTTGGAAACCGAGGTGGTTTTGGCCGCCTCACAAAACCCCGGTGACCGCGCCCTGGCCGAGCCCCAACGCTCGCAACGGGCTCGTGAGCTTCTGGTGCAGCTCTGCCCCCCTCCCGCTCCTCCCAACGACCAGGAGGTGCAAAGCGCCTTAGCGCAAGAAAGCGGGGGCGAGGTGAAAGAGAGGGTGTTTTTGCGCCAGCTCATCCTCGCGAGCAAGGCCCAAGCCCAGGAAGCCCGGGAGCGCCTGGCACGGCGGGAGGATTTCCTGGCCCTGTCGCGGGAGCTCTCCCGAGCCCCCAACGCCGCCACCGGTGGAGCCATTGGCTGGGTGGAAAAGGGGCAACTCCCCCCCGAGTTCGAAGCGGCCATTGGCGGTCTGGACGTGGGGCAGTACTCCCAGCCGGTGCAATCGCCCGCCGGCTGGCACGTGTTTTACGTGGAAAAAAAACAACAGGGGCCTGACCCCACCACCACGGAAAGCGTTCGCCAGCGCCTTTTAGCCCAAAAGGTTGAAGAAGCTCGCAACCGGTGCTTGAAGGAGCTGGCCCGCAAGCTGGAGGTCAAGGTGTTTTGCCAGGATGCCCCGTTTCCCTGCCGCAACCCCTTTGGGGAGGAACCATGAAGCGTTTTTGTGTGCTTTTGCTGCTGCTGGCCGCGCCGGCAGCCGCCGAAAAGAGGCTTTTAGAAGCCATTGTGGTGCGGGTGAACGAGCGCATCCTCACGGTTTCGGACCTGCGGCAAAGGGCGGTGGAACGAGCCGCCGAAACCGGCAAAAAGCTCACGCCGGAAGACATCCCCATTTTCCTGCAGGAAGCCGTGGATGAGCTCTGCCTTTTGGAGCGGGCCTCCGAGCTCAAAATCGAGGTGGAGCGCGCTGACGTGGAAGCTGCGGTGGCTCAGCTCAAGGAGCAAAACCACATTGCCGACGATAAAGCCTTTGACGAGCTTTTGGCCAACCTCGGCATGACCCGAAAGCAGCTGGAAGAGCGCCTGAAAGCCACCATCACCATCAACCGCACGCTGCAAAAAGAAGTGGGTCAGCTGCCGATTACCGAGGAAGAACTGAAGAGCCGGTACGAAAAGGAAAAGGAGCGCTTTGCCATCCCGGAAAAGGTGCACCTGGAGCACGTGTTTTTCCCCATTAAATCGGACGGCAGCAACGCCGAAAGCCAGTGGGAGCGAGCCCGTCGCCTGGTGGCGGCGGTGCGCGCCGGTGCCGATTTTTCGCAAAGCGTAGCCGAAGAAACCAAAAAGGGTGACGCCAGCGGCGGTGATTTAGGGGAAATTGCCCTTCCCGACCTGCGGGAGGAGGTGGCCAAGGCCGTGGCCAACCTGCAACCGGGAGAGGTAAGCGATCCCTTTGCCATCCCCGCCGGGGTTCACGTCATCCGCGTGAAAAACCGCATTCCCAGCAGTTTCAAGCCCTTCTCCCAGGTAGTGGAGCAGCTGCGCCTGGAGGAAATGGACCGGCGCTACCGGCAAAGGCTGCGCTCGGTGGTGGACAACCTCAAGACCCGCTACGTGGTGGAGGTTCACCCCGAGTACTTCTCGCTTTAACGGCTATTTCCCTTTACCGCCCACCATTTTCACCGCCAGGCACTCGAACACCGTAACTCCCCCTTGGTAGGAAACGGTGCCGTGGCGCAAAACCCGCCAGCCGCCGTTGTGATAAAGCCCGTTTTCCGCCAGTTGCTCGGCTAAGTTGCTGGCCCCTTCCAGCGCCGCCAGCAAACCCGGGCTTTGCGTGAGGATGATGGGCTTTTGCCCCGGAGCCGCCACCACCGTGAGCGGCTCCACCGCCAAATTGGAAAGGTCAGGGAGGAGAAAGGCCTCGGGAACAGGTTTGGCCTGCAGGCGGATCATGCGCGCCCGGGTATCGGGGCCGACGGTGCGCTTGGAGGCGTCCACCAGGTCCAGGAGGTAGTTGCGGACCCCGTCCAGGTCCTTGACATCGTAAATCTTGTCCAAATCCGGATAGGTTTGCAGGGCCTTGGCTAACAGCGAAATTTCCCGTAGGTAGTGGTTGCGCTGGTTTTCGGGAACCAGGTACATGACCACCAGCACCACCGGCTTGCCGTCGGGGGCACCGTAGTCAATCCCCGAGGGGCTCCAGCCAATCACGCACTTTAAATCCTCGTCAAAGGGGAGGCGGGCGTGGGGGCACGCCCACCCTTTGCCCAAACCGGTATTGGCCGCCTCCTCGCGTTTCAACACGTAGCCAAAAACGTCGGTGCCGGCGGGAACCTCGGGGAATGCCTCAATAATGTGGGCCAAAAACTGCAGGGCCTCGGTTTTGTCAGCGTGGGGCAGCTCAAACAAACGCCCCTCCTGCAGTGCATCGAGAATGGTATCCATCATTCACCTCCGAATTTGGAAAAAAACGACCTCTTGACCAGGTGGGCCAGCACCCCATAGGCCAGCAAAAACACCGCCACCCAGAGCCAATAGGACAGCGGCAAGGGCACAAGCCCGAGCGTTTGCGAAAAAGGCGAGTAGGGAAGCCAAACACCCAGCACCATGACCGAAAGCGTGGCCAAAAGCATGGACGAAGAAGGTCGGCTCTGGAAAAACGGCACTTTTTTGGTGCGGATAATGTGGACGATGAGAGTTTGCGTTAGAAGCGATTCCACAAACCACCCGGTCTGGAAAAGGCTCACCAAACTCTGGCGGCTTCCTTCGTCAAGCTGCGGGGACAAAAACTCCCGGCAGCCAAAGAAAAACCACATGAGGGCAAAGGTGGCATAATCGAAGAGCGAGCTCACCGGGCCAACGAAAATCATGAAGCGCTTGATGTTTTCCACGTGCCAGCGAAGCGGCTTGGCCACTTGCTCTTCGTCCACGCGGTCGGTGGGAATTCCGGTTTGGGAAAAATCGTAAAGCAAGTTGTTAGCCAAAATTTGCACCGGCTTCATGGGGAGAAACGGGACGAGATAGCTTGCTCCCAGCACCGAAAACATGTTGCCGAAGTTGGAGCTGGATCCCATGCGGATGTACTTGATGATGTTGGCAAAAACCCGGCGCCCCTCCATGATGCCTTCTTCCAGCACCAAAAGGCTTTTTTCCAAAAGCACGATGTCCGCCGCTTCTTTCGCCACATCCACCCCGGAATCCACGGAAATGCCCACATCCGCAGCCCGCAAGGCCGGTGCGTCGTTGATGCCGTCACCCAAAAACCCCACCACATGCCCGTTGCGGCGCAGCGCCGCTACCACCTCTTCTTTTTGGGTGGGCGTGAGCTTCACAAAAACCTGAGCCTCCTCCACCACCCTTTCCAGCTCTTCGGGGGAAAGGGAGGCAAGCTGCGCACCGGTGACCACCCGCTCCACGGAAAGCCCCACGTCCCGGCACACCTTTTCGGTGACCAGGGCGTTGTCGCCGGTGAGCACTTTCACCTGCACCCCAGCCTTTTGCAACAGCTTTAGCGCTTCATCGGCGGATTCCTTGGGGGGATCAAAAAACGCAATGTAGCCCAAAAGGATGAGATCGCTTTCGTCTTCCACGGTAAACGTGGTTTTTTCGCGCCCAAACTCCCGGTAGGCGATGCCCAACACCCGAAAACCGTCGCGGTTCAGCTTTTCCACTTCCTCGAATAAATCGGCACGAATAGCTGGAACAATCGGATATATTTCATCTTCGATTTGATAACGGCTACAGCAAGAAAATATTTCTTCCACTGCTCCCTTGCAAATCAACACGTGATCGCCTTCGTACTCCACCACCACCGACATGCGCCGTCGCTGAAAATCAAAGGGGAGCTCATCCACCAGCCGGCACTCGCTGGTATCCAAATCGGCGTATTCGAGGATGGCTCGGTCAATGAGGTTGCGCAGGCCCGTCTGGAAGAAGCTGTTGAGGTACGCGTAGTTGAGCACCTCTTCGCTGGGGTTGCCCAGGATATCCACGTGCTTTTCTAAAACCACCCGGTCCTGGGTGAGGGTGCCGGTTTTGTCGGTGCACAGCACATCCACGGCCCCAAAGTTTTGGATGGCCGGCAGACGCTTGACGATGACCTTTTTCTTGGCCATGGAAAGCGCCCCTTTGGCCAGGTTCACCGTGAGCATCATCGGCAGCATTTCCGGGGTTAAGCCCACGGAAACGGAAAGGCCAAACAGCAGCGCTTCCACCCAGTTTTTCTTGGTAAGCCCGACGATGAGGAAAACCAGGGCCACCATTACCAGCATCATGCGCATCATGAGGAACGTGAAGTCCCGCACACCACGGTCGAAGTCGGTTTCCGGTCGTTCCTCGGCCAAGCGCTGGGACAGGGCGCCAAAAAGCGTGCGCTGGCCGGTGCGCAGCACCAGGGCCTGTGCGGTTCCGCTCTCCACCCAGGTGCCAAAAAAGCAAGCGTTGGGCAGCTCCAGGCTTGTGGCCGGGGCGGAAGGGGGAACGGCAGCGGTTTTTTCCACCGGCAGGGACTCACCGGTGAGCGCCGATTCGCTCACGAAGAAGTCCTTGGCGGTGATGAGGCGCACATCGGCAGGGATGATGGAGCCCGCGTGCAGGACAACAATGTCCCCGGGCACCACTTCGGCAATGCGCACCTCGGTTTCCTGCCCATCGCGCAGCACCAGGGTGCGGGACTGCACGCGCTTGCCCAGGCGCTCCACCGCTTGGCTGGAGCGGCGATCCAAAACGAAAGAAAGCCCCACCGACAGCAGCACCATGGCGCTGACGATGACCGTAGACTTTGCTTCGCCAATGGCTGCCGAAACCGCAGCAATTACCAAAAGCTGCAGCACCAGCGGGCTCTTCAAGCGCTTGGCCAGGTCCTGCAGAGGCTTGAGCTTTTTCAGCTGGCTCACCTCGTTGGGGCCAAAGTGAGCGAGCTTTTCCTCGGCTTCCTCGGCGGTGAGGCCGGAAAGGCGCGAACCCACCTCCCGCAAAGCCTGCTCCAGGGGCAGCGAGCAGAGGCGGATGAACTCCTTCTCCTCCTGGTTGGCCGCACGCCACCCCACCGCGGCGCTGCGCCTGGACACCGGCACCTTGCCCTGAGGCGGCATCAGTGCCCCTCCCGCAGCGGCGTTAGCACGTCTACCCTTTTTCCGCCTGTAGGCCGATGAAACTTCGGGGTTTTCTCCACCGTCCACCTCCAGCCCTCTTCCGGCGCCTTCCGCCCGCGGGGCTAGAGGTGAACGGCGAGGCTAATGGACGTTCGCCTTCACGCTCCTAGCCACGGGGCGAAGCCGGCACCGGTGGGAAACCACGAGCCTCGGGAGGCTCAAGCTACTTGGACTGCCATCGGCGTCGCCCATCGTGTACCCTCCACCGCCGGTAACCACCAGCGGCAGGGCAAGTATAAGCCCCAAGGCGCCTCCTGAAAACACCCCCGGCCAGGAGCCCCACAACAAGGTGGAACACCACCCCGGGCAGCCCCGGGGACTTGACATCAAGTTCTTCCGGCTCCAAGATGGGAGTGGACAAAAGTGGAGCGAAGTGGACCAAGGTGGGCCACTCGCTGTGGCAGGCGAAGATGAACGGGGCGACAGGCTTTTTCCGGGGGAGCTTCCAGGCCAGCATTGACGACAAAGGTCGCCTGAAGCTGCCGGCTCGCCTGCGGGAACAGCTGGCCCAGTGGTACGGCAACCAGGTGTTCATCACTTCCTTCGATCCCTCGGAGCTCCGCGTTTACCCGCTGCCGGTATGGGAGGAGTTCGAACGCCGCTTTTTGTCCCAGCCCTCCCTCAACCCCTTGGTCCAGCGGCTGATGGAGCACGCCAACTACGGGCAAGAGGAGGAGGTGGACAGCCAGGGACGGGTGCTGATCCCCGCGCTGCTGCGGGAAGCGGTGGGGATCAACGGCGAGGTGGTGGTTTCCGGTCGGGGCAAGTTCTTTGGCGTGGTGGCCCGCGAGCGGGCCAGGGCCGAGCTGGCCCGGGCCTTCACCCCCGAAGAGCTGCAGCAGCTTTCGGCGCTGGAGCAATGAAAGACCATGACCGAGCCCCGTCACCTTCCGGTGCTGGTGCAGCAGGTGGTGGAGCTTTTCCGCCCCTGCGGCACTGGCCTGCTGGTGGACGCCACCGTGGGCCTGGGGGGGCACAGCGAGGCCTTGCTGCAGGCCCTTCCCCAGGTGCAGGTGCTGGGCCTGGACGTGGACCCGGAAGCGCTGGCCTACGCGCAAAAACGGCTTTCGCCTTACGGGGCGCGGGTGGAGCTGGTGCGGGCTTCCTACACCGCGCTTTCCGAGCTTCTGGCGGAACGGGGGCTCGCGCCCTCCGGGGTTCTTTTCGATTTGGGGGTTTCTTCCCTGCAGCTGGATGTGGCCGAACGGGGCTTTTCCTTTCGCCTGGAGGGACCGCTGGATATGCGATTCAGTAAGGAAGGACCGACCCTTGCGGAAATCCTCAGCGCCACCCCCGAGCCGGAGCTGGCTTCGTGGCTTTCCACCTACGGCGAGGAAAAAAAGGCGCGCCCCATTGCCCGGGCCATTTTGCGGGCGCTTTCCCAGGGCCACCTGCGTACCACCCTGGACCTGCGCCGGGTGGTGTGGTCGGTGACCGGTCCCAAGCGCGGGCACGTGGACCCGGCCACCCGTACCTTCCAGGCCCTGCGCATCGTCACCAACCGCGAGCTTTCCGGGCTTTCGCCGGCGCTGGAGGCGGCGGCGCGCTCCCTGCGGCCGGCAGGAAGGCTTCTGGTGCTGGCCTACCATTCGCTGGAAGACCGCATCGTCAAGACCACCTTCCGGCGGCTTTCCGGGCACTGCGTGTGCCCCCCGGGCACCCCCACCTGCCGCTGTAACCCCGAAGAGCTTCTTTCGGTGCTGACAAAAAAACCGATTCTCCCCAGCGCCGAAGAGGTGCGGCAAAACCCCAGGGCCCGCTCCGCCAAGCTGCGGGCGGTGGAGAAGAAGCCATGACCATCATCAGCTACCGCCCCCAGAACGCCTGGCTGCGCCCCAAACTGGACCAGGGGTGGTGGCGGTGGTTCCTCACCTCCCTGGCCTACGGGGGGTTGGTGGCGGTGGTGCTGATTTCCGCCGCCCTTCCCCGCCAGGAGCGGGTGCGCCTGGCTTACGAAATTGCCCAGCTCCGGAAGGAAACGGCCCGTCTGGAAAGACAGGTGCAAGAGCTGGAGCTGGCCAAACACCGGCTCTTGGCCCCCTCCCGCCTGGCCCAGTCCCTCCCCCAGCTGGGTTTGAGCTTGCCCCAGCCGGACCAGGTGCTGTACCTCACGCCGCAAGGGGAGCTGGTGGCCCCCACCCCCACAAAAAACCCAGGAGGAACGCGGTGACCCTCAACCCCCGGCGCTTCCAGCTGCTGATAACGGGCCTTTTGGCCGGGGCCACGGTGGTGGTGGTGCGGTTGGCTTACGTGCAGCTGGTGCAGCATGAGCTGTGGCTTTCCGAAGCGGAAAAACAGCAAGAAACCCTGGTACCCGTGGACGCCCCCCGGGGCACCATCACCACCCGCGATGGCTTGCTTCTGGCCGGCTCGGTGGAAAAGGTCGCCATTTACGTGAACCCCAAGCGCATCCCCAGGGACCGCTGGAGCCTCGTAGCCCAAAAACTAGCCCCGCTGGTGGGGCGCACATCTTCCCAGGTGCTGGCGGAAATGCAGCGCCGCAACGGCTTTTTCTACCTGGCCAAAGGGCTTTCCCCGGAGGTGGTGGAGCCGGTGGCGCGCTTGCACCTGCGAGGGGTGGGCACGCTTCCCTGGCAACAGCGGCTTTACCCCATGGGCACCTTTGCCGCGCCGGTGGTGGGCTTTGTCAACGCCGAAGGGCAAGGGCAGGCGGGGGTGGAGGCTTCCTGTCAGAACCTTTTGGCCGGGGAGGCTTCCCTGGTGCGGCTTTCCCGCGACGGCAAGAGGATCCCCACCCAGCTGGACGAGCAAACGGAAAAGCCCGGGCGCCCCGGCTTTCAGGTGGTGCTCACCCTGGACGCCCGGGTGCAGTGGATCCTGGAGGAAGAGCTGGCCCGCATCCTGGAGGAAGTGGGGGGCAAGGGCGCCACCGCTGTGGCCATGGACCCCGCCACCGGGGAAATTTTGGGCTTGGCTTCCCTCCCCTCCTACGACCCCCAAAACCTCGCCGGCTACCCCAAGGAGACCTGGCACCACCGGGCGGTGGAAACCGTGCTGGAACCAGGCTCCACGTTTAAGCCCATCGTGGTGGCAGCTGCCCTGCAGGCCGGGGTGGTGCGCCCCGACAGCCTGGTGGATTGCTCAGGGGGCGGTGTGCAGGTGGCGGGGTTTTTCATCCGCGACCACGCCCGCTACGGGATCCTGCCTTTGGCCCAGGTGCTGAGCTTTTCCTCAAACGCCGGGGCCATTCGCCTGGCGCTGCGCACCCCAGCAACCACCCTGGACGAAACCATCCAGGCGTTTGGGTTTGGAAAACCCACCGGGGTGGAGCTGCCGGCGGAATCACCGGGGCTTTACCGGCCGCTTTCCTCCCGGTCATGGTCGGCGCTCACGCCGGCAGGTTTGGCGCTGGGCCAAGAAATCAGCGTGACCGCGCTGCAGCTGGCCCGCGCTTATGCGGTTTTTGCCAACGGTGGCCTGTTGGTGCGACCCACCCTCATCCACCAGGTGCGGGACGCCGCCGGCCACACCGTGGTGGCGGGGGGACAACCCACGCCCCGGCGGGTGCTGGCCCCGGACGTGGCTGCGGCGGTGGCCGGCATGCTGGAGCGGGTGGTCACCGAGGGCACCGGAAAAGCCGCACAGGTGGCCGGTTTCCGGGTAGCCGGCAAAACCGGAACCGCGCAAAAGGCAGTGGAAGGCAGCTACAAGAGCGGCCGGCACGCGGCTTGGTTTGCCGGCTTTTTCCCGCTGCCTCAGCCCCGCATGGTGCTGGTAGTTTGTGTGGACGAGCCGGAAGCTACGTACTGGGCCGCAGAGGTGGCGGCCCCGGCCTTTGGCCGCATGGCCGCCCGCCTCTTGCAGCTCTTTGGGCACGTGCCAAAGGTGGAGGGGGTAGCATGAGGGTGGCGGAGCTGGCGGCGGCTCTGGGCTGCACCTTCCGCGGGGACGGCTCCCTGGAGGTTTCGGGGATCACCCACGTGGCGCAAAAGGTGCAACCCGGTTGGATTTTTGCCGCCCTGCCAGGGCTCCATCATCACGGCCTGGAGTTTCTCCCCGAAGCGCTGGCCCGCAAAGCTGCCGCCGTGCTTTCCGATCGCGACCCGGGTGCTGGCGTTACCTGGATTGTGGCGGAAAACCCCAGGCCTGCCACCGCCAGAGCTGCCTGGCTTTTGGCCGGAACCCCCCAGGACAAACTCACCATGGTGGGGGTGACCGGCACCAACGGCAAGAGCACCGTGTGCGACCTCACCGCCTGCATCCTCAAGGCTTTCGGGCGGCCGGTGGGGGTTTTTGGGACGCTGGGCTACCGCCTTCCCGGTCGGGAGGTCCCCGGCACCCGCACCACCCCCGAGCCCGCCGACCTGGCCCCGCTGTTGGCCGAGCTGGCCCAACAGGAGGGTGCCTGCGCGGTGATGGAGGTTTCCTCCCACGCCCTGGTTTTGCACCGGGTCACCGGGCTTGCCTTCGATGTGGCTTGCTGGACCAACTTCACCCAGGACCACCTGGACTTTCACCGCACCATGGACGCCTACTTTGCTGCCAAGCGGCAAATCTTTGACCTGCTGCGCAGCTCCCCACCGGGACGTCGGGTGCTCCCCGCCGACGATCCGGCCCTGGCTTCCGTGGTGGCGGAAAAGCGCCCCGGAGATGTGACCTTTGCCCTGCGTGCCGCCGCCCATGTGACAGCCAAAGACGTCTCCCTGGGCTTAAACGGCAGCAGCTTTACGCTGGTCACCCCCGAAGGGGAAGTACCGGTACGCCTTTCGCTGGTGGGCGAGCACAACGTGAGAAACGCGCTGGCGGCGGCGGCCTGCGCGGTGGCCCTGGGCGTGCCGCTTGCAACCGTGGTTGCCGGCCTTGCGGAAGCCAAACCGCTTCCCGGCCGGCTGGAGCCCCTGCCCCTGGACGCGCCGTTTCACGTGTTTGTGGACTACGCCCACACCCCCGATGCCCTGGAAAAGGTGCTGACCACCCTGCGGCCCCTCACCCCCGGCCGGCTCATCGTGGTGTTTGGCTGCGGGGGGGACCGCGACCAGGGAAAGAGGCCGCTCATGGGGGCAGTGGCCGCTCGCGTAGCCGATGTCCCCATCGTCACCTCGGACAACCCCAGAAGCGAGGACCCCATGGCCATCATTGCCCAAATCCTGGAAGGGGCAGCTCCGGTGGCCAACCCCAGGATCCTGGTGCTTCCCGACCGCCGGGACGCCATTGACGCCGCCCTGCGGCTGGCCGAGCCAGGCTCGGTGGTGGTGCTTGCCGGCAAAGGGCACGAGCAGGAGCAAATCTTTGCCAATCGCACGGTGCCCTTTTCCGATCGGGAGGTGGCGCTGGAGCTTGCCAAGCGGAGGAAGCTGGCATGAGGGTAAGCCTTGCCACCATCGCCCAGTGGTTGGGGTGCCCGGGTCCCAAAGGGGCTGAACCGCTGTGGGTGGAGGGCGTGGCCTTTGACTCCCGGCAGGTGCGGCCAAAAGACCTCTTCGTGGCTGCCCCCGGCGAGAAAACCGATGGGCACCTGTTCGTTTCCGAAGCGGCCTCCCGGGGGGCCGTGGCTGCCCTGGTGGCGCGGCTGGTAGACGCCCCCTTGCCGCAACTGGTGGTGTCCGACACCGTCAGCGCCCTGCAAGCGCTGGCTGCCCGCCTCCGGCAGGAAGCCGGCTTCCAGGTGGCGGCGGTCACCGGCAGCGTGGGAAAAACCACCACCAAGAGCATGCTGGCCGCGCTCCTCGCCCGTCGCTTCCGCGTCGCCCAGACCCAGGGGAGCCGCAACTCCCAGCTGGGCTTGCCGGCGGAAATGTGCAACCTCAATCAGGATGTGGATTGGTTTGTGGCGGAAGCGGGGATGAGCCGGAAAGGCGAGCTTACCCGCCTGGGGGAGGTGCTTCGCCCGCAGGCGCTGCTGTACACCCGCATTGCCCCCGTGCACCTGGAGTTTTTCCCCTCGGTGGAGGCCATTGCCGAAGCCAAAGCGGAGCTCATCCCCTTCCTGGACCCGCAGGGGGTCCTGGTCCTCAACGCCACCGACCCTTACCAGGAAAGCTTTGCTTCGCGGTTTTCCGGGCGCAAACTCAGCTACGGGTTGCCGGGGAAAAGCGATGTCTGGGCCGATCAGCTGGCCTCCCGGGGGCTTTTGGGCACCAGCTTCACGCTGGCGGGGCCTTTGGGCGGGTTTGCGGTGGACCTGCCTTTGCCCGGCCTGCACCAGGTGGAAAACTTCCTGGGGGCAGCGTGCCTGGCCCGGGCCCTGGGCGTCCCGGTGGAGGAGCTGGCGGCGGCCGCCGGAAGGCTGCGCCCCCAACCCCACCGGGGGGAGGTGCACCGCCTGCCCTCGGGGGCGCTCCTGGTGGACGACAGCTACAACGCCTCACCGGTGGCGGTGGCCCGCATGCTGGAGCTTTTGGCGCAAACGCCGGGAAGAAGAGTGGCGGTGCTGGGCGAAATGCTGGAGCTGGGACCGCAAGCACCCGATTTCCACCGCGAACTTGGCGCCAAAGCCCGGGGGCTCTGCCACCGCCTGCTTGCCGTGGGCGGGGAAAACGCCAGGGTTCTGGCCGAGGCTTTTGGCACCGAAGGGACGTATGTGGCTTCCGCCGAGGAAGCGGAAGAGGTCCTGGAAAACGAGCTCAGGGAGGGCGATGTGGTGCTGATCAAAGGGTCGCGGGGCATTGGCCTGGATCGGCTGGTGGCGGCGCTTTTGGCGGGGAGGGGCTAATGCTTTACCTCCTGGCCTGGCATTTGCGGGAGCTGTGGAGCCCGCTCAACGTGTTTCGCTACATCACGTTTCGTGCGGCCCTGGCCGTGGTGGTGGCGCTGCTGGTGGGCCTGGTGCTGGGCCCGCGGCTCATCGCCCTGCTCCAGAAGCTTGCCATCCGCCAGGCCATCCGCGAAGAGGGACCGGCCTCCCACCGGGCCAAAAGCGGCACCCCCACCATGGGGGGGCTATTGATCCTGACGGCGGTTTCGGTAGCGGCGCTTTTGTTTGCCGACATCACCGAGCCCTGGGTGTGGGTGGCCTTTGGAACCACCCTGGCCTTTGGGGCCATCGGCTTTCTGGACGATTGGCTGAAGGTCAAGCGCGGGAAAAACCTGGGCTTGCGGGCCTGGCAGAAGCTGGGGCTGCAGCTGGTGGTCGGGGCTTTGGCGGCGGTTTTCGTGCGGCTGGTGGCCGGCCATGCCGGCCACGCGGGCAAGCTTTACGTGCCGTTTTTCAAGCAGGTGCAGCTGGATTTGGGCTGGGCCTACATCCCCTTTGTGATGCTGGTGCTGGTGGCCTGCTCCAACGCCGTCAACCTCACCGACGGCCTGGACGGCCTGGCCATTGGCGCCAGCCTCCTGGCTTCCGGCACCTTTGCCATCTTCACTTACGTGGCGGGTCACGCGAAAATTGCCCAGTACCTGCAGGTGCCGGCGGTGGCGGGGGCTGGGGAGGTGGCGGTGTTCTGCGCCGGTTTGGTGGGGGCCGGTTTGAGCTTCTTGTGGTTCAACTGCCACCCGGCCATGGTGTTCATGGGCGATGTGGGCTCCCTGAGCTTGGGGGCAGCCATTGGCATTGCCGCGGTGATTGCCAAGCAGGAGCTGGCCCTGGTGATTGTGGGAGGGTTGTTTGTGGCGGAAGCGGCGTCGGTGATCCTGCAGGTGGCCTCCTTCCAGCTGCGGGGGAAGCGCATCTTCCGCATGTCTCCCCTGCACCACCACTTTGAGCTTTCGGGTTGGGCGGAAACCCAGGTGGTGGTGCGACTTTGGATCGTAGCCGCCATGTGCGCCTTGGCCGGCTTGGCCACCTTGAAACTACGATGAGCGGATTGCACTGGCGTCGCGCTTTGGTCATTGGGCTGGGGGTTTCGGGGGTGGATGCCTGCCGTCTCTTGCGGGCCAAGGGCGTGGAGGTGAGGGCCACGGACCGGGCTTCCCGGGAAGAGCTTGCCTTCCGCCTGGCGGAGCTTCCCCCCGAGGTGGAGGTGCACCTGGGCGAGGTAGGACCGGAGGTGTTGGCTGACGTGGACGGGGTGGTGGTTTCGCCGGGCGTTCCCCCCAGCGCGCCGTTAGTGCAGGAAGCGCGGCGCCGGGGTTTGGAGGTCATCCCCGAAGTGGAGCTGGCGTTCCGCTTTGCCGGTTCCACCCCCATCATCGGCGTGACCGGCTCCAACGGCAAAAGCACCGTGACCGAGCTTTTGGGCCTGGTGCTTAAAACCGCCGGCTTCAAGGTCGCGGTGGGCGCCAACCTCGGCCCTGCCGCTTCGGGCATGGTGCTGCGTGGTGGCTGGGAGGTGATGGTTTGGGAGCTTTCCTCCTTCCAGCTGGAGCTGACCCAGAGCCTGCGACCCAAGGTGGCGGTGTTCCTGAACCTTTCCCCCGACCACCTGGATCGCCACGGTTCCATGGAAGCCTACCGCCAAGCCAAAGCCAAGATCTTCGCCTTTCAAACCCCCGAGGATCATGCGGTGATCAACCAGGACGACCCCCAGGTGGCCTCGCTGGCCACACGCGCCCAGCGCCACGGCTTTTCGCTCCGCTGCCAGGATGCCGAAGCTTGCTTTGACGGCACCCATCTCATGCTGCAAGGCCGGGTGCTCATGGCCCGCCAGGCTTTGCCGTTGCCTGGAGACCACAACGTGGCCAACGCGCTGGCTGTGGCTTTGGCCTGCCGGGTGTTTGGGCTGGATCGGGACGCCATCGTTGCCGGCTTGCGTGCCGCCCGTTCCCTCCCCCACCGCCACGAGCTGGTGGCGGAAATCAACGGGGTGCGGTACGTGGACGACTCCAAGGGCACCAACGTGGGCGCGGTGGTCGCCGGGTTGTCCGGTTATCCACCCCGGCGGGTGCACCTCATCCTCGGTGGCCTGGGCAAGGGGCAGGATTTTCGCGAGCTCATTCCTGCCGTGCGCGAGCGGGTGCTGCGCGCCTACCTCATTGGCCAGGCCGCCGACGAACTGGAAAAGGTATTGACCGGCGTGGTGCCTATCGAAAAGTGCGGCACCTTGGAAGAAGCGGTGCGGATAGCCCATCTCTGCGCTTTGCCCGGGGATGTGGTGCTGCTTTCGCCGGCCTGCGCTTCCTTCGATCAATTCCACGACTACGCCCACCGCGGGCACGAGTTTGCCCGTCTGGTTCATGCGCTTGCGGGGGAGGAGAATGCCTAAGCGCAAGCACCTGGACCGCTTCTTGCTCTTTGCCACGCTGGTGGCGGCGCTTTCGGGTGTGGCTTTGGTCTATTCGGCTTCCGCTCCCCTGGCCCGGGACTACTACGGGCTCCCCGCTTGGGACTTTGCCTACCGCCAAATCATGGCCTGGGTCATCGGCACCGTTTTGATGCTGGCCTTCGCCTTTGCCCCCCTGGAGAAACTCCTCTCCCGGCCGGTGGCCCTGGGGGCTCTGGCGGTGACCTGGGTTTTGTTGCTCATCCCCTACTTCCAGCCGGAGGTGGCGCAAACCCACCGCTGGCTGCGCTTGCCGGGGGCTTCCCTGCAGCCCTCGGCGCTGGCCAAGGTGGTGCTACCCCTGGCCCTGGCTTCGGTGCTGGCGGAAATGCCCCTCCGCGGACGGGAGCAAAACCGCTACCTGGCAGTCACCGGCTTTCTCACCATGATCACCGCGGCTTTGGTTTACTTCGAGCCGGACCTGGGCACCACCCTGCTGCTGCTCGGCACCGCCACCGCCATGCTGGTGGTGGCCGACACCCGGCCGGGGGCCCTGGCGGCAGCGTTCGTTTCGGTCCTTGCCGTAGCCGTGGTGGGGATCCTGGCCGAGCCCTACCGCATGAGCCGGATTCTGGGCTTCTTGTCCGGGACCACCTACCAGGTGCAGCAAGCGCTCATTGCCCTGGGAAGCGGTGGCCTTGCCGGTCGGGGACCGGGGGCCAGCGTGCAGAAGCTCTTCTTCCTCCCCCAGCCGCACACCGACTTCATCTTTGCCATTGCCGGGGAGGAGCTGGGGTTTCTGGGAGCGCTGGCACTGCTGTTCCTTCTGGCCCTCATCGTGGCCCGCTGCTTTGTGGCCGCCACCAAAGCCCCCAGCCGCGCCGCGGCGCTTCTGGCCTGCGGCTTGGGGTTCGAGCTGGCCCTGCAGGTGCTGCTCAACGTGGCGGTTTGCCTGCACCTTTCCCCGGCCAAGGGGTTGCCCCTGCCGCTCATTTCCGCGGGGGGCTCGGACCTGGTGGCCAACCTGGTGGCCCTGGGTTTGGTTTTGAACGTGGGGAAGGAGGGCTCATGAGGGTTTTGGTGGCTGGCGGCGGCACCGGTGGCCACTTTTACCCCGGCCTGGCGGTGGCCCAAAGGCTTCTAAGCCTCGGGGCCGAGGTGTTCTGGCTGGGCGCCCGAGGCGGGCTGGAAGCTAAGAAGCTTGCGGACCTCCCCATCCCTCACAAGCTGCTTTCGGTTTCCGGCGCCGTGGGGGTGAAGCTTGCCGCCAAGGTGAGAAGCCTTTTGCGTTTGGGACCGGCGTTTTTGTCGGCCCGGGCGTTTGTGGCCCGGGTGCGGCCAGACGTGGTTTTGTCGGTGGGGGGCTATGCCGCTTTTCCCGGGGCAGCAGCGGCCGCTGCCGCGGGAACACCGCTGGTGATTCAGGAGCAAAACGCCTGGCCGGGGGTCACCCACCGCTTGATGGCGCCGTGGGCGGCAGCTATTGCCTGCGGCTTTCCCCAAGCGCTGGAGGCCTTCCCCTCGCTCCCCGCCCGCTGGACGGGAAACCCGGTGCGCCAGGAGTTCTTCCAGGTGCCCCCTGCTCCGCAAAAGCGCTCCCTTCTGGTGTTGGGGGGAAGCCAGGGCTCGCAGGTGCTCAACCGCCTGTTGCCGGAAGCCTTGGCGCTTATTCCCCCGGAGCTGCGGCCGGAGGTGCTGCACCAGGCCGGTGAGAGGTGGGAAGCGGAGGTGAGGGCCCGCTACCAGGCTTTGGGGGTGCCGGCCCAGGTGGTGGGGTTCCTCACCCAGCCCTGGGAAGCGCTGCGGGAAGCTCCGCTGGTGGTGGCCCGGGCGGGGGCGCTCACGGTTTGCGAGCTGGCTGCCGCCGGACGCGCGGCCATCCTCATCCCCTTCGCCCAGGCGGCCCACGGTCACCAGCTGGCCAACGCCCGCGCCCTGGCCGCCACCGGTGCCGCCTGGGTCATGGAGGAAAGGCAAGCCTCGCCTTCGGCCCTGGCCAGCCTCTTGACCTCGGTTTTTGCCGAGTTGCCTGCTTTGGCCGAAAAGGGAGCCCAGGCCAAGGGCTTGGCCCGCCCCGACGCCACCGAAGAGGTGGTGAGGGTGCTGGTCCGGCTCAGCCGCAAGCCGGTGGAGGTGGCGGCATGAACTTCGGGCGGGTGCGGCACCTGCACTTTGTGGGCATTGGCGGCGCCGGCATGTGCGGGCTTGCGGAAATCCTGCAAAAGGAAGGGCTTGAGGTTTCGGGGTGCGACCTGGCCGCAAGCGAAACCACCATGCGTCTTTCCCAGCTGGGGGTTTCCTGCCGCCTGGGCCACGATCCCCAGCACCTGGCCGGGGTGGACGTGGTGGTGGTTTCCTCGGCGGTGTCAGCGAGCAACCCCGAGGTGCAGGCCGCCCACCAGCGGGGGATCCCGGTCATCCGCCGGGCGGAAATGCTGGGGGAGGTCTCGCGCCTGAAGTGGACGGTGGCGGTGGCCGGCACCCACGGCAAAACCACCACCACCTCGCTTTCGGGCTTCATCCTCACGCAGGCAGGGCTGGACCCCACGGTGGTAGTTGGTGGACGGGTGCACTTCCTGGGGGCCCATGCACGGTTGGGCCACAGCGAGTTCCTGGTGTGCGAGGCCGACGAGTTTGACCGCTCGTTTTTGGCCCTGCACCCGGTGATTGCCGTCATCACCACGGTGGAAGCCGAGCACCTGGACACCTACGGCACGGTGGCGGCCATGGAAGAAGCGTTCGTGGAGTTTGCCAACTCGGTGCCGTTTTACGGTGCGGTGGTGGCCTGCCTGGACGATCCCGGGGTGCGGCGGCTTTTGCCCCACATCCGCCGGCGCACCCTCACCTACGGCTTCACCTCCCAGGCGGACCTTTCCGCCCGCCTGTGGGAGCTCACCCCCCAGGGGGCAAGAGCCCGCCTGGTGTTTTCCGGGCAGGAGCTGGGGGAAATTTCCGTGCCGCTTTTTGGCCGGCACGGGTTGTCCAACGCTATGGCGGCTTGCGCCGTGGCTTTGGAAATGGGGGTGCCCTTCTCCACCATCGTGCAAGCGGTGGGCTCCTTTTCGGGGGTGGCCCGCCGCTTCGAAATCAAGGGGGAGGTGAACGGGGTGACGGTGGTGGACGACTACGCCCACCACCCCACCGAGGTGATGGCCACCCTGCAAGCCGCGCACCAGAGGTTTCCGGGGAGGCGGCTGGTGGTGGTCTTTCAGCCCCACCTCTTCTCCCGGACCCAGGCCTTCGCCCGGGAGTTTGGCGAGGCCCTTTTGGAAGCCGACGTGGCTTTCGTGCTTCCCATTTACCCCGCTCGCGAAAGCCCAATCCCCGGGGTGACCGCCCAACTGGTGGTGGACGCCGCCAAGGCCGCCGGGCACCGGCGGGTGGAAGCGCTGCCTTCCCTCCAGGAGGCAGCCGAAAGCCTTCCCCAGCTGTTGCAACCCGGCGATGTGCTGCTCACCCTGGGGGCCGGCAACGTGGTGGAGTTGGCCAACGCCTTGGTGCGAGGAGGTGCTGTATGACCAGGCGATGGACGGCTCGCCTTTGGCTCAAAGCCCTGGTTTTCCTGTTGGCCCTCTTGGGCGCCGGAGTTCTGGCGCAAGCGTGGCAGGTGCACAAGGTGGAGGTGGTGGGCGTTCGCCGCTTCGATGCCACCGCCATCGGCAAAGCGCTGGAGGACGCTTTGGGTAAGCCGCCGCTCTTGGCTTCCGCCTCCACCCTCCGGGAAAAGCTCCTGGCGGTGCCGTGGGTGGCCGATGCCCAGGTGGCGGTGGGGCTGGACGGCAGCATCCGCTGCCTGGTGCAGGAGCGAACGCCGGCGGCGATCCTCACCGACCGCCAGCCCTGGCAGCTGGTGGACGCCCAAGGGAAGATCCTCGGGCCCGCCGGCGGCGAGCCGGACCTTCCCCAGCTTTCCGGATTTGCCCCTTACCCCGAGGAAAGGGCCAGGGTGCTCAGCATCCTGCCCACCCTGGCCGCCACCTGGGGACAGCCGGTGGTCAGCTGCCAGCGGCTGGGGGCCCGGGACGTGGCGGTGCTTTTTGCCCACGAGCCCCTCACCGTGGTTTTGGATCCCCAACGCCCCGAAACCCTGGTGCACGGGAAGCAGGTGCTGTCGGCGTGGAACAAGGCAAACCTCGGCCCGGTGGCCCGCCTGGACCTGCGGGTGGCCGGCAAGGTCTTTGTGCAACCGGTGGTGAGCGAATGATGGCCAGCGACACCTTGCTTTCGGCTTTGGATGTGGGGAACTCCCGGGTCCTGGCCCTTATGGCCGAAGTGACCCCGGAGGGGGAGCTGGTGGTACGCGGAGCCGGCATGGCGCCGCTGCCCGAGGGCATGGAGGCCGGGCAGGTGGTGGGCTTCAAAAGCGTGGTGGAGCGCATCAAGGAAGCGGTGCAGGAAGCGGAAACCTCCGCCCGCATGCCCATGGAGCGGGCCTGGGTGAGCGTCGCGGGAACCTACGTGGTGGGCAAAAACACCAACCCTGAGCTGCCCATTGCCCCCCGCCGGCAACCCATCACCGCCAAGGACCTCCAGCGCCTGTGGGACGCCGCCCGCTGGCAAAACCTCCCGCCGGGGCACGTGGTGCTGAACGTGCTCCCCCATGACTTCACCCTCGACGACCAGGAGCACCTGGTCAACCCTGAGGGCATGGTGGGGAGCCGGCTTTCCATGAACGCCCTGGTGCTCTCCAGCAAGGAGGGGCCCCTGCGCACCCTGGAAAAGGCCATCAACGACGCCGGGGTGGCAGTGGAGGGCTTCCTGTTTGCGCCGGTGGCGGCCTCCCTGGCGGTGCTGACCCCCGAGGAAAAGGCGCTGGGCGCTCTGGTGGTGGACTTTGGCTTTGGTACCACCAACTTTGCCCTCTGGCACCGCTCCCACGTGGTAGCCACCGGCACGCTGCCGTTCGGCGCGCAAAAGCTCAACGACGACCTGGTGCAGCTGTTCGGCACCACCTTCCAAGCTGCGGAAGAGGTGAAGAAGAGCAAGGTCACGCTGCTTTTGGACACCGTGGACGAAGAAGAGGTGGTGCTGCTGCCGGTGCTGGGGGGAGGCACCACCAAGGTTTCCCGGAAAAAGGTGTGCACGGCGGCAGCGGCAAGGGTGGCCGAAATCTTCCAAATGGTGGGGATGGCCTACACCCAGCAGCTCACCCGGGACGTGCGGCTTTTGTCGGTGGTGCTGTGCGGCGGGGGCTCCTACCTGGAAGGCATCGAAGCCCAGGCCAGTGCGGTTTTTGGCTGTCCCGCCCGGTTGGGAGAGCCTCTGGCTTGGCAGGATGCCACCAGCTGTCTGTCGCAGCCGCCGTTCCCCCTGCGTTCCGCCGCTTGTGCTTTGGGTTTGCTTCACTTCGGCAGCCAAACCAGCCAAGGGAGGGTGGGACCTTTAGCTGCCGGTTTGCAAACGAGAAAACCAAGCCTTTTGGACCGGCTCTTGAGCCGAGTAAAAAAGCTACAAAAGGAGGAGGGTGCTTATGATCATCCTTGACGATGTCCACGATGAAAAACCCGCCATTGTCCCCGACGAAGAGCAATCGCCTGCGGTGTTGAAGGTGGTGGGGGTGGGTGGCGGCGGCTGCAACGCCATCAACCGCATGATCCGCGCCGGCGTCAAAGGCGTGGAGTTCATTGCCGTCAACACCGACGCCCAATCGCTGAGTCGCTGCGCGGCGCCCACCAAGATCCAGCTGCAAACCCCAAACACCCGCGGACGGGCGCTGGGAGCCGGAGGCAACCCCAAGGTGGGCAAGGAAGCCGCCCTCAACAAAACCGACGAGCTCCTAGAGGTGCTCACCGGCGCCGACATGGTGTTCATTGCCGCCGGCATGGGGGGTGGCACAGGCACCGGTGTCGCTCCGGTCATTGGCACCCTGGCCAAGGAAGCCGGAGCGCTCACCGTGGCGGTGGTGAACACTCCCTTTTCCTTTGAAGCCAGCGAGCGCATGCGCATTGCCCAGCAGGGGCTTGCTGAGCTGGCCGGCTGCGTGGACACCCTCATCGTGGTTCCCAACGCCCGCCTGGAAGAAATGGCCCCCGCCAACATCACCATTACCGAGGCTTTCCTCCTGGCCGACCAGGCACTGCACCACGGCGTGCAAGGCATTTCCGAAATCATCAACGAGGTGGGTGTGATCAATCGGGACTTTGCCGATGTCAAAGCGGTGCTGGAAGGCGGCGGCATGGCGCTCATGGGCATTGGCGTTTCCTCCGGCGAGCACCGGGCCCTGGAAGCGGCGCAAAACGCCGTGGCTTCCCCGCTTTTGGACGGCATTGCCCTGCACGGTGCCCAGCGGGTGTTGGTCAACTTTGTGGCCGGACCCGACGCCACCTTGGGGGAAATCAAGGAGGCGGCCCGCTGGATCCGCGAGCAGTGCGCCGAGAATTGCCTCTACCTCTTCGGCTACGTGCAGCGCGAGAACTTCGACAACCAAATCCAGGTCACGCTCATTGCCACCGGCTTTGCCGGCATGGAGCAACCGGAAAACAAAAGCGCAAGCCGCGCCGAGGTCAAGAAAAGCGAGGTCGCAAGCTTAAACCCCTTCCTCCCCACCACCAGCGACACCCCCAACTTTGGGGTGCAGATTCGCCCCGATGACTTCCACCTGCCCACGGTGCTCCGGCAGCAGCTGGACTAGGGCTCAGCGCTTGCGAAAGAGGGCTTCAAAGGCAGCGCGGGGGTCTTTCAGGGAGGGCTCGTCGCTGGCAAACTCCTGCACCAAACGGGGGGAGTAAAGCTGGCAGGCGTTGGCGGCGTTTTTGTTGGGAACCCGGGTCAGCACCGGCTTGAGGCACTCGTTAGGCGCCGAGGTATCAAAAAACGAGCAGTGGGCGCAGGAATGAAGAGCGGTCTTGCACTTAAAGCAGGTAGCTTCCAGCGGCACCGAGCTGGTAAACGGCTGCTTTTCCCCGCATACCCGGCAGCGGAACACCGAAACCGTTGGGGCCCCCAAACCCCGGCCGCGGGGGGCCAGGCGCTCTTCGTCCCGCGCCCGGCGGCTCTGCTCCCTCTGCCTTTCCCGTTCTTCCCAATCGCTGTCCTGGTAACCCCGATGGCGGTACTTGCGATCCGACATACCTCCTTTATAGCACCCGCCGCCGCCCACGGCTAGCCCATTCCCTCCACGTCAGAAGGCAAACCCCCGGCCAGGCCCGGCAGGCACCACGACCAGTGCAACTCGCGCTAGCAGCTTGCAACGCGCAAACCGCGGTTTTCCCCACTGAAGACGGATTCGTGTTAGGACCGGGGCTTGCCCTCGAGCCTTGCTTCTGGCTGTTTTTCGAGCTTTCCCAGCTCCTCGCGCATTTGCCTGATTTCCTGGTAATTGACGTGTCTTTCTTCGGGCTGCCCCCATTCTTTGGGGTGCAGGTACGTCCCTTGCTCGTTTGCGGGCTTTTCTTCTTCCACGGGAATGCGATGGGCCTCAGCAAAGGGGTCCTTGCGAATACCGGTGACCTGCCAGGAAACCTTCATGCCCGGCCTGCCACCCGCAATCTTGAAGCGGTTGTGGGCGATTTCCTCGGCCACGTAAAGGCTTGGTCCTGGACCACCCAGAGCCGTGAGCTGGTAGCGGAAGTCCCGGTTCAACGCCTCAAACCATTCGGGCAATTCCACCCAGGCTTCGCCGTTTTGGTCAAGCACGACGTTCCCGTCGTACACGTTCTTCATATCCGGCGACTCCACAAACGAGTGGTAGAGGTACTTATGCTCAGGATCAAGCGGATGGTCAATCTTGAAGGAGCCGCCACCTTTGGAAAGGGTGCCGGTGACCTGCACGTTGCCCTCAAAAAAGCCGGCAACTCCGCTTGCCGTCCAGCCGTAAACACCACGGCCGGTGTTGCTGCCACCGGCTACGCCGCGGCCGCTGTCGCTATGCCCGTGCACTCCAATGGCTTGGGCCTTGTTGGCCTCGCCGTACACGCCCCGGCCCTCATTCCCTGACGAATAGCCGTTGATGCCGCGCCCCTGGTAGCTGTACCCGCGCACTGCGTCGAACGAGCCGTTTGTCGCACCGTAAATAGCAATAAAGGAGCTACTGCTCGCCACCACGCCGTAGCCGTCGGTACTGATGCCGTGGACACCCACCCCGCTTGGGCTCACACCTCGGACGCCTTCCGCCTGAAGAGAGGAAGAGGTAGCTTTCCCGTAAAGCGCGGACCCATCAGCGGACTCTGCATAGACCCCAGTTCCCGTGCTGGTGTTGCTTATCGAAAACAAATTTCCACTGGTAGCACCCGTTCCATTGAACGGCAACGTAAGCCCCCCCTGCTGGTCGTTGCCCCAGGTGAGGTTCCCGCCGAAGACCTTCAGCACCTGCCCGTCACTACCGCCACTGGCGGAAAGTTTTGCCTTGGTCACGGCTCCGTCAGCGATCATCGAACTGGTAATCCCACCGTTGGCCACTGCCAAAGTCACGTTTCCTGAAGTTCCGCCTCCGGTGAGCCCCTGTCCTGCCGTCACACCGGTAATGGTGCCGCTGCCACCGCTGGAGTTTTCGGCAAGCAAGCTGTCGGCAAAGTGCATCTCCACCGTGGAGGGATCATCGGAACCGTTGGCAATGGAAGAGCCAAAGGCAATCACCTTGCCTGAACCCCCCGTGACCTCAATTTCCACCTGATAGTTGGGCATGGAGGTGCCAAACAAGCTCCACACGTTATCCTGCTTTTGCTCCCGAGCTCCCAAATTCCACGTGCTCGGTGAGCCGACAACGGCGCCGGTTTCATCCACCAGCCGCAAGGTCACGGTGCAGCTGTTCCCCGTGGTTTCCACCACACCTACGTTGAAACGGAAGTCCGAAGCGCTTCGATCCGGGGAGATTTGCCTTACCCCCACAATGTGAGTCCTCTCTCCCATCCCAATGGCAAAGGACGCGGGAATGCCCCCAAAGTACTGCCCCCTGGAGTCGCGAATGCCTTCTCCAGCAGCTTGCGCATAAATTCGAGACGAGACAAGAACCTTTTGGCTAGAAACGATCCGCAACGCTCCAAAGTTGGACTCGTGGAACATGAACTGCACCGCATCGTCGTAGCGCTTGACATCACCGGGTGGAATGGTGTCCGTGTAGGAGCTGGGCGAAGGGTTGGGCTGGCGTTTGAGAAAGTAGAAGGTGACGGTGGCCGGGGATGTGTTGGGGTTGTAGACCCAGACGGTGGTGTACCAGGGAGCGACCCCTACGGCCGAACCCACCGACGGCAGGTAGATGTCCGTGCCGGCAAAGCCGGCAAATGAAGGATCAGCCAGGGTAAAAAGAGCCGCGGCCAGAAACAGAACAACACCCCTGCGACGCATAAAATGCCTCCTCTCTGGCCATCGTCGCCGTCTCCTGGAAGCCGTGTTCTGCACCCCCGTTGGGGGCGGCAGCGAGACCGGAATTGAGTCATAATATGCATTGCAAATCTCGCTCCGTCAAGAGCTGACTCGCGCAGACGTGGTGCCTTTCTTTTCCAGCAGAGTGGCACCTCGCCACGCGTTTCCCGTGACGGGAAAAGCGGCTGCGCAACCTCACAAGGAGCGTGGGCGATTCCCAACGCGCGGCGCTTTCATTGCTTACCCGCGCGGGAGCGCGGGTCCCACAGTTTTTTCTTTCTGTGGGGCCATCGCCGGAAATGTGGGGCCGCCGCTCCGCGGCGGCTAAAGAGAGAAACGAACTGCGCAGGAGCGCCGGTCCCACAATTTTGAGCGCGGCTCGCACACTTTGGGGATAGAAACCCGCGCGGAGCGCGGGTCCCACAGCTTCCCGCGCGGGTTCGACATTTTTCTCTGTGTGGGGCCGCCGCTCCGCCTGTGGGGCCGCCGCTCCGCGGCGGCCAGCAAGACCGAAGAACTGCGCAGATCGCAGGTTTCACGACCTCTCTCCGTAACGGAGCCAGGTGTCATTTTTGCTAAGGGTTTACGGGATAGGCTATACTTCCGCTGCAAGGAGGGTTTGGGGCTCGATGGCGGAAAGCTCACTGCATCGCAGGGTTAAGGAACTCATCATCAACAGGCTGCAGCTGGAAGGGATGACCCCGGAGGACATCGATGACGCTGCCCCCCTCTTCGGCGATGGGCTGGGGCTTGACTCCATTGATGCCCTGGAGTTGGTGATTGGCATCGAAAAAGAGTTTGGGGTGCGCATCCAGGACGAAGAAGTGGGGACCAAGGCTTTTGCTTCGGTGAACGCCCTGGTGGAGTTCTTGCGGAGCAAGGGTGTCCAGGAGGCAGCCTGATCCCCTCCCTCACCAACCCCCTTTCCGCTTTGCCGAGCGCAAAGGGGAAGAGGTGGTGGTTGTTCCTGCCGCCGGTGCCGCCGAAAGCTTTCCCTTCCCCGTCCCCCTCACCATGCTGACGGAAGCTATGGCGCAAGCTATTCTGCTTTCGGATCCCCCGGAGCACAGTGAGGGTTTGCGGCTGGTGGCCATTGACCAGGCCAGCCTCCGGCAGGAGGTGAACGCTGGGGACCGCCTTTCGGTGGTTTGCCGGAAGGAAGCGAGCTTTGGGAAGCTCAGGCGCTACGCCTGCCGGGCCCTCCGGGGTGGCAGTCTGGTTGCGGAAGTGACGGTCACTGTGGGTTTTTGACCCGAGGAGAAAACCATGGATCTCAAAAAATACAGCGAACAAGGCGTCACGGTCCTGGAGCTTGCGGGCAACGTTAAGCTTGGAGAGTCAGCCAAGCAACTGGCCGCAGAAATCGAGCGGGTCTTTCAGGAGACCTCCGGCGGGTTGCTTTTGGACGTGGCGCGCATTGATTACGTGGATTCCACCGGCATCGGTGAGCTGGTGGGTTACCTCCAGAAGTTCACACAAGCGGGCCGCCGCATGGCCCTCCTCCGCCCCCATCAGCGGTTGGAGGCGCTTTTGAAGCTTACGCAGCTGGACCGCATCTTTCCCATCTTCTGGGAACGGGAAAAGGCGCTCGCTTTTCTCAGCGGTGAGCAGGGGGGATGAAAAGAAGGGATGGTGGTGCGAAAGGGGGGACTCGAACCCCCACGGCTGGGAAGCCACAAGATCCTGAATCTTGCGCGTCTACCAGTTCCGCCACTTTCGCCCGCGCACTAAAAATGGTACGTGCCAAGCAGGAACCTGTCAAGAACCGGTTGGTCTCCGCAGAGGTGGCTCTGGCTCTGCGGAAACTGTCGGCTGTGTTGCGGGATTTCGGGCCCCAGGGGGCAAGCCCCCGGCGTCTGGCGGAGCTCTTAGAGCTTCCCCCCGGAAGCCTGGAAGAGGTGCTCCAGCTCGCCGAAGAGAGGGCCGTGGCGGTGGGCCTCCCCAACGGCCGGTGGGTTTTGCCGGATCAAGCCGGTTTCGTGGCCGGGGTGGTCCGCACCACCGCCAAGGGCTTTGGTGTGGTGCGCCCGGTGAAGGGGCAAGGGGACGAGGTAGTGGTTCCCCCGGAATCGCTCAAGAACGCCATGGACGGCGATCTGGTGCTGGTCAAGCGCCGCAGCAAGCGCGTTCGCGGGCGGTGGGTGGCGGACCGCTTCGGTGAGGTGGTCAAGGTTTTACGCCGGGCCCGCCAAACCATCGTTGGTCGCTTCTTCCCGGACCCGGTCCAGCCCTGGGTGGACCCCTACGCCCGCAAGCTGCACATGAAGGTGCTGGTGGAAACCCCCAACTTTCCCGTGCGGGAGGGTGAGTTTGTGGAGGTGGCGGTCACCGAGTACGGGGAAACGGGGCCGCTTTCCGGGCGGGTGCTCCGCACCCTCGGCCAAGCGGGGGAACCCGGGGTGGATGAAGAAGTGGTGCTTTCCGAGCTGGGCATCCCCGTGGAGTTTCCCCCCGAGGCGCTGGAGGAAGCGGAGCGCTTGCCCGACACCGTCCGGGAGCAGGACCTGGCCGGCCGCCGCGACCTCCGGCACCAGCCCGCGGTCACCATTGACGGCGAAACCGCCAAGGACTTCGACGACGCGGTGGTGGCCTTCCCCGGACCCGGCGACGCCGTGGAAGTCTTCGTGCACATTGCCGACGTTTCCCACTACGTCACGCCCTACTCCGCTCTGGATTTGGCGGCCCGGGAACGGGGCACCAGCGTGTACCTGCCGGGGCGGTGTGTGCCCATGCTGCCGGAAAAGCTCTCCAACGGCCTTTGCTCGCTGGTCCCGGAGCAAGACCGGCTGGCCTTTACCGTGCGCTTCCTGGTCACCCCCGAGGGTCGCATCGCCGACTACCAGGCGTTCCGCTCGGTGTTCCGCTCGCGGAGGCGCTGCACATACACCGAGGTTTTCGCCTGGTTGGAAGCCGGGGAGTTCCCCTCCGACCTTCCCCCCGGGGTGGCCCAATCGTTACGGCTTTTGGACCTTGCGGCTTTGCGGCTGCGGGCCCAGCGGCAGCGCCGGGGTTCCATTGATTTCGACCTCCCGGAGCCGGAGATCCTGCTGGACCCCCAGGGCTTCATGACCGGGGTGCGGGAGGCGCCCCGAAACCGTGCCCACCGCCTCATCGAGGAGCTCATGATTGCCGCCAACGAAGCGGTGGCCCGCATGCTGGTTTTTGGCCGCACCCCCGGCATCTTTCGCGTGCACAGCCGCCCTTCCCCCGGCAAGCTGGCGGAGCTGCAGGCAGTGCTTGAGGAGTTCGGGGTGCCGCTGGCCGGCGATCTGGAGGAGCTCCCGGCTTCCGAGCTGCAGCGGGTTTTGGCGGCCATCGAAGGTCGCCCGGAGGAGCGCTTCCTGCAAACCCTCATCCTGCGCTCCCTGGCCCGCGCCGAATACCTCCCGGAATGCCGGGGGCACTACGCCCTGGCCACCGACTTTTACCTGCACTTCACCTCCCCCATCCGCCGTTATCCGGATTTGGTGGTCCACCGTTTTTTGGCCCATCTTCTGGAGGGAAAGCGCTTTTCCCCCAGCGAGCGGGAGCTGGTGGAAGCTGAGCTTTGGGAAATCTCGCAAACCTCTTCCTTTACCGAACGGCGTGCGGAAGAAGCCGAACGTGAAGTGGTGCGGTGGAAGCAAGCGGAATTCATGAAGGAAAAAGTTGGCCAGGAGTTTTCCGGGCACATTACCGGGGTCTTGGCTTTTGGTTTGTTCGTGCAGCTCGATGAGATTTTCGTGGAGGGGCTGGTGCACGCCTCCACTATGGACGACGACCGCTACCGCTACGAGGAAGAGAGCCACCGCTTGGTGGGCGAACGCACCGGCCGCACCTTCCGTTTGGGGGACCCCGTGCGGGTCAAGGTTTTGGGCGTGGACGAAGAAACCATGGGGGTGGATTTTGCTTTGATTCTCCCGCCGCTGGAACACCTGCGTCCTTCCCCACCGTCACCTGTGCGAAAGGAAAAACCGGCCCGGGGGCAGGCGGGACGGGCGGCTCGCGGCAAAGAGCGGCACAAAAAACCCCGTCCCCCCAAGCACGAACAAAAAACCGCCCGCCAACCCGCCAGCCGCCGCCGTGGTCGGTGAGATAGCCCAAACCCACGGTTGCTAAACTAACGTCCCCTCCAAAGGGGGAGGAGAGAGCCATGGCTGAAGCTTGGCAGCGACCTTTTTGCGGGAGTTTGCGGCCGGAACACATCGGTCAACAGGTGGAGCTTTGCGGCTGGGTACGACGGCGGCGGGATTTGGGCGGGGTGGTGTTTGTGGACCTTCGCGATCGCGAAGGCATTGCCCAGGTGGTTTTTCGCGACCAGCTGAAATCGCAGGCGGAAACCTTTTCGCCGGAAGACGTGGTGCGCGTTGTGGGCACGGTGGTGGCCCGGGAAAACCCCAACCCGGAAATTCCCACCGGGCTTGTGGAAGTGGTGGCTCAAGATTTGCAAATCCTGAACCGCGCTGAAACCCCGCCGTTTGTGGTGGAAGATCGTGTGAAGGCCAGCGAAGAGCTGCGCCTGCGCTACCGTTATTTGGACCTGCGACGGCCGGAAATGATGGCCAACCTGCTCCTGCGCCACCGCATTACCTTTGAAATTCGCCGCTATTTCCACGAGATGGGTTTTATTGAAGTGGAAACCCCCATCCTCACCCGCTCCACCCCCGAAGGTGCCCGGGATTTTTTGGTGCCTTCCCGTCTTTCTCCGGGAAAGTTTTACGCCCTGCCCCAATCCCCTCAGCTTTTCAAGCAGCTGCTGCAGGTGGCAGGGCTGGGCCGCTACATGCAAATTGCCCGCTGTTTTCGCGATGAGGATTTGCGCGCCGATCGTCAGCCGGAGTTCACCCAGGTGGACGTGGAAGCCTCCTTCATCAGCGAGGAGGACATTTTTGCCCTCATCGAGGGGCTTTTCCACCGCATTTTCCCCCTGGTAGGCATCGAACCTCCGGAGCATTTTCCCCGTCTTTCCTACGCGGAAGCCATGGAAAGCTACGGTTCCGATCGACCGGATTTGCGATTCGATTTGCGCCTGGCTGATTTTTCTGGACCTTCAGCCGAGTGCGATTTTCTGCCGCTGCGCGAAGCGGCAGCTACGGGCCGGGTGAAGGGTTTTGTGGTTCCCGGTGGTGCTGCTTTTTCCCGCAAGGAGCTGGATACCCTCGGCGAGCAAGCCAAGGAGCTGGGTCTTCCCGGCATCGTTTGGATGAAAAAAACCGCCGATGGGGTGGCCAGCCCGGCGAAAAAAGCCCTGGGCGATGCCGGGGTTTTGCGTTTCTTGCAGGCGGCCGGCTGCCAGGACAGCGATTTGCTGCTGATTGCTGGCGGGCCAGAAAAAACCGTGCTCACCGCCTTAGGTCAGCTGCGCTTGTGGTGTGCCCGCAAGCTGGACCTTATCCCCCAAAACCAGTTCGCGTTTTGCTGGGTCACCGATTTTCCCCTGCTGGAATGGGACGAGGAAACCCAGAGGTTTTACGCGTGCCATCACCCCTTCACCTCGCCCAAGCCTGAGGATGTGGAGCTTTTGGAAACGGCACCGGAAAAGGTACGGGCCCGCGCCTACGACGTGGTGGTAAACGGCCTGGAGTTGGGCGGCGGTTCCATTCGAATCCACGATGCGGAGCTGCAAAGGAGGGTTTTTGCCTGCCTTGGCATTACCCCCGAACAAGCGCAGCAAAAGTTTGGGTTCTTATTGGAAGCTTTCCGCTACGGCGCGCCTCCCCACGGTGGCATTGCCTTGGGTTTAGACCGGCTGGTGATGCTCATGGCCGGACGGGAATCCATTCGCGACGTGATTGCCTTCCCCAAAACTACCGCAGGAAACTGCTTGCTTACCGATGCCCCCAACGTGGTGGATGAGGAGCAACTGACGGAGCTTCATTTGCAGCTTAAACCCTAGGTTTGAACGTGCAGCCCTTGCCAAACGCCAATTCATGCCCTATTTTTTCAGTGAAAGGAGCGAACGATGCCATTTATCCAGTTCATTCCCGGTGGAGGTAATCAAAAAATCCAGGCCACTTTGACAGCAAAAGGGTTGCTGGGGCTTTCCGCGGATGCGGTGAAAGCGTTTGGATTGGAAAACGCCACCCATGTTCTCCTGTTTTTCGATCCCGAACGCCGCGCCCTGGGGCTGCGGGCAGCCCGTCCCGATGAAAGCGGCGCCCTCAAAATAACCCGCCGCAAGCGGGTAACCTCGCTTTCCATTCGCGCGCTTTTGGAACAGTACCGGTTGGTGGTTCCCGGCAAGCTCATCATGGAGCCGCAATTTGACGAAAAGGAAAACCTCGTGATCATTCCGCTTTTGGGCGTGCGCATGCGCCCGGGCCGCCGACCCAGTGCCCCCAAGCCCAAGGTGGTGCGGCGTCCGGCCCGCAAAGCCGCGGCGGCGCCGGCCCGTCGCCGGGGACGGCCGCGCAAGGCCGCGGCCGAAGCGGCCCCTGCTCGCCGTGGGCGGCCTCGTAAGTCGGCAGCTGCCGCTCCCGCTGCCCCCAAACGGCGGGGACGCCCCCCCAAGCAAGCAGCCAGCGAAACCCCCGCTTCCGCCCCCAAGCGACGGGGCCGTCCTCCCAAGGCCGCCAGTGCTGAAGCCGCCGCACCGGCACCCAAGCGGCGGGGCCGGCCGCGCAAGAGCGAAAGCCCGGCCTAATGCTGGCAGGAGGGGCAAAAGTAGGCGCTCCGGCCGGTGAGCACCAGCCGGCGGATACCCTTCCCGCAGCGCACGCAAGGCTGGCCTTCGCGGTCGTAAACCGCCAAATCCACGGCAAAATAGCCGGGGTCTCCCAGGGCGTTGCGGAAGCTGCCGTCCCTTAAGGTGGTGCCGCCAGCGGCAATGGCCCGTTCGATCACCTGGCGGAGCGCTACCGAAAGCGCTGAAATTTGCTTTCTGGTAAGCCGCCCCATGGGTGTTTGCGGACGAATACCGGCGGCAAAAAGCGCTTCGTTGGCGTAAATGTTGCCCACACCGGCGATGATTTTTTGATCGAGAAGCACGTTGCGCACCGGGCTTTTGCTGCGCTTTTTTGCCACCAAAAGCTGCTGCTCCACGGCGCTGACATCGGTGGGTTCGGGTCCCAAGGGGAAAAAGGGTATGAGCTCTTCGCGATCCACCAACAAAAGCAGGCCAAAACGCCGGGGATCCACGTACACAAGCCTTTGCCCCGAGGAAAAAGCAAAAACCACATGGGTATGAGCGGGAAGCTCCTCGCCGGGAAGACTCAAGGAAAAGCGGCCGCTCATCCCCAAATGGCATACCATAATGCGCCCGGGAAAAAGCAGCAAAAGGTACTTGCCCCGACGGTTTGCTGCCTGCAAAGGCAAACCTACAAGCCCCGCCAGCGCCCGGGCATCCACCGGCATGCGCAGACGAGGGTTGAGCACATGGACGGCGGTAACCTCCTGCCCGCAGAGATGCTGGGCCAGGGCGCGGCGGACGGTTTCCACTTCCGGAAGCTCAGGCATGACCCAACGGACAAGCCCCATCTCCCGTACAACGGGGTGAGCCTTGACCTCCTCCTTTCGCCCGGCGCCCGGTGAAAACCCCGGGCGCTGCGGTCTTTACATGTACAGCCCGCCGGAAACGTTGATGACTTCGCCGGTAATGTAGGAAGCGCCGGGCCCTGCCAAAAACACCACCACCGCCGCCACGTCCTCGGGGGTTCCCAGCCGCGGGATCGCCAGGGTAGCCAGCAAGCGCTGGCGTTGCTCCTCCGTCAAGCTTTCGGTCATGGAGGTTTGGATGTAGCCCGGCGCTACGGCGTTCACCGTGATGTTGCGGGAACCCAGCTCCCGCGCCAGTGCTTTGGTAAAGCCCACCAGCCCCGCCTTGGCCGCAGCGTAGTTGGCCTGTCCGGGGTTGCCCATAAGCCCCACCACCGAGGTGATGGTGATGATGCGCCCCTCCTTTTGCTTGAGCATGATGCGGGCGGCGGGGCTGGTGACGTGGAAAACCCCGTCCAAGTTGGTGGCCATGACCTTGCGCCAGGAGTCCGGCTTCATGCGCACAAAGAGCTGATCGTCGGTGACGCCGGCGTTGTTGACCAGGATGTGCAGCCCCCCCAAGGTGCGGGCCACTTCTTCCACCACCGCCGCGGCTTCCTCCGGGTTGGTCACGTCCAACGCCCGCGCCACCGCCGTGCCCCCTTGCTCAACGATCTGGGCCGCCACCGCTTCCACTGCCGAAAGCCTGCGGGAGGTGCATACCACCGTAGCTCCCGCCCGGGCCAAAGCCCAGGCGCAGGCTTCGCCAATGCCCTGACTGGCTCCGGTGACCAACGCCACCTTGCCGGAAAGCTCACCGCTCATGCTGACCCCCTTTTAGAAAAGGCTTTCAACCTGCTCCACCTTGCCCACCGGCACGGTTTTGACGCTTGGAGCAATGCGGCGCACCAAGCCGGAGAGCACGTTGCCGGGCCCCACCTCGTAAAAGGTGTCGAAACCGTCGAACACCATGCGGGAAACAAGCTCCACCCACCGCACCGGAGCATCCACCTGGCGAACGAGCCCGTCCCGCACCTCGGCTGCCGCCTGCACCGGCCGGGCGTCCACGTTGTTGTAAAGGGGCACGGAAAGGTCCGTAAGCCGAAGGGCTTCCAGCGCCGGTTTGAGCCCTTCCCGGGCCGGTGCCATGAGCGGGGAGTGGAAGGGGGCCGAAACCGGCAAGCGCACCAGCTTGCGCACCCCTTGCTGGGAAAGCCAGGCTTCCGCCCGGGCCACGGCCTGGGTGTGCCCGGCAATGACGGTTTGCTCGGGGGCGTTGAAGTTGGCCGGCACCACCACCGAGCCATCCTGGGAAGCTTGCCGGCAGGCTTCCTCCACCAGCTCCCGGGAAGCGCCCAGCACTGCCGTCATGGCCCCTTCACCCACCGGCACCGCTTGCTGCATGAGCTCCCCCCGCAGCCGCACCACCCGCACCAAATCGGCAACCCCGGCACCGCCGGCTGCTCCTACTGCGGAGTACTCACCCAAAGAGTGGCCCGCCACCCCGTCAAACCGGAAGCCTCTCTTGGCCAGCACCGCAAAAATGGCCAAAGAAACAGTGAGAATGGCCGGCTGGGTGTTGCGGGTCAGGCGCAGAGCCTCTTCCGGACCGGAAAAGCAAAGCTCGGAGAGCTTTTCCCCCAGCGCCTCATCGGCCTGGGTAAAAACCTCCCGGGCCTCCGGGTACCTTTCGTAAAGGTCGGCACCCATGCCCACCGCTTGCGAGCCTTGACCGGGAAACAAAAGCGCCACCTTGCCCACCGCTCACCTCACCAACGCACTAGGCTGGCCGCCCAGGTAAGGCCACCGCCAAAGGCGGCCATGAGCACCAGATCCCCGGGCTTCAGCCGCCCCTGGGCCCGGGCATCGGCCAGCGCCAGCGGGATGGAAGCCGCCGAGGTGTTGCCCACCTTGTCCACGTTGACGAACACCTTTTCCGGCGGCACCCCCAACCGCGAAGCCACCGCGTCAATGATGCGGATGTTGGCTTGGTGGGGAACCAGCAGGTCAATGTCGTTGACGGTCATGCCGGCGGCCTGCAGCACCTCATCGCACACTTCAGCCAGGGCCCGCACCGCCACCTTGAAGGTTTCGTTGCCCCGCATCTTGATGAAGGGCAAACGGGCGTCCACGTACTCCTTCACGTTGGGTGGGAACCTGCTGCCGCCACCCGGCATGCAGATGAAATCCGCCATGCTGCCATCGGTATGCCAGGCCATGCGCAGGATGCCCTGGCCGGCGTCCGCCGCCCTGAGCACCACCGCCCCGGCCCCATCGCCAAACAGCACGCACGTGGCCCGGTCGGTGTAGTCGGTGTAGCGGGAAAGGGTTTCGGCACCGATAACCAGGGCGGTGCTGACCTCCCCCGTGGAGAAGAACTGCCGCGCCACCTGCAGGGCGTACAAAAAGCCCGAACAGGCCGCGGAAAGGTCGAAGCAGGCGGCGCGCATGACCCCCAGCTGCGGCTGAATGATGGCGGCGGTGGCAGGGATGGGCTGTTCCGGGGTGGCGGTAGCCAGGATCAAAAGCTCCACCTCTTGAGGGTCCACTCCAGCATCGGCCATGGCTTTCTTCCCCGCCTCCACCGCCAGGGTGGCCAGGCTTTCCCCTTCCCCCACCACGTGCCGCTCGCGGATGCCCGTACGGGTCACGATCCACTCGTCCGAGGTTTCCACCATGCGCTCAAAGTCGGCGTTGGTTAAAACCCTGGCCGGGAGCGCTGTTCCCAGCCCTGCAATGCGTGCCGTGCGGCTGTGGTTATCGTGCACCGGTTACCCTCCGTTGGCTTCGTGGTTCAGGCGGCTCACCCGCTCTTCAATGGCTGCCACCGCCCCTGAGCTTGCAAAGCGATGGGCAAAGCGGATGGCGCTGCGGATCGCCTTGGGGTTGGAGCGCCCGTGGCCGATGAGCACCGCCCCCCGCACCCCCAAAAGCGGCGCCCCACCGTACTCAGCGTAGTCCACGCGCTTTTTGAAGCTGGAAAGGGCCCCTTTGGCCAAAAGAAAGCCCAACGCCGATATGGGCATGCGCTTGGCTTCCTGCCGCAATAGCCTCACCACCATCTCGCCCAAACCCTCGGCGGTCTTGAGGACCACGTTGCCGACAAAGCCGTCGCAGGCCACCACGTCCACGGTGCCGGCGAAAATGTCCCGCCCCTCCACGTTGCCCACAAACCCCAGCTTGGCATCGGCCAAAAGCTCGTAGGCGGCCACGGTCACTTTGTCCCCCTTGCCCTCCTCCTCACCGTTGGACAAAAGCCCTACCCGCGGTGAGGGGATCCCAAACACCAAGTGCGAGTAAAAGTGCCCCATGACGGCGAACTCCAGCAGGTGTCTGGGCTTGCAGTCCACGTTGGCGCCGGCGTCAATGAGCAGGGTCTGTCCCGAAATGTTGGGCACCGGGGCCGCCAGAGCCGGCCGATCCACACCCGCCAGCGTCCCCAGGATGAGCTTGGCCGCCACCATGGCCGCTCCGGTGTTGCCGGCGGAAACGAAGGCTCCCGCCAGGCCGTCCCGCACCAGCCGCAGGGCCACGGCCATGGAGGACTCCTTCTTTTGCCGTACCGGCGCGATGGGCGGGTCGTCCATGCTCACCACTTCCGGGGCATCCACCACGTGCACCCCCCGGACGGTGCCAAAACGCGCCAGCTCCTTGCGCAGGAGGTTTTCCTTCCCCACCAGGAAAACCTCAAGGCCGTACTCGCGGGCGGCCTCAACCGCACCCTGTACGGTGGCTTGCGGGGCGTGATCGCCCCCCATGGCGTCCAAGGCAACGGGGAGCCTTTTCACCGAAGGCTGACCTTAAATCTCCTCAACGTTCAGCACCTGCCGGCCTTCGTACATGCCGCAATGGGGGCAAACGCGATGGGGCAGCTTGGGTTGGAAGCAGTGCGGGCATAGCGACTGCGGCGGCTGCGCCAGGTGATCATGGGCCCGCCGACGATCCCGGCGTGCCTTGGAATGACGGTGTTTTGGGTTAGGCATGAGACTCTCCTCCTTTATTGCTCGGCTTTTAAGAAACCGGGCGGAAATCCAAAAGCTTGTGCCACCGCTCGTCCACCTCAGGGGGGCAGCCACAGGCGCCCTGGTTTAGGTCGGCGCCGCAGCGGGGGCACAAGCCCAGGCAATCCTCACGACACAGGGGCTTGACCGGCAAGGCCAGCTCGACCTGTTCGCAGGCCAGCTCCAGGAGGTCAAGGACCGGTTCGGAGTAAAAGCGCACGTCCAGGTCCTTCCTCGTGAGCTGAACCTCTTCCTCCTGGGGAGCTAAGGCCAGCGGCAACATTTGCACGGAAAAGCGCTCCTCAAAGGCAAACTCAAACTCCCCCAGGCAGCGGACACAACGCAGGTGCCCTCGGCCGCTCACCGTGCCGGCCACCGCGTAACCTGAGCCGCTCTTTTTGAGCCTTCCGGCAAAATACACCGGCTCCCAAGCCAAAACGTCCTCACCGCCCACTCCCTCTGGCAAGGAAAGCTCTTGGCGAAAGTCCACCGGCTCCGTGTCCGCGAGCTCCAGGGCAATCCTCAACACTTCCCCCTCCCCGGGGAAGGTAAAGCATAGCAAGGGCTAGCACAACCGTCAAACGGTACGACGGCAGCAAAGAGTTGGCACTGAAGGGACGATTAGGCCCGGGAGGAGGCAGGATAAGCGGGCTGCACCAGCGGCCAAAACACTCGAAGTCCAAGCCAGGCCCCACCCACGGCCAGGACGTTGGCCACCACCCACAGAGGCATTCCCACCCAGGGGATGGCGGAAAGCAAAACCAGCCCGGCCATAGCTAACCCCGTCCGGGGGATTTCCCCGCGCAAACTCGTAGGCAGCCAAAGCCGCAACCTTCGCCCCACGGCCCATGCTAAGGCCACCAGCCCCAGCGCCTTAACCGCCAAAAGGGCAACGGCAAGCGAAGCCCATAGCATCAACGCCAGCCCACCGCCCACGCTTGCCCCCACCAGCACCGCCACCGAAAGCCACAGGAGCAGGAAACCCAAACCGGAAACCCCGCTCCAAACCGGCCTTTCCGCCAGTACCTCAGCACCACCCCGCACCACCCGCGGGAAAAGCGCCACCAACAGGAAGCTCACCACCAGCCAAAGCCCCAACCGCACGAACACCCAGGGCAGGGCCGAAAGCCCCTCCGGGGGTTGACCTCCCACCACCCAGCTCCTGCCCCGAACCGTTCCTGAGCTTTGCAGCGAACCCCCCAAAACCACCAGGTCGCCATCCACCTGCCCTTGCTCGCCGAGCACCACGTCCCCAAGCACCACCACCACGTTGCCGGTGACCCGGCCCTCCACCCGCACGTCGCCGGCCACCACCAAAACCTGCGGCACCTCACCCCGCACCACCACCGCCCCCGTGGGCGCCACGGCGTGCACAGCAGCGGTGAGCAGTAAAGCCGCAATCATGCCCGCACCCTGACCCCCACCCAGCGCAGGAGCAACAAACCAAGCAAGCCCAAACCCGCAGCGGCGATTGCCAGGCCGGAGCCCCAGACGCTGGCGGCGGCGCGGGTGGCCGCCAGGAAAACCTCACCCACCGAAAGCCCCGTCACCTCCCAAAAGGCACGGGCCAGAAGCCCCAGCTCTTCACGCCCGGGAAGCCCGCGTCCCAGAGCGGAAAGCCCTGCGGCTAGCGAACCCAGGCCCAGGACCAGAGGGAGGTAGGTTTCGGGTTTTCGCCACAGCCAACCAGGATGGGGAAGGCGGGAAAACCACCCTCTCGCCTGTTGTTCCTCCCGGGGAGCCAGGCCCCGAAGCTGTTCCAGGAGGGCGGCGTGGGCAGCGCACACCCCACAGCGGGCCACGTGAGCTGTGACCTGCTCCTGGCGGCTGCCCTCTTCCAGCAACGCTTGAACTTCCTCGCAGCTCACTCCAGCCCTCCCACCTGGCCCAAGAACGGGGCCAGGGCTTCCCTAAGTACGCTGTGGGCCCGAAAAAGTTTGTTCTTCACCGTGCCCAGGGGCAGCCCCTTAAGCTCGGCAATGTCCTGATAGGCCAGACCCACGAAATGGCGGAGCACCACCAGTTCCCGGAGCGAATCCGGCAGCTTGGCGATTTCTTCCTCCAGCGCCCTAACCAACTGCTTGTTGGCCAGCTGCTCCAGAGGCGAGCGCAGGGCGTCCCGCAGGGGCAGCTCGCGCATTTCCCCCTCTTCATCCACGGTGGTGAGGGGCACATCGGTGTGCCGCCGCCGGCGCAGGGTATCCACGGCCAAATTGTGGGCAATGCGGAAAAGCCAGGTGGAAAAACGAAAGGAACGGTCGTACCGGTGCAGGTTGGCCCAGGCTTTCAGGAAGGCCTCCTGCACCAAATCCCGGGCGGTTTCCTCCTCCCCCACGATGTGCCACACGTAAAGGCGGAGCTTGCCCTCGTAACGGGTGGCGAGCTCCCCAAAAGCCTGTTCGTCCCCCTCCTGGGCTTGCGCCACCAGCACCGAGTCGTCTACCGGCACGGGGAAAGTGTAACTCTCAATGCCCTTGTGAAAGTCAGTTGCAAAGTAAACGAAAACCGTTACAATGGCCGTGGGGCCCGAGGACCAAGCCTCGGGACACGTGACCCCAGAAAGGAGCTTCCCCATGGGCGAACTTAATCCCTTCCTGATGGCCCAACGCCAGTTTGACGAGGTTGCCGACCAGCTGGGTCTGGACGAAGGTGTGCGCGCGATCCTGCGCTTCCCTTTGCGCGAGTTTCACTTCCGCATTCCTGTGCGCATGGATGATGGATCGGTTAGGGTTTTTGACGGTTTTCGGGTGCAGCACAACGATGCCCGGGGCCCTGCCAAAGGAGGGATCCGCTGGGCCGCCAATGAGACCCTGGACACCGTGCGGGCACTGGCTACCTGGATGACCTGGAAATGCGCGGTGGCCGATATCCCCCTGGGTGGCGGCAAGGGCGGGGTGGTGGTGGATCCTTCCACGCTTTCCGACGGGGAAAAGGAGCGCCTGTGCCGCGGCTGGGTGCAGCAAATGTGGAAGAACATTGGCCCCCGCATGGACGTGCCTGCTCCCGATGTGGGCACCAACCCGCAAATGATGGCGTGGATGATGGACGAGTACTCCAAGCTCAAGGGGGAGTACGTGCCTGGCGTCATCACCGGCAAACCCCTCGGAGCCGGCGGCTCTTTGGGCCGCACCGAAGCCACGGGTTTCGGGGTTATTTACACCGTGCGGGAAGCCATGAAGCACCTGGGGATTGACCCCAAGGGCACTAAAGCCGCCATCCAGGGCTTTGGCAACGTGGCTCAGTACGCGGCCATCGGCTTTATCGAAATCTTGGGCGGTACGGTGGTGTGCGTCTCCTGCTGGGACCGCCACGACCGCAAGGCGTACACCTACACCAAAGACGATGGCATTGACCCCAGGTTCCTGCAGTCCATCACCGACCAGTACGGCACCATTGACAAGGCCAAAGCGCAAGCGGCCGGTTACCGCATCGAAGACGCCAACGCCTGGCTTTCCAAAGAGGTGGACGTGCTCATCCCCGCCGCCATTGAAGGCGTGATCACCGGGGAAACGGTGCAGGCCATCTCCCCCAAGGTGAAGATCATTGCGGAAGGCGCCAACGGCCCCACCACGCCGGAAGCCGACCAGGTGTTGAAGAAGCGCGGCACCTTCGTGATCCCCGACTTCCTCTGCAACTCCGGTGGTGTCACCTGCTCCTACTTCGAGCAAGTGCAAAACGACATGAACTTCTACTGGCACCGCGATGAGGTTCTGAAGCGGCTGGATGAAAAGCTCACCGCCGCGTTCCACGCGGTTTTGGACACCGCGGTGGCCAAGAAGGTTTACATGCGCAACGCCGCGTACATGGTGGCCATTAGCCGGGTGGTGGAAGCCATGAAGCTGCGGGGCTGGGTGTAAAAAACCAAAAGGCACTATCTGGTCGCCGACGCTGGCCGCTTTTAAACCGGTTTTGCTTTGTTACCATGGGCTGGCATGAGTGTGGCCGCGACGCTGGTGTTGTTGCTTTTGGGCTTGGTCTTTTCCGCCTTTTGCTCAGCTTCTGAAACGGCCCTAACCGCCCTGCCCATTTCCCGGGTGGAGGTTTTCTCCCGGTCCCAGGGCCGCCTCACCCGGGCCGCCTGGCGGCGCTGGCGGCAGCGCCCCCACCGGGTTTTGGTGACGCTTCTGGTGCTCAACAACGCCACCAACGTGGGGATTTCCGCGCTGGCCACCGAGCTCGCCTTGCGGCTCTTTGGCAACCAGGGGTTGGCGCTGGCGGTGGGAACCATGACGCTGGCGCTTCTGGTTTTCGGAGAGGTGACCCCAAAGACGCTGGCGCGGGTGGACCCCGAAAGCTTCGCCTCCTGGGCGGTGGTGCCGGTGGCGTTTTTCGACCTGGTGCTGACCCCGTTCACCGGGCCACTGTTGGGCATTTCGCAGCTGGTGGCCAAGATCCGCGGCACGCCTCTCCACGGCACACCGGCCGCCGCCACCCTGGACGACGTGCGCTTCTTGCTTTCCCTTTCCCATCAGGAGGGCTACCTCTCGGAGCAGCAGCTGGGCATGGTGGAAGCGGTTTTGGCCATTGAGCGGGCGGTGGTGCGGGACGTGCAGGTGCCTCGCCCCGATGTGGTCATGCTGGCCGACAGCTTAACGCTGGAAGAGGTACGGGAAACCGTGCTGGCTTCCGGCTTTTCCCGCTACCCGGTGTACCACGAGCGGGACGACAACGTGGTAGGGGTGCTGCACGCCCGCGACCTGCTCCGCTGCCAAAAGGAAGACAAGCCCTGGACCGCGTACCTCAAGCCCCCCCTGTGCGTCACCGAAAGCACCCGTCTGGTGGAGGTGCTTTCACAAATGCGCGAGAGGCGCTTGCACCTGGCGGTTTGCTTTGACGAGTACGGCGCGGTTTCCGGCATCGTCACCCTGGAAGACGTGCTGGAAACCATCGTTGGCGATATCCGCGACGAGTTTGACGTGCAGGGGCCCATGGTGCAGGAGCTGGGCGACCGTCTTTGGGTGGTGAGCGGCTCGCTCCCGCTGGAGCGCTTGTCCCGGCTCACCGGCCTGCAGCTTGCGCCCTCCGCCAGGGTGAGCTCGGTGGGAGGGTTGCTTTTGACCTTGGCTGGCGGCGTTCCCCAAAAGGGCGCCACCTTTTCCCATCGCGGGTTGACCTTTACCGTGCTGGAAGCCACCCCGCGCCGGGTGCTCAAGGTGCGGGTGGAAGCCCCGGCCCCACCACCGGAGTGACCGGCGGCTTTCCCGCAAGCACCGCACGCACGTTGTCCACCACCAAATCGGCCATGGCTTCCCGGGTTTCCCGGGTGGCCGAGCCCAGATGCGGGAGTAGCACCACGTTGGAAAGCCGTAAAAGCCCCGGGTGCACTTGGGGTTCGTGCTCGTACACGTCCAAACCGGCACCGGCCAAATGACCGCTGGTTAACGCCTCCACCAGGGCCGCCTCGTCCACCACTTCCCCCCGCGCCGCGTTCACCAGGAACGCCCCTTTTTTCATGCGGAAAAGCCTTTCGCGGTTCAGGAGGTGGCGGGTTTCCGGGGTGAGGGGGCAGTGGAGCGACACCACATCGGCCTGGGCTAAGAGCTCATCCAGGCGAGGCTCAAAAACCACATCCGGGAGCCCCACCTCGGGATGGGGCCGGCGGGAATGGTAAGCCACGCGCATGCCAAAGGCTTGCGCTCGCCGGGCCACCGCCTGCCCAATGCGGCCAAAGCCCACGATGCCCAAAAGCTTGCCTGTAAGGCCTCTTCCCAAAAGCAAATCGGGGGTCCAGCCGGTAAAGCGCCCCTCCCGCACGAAACGATCCCCCTCCACCACCCGGCGGGTGACCGCCAAGAGCAGGGCCATGGTCAAATCGGCGGTGGCATCGGTGAGCACATCCGGGGTGTTGGTGACCCACACCCCCGCCTGGAACGCCGCGGGCAGGTCCACGTTGTTGACCCCCACCGCGTACACCGCCACCACCTGGAGGTTTCTCGCGCTGGCAAAAAGCTCAGCCGTCACCCGGTCGGCCAACAGGCAAATCAGCGCTTCCGCATCCCTCACGAACTCCGCGAGTTCCGAGCCGGCGAGCGGGGGTCCGTTCCGTATCACAACCTGGTGCTCCTGGGCCAGGCGCTCCAGGGCCGTACCTGGAAGGGGGGAAGTCACCGCCACGCGCGCCATCGTTGGCCTCCTCAGTGGTGCTCTTCTTCCGGCAGCTCCCACCCTTCCAGGGGAGCCAGGATGCGCACCAGGTCCTCTTCCAAGGTGGGAGAAAGCGGGGTTTCCACCACCCTCCCCACTTCTGCACCGCCAAAGGTCACCACCATCGTGGGGACCCGCTCCACCGGGCCAAAGGGGAACAACGCTTGCGGGACCACCTTCTTGCCGCGATCCACACCCAAAAGGGTGATTTGCGAAAAGGGGCTTTGCTGGCCCAAAACCTCGTGAATCTTCAAAAGCTTGGGGACCTGTTCCCGGGAATCCGAACACCAGGTTCCCATGGCCACCACCACGTTGTATTTCGACGTGGCCTTGCGCAGCCAGGAAAGCCATTGGCTGTCGGGCTGGTAGCGTTCGCGGTTTTGGCGAAACTCAGGGATTTCCCGCTCCAGCTTTTCCACCGCAAGCGGGCCGTACCAAACCGGGACGGGAGCCGGAGGTGCCCCTTCCCCGCAGCGGATGCGCAGGATCCTGTCGCCCATCTGCAACCGGCGCACCACCTCGAAGCCGGAGGCGACTGTCCCAACCCGCGGGTAGCGGCCGGTGAGGTGGGGTTGGTCGGTGAGGGTCACGAAAAACTGCGATCCGCCGGTGTCGGGCCCGGCCAGCGCCATCCCCACGGAGCCGGCAGCAAACGGCTTGCGGGAAAGCTCATCGGGGAGGAAAAAGCCGGGCCCACCCCAGCCGTCCCCCCGGGGGTCGCCCCCCTGCACCACGAAGTTGCTCACCACCCGATGGAAGGTCAGGTTGTCAAAGAACTTCTTTTCCGCCAGCTGGCAAAGGTTGTAGGTGGTGATGGGTGCTTCCTCGGTGTCCAGGGCTACCGTGAAGGTGCCGCGTACGGTCACCACTTCCCAGTAGCGAGGCTTGGCAGCAAAAGTAGCAATGTCCCGATAGGCCGAAAGGGGCTTGCCGGCGGCACCGGTGGGAAAGGCCCGCACCCGGCCGTGGCGGAAAAGCTCCTCCCAGGCCGCCAGGGCTACCGCCGGAAAGCGGCTGTAGCGGGCCTTTTCCAAAGCCGAAGCGGCCTCGGGGGTGAGGTTTTGCGGTTTTCCTAAAAGCCGCACGAGATCCACAGCGCTTTCCGAGGCAGCCCCGGAGAGCTCCTGCTCCAGGAGCTTGACCAGGATGGTGGGATCGGGAGGACGACCCAAAGCAAAAAGGCTTTCGGCGGCCTGCAGGCGCACGGCGCTGTCAGGATCGGAAAGCAGCTTGGTAAGCTCAGCCGAAAGCGCGGCAGCCCCCAGCTTTCCCGCCACCTCGGCTGTCGCCAGCCGCACCGCCACTTCAGGGTCGGCCAACGCCTTCACCACAAGCTCCTGGTTCTTGGGATGGTGGGGCAAGGCCAGCACCGCCCAGCGACGGAAAAAGGGGTCGGGCGACGCAAGCTCCTGCTCCACCGCCTCCCTCACCCCTTGCCGCGCCAGGGCCAAGAGAGCCTCACCCCCGGCCCAACCCCCTTCCTCCACCAGGGATCGCAACGCCTCCCGGCAGCAGCCGGTAGCCCCCGCCAGGCGCACCGCCGCCACCCGCAGATGTGGATGCTCCAGGTCCTCCCGGGCGATGAGCTGGTCAAGCTCGCGCAGGGCTTTGCCGGTGACCACCTGGGAAGCCCCCTCGCCCAGCTCCGCCAGGGCGTTCATGGCGGCCACCCGCACCCCCTCCTCGGAATCAGCGAGCAGCGCCACCACCGAGGATGCCAAGCCGGAAAGGCGGTGCCGGCGCACCGCTTCGCAGGCCAAAAGCCGCACCTGCGGCTCGGGATCGCGGAGAAGCTCGGGCAGCGACGTCTCCAGTTCGCCACCGCCCTTGCGGGAGAGCGACCACAACGCCGCCCAGCGCAGCTCGGCTTGCCCTGCCCTGGTGTAGCGCAGGGCTACCGCCGGCCACTGGTTGCCCGAGGTGCGCCAAAGCTCCCGGAGCATGGCCGCCCGCACCGCAAGCTCCCGCTCCCGGCTTACCGCCGACAAAAGCACGCTGTCCCCCTCCCCCGCCGCCGCCCAGGCCCACGCCGCCGTCTCCCGAACCGCCGGTGCAGGATCCGCCAGAGCGGCGGTTAAGGCTTTTCGCACCCGGGTTTGCCAGGAGGGTTGGGAAAGCCAGGGGGCCAGTCGCCCCAGGGAGGCCACCGCTTCCGCCCGCACCTCAGGGTTGGGGTCCCGGGCCAGCTGCAGGGCTACCCGCACCGCGCTTTCCTGCCGGAAATGACCCACGAGCTTGGCAGCGCTCCGACGCCAGCGCACCTCCGGGCTTTCGGCGGCGGCCAGCACCGTTTCCGCGTCGAAGCTCCGGGTCTCCGCCACCTGCAGCAGCCGCGCCGCCAGTTCGTCCTGCGCCCCTGCGGCAGCGAGGCTCGACACAAGACCGAGAAAAACCACCGCCAGTCCTTGCCTCACAGCGTGCCTCCCTCTCTGCTAGTAACCCCGCACCAGCCGGTCTCCCAGAATCTGCGGCAAACCGGCATCCAGAATGCGCTTACGTGCGGCGTTAGCGTCGTAAACCACGCGGTAAATCGTGAGCTTGCCGTGCTCCGAGTCGAACAGCCCATAAGCCGGCCGCCAATCCCGGTCCCGGGGCTGCCCCACAGCCCCCACGTTGATGAGGTAACGGCTGTCGCGGGAAAGGAAAAGCTCAATGCGATCGCCGCCCTTAAGCCAGGCAAAGGCCAGGCTCGCTTGCGTTCCTTCCTGCCGCAGCTCCCACACGCACGGCACATGGGAGTGACCAAAGAAAACCACCCAGGCCTGGGGGACCGCAGCAAAGGCGTCAATGGCATCAGTTTCGGCAAAGATGTAGGTGTCCTCGTCCTGCGGGGCACCGTGACAAGCCACGATGGTAGGCTCAAGCCACACCGGCCCGGCGGGCACAGCGGCCAGCCAGCGGCGGTTGGCGGGGTGCAAAACGATGGAGGTCCAGCGCGCGGCGAGCTTGGCATGGTCGTTGAAGAACTCAATGCCGGTGGCCGGATCCAGAACCACGCGGTCGTGGTTCCCCCGTACCGCCACGAGCTTCCCCTTGAGCCGACGCAGCCGCTCCACCACCTGGTTGGGAGCGGCGCCGTAGCCCACAGCATCACCCAAAAAGACCCAGGCGTCTTTACGTTTGCGGGCGGCGTGCGCCAGCACGGCAGCCAAAGCCTCGATGTTGGCGTGCACATCCGAGAAAATTACGTAGCGCACAGCAAGCCCCTAAGCAGCAACGCTATTCTACCCGCTAAAGCTTCCGCATCCTCTCCAAACAGCGGGCGAACGGTGAAGTCCGCCAAGCGGTAAAAAGGCAAGCGCAGGCGGTAGAGCTCCAGGGCTTGTTCGGGGGAACGGAACAGCGGCCGCTCCTCCCACTTGTTGGGCAGCCGGCGCAGGATTTCACCCCAGGGCACGTCCAAAAACACCGAAATGCCGGACCTCTGCACCAGGACCCGGTTCGCCTCGGGGACAAAGGTGCCGCCACCGGTGGCCACCACCACCCGCTCCAGGCGGGTGGTTTCCATAAGCTGTCGGGCCTCTTCTTCGCGAAAGGCCGCCTCCCCGTGCTGGGCAAAGATCTCCCGCACCGAAAGCCCAAAGACCTGCTCCACCTGCGTGTCCAGGTCTACAAAAGCCCAGCCCAAGCGCCGGGCCAGGGCCTGGCCGGTGGTTGTCTTGCCACAACCCATGAAACCCACCAGAAAAACCCGGGTACCGGTGCTCAAGGGGAAGCGAGAAACCTCTCCATGAAGCGCGTGGACAGGTTTCCCTCACGGAAATCGCGGTCTTCCAGGATCCGGAGGTGAAGCGGGATGGTGGTCTTCACCCCCTCCACCACGAACATAGACAGCGCCCTGCGGGCGCGGCGGAGCACCTCCTCCCGGTTCTGCCCAAACACGATGAGCTTGGCCAAAAGCGAGTCGTAGTACGGGGGGACGCGGTAGCCGCGGTAGAGATGGGTGTCCACCCGCACCCCCGGTCCTCCCGGGAGGGCCAAGAAGCTCACGGTCCCCGGGGAAGGGGCAAAGGTTTCCGGGTCTTCGGCGTTGATGCGGAACTCCATGGCGTGGCCGGAAAGCTTTGGGTTTCGGGAAAAGGAAAGCCGCTGGCCGCTGGCCACCCGCAGCTGCTCCAGCACCAGGTCCACCCCGGTGACCAGCTCGGTGACCGGGTGCTCCACCTGAATGCGGGTGTTCATTTCCATGAAGTAAAACTGCCCGTCCTGGAACAGGAACTCCACGGTGCCGGCGCCTTCGTAGCCCACCGCCTTGGCGGCCGCAATGGCCGCATCGCCCATGGCCTTGCGCAGCTCCGGGGTGATCACCGGCGAAGGGGACTCCTCGATGAGCTTCTGGTGCCGCCTTTGAATCGAGCACTCCCGCTCACCCAGGCTTGCCACCTTGCCGTGCTGATCGGCCATCACCTGAATTTCAATGTGCCGCGGGTGGGTGAGGTACTTCTCCAGGTACACGTCGCCAACGCCAAAGGCGCGCTCCGCTTCGTGGCGAGCGGTGTCGAAGGCGTGCCGCAGCTCGCGAGCATCGTTGGCCACCCGCATGCCCTTGCCGCCCCCGCCGGCGGAAGCCTTGAGGATCACCGGAAAACCAATGGTTTGCGCCAGCTCCACCGCTTCCTCGCGGCTGGCCAGTGGCTCCTGGGAGCCCGGAACCACCGGCACCCCCCGCGCGGCCACGGTCTTTCGGGCCACGGCCTTGTCCCCCATAAGGCGGATGGCGGTCGGCGGCGGCCCAATCCAGGTGAGCCCGCACTCCTGCACCACCTCGGCAAAGTGGGCGTTTTCCGCCAAAAAGCCGTATCCGGGATGGATGGCGTCGGCACCGGTAATTTCCGCAGCGGCAATGATGGCGGTGATGTTGAGGTAGGACTCCTTGGCGTAGGGGGGGCCGATGCACACCGACTCGTCAGCGAGGCGCACGTGCAGGGAGTCCCGGTCGGCCTCCGAGTGCACCGCCACCGTGGCCAGGCCGGCCTCGCGGCAGGCGGCAATGATGCGCACAGCAATTTCCCCGCGGTTAGCTATGAGGACCTTGCGGATCATGGAACCTCAGTCCACCCGAATGGCGAAGAGGCGCTCTCCAAACTCCACCGGCTGGGCGTTTTCGGGGTAAATCCTGACGACCACCCCGTCCACATCGGACTCGATTTCGTTCATGAGCTTCATGGCTTCGACGATGCACAGCACCTGCCCTTTGCGCACGCGGTCACCGGGCTGCACATAGGGCGGGGCTTCGGGGTTGGGGGCGCGGTAGAAGGTCCCCACGATGGGCGAAGTCACAAAGTGCAGGTTGTCCTCGGATTCCCCCGCGTCTTCCGCTGGCGGCGCGTTGGGTGCAGCGGCCACAGCGGGTGCCGGCGCGGCCAGCGGCGGGGTCACGGCTGCCCTCAGGGCCTGCACCGCCTGCTCGGAAACCAGGGGTGCCCCCACCATGGGCGGCGCAGCGGCGGGTTGTACCCCGTCAATGCGCAGCTTCGCGCCATCCCTCTCCAGCTCAATGCCCCCTACCCTGGTTTCCGCCACAAGACGGATCAACTGACAAATCTCGTCAAAAGTGAACATCGTCCTCCCTCGCGCTTACGTGAACTCGGGACGCAGCCGCCAGGCTGCTACGCGGCTTTGAAAGCGGGTCTTGCCGAGGTTGCCGTCCTTGTCCACCACGGCAAACAAATAATAATCGGACGTAATGAACGTCACCACGATGGCCCGCTGGCTTCCGGCAATGACCACCTGGTGCAAATCACCCAGCTTCAGCTCGCGGTTAGCGGTGGTGAGCTCCCGCAGAAAGCCCGTGTACTCGGCCACAACCTCTTCCGCTTCCGCGGCTTCCGGCCCCCAGCTTTCCACAGCAATACCTTCGCGGTCGGCGATGGCCAAAGCCAAAAGGCCGGGGCACGCTGTTACGGGCTTAACCAGCTCGCCAAAGTTCATACCCGCAGTCGCTCCCTCGCCAGTGTAACGTTTGCCAAGAAACGCTGCAACGCCGCGATCTTCTTCTCCCGCGGGGAAAGCCTCGGTTCCTCGGGGGGCAGAGGCTCCATCATGTCCTCCACCAAAGCCAAAAGGTCGGCGGCCTCCTGATGCTCGGGATTGGCCGAAAGAAGCTGGCGAAGCATTTCCGCCGCGGCAGCCAAATCCCCGCGGTTGACGGCTGCCCGGGCATCGGCAAGGGTGGGAAGCGTGGGCAGCTCCGGAGCCGGCGGCTGAGGCAGAAGACCAGCGCCTGTCACCGGCAAAGGCTCGGGCTCCGGCAGAACCGCTTCCGCAGCTCCAGGCGGTGGAGGCGGCTCCGGTACAAGCGACTCCTGAGCCGCAGCGGGTGCAAATGGCTCCGGCGTGATCTCTTCTGCTGGTACTGCCGCTGCTGCCGCAAAGGGCTCGATCCCAGGTTCCGCGCGCTCCTCGGGGCTCACTTCCAACGCCAACGGCGGCTCTTCGGCGGGCAGTGGGGGTGCGAGCAGAAAATCGTCCGCCGGCGGCGGTGGCGGCTCCAGTGGAACCGCGAAAACCGCATCGGCCTCCAAATCAGCCGGGGGCAGGGTTTCCACCGGGAACAAGTCTTCCCCGGCTGGAGGTGGGGGAGCCAAGCTTTCAACAAAGGGCTCGGCGAAAGGCGGCTCCGCTGGGGGCGGGGGGGGTGCCGCCGTTGCTGCCGGCACGCTGAGCTCGGCTTTTAGGCTTGCTACCGCCTCTTCCAAAACCTCATCCCCGGGAACCAAGGTCAGAGCTTGCTGGAAGGCGTGCAAAGCTTCCGTACGCTCCCCCAGGCCCAACAGGGCCTCCCCCAAAAGCCGCCAAGCCACGGGGTTCTGAGGATCCAGCGCCAACGCTTCGCGAAAGGCAGCCTGCGCCTCGGCAAGCTTCTGCAGGTCCAAAAGCGCCCTACCCAGCGAAACCCACGCTGCCACGTACCGCGGGTGATGGGAAAGCCCCTGGCGCAGGACAGTGACGGCTTGGTCGAGCTGTCCCTCCCGGCGCAAAAGCTCCCCCAGCTGATAGAACTGCCGGGAAGCGGGGTTTGCGGCAAGCTCCCGGGTCAACTCAGCGATGCGCTCCTGCGGCGTCACGGGTCAAGTGTAGCCCAAAAAACCGCTAGCACAAAAGGTAGGGGCGCACGGCCGTGCGCCCCTACCCGTTAACAATGCAATGCTCTACCGCCCTTAGGTCCCCGAAATCCCGCCGCTGCACAGGTACGTGAAGGTGGGACCCGTCACCGACAGGTTCGAACCCAGGTTCGTGACCTTGATCGTAGCGGTCACGGGGGCGCACTGGTCCCCAATGACCCCGCGATAGGGCGGAATCTTCACTTGAAGCGAGGTCCCCGAAACCGAAAGCACCTCGGCTTCCACCTGGATGCCGCCCTGGTCCACCAACACCTGCACCGGTGCCACAAAGCCCTGACCGTAAATGGTCGCCGGCGTCCAACCCAGGATGTAGCCGGTGTTGGGCGTAATCCCGGACACAAACATAGCCTCACCGTAACGATAGGCCAGCGTGTTGGACGACACCTTGCCGGTAAGGATGTTCTTCACCTGCACCTGCACCACCGTCGGGCTTCCCGGCTGGCTGGGGGCAATGGAAGGCGCAATGCACACGATTTGGTTGAAGTTGGAGGACACCACTTGCGCTTCCCGATCGCCAAACAGCACCTGCACCGGGTACTGGAAGCCAGTACCAAAGATCGTTACCCGAGTGCCCCCTTCGATGGGCCCGGCGTTGGGCGAAAGAGCGTAAAGGACAGGTGTGGTGACCTCAGCCTTAAACGTGAAGGCACTGGGTTTCGTAACCGTCTGGTCCCTCCCGGTGCCAAAAAGGGAAGTCACCGTCACGCTGGCCGTAGTGTCGGCGTCAATGGGAACGGAGTTTTGGGGAGTAATGACGGTAATCTGGTTACCCCCCGGCGGCACATCCACCACTTGCGCCACTCCGCCCGGAGAAAACTCCACCTTCACTGGCTCCTGGAAGTTAGCGCCGTAAATGGTTACCGTTTCGCCTCCCCGAGCGGAACCAGAGCTCGGTTGGAGGCTATAGATCAGCGGTGGCAGCTGCTGGGCGCTGTAACGGAAAGCGTCGGTAGCGGTGGCCGAGCCGGCAACGGTAGTAACCACCACCGAGACCATCGCATCCTGAGTCAAGGGGTTGGGGGACGGTTGCGGGGTTAAAACGATTAAACGATCCCCGTTCGCGGAGGCGGCCACCACCGGCGCATCACGGGTGGCGTTGACTGGTGCCCCAATTTGGAACTGAACCTTCCCAGGCTGCACGCAGTTACCCGACGCGGTGTAGTAGGAGCACAAATCATCGCCAACGATGGTGACGTACTCACCCCCCTTTCCATTTCCTACCGCGGGGTCAAGCTGGAAAATGCTTGGGGCACTGGTAGCCGGGACTATGGCGTTAGGGTTACCTTGAACCGTAAATCGCTTTGTGTCGTTCGCAGAGCCGTAACGTGCTGACAACTCCACGTCATCCTGGGCGGCAGACCTGAAGGTAACGCGGGCAACCCCGCCAACGGTCGTCTTTGTTATATTGGTGCTATCAGTCTCGACGAAAAGTGTGCAGGGCAAAATTTCGTTATCTTGAACTTGGGTGTCGTTATTAAGATCGTACCAGCACAGGCTCCCCTTCAGGGAAAACTGAACCGGTGTGCCATCCGGTACCGGATTGCCACCAACCTTAACCTCTGCCCGGGCGGAAAGAATATCACCTACGTAAGCCGGGCTACTCTCCACTGCCAATTGCAGGGTGGCGGCGCTAGGCGTGGGGGAGGGCCTGGGGGCGGTGGGGCTGTCCGATTTGCTGCAGGCGGTAAGTACCAACACTCCCGCCACGCTTAAGCTGCTAACAAAGGCTCTTACCTTAATCATGCCAGTCCCCTCCCTCAGTAGTTCTGATAAAAGAAGTTCAAATCCCAATCGAAGCGCAACGTTACCCGGCGGCCAGCCACCGTCTTGCCGTAAATGGCAATCTTGAGACGCTGACGAATGTTTCGCCTACCGGTCTCACGATCAAACCCCCCGTTTTGCGGGTAAAGCTGCACGAGCGGCTGCTGGTCAAAGTACTCGGCCGGAAAGATCCGGTAGTTCTGAAGGTTTGCGGTGCCACCGGCGGGTACTGTGACGCTTACAAAATTTCTCCATACGGGGGATGCCACAGTGCCGCCGTCAATCCGCTCCGGGGTGATCACCCACTCGGTAAGGACAACATCGTCCTGGGGCCCCAACGTTGTTCCCGGGGCTTTGGCCTGCGACTTGATCTGCATGTTTCCAATCGCCACATCCTGCCGGTTGGAAATATCAATGTCTGCCGGGCCCTCTCGCACTTCGACGGTAAGAATCACCGGCGCTTCCTCGTCGGCGGAGTGGTTGCCGGCGGCACAACCGCCCAAAAAGGCTACGCCCCCTAGCAGAACAACTGAGAGTTTCTTGGTTACGTTCGTCATAGCCGTCCCCCTAATACTTCACGATGCGCGGCGTCAAGAAGATCAACAGCTCGTCGTTATCTTCCTTCACCTCGCGCCGCTTAAAAAGGTTCCCAACTACTGGAATAGAGGCAAGACCTGGAACCTGACTTCGCTGTTGATCCTGCTTCATCTTGTACACCCCACCAATCACCGTCGTGCCACCGTCCCGCACAAGAACCTTGGTTTCGGCCACGCGCTTGGACAGCGGTGCACCGGCTAATTGTGCGCCAATTGCTATGACATTTACACCTTCCAGCACTTCAGTCTTATCCAGCTTCACATCAAGCTGGACTGTCCCCTCGGCAGTAATGTGCGGGGTAACCTCCAGTTTGATGGTGGCATCTTTGAAGGTAACAGTAGTGCTCGTCACGTTCCCCTGGGTCACGGTTTGCGCAATTGGAATTTGGATTCCGCTTTCAATCTTGGCGCCCTGGTTATCCTGGGCGACTACTTTGGGCGCGGAAATAACCTTAACCAAGCCATCACTTTCTGCGGCGGAAAGTACAATATCGAGATTGAAGGCGTTGAGGATATCCGCAAACGCTAACGAGAGAAAACCGGTTGTCCCGCCAACGCGTGTAAAGCCAGCGGCGGGATCGCCGAAGACGCCACCCTGAACACTACCCGAGTTGGGAAAACGCCAGCCCGTAGTTGTCCCATGCTCAGCGTCGGCCACAGCAGAGAATCCCCATGCAAGGCCCAGTGCCCGACTAAAGCGACGGCTGGTTTCCACAATCCTCGCCTCAATGAGCACCTGCGGGTTGGGGTGGTCCAGCTCATCAATGAGGTTGAGGATGCCCTCCAGGCGGTCGGCCAGATCCCTGATGATGAGCATGTTGGAACGCGGATCCACCACCACCGAGCCGCGCTCGGAAACGATGAACTTTTCTGCTGTCAAGATACTCTTGACCTCTTCGGCGCGGGCATACGAGAGTACCTTGGTTACCGTCTTCATGGGCCGGGCGGCCTCCGCTTGCTTCTGGTAGGCAGCCAGAGCTTGCTTTTCCTGCGTTAGCCGCTCCATTCGCGCTACCCGCAGCACGTTGTTTTCAATGACGTAATCCAAGCGGTTAATCCGCAGAATGATATCCAAGCACTGGTCCCAGGGCACGTTCTCCAAGGTCACCGTGACCGAGCCGGTGACATCCGGATCCACCACGATGTTGAGACCGGTGATCTTGGCAAAGGAGCGGAGCACGTCCTTAATGTCCGCGTCCTTGAGCTCTAAACTGATAGGCTCGCCGGTAAACTGGCGCTCCTGGGTTTCCACCTCTTTGGGTCCCGTGGCAGCTTTAGGGGTTGGAGCCGCCTGCTCCACCAGCGCCTTCGGGGTGGATGCGTATGGGGAATCCACCGGCGCGTTGGGAGAGCTCGTGGTTACCGGCTGAGTTGGTGCCACCGCCACCGGTGGCGTCACCGCCACATCGGCAGCCGGTGCCGGGGCAGGTGGGGCGGGGGTCGCAGTGGGCGCTTGCGCCTCCGCCACTTTCACCGGTTCGGGAGTGGTTGGCTCTTTCGCCGTTGCCGGCGATACCGGCTCTTCCGTCACCGCCACCGGCGTCACCACCTCGGGAAGAGGCGAAGCGTTGGCGGCCACCGCCATATCCCCGGAGCCCAGCCGCACCACCAGACCTTCCCCGGTGCTTTCCACCGCGTACTTCATTGGCGCATCCAGGTCAATGGCCACGCGCACTACCGGTTCCGGTTGCACGGCGAACTGGGCGACCCGCACCCGTTGCACCCCGCCTGTCCCTACGGGGTAAACCCGGCGTGCCTTGCTAGGAAGGATGCCCGGGATATCCACCGCCACCCGCGGGGGGTTGTCCAGCGCAAAGGCCTTGCCAGCTACCGGGCCCAAACCCTTGACCAGAACGGTGACGGTTTCCCCTTCCACGGCCGGGATCACCTCAACCTCGCCGCGCGGGGCAGCCGCCGCCTTCTCGCGTCCAGCCAGGCGCACCTCGACCCCGGCAGGCAAAGCGCGAACGAGGGGGTGCACCCCGGGCGCCAACTCCAGGATCAGGCTCACGGCTCCGATCTCTCGGGTAGCCAGTGTGGCCCGCCTCAAGCCGGCCTGCGGTTCCGCCAGGCTTTCCACAGGCTGCGCCAAACGGGCCTTCGGGAACTCCAGGGTCCAAACGCCGCCCTCACCCGCGACCTCCCGGTAGGGCAGCGGCCCCGAGGCGCTCACCACCAACGCTGGAGCTGGAGTTGGGGTCCAGGCCATGCCCAGGATCGAGACCTCCTCCTGGGCCCCTAGGCTTCCCACCACCAAAAGCATGACCGCTAGGCTAGCCAAAACCCGTCGAGTTTCTGTCGGCTTCATTGCAACCCCCTCGCGCTTACTGCAGCGTCCGCACCACCTCGCGGTACGGCTTCAAACTTCTAGGATCCGCCACGTTCACCTTAAACGTTACCTTGCCCGGCTCAATCTTTTCCACCGTGCCGTCGTAAAGAACCGTGCCGGGTTTGATGAGATAGGACATGTTGTCGGTACCTTGAATGAGCGCCACGTACCCCTCAGGGAGCTTGATGATGCCCTGCAAGCGGATTTCCTCCACACCCATCCCCGGCAGGCCCGGTGGACGTTCTCCCAGCTCCTCCCGCGAGCGGCCCTTTAGAAGGGAGCGGAAGGGATCCCGCCGTCCCGCAGGGTCGTAGGTAAACCCGCCTCCCGCTGCCACTTCCTCTTCCCCCGCCAGAATGCGCTCCACCGTGGAGGTGTCAATGGGCTTTTCCTCCGGCCTGGGTGCGGGGGCCGGCGTTTGGGAAGCCACCCAGCCTGCCCAAATCAAGCCCACCAGCCAAAGGACAGGTTTCTTCATTTCGCCCCTCCCTCCGGTTTGACCTCACCGTAAATGAAGGTCTTCATGGTGAAGCCAGCGGTCAAGGTGTAAGGCCCGGGCTTATTGAGTGCTGCCAAGGACAAGGTCTCCACGTTGATGATACGTGAAAATTTGGAAAGCCGATCGAAAAACCTGGCGAGATCGTGGTATCCCGCCTCCAAACTCACACGAATGGGCCATTCCGTGTAAAAGTCCTTCTTTTGGAAACCTTGCGGCTCGAAAGCCACAAAGCGGAAGCTTCCCTGCTCAGTAAGGGCTTTAATCTTCTTGATGAGCTCGTCCGTTTGCTTTTGCGTAGGCAGGATACGCAAAAGCCTCTGCAGCTCGCTGTCCAGCCGGGCAAACTCCTCCCGGAACTGCGGCAACCGCGCTTCCGCCGCCTTGCCCTCCCGGACCTTCTGCTTCAGGTTTTCCAGCTCACCGGTGCGGGTCTTGATCTCCTGTTCGATCCCGGAAAGCCACTGGCTTTCCGCCCCCCAGATACCCACACCGGCAATGACAGCGCCCAAGATCAAGGCGAAGTACCAAGGTCGGTTTTCCAGCTCAAGACCTGCCATAGTCACGCTCCCTCATTGCCCCGAAGCCTGGCTGCCGGTTCGGGGGGTTGGGCTGAACCCACAGGACAAATCAAAGCTAAACACCCCCTGTTGATCTTGCCTCATAACCCGCAACGTGGGTTCCGAAAAGAAGGGACTGGCCGCCAAATTGGCAATGAAGTTGGCCACTGCGTTTTCGTTGAGGGCTTGACCGGTGAGCGAAACGGTGCGCCCGGCCAGCTCCATCCTGGTGAGCCACACCAGGTCCGGCAGCGCCTTGCTGACCTCATCCATGATGCGCACCGGCCCAAACTGGTTGGCTTTCAGTTGCTCGATGACCTCGATCTTGTGCTTGAGCTCAGCGTTCTTCTTCTTGAAGTTTTCCACCTCTTCGATAATGGGCTTGAGGCGGTCGTATTCCTTTTGATTTTGGGCGATTTCCTCGTTGATGGAGGCCAGCTGCGTGGACAACCGCCAATAACGCATGCCAATCCACACCAGGGCGACGACAATCAACCCGACAACGATGTAGTTGTTGACGTTGGCGCCAGCAAGGGTCAGAAGCGGCCTTCTTGCCGCCTTCTCCCGCTTGGCTTCCCCAATTAGGTTGACCTTGATCATGGCGCTAGTCCCCCACCGTCCGCAGCGCCATGCCCACAGCAACGGCCATGGCAGGAGCATGGCGGTTCAACCACTCGGGTGGAAACTCCGCTTCCGAATAAGCGATTTCCTTGAACGGGTTCATGATTTCCACAGGAACCGAAAAGCGATCCTTCAGCACTTGATCCAAGTTCAAAAGCTGAGCGGACCCGCCGGAAAGCACGATCTCTTCGACCCGATCGTGGGCCGAGGTGGTGTAGAAGAAGTCAAAGGTCCGCTTAAGCTCCTCGGCGAAGTCCTGGGCCACAGCGTTGAGGATACCGTACACGGTTTGCGGGGAGACGTCCCCTACCCTTTCGCCGGTCTTAATGGCTTCCGCTTGCTCCCGGGTCACGTGCAACTCGCGCTGAATGGCTTCCGTGAAGTTGTTACCGCCAAAGACAATGTCCCGCCAAAACAGCGACTGACCGTGAGCCAGAATGTTGAGGTTGGTGAGGTAAGCCCCCACGTTGACCAAAGCCACCACCCGATCCTCGGGCAAACCGTAGTTGTACTCGTAAGCGTTTTGCACGGCGAAAACGTCGAGGTCCACAAGAACCGGGGTCTTGCCCAGCTGGGTGACGATGCTGGTGTAGTCGGCAACCCTTTCCTTCTTGGCAGCCACCACCAGCACCGTCATGCTCTCCGCACCGGTTTCCAAGATCACGTAGTCCAGATTGGCATCGTTCACGTCAAAGGGCAAGTACTGCTCGGCTTCCCATTGGATGGACTCCGCCAGCTCGGCTTCGGACATAGCGGGCACCTGGATCTTTCGAATGGCCACGTTCATCCCCGCCAGGGAAACGCCAAAGTTGGCGTTCCGCACGCCCCGCTCGCGCACCAAGCGCCCCGCCACCTCCACCACCAGGGAGGAGTCCATGATGGTGCCTTCCACAATGGCTTCTGGGGAAAGGGGGGCGAGACCGGCATGAACGAGGGTAAACCTCCCCCCGCGCCCGCCTTTAAGCTCCACCAGCTTCACAGCCGAAGAGCCAATATCCAGCCCGACGATGTTTTTCTTTTTCCCTAGCAGCACGTTACCACCCCCTCCTCAACGTTTTTCCTCACTGCTGCGTCGGAGCTTGCCTTCCGCGTCGTGCCCATATTTGCTGCTAATGTAATGACTGCAATATCCTCTTGTCAAGCGGCCACCATCAAAGCAGAGGCTATCTCCTCTCCTCATGATATAAAAGAAAGCCTTTTGAACTCGAGCTCGCCTACTCATTTGCCAGCCGCGCACTTGGTGACCTCCGTCACTTGAGTATGCTACAATCCGCGCTGCGCGGCGAAAGGCGCATGTGAGGTCACGATGGCAAGAGTTTGCGAGATTTGCGGCAAGAAAAGCATGGTGGGTAACCAGATTTCCCACGCTCACAACGTCTCCAAGCGGCGGTGGCGGCCCAATTTGCATGTGGTGCGCGCGCGTTTTGCCGCCGGTACTCGGCGCATTAAGGTTTGCACCCGCTGTTTGCGCTCCGGCCGCGTGCAAAAGGCCGTCCGCTAACGGGCCCCGCCTGCCACCTCGGAACCCCGAGTGGCCACCAGCTGGCGAAAATCTCGGGTAAAGCCAAAATCCACCCGCGTCACCCCGGACACCCGGCGGATGAGGGCCACGACTTTTTCCAGCTGGTCCCGGCCGCTCACGTCCACCTCCAGGTTGACCACCCCGCAGCGATCCTCGGTGGCCAAATGGCAGGTGCGGATATTGGAGCCGGCGCTGGTGATGGCTTGAGAAATGGCCGCCAGCATCCCCGGACGATCCTCGAAGAACACGTGCAGCGGCATGGGGTACGAACCCCCCAGGGAACCCCACCGCACCTCCACTTCTCGCTCGGGAGCCAGGGCCAGCCGCCGGAGGTTGGGGCAGCTCCGCCGATGGATGGCTACCCCCCGACCACGGGTCACGTAGCCCACGATGGGATCGCCGGGGAGCGGCTGGCAGCATTTGGCCCGGAAGGTGAGGAGGTCGCGATCGCCCATGACCTCCACCACCAGCCCCTCGGATCCGGGATGAGGGCGAACCTTGGAAGCGGAGGTCTTTTCCGGCTCGCCCTTTTCGCGGGCAAATACGGCCATGACCTCCCGTGCCGAAAGGCGACCGAAGCCCACCGCCGCCAGAAGGTCTTCCTCCTTGGCAAAGCCGTGGTGGACCACCGCTTCCTTCAGGTTGAACCCCTCCAGCCCCTGCTTCACCGCCAGGCCCAACCGCCGAGCTTCCCTTTCCAGGAGCTTGCGCCCCAAAACCCGGGCGCGGTCCTTCTCACCCTTCTTCAAATAGGCCCTAATTTTGGTGCGCGCCCGGGCGGTGACCACAAACTCCAACCAACCCCGACGGGGTACCTGGTTGGGAGAGGTTTGGATTTCCACGATGTCCCCGGTTTTCAGCACCGTGCGAAGAGGGACCAGGCGACCGTTGACCCGCGCTCCCACGCAGGTGTTGCCCACCTCAGTGTGGATGGCGTACGCAAAATCCACCGGGGTGGCCCCCCGGGGCAAACGCACCAGCTCGCCCTTGGGTGTAAAACAAAACACCTCCTCGGGGTAAAGGTTGAGGCGCAGGGAGTCCAAAAACTCCCGGGGGCTTTCCTGCTGCCCTTCCACCAGCGAACGGAGCCAGGCCAGACGGGGATGATCGGCACCGGGATCGCGGCCTTCCTTGTAAAGCCAGTGGGCCGCCACACCTTTTTCCGCCACCTCGTCCATGTCCCAGGTGCGGATTTGCACCTCAAAGGGCAAGCCCTCCGGCCCCAAAAGCGATGTATGCAACGACTGATAGCCGTTGGACTTGGGAACCGAAATGTAGTCCTTGAAGCGCCCGGGGACCGGCCGCCAGCGCTGGTGGACCAGACCCAGAACCGCGTAGCAGTTAGCCACGTTGTCCACCACCACCCGAAACGCCAGAAAGTCGAAAAGCTCATGCAGGGAGATGCCCTGGACGTTCAGCTTGCGCCAAATGGAGTAAAGGTGCTTAATGCGGAAGCGCACCTCGCCTTCAATGGACAGCTCCTTGAGCATGTGTTCCAGCTCGGAGCGCACCAGCTCAATGGCCGCCGAAGCCTTTTCCCTTCTGGCCGAAAGCTCCTCGGAAAGCCTCCTGGCTTCTTCCGGGAAGAGGTTCCAAAAGGCCAAATCCTCCAGTTCCGCTTTGATCCTCCCCATGCCCAGGCGATGGGCGAGCGGTGCGTAAATTTCCAAGGTTTCCTGGGAGATGCGCTGGCGCTTGTTCTCGTCCAGGAAGTTTAAGGTCCGCATGTTGTGGAGGCGGTCCGCCAGCTTGACCAAAAGCACCCGAATGTCCTCGATGGAGGCCAAGAGCATGCGGCGGAAGGACTCGGCCTGGGCCGCCTGGCGGGCGGCGTAGGATTTTTCCAGCGTGGTGATCTTGGTGAGGGCCTTCACCAAGTTGGTGATGCGATCCCCGAACTGGTCGCGGAGGGTCTCCTCGGTGACGTAGGTGTCTTCCAAAAGATCGTGGAGCAAACCCACGGCAATGGCCACTTCGTCCAGGCGCATCTCGGCCAGGATCCGCGCCACTTCCAGGGGGTGCACCAGGTAAGGCTCGCCCGAGGCACGCACCTGGCCCTGATGGGCCATGGCCGAAAAGACGTACGCCCGCCGCAGCAAATCCTCGTCACAGGTGGGCTTGTAAGCCTGGACCTGTTCCAGGATATCGTCAAAACGCGGCAGCGTGTCCATCACTTCATTCTAGCCCTTAAAAAGCGAGCGGGCCCTCCGCCAAGAGGGCCCGCTGCCAAAACCGCCAAACTTTACCGGCGGGTCTTGCCGGCCTTCTTTTTGGCAAACAGCTCGGTAAAGAACAGAGCCACCGGGGAGGCAATGTAAATTGAGGAGTACGTGCCCACGATGATCCCCACCAACAGCACAAACGCAAAGGTGTTGATGACGTCGCCGCCAAAGAGGAACAGCGCAATGACCACCAGAAGCGTGAGACCCGAGGTGATCACCGTCCGCGACAGCGTCTGGTTGATGGCCTTGTCCATGATCTCCACCAGTGGCTTACCACGCTCCAGCTTTAATCGCTCGCGGATGCGGTCAAAGATCACCACCGTGTCGTTCACCGAGTAACCCACCAGGGTCAAGAGCGCCGCAATGGTGGGAAGGTTGATCTCCCGTTGGGTAATGGACAGCGCCCCCAGGGTGATAATGACGTCGTGGAAGGTGGCCGCCACAGCGCCAATGCCGTAAGGAAGGTGAAACCGGAAGGCAATGTAGAGCAGCATACCGAGCAGGGAAAAGCTCACCGCTTGCATGGCTTTGTTGCGCAGGTCCTTGCCTACCAGGGGACCTACAGCTTCGGCTGCAAGAATCGTAAACTCCCCAAAGTGGGCGCTGGTTTTCAGGTACGTCCGCACCGCCGGGGAAAGCGCCGTCACCCTGTCCAGATCCTCAGGACCCTGAAAGATCCCCAGCTCCTTCCGCAGCTGCAGCACCGCCTCAGCCTGCGGCTCGTAGTGCTGCCGACGGGCATCCATACCACCGCCCACCCGGTCTGGATCGGCCTCAGCCAACGCGTCCCTTAGGGCATCAACGCCGACAGTGTGCAAAGGAAGCTTGCCTGGGACCGTCCCGTGGAACTCGCGGTCCAGGGCCTCAGCCATGACCTTGGAAAAGTCGCCTTCTTCCCCGGGGTTTTGAATGCGGACCAGAAACTCATGCCGTTCCGGCTCGTCAAAACGCTGAATTGTGACCTCCCCCAGCTTAAGCGCTTCCAGAGCTTTCCGCACCCGCGAAAGGTCGGGCTCCTGTTTGAACTTGAGCGTAAGCTGGGCACCGCCGGAAAAGTCAATGCCCAGCTTGAGCCCCGGGCCCCAAATCATGCTCGCCACCCCCAACGCCGCCAGCGCCAGGGAAATCCCCATCCAAATGCGGCGGTAACGCAAAAACGGAAAGTTGGTATTGGCAAAAAAGCGCATAGGCACTCCCTAAATTGAAAGCGTCTGTGGCCCACGCCCGCTCTTGCGGGAGAGCACCAACTCAAACAACGTTCGGGAAACAAAGACCGCCGTGAACATCGAGATCATCAGGCCCAAGGACAACGTCACCGCAAAGCCCTTGATCGGCCCAGTTCCAAATTGGAAGAGGAAGAGAGCGGCAATGAGCGTGGTGAGGTTGGAGTCAATGATCGTGCCCAAGGCTCGCGAAAAGCCCAAATCCACGGCGTTGCGCACGGTCTTGCCCACCGCCAGCTCCTCGCGGATACGCTCGAAGATCAGCACGTTGGCGTCCACTGCCATGCCCAAGGTCAGGATGATGCCGGCGATACCCGGCAGGGTAAGGGTGGCTTTGAAGGCCGCCAAAGCCCCCAAAAGCAGTACGGCGTTAAGGATCAAGGCTACGTTGGCGTTAATGCCGGCCCCCCGGTAATAGGCAAGCATGAAAAGCACCACCAAGGCCAGTCCCACAAGACCGGAGCGAACCCCGCGGATCACCGAATCCCGCCCTAAGGACGGGCCCACAGTGCGCTCCTCCAGGTAGGTAATGGATGCCGGCAGTGCACCAGCTCGCAACACCAACGCCAGGTCCTCAGCGCCCTGCACCGTAAACTGCCCTTCGATGATGCCGGAGTCGGTAATGTGCCCCCTGATGACCGGCGCCGAATAGACCTTGTTGTCCAAAACGATGGCCATTTGCTCGCCGATATGGGCCGCGGTGTAGGCCCCAAACTTCCGGCCGCCCTCCGGCGTCAAGCTAAAGGAAACCGCCGGCTGCCCAAACTCATCCTGTGACCGCCGGGCGTTGCGCAGGTCGCGGCCGGTAATCACCGAAGCTTTCTTCAAAAGGTAGTAGCGCTTCCCCACCACCCGGCCGGTGATGTCCCGCTCATCGCCGGTGACCACCACCGAATCGTCGGGAACCTTGCCACCGTAGTTGGCAAGCAACGCCGCTTCCGAGTCAGCCACCGCCACCACCGGCTTGATCTCCAAAAACGCAGTGGCACGGATGAGGTCTTTCACGCGTGCCGGATCGTCCACACCCGGAAGCTGCACCACAATGCGGTCGCTGTTCCCCTGCCGCTGGATCACCGGTTCCGCCACGCCAAACTGGTCCACGCGGTTGCGGATGGTTTCCAGCGCTTGCCGCACCGCCATATCGCGCAGCTCCCGCGCCACCTGCTCTTGCAGCCGGCAGGTCACGGTCACCCCGCGGCTCACCTGAAAGTCGGGCACTTTGTCGCTCAGTACCTGATCCAGCACCGCTGGGTCGGTGTTGGGTGCCGGCTTAAAGGAGAACCCCTCGTTGTCCTCCAAGCGGGTCATGCTTTCGGGGGGAAAGCCCTTCTCGGTGAGCGCTTGCCGCAGCCGCTCCATGGCCGCATCCACTTCCGCGCGCAGAGCGTCCTCGGTGTTGACCTTCAACACCAGGTGGATGCCGCCCTTCAGGTCGAGACCTAAGTGGATCTTCTTCTCCGGCGGCCACATCAAGAAAACGGCCCCGGCCGTGACCAAACCAATGAGAATCCAACGCCAGGTGAGGCTCTTGCGCATGTCGCCTCCTTACTCGGGAGATGAGAAGCTTACGTTGGGCGCGTCCTTGGCGAGACCAGCAATGGCGCCACGCGCCACTTGAATCTTCACGTTATCGGCAACCTTTAACGTCACCACGTCGCCTTCCACGTTGACGATGGTGCCGTAAATGCCGCCGCTGGTGATCACGCGATCCCCCTTGGTGAGGGCCGCCAGCATCTCCTGGTGCTTTTTCTGGCGCCGCCGCATGGGCACGATCATCACCAGGTAAAAGATCACAAACACCAGAAGCAGCGGAAAAAGCTGAACTAAGGGGTTTTGCGGGTTCATGATACCTCCACTGCCGCCGCCAGATCAGCGCTTATGCCCTGCCGCAGCTCGGCGAAGCGGCCATCTATGATAGCCGACCGTACCTGTCGCATCAAGGTCAAGTAGAAGTGCAGGTTGTGCACCGTGGCCAAAACCACGTAGGCGGCCTCGCGGGCCATGTAAAGGTGGCGAAGGTACGCCAGGGAGCAGGTTTGACAGGTAGGGCAGCTGCACTGGGGATCGGGGGGCTCCGGGCAGCTGCGGTAGCGGGCGTGTTTAACCACCACCGGACCGCGGCTGGTGTGCAGGAGGCCGTTGCGGGCATTGCGGGTGGGGATCACGCAGTCAAAGAGGTCCACGCCGGCAGCTACCGCCTCGAGAATGTCCCGCACCGTGCCCACACCCATGAGGTAGCGGGGCCGATCCTCCGGCAGCTCCGGGGCCAGCACACCCACCGCCTGCCACATGGCTTCCGGCGGCTCCCCCACCGAAAAGCCACCCAAGGCGTAACCGTCGAAATCCAAAGGCAAGAGCGCTTCCAGAGCTTGCCGTCGCAAGTCGAGCTCGAGACCGCCTTGCACAATGCCAAAAACAAGCGGCCCCTCCCCCGCGGGAAGGGCTTGTCGACAGCGGCGGGCCCAAAGGCCCGTGAGCTCCACCGCCTGCTCCAGCGTTTCCCGGGTAGCTGGCAGCGCCGGGCACACATCCAGGGCCATGGCCACGTCCACCCCTAGCCGCCTTTGCGCGTCCATGCAGGACTCGGGGGTCAGCAGGAACTCCGTGCCGTCAATGTGCGAGCGAAACAGCACCCCTTCCTCGGAAACCCGCCGCAACTGCGCCAGGGAAAAAACCTGGAAACCACCGGAGTCCGTGAGGATAGGACCGGACCACCCCATGAACCGGTGCAGCCCCCCCAGCTCCGCCACCACCTCAACCCCCGGCCGCAACAGCAAGTGGTAGGTGTTAGCCAGAACCATTTCCGGAGCGAGCCGAGCCAGCTCCCAGGGGGCCAGGCCTTTGACGCTGCCGGCAGTGCCCACCGGCATGAAGGCCGGGGTCCTGACGATGCCGTGGGGGGTTTGCAGTTCGCCCGCCCGTGCGAAGCCCTCCCGCGCCACCACTCGAAAAGTTCCGCTTCGACCCATGGCTTTTATTCAGAGCCCCGCAGCTTCAGCTCCACCACCCGCACACCGGGGGGCAGGTCCAAGGAAAACAGGTTCGGAGGAAGGGGTTGGTTGATCTTCACCTGGGAGAACTCGTAGGTGGTCACGTCCCCATCCGCTTCCGTGTAGGAAAATCGCACCGGCAAGAAGCTCTTCCGGTCGATAACCAGCTCCACGTGGTGCAAGCGCTTTTTCAGCTGATGGGTGACCGGGTTCAGGATCAGCACGAAGTTACCCTCGCCACCGGGGTCCCGCAAGGTAAAGGAAAAATGCCGGGAGAGGTTCATGATGGGCTCGCTGGCCGAAAGGAAGGAGAACAGCTTGCGCTGGCTGCGGCCTAGCTCCACCTTTTCCGCCAGCCGCTCGGCGGGGCGGTAGGTCACCATGGCTTGGGCGGTGACCAGTACCACGGTTTCCCTGGGGTTCCGGTACTCCCAGCGCACCTGATCCGGAGCCTGGTAGTAAAAAACCCCGCTAAGCACCGAAGGCTCTTTAAGGAGACGGCTTACCTTGGTTTGCTGAAAGTTGGCCGAAAGCGTCTGGATGGCCAGCTGCGCCTTGGAAATCTCGGCCAGTACCGCATCCAGCTTGGCTTTCCCCGAAAGGCCCTCCACCTGACTGCCGGCAGAGGCAGACGCCCAAAGCCCAACCGCAAGGACAGCCCATGCTCGACCCATGACCCGGCAACACTAGCAAAGCACCGGGAGTGGGTCAAACCACGGGTTGGGGTGAGCCTGCCGAGGGCACCGCCTCTGAAAAGACAGCCATCTCCTTTGCTCGCCGGATTCGAGGCTTTTTTGCACCGGCAGGCTTCACCCGTAACGCACTCCCCCGCTCAAACGCTTGGCTTCACCGAAGCAAACGATTTCACCAAACGCCAAAAGCTAATGGCTGGTTGGATCCACAAACTCCTCAACGATGCCGAGGTTTTTGGCCCCAGAGGCGCGCATGACGTCCAGCACCTTGACCGCATCGGCGTATTTAACGCGGTCATCAGCCGAAAAAAACACCGTGCCTCGGCTCCGGTTCTTGAGGATTTCCGCCAGTCGAAACCGCAGCTGCTCCAAGGGAACGTTCTCCTTATTAATGAAGATGCCCTTGTCTGCGGTCAGCGACACCACCACCAAATCAGTGGGTGGCGGTGCATTGCTGGCTTCCGCTTTGGGAGGCACGTTGACGTCGTAACCCATCTGCAGAAGCGGTGTGACCACCATGAAGATGATCAGCAGCACCAGCACCACGTCTACCAGCGGCGTGACGTTGATTTCCGAGCGCACCGCGCTGCTTGGTGAGCCTGAAATGTCGAAAGCCATCTTGCCTCCTTATTGCCTTTTCTCCTTTTCGGCCACAAGCGCCATGTTGGAAAAGCCCGCTTCTTTCACCAGCTTTAAAAGGCGCTTGACGTCCCCCCAGGTGAGGCGGGCATCCGCCTTCACGACGATTTCCTTACCTGGAGCGCGGGCGTGCAGCTCGGCTAACCTTGCGGCAAGGTCCTTTTCCGGCAGCCAGTGGTTTTCGTACCACATTGTTTTATCCGCCTTCATTGCCAGCAAAACCTGGTTTTGGCTTTCCGGTTTTTTGGCCGGATCCTGCGCGGTCGGTAGCTGCACGTCCACGCCCTTTTGCAACATCGGCGTGACAACCATAAAGATGATCAGCAAGACCAAACACACATCCACCAAGGGCGTGACGTTGATCTCGCTTTTCACGCCGTTTCTGTCGCCACCCGTCATCATGGCCATGGGCCTTACCTCCCGGCCAATTTAGGCCGCTTTTGCCGCCCGTAACTTAAGGAACGCGTCCAAAAGCTCGGATCCCGAGTTGGTCATTTCCACCCGGAAGCGGTCCACTTTATTCAGGAAATAGTTGTAAAGCCACACCGCCGGGATGGCCACAAAAAGACCGAGAGCAGTGGTTACCAAGGCTTCGGCAATTCCCGAAGAAACCGCCGCCAACCCCCCGGAGCCGCTTACCGCCATCCCCCGGAAAGCGTTAATGATGCCCACCACGGTCCCAAACAAACCAATGAACGGGGCAGTGGTGGCAATGGTGGCCAGACCCGAGAGCCGCTTTTTCAGCTCCTCGGTGGTTTTCACCACAGCTCGCTCCATGGCCCGCTGGCCGGCTTCCACCACATCATGCCCAGGAATGCCGGCACCGTGCGCTCCCACTGTGAACTCGTAGAGACCGGCGCTCACCACCGCTGCCACGTGACTGGCGGGAAACTTCTTGGAAAGGGCAATGGCCTCCGCCAGACGGCCCTCCTTGAGCAACGGCGAGACCGCCACGGTAAAGCCCAGAGACTGCTTCCGCGCTTCCCGGAAACGCAGCCACCGCTCAAAAGACACGCTCAAGGAATAAATCGACAGAAAGGCAAGAAAAAGAAACACCAACCGTGCCATCCATCCCATTGAATTCCAAAGTTCTATCGGACTCATCCACATTGCTTTTATCCTCCTTTTTCGTTACCGCTCTTGTCCTTTCCGCCCTTACTGCAGGCGGAAGTTGATCGTTACCGTTATGTAAACCTCCACCGGCCGACCGTTGAGGGTCGCGGGCTCGTACCGCCACTGCCGCACTGCCTCCACCGCCGCTTCCGTAAGCCCCATCCCTAAACCCCGGAGCACCCGCACATCCCGGACGTTGCCGGCTTTATCCACAATGATTTCCAGAATGACCACACCCTCGAGGCGGGCTTTCCGGGCAATTTCCGGATAGGTGGGCGCCACATGCACGATTTTCCGTGGCTCGGCAATCTTGCCGCCCACCCGGTACGGCCCTTCTACCTCACCCCCAGGAACACCACCCTCCACGCCCCCAACAACACCCCCTGGCGTCCCTCCTAACACCCCACCCAAAACCCCACCAGGGACACCGCCCTCCACACCCCCTTCGACACCACCTTCCACACCAGTTTCGGGCTCGGGCACCGCTGCTGGCTGGGGCAGCGTCTGCGGGATTTCAACCGGTGCCGTCACCTCCTGCGGCTTCGGCTGCTCCTTAGGCTTGGGGGCCGATGCCTTAGGTGGCGGCGGCGGTGGTGGGGGCGGTGGCGGCGGCGCCGCGTAAAACGACACCGGAATGGGCGGCTCGGGAATATCCTCGATGGCCCACATGGTGCCCACCACCGCGGCCCCAATTACTACGGCGTGAATGAGCAGCGACAGCGGTAGAGAAACCAAGCTGCGCTTGCCCTCACCTTTGTTTTTCCGCGACTCGATGAGTTGGTCCTCAAACATGGTCACATGGCCTCTAATAGGTTCTTTTTTGCTTGCTCTTCTCGTTGCTGCTTTTCTTGCGCTTGCCGCGCCGACACAGCTTTGGCCAACCACTCATTGGCCTTAGCGGTATAGGCCGCCTGCTTGACTGGATCGGTTTCGTACTTGGCGTACTGGCGATAAATAAGGTTCACATAGGCCATGGCATCGGCGTAGTTATCCCGGAACTGCATGGCCTTTTCCAGGCAGGAAAGCCCGGTATTGAGAATTTCCAACCGTCGAGAAAGCGGAAGTAGCTCTGGCGGAGAAGAGTACGATTTTTCCCAGCAGGTAACCCCCAACGTGTAGTACGCCTCGGCCAATTTGTCCTTGCGCTCCTTGGGGTCACGGAAGGAAGCTTTTTCCAGCATGGAAATGTAGCGTTTTTGCCAGTTGAACGTTGCGTCGAAATCACCCTGTTTCGCATAAAGCATGGCAATGGACTGCACGGCCTGAACGTCATTGGGATGATCGGTGGAGTACTGCTTGAAGTACGCAATGGCCTCAGCCAAGCGATCGGAGTTCATGTACATCGTCACCAACGATTGCGCCACCTTTTGGTCGTCGGGACGAACCTGAAGGTAGCGCTTAAAATAGGCAATGGCGTTATCGGCAGCAGCCACATCCTTGGGGTGGCGCGAGCCCGGCTGGTACAAGGCCATGTAGGCGTAGGCGATGAATTTCTTAATGCGCACCTCTTGCGGCTCGATAGCTTCCGCTTGCTGGTACAGCTTGATGGCATCCTCATACCGTCCCGCCTTGTAATGCTCGTTGGCTTCCCGCACCAGCTGGCGCGCCCGCAGCTTGCTGCAACCACCCGCCAGGAGCGCCAACACCACCACCAAAAGCACAGCACTCCTACTGACCCCTCCTGGCTTCATGCCAGCCCCGCATCGCCACCCTTGGGCTATAGGCTGAGCCCCGCCCGCCAACGGCGCCCTCATCGTGCGATTCCACATCAAGCGAAACCTCCCGCCCGACCCTCGGTCGGGCTACGAAGCACAACTGCTCGTTTTTACAGAGAGAAAGTTTTTGGCAAGGCACAACAGTTGGTTGTGCCTAGGAGGAGAGGTTCAACAGCGCATGGGTGGGCGTACCTGCGCCAGCGGACCCAAAGGAGTGAAAGACCCGCTTCCTAGGTGCAGGTACTGTTGGTCTAAGCCCACGGGAGAGATTGAGTCATCCGCGGCCACAACGACAGCCTCGCTTTTGCCGCGGGCATCGGGCAGCGCCAGGGACTCGGAAGGACTCACCAGACCGCCGAAGGACACCTCCTGGACCGGAGGCTGTGAGGCCGATTGGTGAGACATACCTAGGAAGGGTTCACCTAGTTCAACCAGCCCGACGGCGGCCAACATCAGCAGGCCGAGCGCCCGCCCTCTCATGGCGCATAATCTAGGTCTGGTCCCTCCGGGTGTCAAGCAGTGCCCCATTTCTCCGATGCCGGTTTTTACGCTAGTACACCCGTACCGGCAAGACCACCACCGGAACTCCCTGCCACTGCAGGCGCTTTTGAAGGGCAAAAGCGGTTTGGTTGTGGAGGTAGCGGTGATACCACCGCTCGCGACGGAAGATGAGGTGGCCCGCAAAGAACACCGTTCGTGGGAACTCTCGCAGCACCTCCAGACACAGCGCCTCCGCTGCCGCCACCACGTCGGTGCCGACGCCCAAGTGGGAAGTGGCGGCAAAACCCAGCCTATGGGCCAGGGCCACGTATTCGGCCAGCATGGCTTCCTGCCGTTGCCGAAGCTTGGCAAGCTCCCCCTCGCCCTTAAATGCCCCCGAATCCACCACCGCCACCGACAAAAAAACCAGGTTGTGGAAGTGCCCGGGGAAAAAGCGGAGCGCGTTCAAAACCGTGTGAACCCCCAGTCCGCTGTAGCTCGCCACCAGGAAAGCCGCCGTGGGCTTGCCAGGGTCAAGGGACGGCGCAACCTTCTCCTCACCGGCGGGGATCGTGCCCAACGTGCGATCAAGCTCAGCCAGCTTTCCTGCCATGCCCCGGTAATGCCGCTTGATTAAGAAAGCAAGCCCAATGCAGCAGCCGGTGACGGCCAAAGTAACCCAGCCCCCTTGGCGGAACTTCTCAACCACCGTGATGATGAGGATGGAGCCGCACAGCGAAAAGCCCGCGGTAAAAAGCGCAACCTTACGCCAGCGACCCTGGCTGTTCCGCCTCCCCAACCAAAGCCGGAGCATCCCCAACATGGACAAGGTGAAGGTCAAAAACACGTTGATGCTGTACATCACCACCAAATGGCGGACCTCCCCGTGGGTGTACAGCAGGGCCGAAAGCGCCGCAGCCCCCATGAGCAAGATGCCGTTGCGGGTGGTGAGGCGTTCAGAAAGCGCGGCAAATCGGTGGGGGACCCAGGAGTCCACCGCCATGTTGGCCAGCACCCGCGGCCCGTCCAAAAAGCCAGTTTGCGCTGCCACCACCAATAGCGCTCCTTCTGACAGCAGCGTGGCAACGGTGAAGGCTTGTCCCCAACTCCACCGGGCGCTGAAGCTCTCCAGGAGCACGGCGTTGAGGGTTTTGCCGGCTAACGGCTCCACTCCCCAAAGCAGGTAACACACCATCAAGCCCGCGGCGGTAAACGACAGTGACGCTGCCATGTACAACATCGTGCGCTTGGCGGTGCGGACCCGTGGCTCGCGCATGATGGGCAAACCGTTGGAAACCGCTTCCAAACCGGTGTAGGTGCCGCCCCCCATGGAGTAGGCATGGAAGAACAGCACCACCATGCCCCAGCCACCCAAAGAAGCCAAACCCGAGCGGAAGGAATCCTTAAGGTTTCCCACAACCTGCGGCACTTGCCCAAGGTGCAAGGCAATGCCACCAACGATGAGAAAGACGTGCAAGAGGAGGAACAACACGAAGATGGGAGCCAGCGTCAGCACCGATTCCTTGACACCGCGGATGTTGAGCACCGTAAGCGCGAGGATGATCACCACCTCGCTGGCTACCTTGAACCCATGCCAATCTGGGGGCAAAAAGCTAAACAAGGCGTCGCAGGCCGCGGCCACGGAAACGGCAACGGTCAGCACGTAATCCACCAGCAGCGCGCACCCGGACACCACCCCCACCCGCTCGCCCAAAAGCTTGGACGCCACCACGTATCCGCCGCCACCGTGTGGGAACTCCTCAATGATTCGGCTGTACGCCGTGGCAATGAGGACTACTGTAAAGGCCGTCAAAGCCGCAATGCCAACGGCCAGGTAGGTGTGGGAACCCAGCGTCCGGTACGCTTCCTCGGGCCCGTAGCAGGAGGAGGACAACCCATCGGCGCCAAGCCCCACCCAGGCCAAAAGCGCCACCAGCGAGAGCTTTTCCACAAGACCTGCGTCCTGCAGGTTGCGGGGCTTACCGAACAGAAGCTCCTTGAGCCGCCGGCTCCACGATGGGGGATCAGGCGGTGTGGGGGAACTGGCCAACGGTGGCTCAGCCATGCGCACGCCTCGGCGGTACCCCCGGCAGCACCGGGGGCCCTGGCTGGCCGTGCAGTATAGACCCGGGCGTCAAGTCGCCGGGAAAAACCAACCTTTAGCGAGGGGTGATTTCGTAAGCCAACTGGTCGCGGGAAAGCGTGACCTTGGAGTACGGGGGCACCGAGGTGGTGAGCCACACGTTGCCGCCGATCACCGAGCCGCGGCCCACCACCGTGTCGCCGCCCAAGATCGTGGCCCCAGCGTAAACAACCACATCGTCCTCCAGGGTGGGGTGGCGTTTGGTGCCGCGCATGAGCTTACCCCGCTCGTCCCGAGGGAAGGAAAGGGCACCCAGGGTCACGCCCTGGTAGAGCTTCACCCGATCGCCGATCACGGCGGTTTCACCAATGACCACACCGGTGCCGTGGTCAATGAAGAACTCCCGGCCAATTTTGGCGCCGGGGTGGATGTCAATGCCGGTTTCGTTGTGGGCAAATTCCGTCATGATGCGGGGGATGAGCGGCACCCCCAGCTCGTGCAGGAGGTGGGCCAGCCGGTAGGTGAACACCGCCTTGACGCCGGGGTATGCCAGAACCACTTCCTCCAAGCATGTTGCTGCCGGATCCCCCTCGTAGGCGGCCACCACATCGCCGGCAATGAGCTCCATGACCTCCGGCAGCCGCTCGAAAAACCGCACCACCACTTCCGCCGGGTCCTGCGCCACCGGACCCACCACCTCCCCGCCGGGGCGACGGCACACGGCGTTCACGGCCTTGCGGATTTCCGCTTCGAGCTTTTTGGAAAGCGCGTAAAGCTGATCCGCCAGGTGGGCGTGCAGGTATTCCCGGTACAAAGCCTGGTCGCCAAAGTAGCCCGGGTAAATGACCTCCTGCAGCCCGCGGACGATGGCAATGACCTCCCGCTTTTGCGGCAGCGGTTGCTCCCCTCCGTGGAAGAGCGGCTCCCCCCGGGCCTCCACGTTGCGGGTGATGGTTTCGATGGCTTCCATGAGCCTCTTCTTTTGCGATGCGTTGGCCACTTCAACCCTCCGCTGGCATTGTACGCGCCCGGCGTACAATGCGAAGGGAGGTAAGGATGGCGGGGAAGACCGTGGTGGTGAGCTTTGCCGGTCAGAGGCGACAGGTCCTGGCCGGGACCACCGTGTGGGAGTTCTTCCAGGAGTTTTGGGGGGAGGTGCCGCTGGACGTGCTGGCGGCCCTGGTCAACCGCCGTATGGTGATGCTGGACTTCCCGCTGCGCGGCCTGCAGGTGGAGCTGGAAGCGGTACGCGCCGGAAGCCGCCTGGGGGAAACCGTGCTGCGCCGCTCGGCGGTGCTTTTGCTTTTGGCAGCCGCTGCCGAGCTTTACCCCGAAAGCCGGCTGGTGGTGGGGCAGTCCCTGGGCGGCGGGTACTTTTTCAGCTGGCATTCCAAGCTCCCCCTCACCCAGGAGGTGGTGACCTCCCTGGCCCGGGAAATGGAGCGGATGTGCCAGGAGGACGTACCGCTCACCCGCTCGGTCATCACCCTGGAAGAAGCCGAGGCCGCCTTCCGGGCGCGGGGGGAAGCTTCGAAGCTGGAGCTTTTGGCCACCCACCGCTCCTCCACTGTGCCGGTGGTGAGCTGCGGTAACTTCCTGGACATCGCCCACGGTCCGGTAGCCCCCTCCGCCGGGCGGGTGCGGGGCTGGGATCTTGCCCTGTACGAGGATGGCATCCTCCTGCGCTTTGCCCGCAACGGCAAGCAAGAGCTGCCCCCCCTCTGGCCGCAACCCAAGCTCTTTGCCACCTACCGGGAAACCCGCCAGTGGAACGAAGCGGTGGGCATTGCTCACGTGGGCTCCTTAAACCGCGCTTGCCTTTCCGGAGAAATCTCCGAGATCATCCGCATTGCTGAAGGTTTCCACGAGAAGAAGATCGCGCAAATTGCCGATGCCATTGCCGCCCGGCCGCAAGCGCGGGTGGTGCTGGTGGCCGGGCCTTCGGCTTCCGGAAAGACCACCTTCATCAAGCGGTTAGGCATCCAACTGCGGGTTTGTGGCTTGTACCCGGTGGGGGTTTCCCTGGACAACTACTTCGTGGACCGCGACAAAACCCCGCTGGACGAAGAGGGCAAACCCGACTACGAGTCCATCGAAGCGCTGGATTTACCGCTTTTCAACGAGCACCTGAAGGCGCTTCTGGAAGGCAAAACCGTAGCCGTTCCCAAGTACGATTTTGTGCGCGGGAAAAGGGCCGAGCCCGAGCGCTGGAGCACGTTAAAGCTGGAACCGGGGCAAGTCCTGCTCATCGAGGGCATTCACGCCTTAAACCCCCGGCTGACGGAAGCGGTGGCCGAGGAAAGCAAGTTCCGCATCTTCATTTCCGCCCTCACCCAGCTCACCCTGGACGACCACAACCGCATCTTCACCTCCGACTCCCGGCTTTTGCGCCGCATCGTCCGCGACCGGCTCTTCCGCGGTCACCCGGCGGTGCGCACCCTGGAAATGTGGCCGGGGGTGCGGCGGGGTGAGCGGCGCTGGATCTTCCCGTTCCAGGAGCAAGCTGACGTCATGTTCAACTCGGCTCTGGTTTACGAACCGGCGGTGCTCAAGATCTTTGCCGAGCGCTTCCTTCTGGAGGTGCCCAGGGAGCACCCGGCGTACACCGAGGCCTACCGGCTTTTGAAGTTCTTGGCCTGGTTTGTGCCGGTTTTCCAGGAGGATGTGCCTTCCACCTCGATCTTGCGCGAGTTCATCGGCGGTTCGGCTTTTGAATACTAGCCACATCGCCCACCAGCGGTTAGCATGAACGGGGAGGTGTAATGGTTCGCCAGTCCAAGCCCAAGCCGATCTATCGGGTGCTGTTTGTGCAGCAGGGGCAGGTGTACGAGGTGTACGCCTCCGAGGTGGCGGCTTCCAACATCTTTGGCTTTCTGGAAGTGGCCGATTTGCACTTTTCCCGCAGCGAGATCATTGCCGACCCCAGCGAGGAAAAGCTCCGGCAGGAGTTTGCCGGTGTCTCCCGCATTTTTGTTCCCTACCATGCGGTGCTGCGCATTGACCAGGTGGAAAAGGCCGGCGTGAGCCGCGTGGCAGCGGCGGAAGGTGGGGGCGTGATGCCGTTCCCCATCCCCATGGCCAAACCCGGCCGCCCCGAAGGCCGCTAGCCTAAGCCCCCAACAACCGCTACGCGTGCACCGGCGCCCGGGCAGCAGGCGCCGCATCAAAGCGGGGCTTGCTCACCTCGCCGCGGTCCAGCTTGGCAAGCCACTCATGGATCCCCTGCGCGGCTTTCTTCCCCGCCCCCATGGCCAGGATCACCGTGGCTGCACCGGTGACGATGTCTCCGCCGGCAAATACGCCCGGGATTGAAGACATTTGCGTTTCGGGATCCACGATGATGCACCCGTGCCGGTCGAGCTGCAGGCCGGGGGTGACCCGCGTGGCCAGGGGGTTGGGGCTTTGACCGATGGCCACGATCACCATGTCCACGGCAATTTCGTACTCGGAGCCGGGGATGGGCACCGGCCGACGCCGCCCGGAAGCGTCCGGTTCCCCCAGCTCCATGCGCTGGATTTTCATGCCGGTGACAAAGCCATCGGCGTTACCGTAAATTTCCAGCGGGGCCGAAAGCCAGCGGAAATCAATGCCTTCTTCCTCAGCCCGCTGGAGCTCTTCAATGCGCGCCGGGGATTCCGCCCGGGTGCGCCGGTAAATGCACATGACCTCTTCGGCCCCCAAGCGCTTGGCGCAGCGCAGGCAGTCCATGGCCACGTTGCCGGCGCCAATCACCGCCACCCGCCGCCCCACCGGCACCGGGGTGTCGTAATCGGGAAAAGCGTAGCCTTTCATAAGGTTGACCCGGGTCAGGAACTCGTTGGCGGAAAGCACGCCGATGAGCTCCTCCCCCGGGATGCCCAAAAACGAAGGCAAGCCGGCACCGGTGCCGAAGAACACCGCATCGTAGCCGTACTCCAAAAACAGCTCCTCCACGGTGGCGGTTTTCCCCACCACAAAGTTGGTGCGGATTTCCACCCCCATCTTCTTGAGGTTTTCCACCTCGTACTCCACGATGGCTTTGGGCAAACGGAACTCGGGAATCCCGTAAAGCAAAACCCCGCCCGGCTTATGCAAGGCCTCAAAGACCGTGACCCTGTGGCCCAGGCGTGCCAGATCCGCAGCACAGGTCAAACCCGCCGGCCCCGAACCAATCACCGCCACCTTGTGGCCGCTCCACGGGGGGACTTCGGGCATGCGCACGGTGCCGGACTGGCGCTCGTAATCCGCCACGAACCGCTCCAGGTAGCCAATCCCCACCGGCGAAAACTTCTTGCCCAGCACGCATAGCGCCTCGCACTGGTCCTCCTGCGGGCAAACCCGCCCGCAAATGGCCGGCAGCGTGTTGGCTTCCTTAATCTTAGCGACGGCTTTTGCAAACTCCCCTTGCCGCACCAAATCCACGAAAGTGGGGATATCAATTTGCACCGGACAGCCCTTTACACAGGGGTGATCCGGGCACTGCAGGCAGCGCTGGGCTTCCTCCATGGCCATTTGCGGTGTATAGCCCAAGGCCACTTCCTGGAAGTTGCGGATCCGCACCTCTGGGGGCTGTTCGGGAATGTGGTGCCGCGGGATCTTGGTGCGTTCCTTTTTGGGTAGTTCAGGAAGTCCCGTCATGGCCTTAGACCCTCCCCCCGGCCGCTTCCAGGGCCACACACTGATGGCTTTCCAAAAACCGTTGCTTGGCCAGTTGCTCTTGCCGCAGGTAGGTGCGCAAGCGCTTGATGAGCAAATCAAAATCCACCTGATGGGCATCAAACTCCGGCCCATCCACGCACACGAACCTGGGCTGTCCCCCCACCAGCACCCGGCAGCCGCCGCACATCCCCGTGCCGTCAACCATGATGGTGTTGAGAGAGCAAAGGGTGGGGATGGCCAGCGGCCGGGTCATTTCCGCCACCGCCTTCATCATCACCGCCGGACCCACCGCCACCACGAAGTCCGGCCGCTCGCTAGCCAAGACGTCAGCAAGGGCGTGAGTGACGAGCCCCTTTCGGCCCAGGGACCCGTCGTCGGTGGTGATCCAAACCTCTTCCGAGAGCGCCGCCATCTCCTCCCGCAGGATGACCAGATCCCGGGTGCGGCCGCCCAAAATCGAGAGAACGCGGTTGCCGGCCTCCTTCATGGCCTTGGCAATGGGCAGCAGCGGCGCAATTCCGGCCCCCCCTCCCACGCACACCACCGTGCCCCACCGTTCCACGTGGGTGGGCGTTCCCAAAGGACCCACCACCGCGTACAGGCAGTCCCCCTCCTCCATGAGCCCCATTTCCATGGTGGTCTTCCCCACCTCCTGCACCACCAAGGTAATGGTGCCGGCCTCCTTATCGGAACCGGCAATGGTGAGGGGGATGCGTTCCCCGTGTTCGTGGAGCATCACCAGCACAAACTGCCCGGCTCGGTGTTTGCGGGCAACTTCCGGTGCGGCAATAACGTAACGCTTAAACTGCGGCGCCAGGCTTTCTTTTTTGAGGATTTGGAACATGGACTCTCCCGCCCCCTGGAACTCCCCGGGGCGGCTGATTATCTCAAATTAACGGATTCTACGCAACCGTCATTGGACTGTCGGTTAACGACCTGCGGGCAAGAGCAAAGCCACCGCCAAACCAGCAAGGGCCAAAAGACCGGTAACCAGGGGAACCCCGGTCACTCCCCAGTGACCCAGCACCAGCTGACCGGTGATCGGCCCCACGATGCGGGCCAGCGAGCCCACGCCTTGAAAAGCCCCCAGGGCTTCCCCCTGCGCTGCGGCCGGGCTTTGTCGGGAAACCCAGGAGGACAGCGCCGGGCTGACCAGGCCCTGCCCCAAGGCCAGAAGCGGCAGCACCAGAAGCACCGTGGGCACGGTTGTGGCGCCCACCAGCAAACCCAGCCCCAGAGCTACCAACCCCAGGCCGGCCACCACCAACACTTTGGGAGGAACGCGCCCGGGAATCTTCCTCACCAGAAAACCCTGCACCAGCACCGCCAAAAGCCCCACGTAAGCGAAAAGCCAGGCCACCCGCGCCGCGGGAAGCGCGAAGCGGGCGTGGAGGAACTGGGCAAAGGTCACCTCAAAGGCGGCCCAGGCGGTAACGGTCAAAAACCCCACCACCAAAAGACCACCCAAACCCCGAGCCCCGGCCAGGGGCACACGCCGAACGACCGCTTCCTGCCCCGGCTTGCGGGTTTCCGGCAAAGCCCGGAACGCCGAAAGCCAGGCCACCGCCGAGAAAGCCGCGGCCGCCAGGCCCGGCAACCGAGGGGAAAAGCTCAGCAAAAGCCCGGCCAAGGCCGGGCCAGCCACGAACCCCAAACCAAACGCCGCGCCAATGAGCCCCATGCCCTTGGCGCGTTCCTCGGGAGGTGTAACATCGGCAATCACCGCTTGGGCGGTGGCCACGTTGCCCCCGGCAATCCCCGCCACCACCCGCGACGCAAACAGCATGGCCAAGGAATCGGCCAGGCCAAAGAGAAGGTAGCCCACGGCCGAGCCGGCCAGGGAGACCAGCAGCACCGGCCTTCGCCCCCAGCGGTCCGAAAGCGCTCCCAGGATTGGAGAAAACACAAACTGCATGGCCGAGTAGCTGGCCAGAAGCAAACCGAAAACCCAAGGGGGAGGGGCGTACTGCTCGGCGTAGAGGGGCAAAAGCGGGATGACCATGCCAAAACCCACCAAATCCATAAACACCACGGCAAAAAGCACGGTCAAAACCCGCCGCGACATGCCTCCCCCCGCGGGTACTTTACACGGGCTTTGGGCAAAGCGTTAACGGGCGTGGGCGATTTGCGTAAATCGCCTGGCCACAAAAGGCCAGTTCACCACGTGCCAGAAGGCGGCCACGTACTCCGCCCGCCGCCACTGGTACTTGAGGTAGTAGGCGTGTTCCCACAGGTCCAGGCCGAGAAGCGGTTTTTTCCCAAGAGAAAGCGGGGTGTCCTGGTTGGCGGTGGTGGCCACCTGGAGCTTGCCACCCTCCACCACCAGCCACACCCAGCCCGAGCCAAAGACCCCCACAGCCTGCTTGCTAAAGGTTTCCTTGAAGCTTTCGAAGCTGCCAAAGTCCCTGGCCATGGCCCTGGCCAGCTCCCCTTCCGGGGCCGCGGGAGCGTTGGGCGCCAGGCACTGCCAGAACAACGAGTGGTTGTAGTGCCCGCCGCCGTGGTTGCGCACCGCCGTGCGCACCGCCTCCGGAACCTTGGCAAGGGAGGTCAAAAGCTCCTCCAGGGTTTGCTCTGCAAGCTTGGGGACCTGCTCCACCGCCTTAGCAAGCCCGGCGATGTAAGCCGCGTGGTGCTTGTCGTGGTGCAGGCGCATGGTTTCCGCGTCAATGTACGGCTCCAGGGCGTCGTAGGCGTAGGGGAGCGGCGGCAGCTCCAGGGAAAGCCGGCGGGAAGGAGCCGGGGGCTGCGCCAAAAGCGGTGGCGCCACGGCCGCCGCCGCCATGAGCTTGAGAAACTGCCTTCGGCTTTGCCCGGAAGCTTCCGACACTGCTACCTCCCCGGGGCCACCCCCGCCAAGGCAAAACCCAAAAGCGCCAAAGCCTATTCCTTACTTGCCCGCCGCCGGGAATCCCGGCCCCAGCAGGTAACGGTCAAACCAGGGGCCAAAGTCCTTTTTGGCAACCACGCTGGTGATGCCGATGACGTGCTTGGTTTGCGCCGGTTTGTCAGCGAAGTTTTTGAGGTAGCTCTTGAACACCGTAAAGAACGCATTGTCGCCCAGCTCCTGACGCAACGCGTGCAGCACCAGCGGGCCTTTGGCGTAAAGCAGGGCCATGCGGTCGCGACCCGCGTCGGGACCGGCCAGCTGGTTGGCCAGGTACACCGGCAGCTTGTCCTTCACGTAGCGGGAGCGCGCCTCCCAATCCTTGAGGGCCTTTTTGAACTCCGACTCCCGCCAAAGCTTGCCCATGGCAAAGGCCGCGTAGTACTCGGCCAGGGACTCGGAAAGCCACTGGTCCTGCATGGTGAGCTTCGCCACGTGCCCCCACCAGGCGTGGGCCATTTCGTGGGTAAAGCGGGCGTTGATGCCCTCCGAAAAAAACTTGGTTTCCTCATCCTGCAGCGGGGTAAACGCCTCTTTGGTGATAAAAATGACCCCCGGCGGGGCTTGCCCCCAACCGAGCTGGTTGATTTCGATGATGCTGAGCTCCGGGAAGGGGTAAGGACCCAAAAACGGTTCAAAGAACTCCATCAGCGAAAAGGCGTTGTTGATGAGCTTCTTCACCCCCCGGGGCTCCGCCGCCACGTAGGAAGCCACCCGCACGGTGCGGCCGTTGCGGGTTTCCTCTTGCACCGTGTACTTACCCGCCAGCACCACCGGGATCATCAGCGGCTTTTCCGCGGAAAATTCGGCACAGTTGAGTTCTCCCTCCTCCCAGCGCTTCACCAGCTTGCCGGAGGAAAAGGCAATGAAGGGCTTTTTGGTTTTCACCACCGCGTGGTAGGTGGCGTGCTGCATCTCGATGTGATGGGGGGAGGCAAACCAGGAACTGGTGGGCAGCATCCAGAACTGATCGTTGCCGGGGTTGAAGAGCACATCCCCGCTCATGCGGAAGGTGAGGGTGACCTTCTCACCGGGCTGGGCCTTTCGCCCCAAATCCACCAAAAGCGCACCCTCCCGGTGGAAAAAGGACAGCTGTTCCCCGGCCTCATTGGTGACCGCCGAAAGCGTGTAGGGCACCACCTTGGGTTTGGCACCAAGCCCGGCGGTAATAAGCCGCTGGCTCCACAGCGAAAGCGGAAGCACCCGGGTGGGTTCCAGGATGGAAAAGGTTTCCCGTGCGGTGATCTCGCCGTGGATGCCTTCGCGGTGCACCACCGTCACATCAAGATCGGACAGGAAGAAACGATCAGGGGCAAAGTCCAGCCACCCGTGACCCAACGGCAGCTCGGCCAGGGTGTCCTGGTACCTCCGGCCCTTGAACTCGGGAAGGTCGGTATCGCGGCCGTAAATGGGCTTGAGCACCGCAAGCGTCTCTTCGCTGGCCACCAGGGGATCGTGGATAAAGACCAGGTCGTCCTTAGCCCCTTGGATTTCCACAAAAACCAGCGGTTCCGCCCACCCATCCACCAGCGCGGCCGGCAACAGATCCTGCGGTTGCCACCCCAAATCCCGGGAAAAGCGTTCCCGGTGGCGGGAGAAGAGCTCCTGCGGGGGTGCCTGCTCGCCCTGGGGCAGGGGCGAGAGCAGGGCTTCCGGTGCACCCGAGGTTAAAACCAGAGCTGCTTCGCAGGGCTGGGCAATGGCGTTCTTGCCTTTCAGTTCGAGAGACGTGGCCTTTTCCACGTTGTAGGCAAACACCGGCTGCAAAAGCGGATCCGGCAAGGTGTAGGTGACCTCGCCGGTGCCGGTGAGAAACCAGCCCACCTGCTTTTCGCCGGCAAACACCGGCGCAGCGGAGCCCATCTTCCAGGAAACCTGCAACCCGCCAAAGGCCAGCTCCCGCCCTTCCACCACAAAGGCTTTGGGGCCCAAACGTAGCTGGGCCACATCCTCGGCCACCTTGGCCACCTGGGCCTGGGAACATACAGCCGCAAAAAGCAAAAGCCACGACACCAGAAGCTTTTTGTTCATGCGTCCGCAACCTCCGTTTTCGTGCCCATGCTAAGCCAGCGCCCAGCCCTTCCGCAACCCATCCCCCCTTCCTGTACACTGGCGCCATGCGGGTGGTCTTTTTTGGCACGCCGGAATTTGCAATCCCTACGCTAAAAGCCCTGCGCAAGGCCGGGCATGACGTGCTTCTGGTGGTTTCCCGGGAGGACAAGCCGGCCGGGCGGCACCTTTTGATGAGCACGCCGGCGGTGGCCGACTTTGCCCGGGCTGTGGGCTTGCCGGTAATGCAAGCGGAAAAGCTGGCTTCCGATGATTTCCTGCAGCAGTTCAAGCAACTGGGGGCGGAAGCGGGGGTGGTGGTGGCCTTTGGTCGCTTTATCCCCTCACGGCTTCTCCACATCCCCCGTTACGGGTTCATCAACCTTCACCCCTCGCTGCTCCCCCGCCACCGCGGTCCAGCCCCCATCCAGTGGGCCATTTACTCCGGGGACAAGGAAACCGGGGTCACCACCATGCTTTTGGACGAAGGCATGGACACCGGTCCCATCCTGCTCCAGCGCGCCACCCCCATTGACCCCCGGGAGCACGCCCCGCAACTGGAAGCCCGCCTGGCGCAGATGGGTGCCGAGCTGATGATCGAAACCCTGGAGGGGCTGGCCAACCGCACGGTTCACCCCAGGCCCCAGGACCACTCCCAAGCCACCGTCACCCCCAAGCTGGAGCGCAAGATGGGGCGGGTGGACTGGAACCTCCCCGCCGACGAGCTGGCCCGCCGCTGCCGGGCTTTCGATCCCTGGCCCGGGCTTTTTTGCAACTTCCGGGGGGGGAGGCTCAAGATTCACGACTTCCGGGTAGGCGAACCGCGCCCCGGGGACGAGCCGCCGGGGACGGTTCTGGCGGTGAGTAAAGCCGGCATTGAGGTGCGCTGCGGGGAGGGCACCGTGGGCATCATCACCGAGCTGCAGCGGGAAGGCAGGCGGCGTTTGCCGGCCGATGCTTTCATCCTCGGCGAGCGCGTGGTCAAAGGTGAGCAGTTCCGTTGATCCCCGGCGGGAGGCGGTGCGCATCCTGGCCCGGGTGGATGCCCACCAGGCCCACGCCGCCCGCTTGCTCACCGAGGCTCTACCCCTTACCCGGGAGCTGGTCCTCACCGTGCTTCGCTGGCAGCACACCCTGGATGACCTGCTCCAGAGGTTCTGTAAGACACCCCTGCCCCACCTGGATCCGCTGGTGCGGGCCTCGCTGCGCATGGGGTTGGCGGAAGCTCGTTTGCTGCGCACCCCTCCGCCGGTGGCGGTGGCGGAAGCGGTGAGGGTGTGCAAGGGTTTTGTGCCCAAGGCTTCCGGGTTGGTGAACGCCTGCCTCCGGCGGGCCGTGGAGGCACGGTGGCCTTCGCCCGAGGACGAGAGCGTGCCCCTGGCCCTCCGCACCTCTCACCCTCCGTGGCTGGTGGAGCGCTGGGAAAAGCGCCTGCCACCGGAGCTCCTGCGGCAGGCATTGGCCTCCGCCCAAGAGCCGGCGCCCATGTGCCTGTTGGCCGGGGTTTCCAAGCTTCCCCCCGAAGTGCAAACCGCGCCGCACCCCCAGGTGCCGGGGGTTTTGGTGGTGACCGCAGGGGCCAAAGCCGCCGCCCAGGCGTGCGCCCAGGGAAAGGCCTACGCCATGGATCCCACCGCGGTGGCGGTGGCCCGGCTGGTACCCCATGGCCAGAAGCTTTTGGAGGTGGCCGCCGCACCGGGGGGCAAGAGCCTTGTGCTTGGGCTGGAACACCCGCAGGCCCTGCGGGTGGCCCTGGATCTGCGGGTGAGCCGCGTGAGGCTCCTGGCCAGGGCCACGCGCTTGCTTTCCCGCCCGCCGCACCTGTTAGCCGCCGACGGCACGCGGCCGCCCTTGCGACGGCATAGCTTCGATGCGGTTTTGCTGGACGCCCCCTGCTCGGGAACCGGCACCCTGCGCCGCCACCCGGAGATCCGCTGGCGGCTCACCCCTTACCAGCTTTCGGAGCTGGCAAGCCTGCAAAAGGAGCTCCTGGCCGCCACCGTTCCCCTGGTGAAGCCCGGCGGCTTCTTGCTTTACGCCACCTGCTCTCTGGAGCCCGAAGAAAACGAAGAAGTGGTGGCTTCCCTGGGCTTGCCGGTGTCCCCCGTGAGCGATGGCCTTCCCCCCCAGTTGCCGCGGGTGGTGTTGCCTTCGGGTGGGTGCCTCATCCCCCCCGGGCCCTGGGGGGACGGTTTTGTGGTACACCTTGTGGGGCCGGTGCGCTAAACCACCGGCAGTGGTACACGTAAGACACAGCAGGAGGCAGGAATGCCAGGAAAGGCCGAGCTTGTTTCCAGAATTGTGTTTGAAACCGGGATGCCCAAGGCCCACGCGGCTCGGGCGGTGGAGATTTTGGTGGACGCCCTCCAGGAATGGGTAGCCGCCGGCGAGAAGGTGGCCATCCCGGGGCTGGGGATCTTTTACGCCAGCGAGCGGTCCGCTCGCAAGGCCCGCAACCCCCAAACCGGGGAGGAGCTTCAGCTCCCGCCGGTGCGGGTGGCGCGCTTTCGGCCAGCGAAGGAGTTCAAGGAGATCCTGAACAGCAAGCGGTGAGGAAGCCATGGAAGCCCTGCTGGTGGTGGACGTGCAAAACGACTTTTGCCCAGGAGGAGCCCTGCCGGTGCCCCACGGGGACGAGGTGGTGCCTGTGATCAACCGCCTGTGTACCCGCTTTTCCGTGGTGGTGGCAAGCCAGGACTGGCACCCCGAGGATCACGTGTCCTTTGCCTCCAACCACCCGGGCAAGCAGGTGCTGGACGTGGTGGAGGTGGAGGGCCAGCCGCAGGTGCTGTGGCCTGACCACTGCGTGGCCGGCAGCTGGGGAGCGGATTTCCATCCGGGCTTGGAGACCCGTTTCTTCCGCATGATCATCCGCAAGGGCACCGATCCCCGGGTGGACTCCTACTCCGCCTTCCGGGACAACCGCAAGGACCGCGTCACCGGGCTGGCCGGCTTCCTCCGGGAGCTGGGGGTGACCGCCGCTACCGTGGTGGGGCTGGCCACCGATTACTGCGTGGCCGCCACGGCCCTGGACGCGTTGGAGCTGGGCTTTGGCGCCAGGGTGTTTCTCCCCGCCTGTCGGGCGGTGGGGGCTCCCCCCGGGCACACGGAAAAGACCCTGGAGCGCTTGCGCCAGGCCGGGGTCACGCTTATCGAAAACGAATAGGGGCGACCGACCGGTCGCCCCCATGTTTTTTGCGGTTGCGTTTTCTCGATTATTTGCCGGTCTTGCCCCAGCGCTGGAGGATGGGATCGGAACCGTAACCCAGCGCCTTCCAGTCCAGCCGGCCGCTGGGACCGTGGCAATCCAAGCAGGTTAAGGCCTTTTCCTTAGGCACAACCTCGTGATAAATCCCCATATACCGCTTGGTCTTGACCCAACCGTAGCGGGCGTCCTTGACGCCGTACATCTCTTCGGCGGCGTGCTGGATGGCCTTGTGGATCTCCCCTTCAGCAAAGAACGCCTCCACGGCAATGGGCAGGATGTAGTTCTTGCCTTCCAGCACCGGCATCACGCCGCGGTGCAGCTTGAACGGGTAAATGCGCGCCTTGGGGTCCTTGCGGCTGCCCTGGGGCAGCATCATGCCCACCGTACCGTCAGGCTGCAGCTTCACCGGCTCGCCGGGGAGCTGCGCCCAGGTAGTGCCGTTGAACCAGGCGTAGACGGGCTTCACGTCCTTGGCGAACTCGATGGTTGCTGACCACTTGTCGGCTTCCTGGTTGTATGCCGGCTTAGACCAATCGCGAACCATATCGGTGGCATCCGCTTTGGCAAAGGTGGGAATGTGACAGGTAGGGCACGCCACCCGCTGGGCGTGGAGGTTGAGCACTTCCGCCGCATGGGGACGCGAGTCGTGACAAGACCCATCGTCGCAGGAGAGAGGCTTTCCCGGAATATCAGTGCCTGCCAGGTCCGCACCCCGTCCCAGCACGCGGTGGTCCTCACCTTTGTGGCAATCCACGCACTGGAGGTTAGCCCCATCGGTTCCCATGTGCACATCGAAATCGCGCGTGGTGTCAGCCAGTTCGTACTCCAAATCCCCGCGCTTGAAGTTGGGGCCACCACCGGAGCCGGCGTGGCAGCGCAAGCAGGTATTGCGGGTGGGCATGCCAATGCGCTTGGCCACCGCATCCAGCCCCTCCTGGTTTTTCCAGAGGACGGGCTTCCAAACCCAGCCCCCCTGACCGTCGGGGTACAGATCCCGCTGGTAGCCCTGGGCATGGCAAATCAAGCAGTCAATGTTGGCCAGTTGCTCCGGGGTTTCCTGTTCGGAGGGCATGAGCCCAAGGCCGGCGTGGCACTTGGAGCAACCTTTAGAAATCGCCTCGCCCCGGGAGTTCTTCACCACACCAATCCAGGAAGCCCTGGGGTTGGTGCAAAAGTCGTTAATGGTGTTGATCTTCCCCAACCGTTGACCGCGGGCGTTCACCAGGTTAGGGGTTTGCCCGCGCCATTGGTAGTGCTGCGAGCGGAAGAAGCTCTTGGCTTCCTTTTCGTGGCAGCTCAAACAGGTCTTGGTTCCTTCGTAGTGCTCGAAGTACTTCTGGTGGCTGTACTCTTTGGCGGCAAGTGGTGCAGCCAAGAGCATGACCCAAATCACTCCTCTTTGAAAACTCATTTCTCCCCCCTTGGAAAAGAGTTGGGGCCCAGCGTGCGCTGGCCCCCAAAATCACGTTAGAACCGGGCGGTCATGGAAAGCGTGACCACCGTGGCGTCGTCGTAGGTCGGGAAGCCCAGAATTGGCTTGGAATCCAGCTTCTTGGGGGCTCCCAGATGCCAGCTGGAGCCCGAATAATCGTACTGGTAGTTGATGACTCCCAGCCGCACGAAGAAGCGCTTGGCCAGCTGGTGAATGAGGTAAGCCTCGGCCACATCGCCCCGAGCTGCGGTCTTGGGGGCAAAGATGTCGTCCTGGGCCGGTGTGAAGTTGAACCAGTACTTGGAGCCGTGGTTGTACTCCAACCCCACCATGGTGTGGTCGTTGTTGAAGGTGTAGCGGCCCCCCAGGTACCACATGGAGCCCGAATGGGACCTGGGAACCTCAAAGGGATCGCTGAACAAACCACCAAAGGGGGTGGTCACCGGGTCGGGGTGGCTCTTCACGTAGTTGACGTTGAGGAACCAATCGAAGGGGCCGTCCTTGCGCTGCAGGAGAAGGCCGGCAATGTCCATATCGCCGAGGTTGGCGGAAGGCGTAAACCGCATCACCACCGGAGCATTCACCGGTTGCCCGGTGAGCGGGTTGGCCGGGAGCACGATGAGGCCGTTAAAGCCGTCGGTGACGTTGAACGCCCGGGCCACCGTGGTTTGCAACAGGGTGTTGTCGTCGCTGTAAATGTCCCAGTTGATGCCGAAAAAGTCGGCGTCCTCAAGACGGTCGGCGGGCTGCTTCAAAACCTCGCCGTTGCCGAAGCCGGACTCGTACCCGCGGCCGTAGCAAAACCGCAAGGTGGAGTGCTCACTGAGCTTGTAGCCCACCGTGATGCCATCGAACTGGAAGTCAATGAGGGAGCCCATGGGCGTGCCGCCCCGCAGCTCGCCCTTGCGCAGGTTCATGGGCGGACCACCGGTGGAAGGCCGACGCCCGATGGACAGGTAAAGCGGCAAACCGGCAATGTTGTTCCAGGTGAAGTAGGCACGCTCCACGCGCAGGATGTCGGAGTTGGGCACGCCTACGGTGTTGCCGTCAATGCTGAAGCTGTTGGCTTGGCCGTTGAACACCTGAACCGCGGTGGAGTCCCCCCAGGTCTTGTACATGGCGAGCCGGCCGGAAAACGTGACGTTTTCCGCCACATCCGCATCCATGGTGAGGCGCAGGCGGTTGGTGTACATGAGGCTGTTGTCGGCATCGTACCCGTGCCGGTACGCGCCGGGGAGTAGCATCATCATGAGCTGCTGCTGCATTTGCGGCGGGAAAGAAGCCATGGCGCTCTTCAGCTGGTCAAACGTTAGCGAGTTGGTGAAGTACAGGTAGTCGCCGTAGTGCGAAGCGATGAACTGCTGCACCGCCGCCGGCGAGGTGGGGAGCTGACCCGTCGCCCCGTAGTAGAACATGGTGTTCACCAACCCCGCTTGCAGGGCCATGCCGTCGTAATAGTCGGGGATCGTGGCAGCAATGGAATGGGCCTCAAAGCGGTAGTCGCCACCGAACCGAATGCGGTCCTGGGCCGCCTGCTTTTCCACCTTTTGCAAGCGCTTTTCGATTTCCTTCAGTTGCTGCCGTAGCTTTTCCGCTTCGTCTTGGCTGCTCTGCTGGCCAAAGACGGCAAGCGGAGCAACCAGGAGCAGGAACGATGCAAAAACACGTTTCATGTTTGGGCCTCCTTTCTTAGCCACAAGTCATGGGGTGTTCGGAATCCGCCGCGTGTTCCAAAGCAAACTTCTTGATTTTTTCCAAAAGCTCCGGCGTCAGCACCTCCAGGAGCTTCTTCCCGCTTCCCTTGGGATCGTCCAGGTTGCCGTGCGAGGGCACCAGCTTTTCCTTGAAGAAGCGCTCCCACTGGTCCTGGATGAGGGTCATGGGCGTGACCTCACCGTTGGGTGAATCGGGCCCATGACAGGGCTTGCAGTACTCGCGGAACAGAGTCTTCCCGTCCGGAGCCTTGTCGGCAGCCCAAACCAAACCTACCGCCACGGCTAGCACCGGCACCACCGCGGCCATCCAGGCTTTAAACCTTGTTTTCCCGTTCACAAGCACCTCCTGCAGATTGGGGGATTTACCCCCCATCTGTCATGAAAAAGTATAAGCCTTTTTGCCGATACCGTCAACTACCGCTAAAACCATGAGGTTATGGATGCTGCGCTATCATGGCTAAGTTGGGAGGAACGGCCCATGAGTAGCAAGTTCTGCGAGTTTCCGTTGGCCAACGCCAGCGATGAGGAAATTAAGGCGATCCTCGAGGAGGCCAAGACCGTGGCGGTGGTGGGGCTTTCCGACAACCCGGAGCGCGAGTCTCACCAGGTGGCCGCGTACCTCAAGGCCCAGGGCTACCGCATCATCCCCGTCAACCCCAACGTCCAGGAGGTGCTGGGCGAGCGGGCCTACCCCACCCTGGGCGATATCCCGAAAGACATCAAGGTTGACGTGGTGGACATCTTCCGCCGTCCCGAGTTCATCCCGGAAATCGTGGATCAAGCCATTGCCCGCGGTGCCAAAGCAGTTTGGATGCAAAAGGGTCTGGCGCACAACGCCGCCGCCGACAAAGCCCGGGCTGCCGGTCTGGCGGTGGTGATGGACCGCTGCATGATGGTGGAGCACCGCCGCCTGGTGCGGGGGTAGAGCTTTTATGGCCGCTTGCTATAATGCCTGTGTCCTGCAGGGCAGGAAGTGGAGCGCTGGGCGAAGCCAGGTTCCACGAGGAGGGAAACATCGCAGACGATCGAGATCGGGTAAGGATTAACGAAATGATCCGGCTTTCGCCGGTGCGCCTTATTGATGCTGACGGTACCCAGGTGGGTATCGTCCCCATCGAGCATGCCCTCGAGTTGGCCCGCCAGAGGGGACTTGATTTGGTTGAAGTTGCGCCTACCGCTCGCCCCATCGTGTGCAAGATCATGGACTGGGGCAAGTACCGTTACGAGCAGGAAAAGAAAGCTCGGGAAGCGCGCAAGAAGGAGCACCAAATCGAGGTTAAGGAAGTGAAGTTCCGGCCCGGGGTGGCGGATCACGACTTTCAAACCAAGCTCAACATGGTCAAGCGCTTCCTTGCCGAGGGCAAGCACGTGAAGGTCACCATCATGTTCCGGCGGCGGGAAATGCGGCGCTTGGAGAACGGCTACGAGGTGCTCGAACGGGTGCGGGAAGCCTTGGCCGACGTGGCCAAGGTGGAAAAGGACGCCTCCATGGCCGACGGTGGGCGGGATCTCACCATGGTCTTCGTGCCGCTCCGCCGCGGCTCGTCGTAAGTGACGTAACAAGGTTTTGCGGCGGATCCAAGCTTTTTAAGGGGAAGCTGGCAGAAGCTTCTCGTCGTAGGGAGGGTTCCCATGGCCACAGCCACCAAAGCCATCCGACTCAACGCTTCGCAGGTCCACGATGTGCTCCGTTCCCACATGCTGGTGGACGGTTTCCACATTGTGCCGGACCTGGAGCGCTCGCGAGGTTCGTACCTGGTAGACGAGCGGGAAAACAAAACCTACCTGGACTTCTTCTCCAACTTTGCCTCCCAGGCGTTAGGCTGGAACCACCCCGGGCTTGCCGATCCCGAGTTTCGCGAGCGGCTGCTTTTGGCGGCGCTGCACAAGCCTGCCAACTCCGACGTCTACACCCGCTTCTTCGCCGAGTTCGTGGCTACCTTTGCCGAGGTGGCCGTTCCCCCTTCCCACCGCTCCCACTTGTTCTTCATCGAAGGCGGGGCGCTGGCCGTGGAAAACGCCCTCAAGGCGGCCTTCGACTGGAAGATCCGCAAGAACATGGCCAAAGGACTTCCAGAGACGGTGGGGACCAAAGTGCTGCACTTCCGCCAAGCGTTCCACGGCCGTTCCGGCTACACGCTTTCCCTCACCAACACCGCCGACCCCCGGAAAACCGCCTATTTCCCCAAGTTCGATTGGCCGCGGATCTCCAACCCCAAAATCGTCTTCCCCCTGTCCGAACATCTGGCCGAGGTGGAAGCGGCGGAAGCTCAGGCCCTGGCCGAAATTGAAAAGGCGGTGGCCCAGTACAGGGACGACATCGCCTGCCTCATCATCGAGCCCATTCAAGCGGAAGGCGGAGACAACCACTTCCGGCCTGAGTTCTTAAAAGCCTTGCGAAAGCTTGCAGACCAGCACGACTTTCTCCTGATCTTCGACGAGGTGCAAACCGGCCTGGGCCTCACCGGCACCATGTGGGCGTTTGAAGGCTTAGGCGTGGAGCCGGACCTTTTTTCCTTCGGGAAGAAAGTCCAGGTGGGCGGGTTTGCCGCCAACCGCCGCATTGACGAGGTACCGGACAACGTGTTCCGGGTTTCCTCGCGCATCAACTCCACCTGGGGCGGCAACCTCACCGACATGGTGCGCTCCACCAGGATTTTGGAGATCATTGCCGAAGAAAACCTGGTGGAAAACGCGCGCCGGGTGGGGGCTCAGCTTTTAGCCGGACTTCACCAGCTGGAGCGGGAGTTCCCCCAGCTCCTCTCGCAGGTTCGGGGACGGGGTTTGATGATCGCCTTTGACCTCCCCGATCCGGAAACCCGCAAGAAGGCCGTGGAAGCCTGCCGCGCCGAAGGGCTTTTGCTTTTGCCTTGCGGTGAGAAGTCCATTCGCCTCCGGCCATTTTTGGACCTCACGCCAGAGGACGCACAAAAGGGCCTGGCGCTTCTGGCCAACGCTTTACGACGGCTGGCCTGAGCTTTTAGCTGTGCCTTCTCGCGGCTGCTGGGAAAAACCATCGGAGCAGCGCTCCGTTTGAGTTTTCGGAAGATGAGGGATCCGCGTTCCAACTGTGGGACCTGCGCTCAGTCGCGGGTCCTTTTTCCTGTTGGCCGGCGCAGGAGCGCCGGCCCCACAGCAGGAGCGGCGGCCCCACATTGCCCGCGGCGGCCCCACATGAACAAGAGCAAAAAACGCGAATCCTTCTCCCATGATGAAAGAAGTGGCCTTTTGATTCCGCGGCAATTCGGGTAAGGTTGCACCTGAGGAAAGGAGGAACCTATGGCCGATGTCATGCCGCCTTCTGGCTTTGAGCCCCCGCAACCACCAACCCCACCCGAACCACCCTTCGCGCCACCTCCGGCTCCGCCCTTGCTCCCCTGGGAGGACCCTGCTTATCCGCGCTTGGAAGCGCTTTACGAAACCGCAAAGCTGGTGCTCTTCAACCCGCGGGAGGCTTTTTCCCGCATGAACCCCACGGTGAGCCTAGGAAAACCCATCCTTTTTGCCGTCATCCTGGGATGGGTGGCCATTATCGTGGGGCAAATTTACCAATGGGCCTTTCGCTCCACCCTGGCCTCCCTCATGCCCGGTATGTTTGCCCGCCAAGACATGTTCTTCTCCAAGGTAGCCTCGGTCATCGCCGTGATCACCGCACCGGTGTGGGTGCTCTTCGGTCTTGGTCTTGCCACCCTGGTCATCCACCTGTTCTTGCTGCTCTTCGGCGGGGCCCAACGGGGTTTTGAGACCACCCTTCGCACTCTGGCCTACAGCGAAGCTACGTACGTATTCGAGGTCATTCCGTTGGTGGGGGGTTTGATTGCTATCCTTTGGTGGTTTTTTGTGAGCATTGTGGGCCTGGCCCAAGCCCACGGCACCACCACCGGACGAGCTGCCGGTGCGGTTTTGACTCCGGTTTTGCTGTGTTGCGTTTGCGTGATTGCGGTGCTGGTGATGGCGGGCGCCGCTATCTTCGGTGCTTTGCAGCATTAACGGTGAAACGCTGGGGTCCTTTGGCTTTCGTGGCGGGGGTGGGCCTGCTTTTGGCTCTCACCGTCCCCCTTTGGCCGGAGCTGAGCCACAGCCTGCCCCCCTGCCCCTTCCGCACCCTCACCGGCGTCCCCTGCCCCACCTGCGGCACCACCCGCGCCGTGCTGGCCCTCAGCCACGGCCACGTAGGGGAGGCTTTCCTGCATAACCCCATGGTCACCGTGGGGCTGTTCTTCACAGGGCTTGCCGCGGTCCTTTGGGCTGTTGCCCACGCCGGCGGAAAGAGCCTCCCCAAAGCCCTGGCCTCCCTGGACCGGCACTGGCCTTGGTGGCTGCGGGTGGGCGTGACCCTGGCCCTGGTGGCCAACTGGGCGTGGGTGGTGGCCAGGGGTTAGCGGCGCGAGCCGGGCTTTTCCAGCGGCAGCCCTTGCTGGCAAAGGGGGCAAGCCTCCGGCGGGTAGGTGGGGATGTTCACCGACAAAAGCGAGGCAAAGGGCAGCGGCGCAAACGGGTTGTCACTTCCCGAGCGGTTGACAATGGCCCCCACCCCCACCACCGCGCCGCCTTGCTCTTCAACAACCGCCATGACCTCCCGGGTGGAGCCGCCGGTGGTCACCACGTCTTCCACCACCAAAACCCGCGCTTGCGCCGGCACGGCAAAGCCCCGACGCAGGGTCATCTTTCCTTCCCACCGCTCGGTAAAGAAAAACCGCACCCCCAGAGCGCGGGCCACCTCATGGCCGATGATGACGCCACCCAAAGCCGGAGACACCACCAGGTTCGGCGCCACGTGCTTCAGACGAGCCGCCAACTGCCTGCCTGCGGCTTCCGCCGCCGGCGGGGAGGCCAGGTACAAGGCGCACTGCAAGTAGTTGGGGGAATGAAGGCCTGAGGACAGCACAAAATGGCCGGAAAGGTAGGCACCTACCGCGGCCATATCTTCAAGGCTTACCGCTTGCATTACTCCTCCCGGCGAAGCTTGTAGGCTTCGATTTTCTTGTACAGGTTGGACCGTGGGGTTTTGATGGCACGGGCGGTGGCCGCCACGTTCCAGTGGTGGCGCTCCAGCATGCGCTTCAAGTACTCCCGTTCCGCACGGGCGTGGAACTCGGCTAGGGTGGGTGCGGCAAACACCGCCGCCAGCTCAGGATCCTGACCCCTGCCGCTGACGCTGGGCAGATCCACCGCGGTGATGGTTTCGGCGAGGTCCATGATCACCACCCGCTCCACCAGGTTCTTGAGCTCCCGTACGTTCCCCGGCCAGGGGTAGCGGGCCAGCTGCTCCAGCGCTTCGGGGCTCCACTTCTTGCAGTGGCGGTTGTACTCCTGGCAGGCCTGGGCGGTGAAGTACGAAACCAGCTCGGGGATGTCCTCGGGGTGCTCCCGCAGCGGCGGGGTGCGCAGGACCACCACCGAGAGGCGGAAGTAAAGGTCCTCGCGGAAGCGCCCGGCGGCCACTTCTTTTTCCAGGTCCTTATTCGTGGCAGCAATGACCCGCACGTCCACCCGCCTCACCTCCCCCGCACCCACCGGCTCCACCTCGCCGTCCTGCAGCACCCGCAGCACCTTGGCCTGGGTGCGGGCGGACATGTCCCCCACCTCGTCCAGGAAGATCGTGCCGCCATCCGCCTGCACGAACTTGCCAATTTGCCGGCGGACGGCACCGGTGAAGGCGCCCTTTTCATGGCCAAAAAGCTCAGACTCGATGAGCTCTTCGGGTATCGCAGCGCAGTTCACGCGGATAAAGGGCTTTTCCGCCCGGGGGGAAAGCTCGTGGATGCGCCGCGCCACCAGCTCCTTGCCGGTGCCGGATTCCCCCACGATGAGCACCGTAGCCCGCGCCGGCGCCACCCGGGCAATGTCCTCCCGGAGCTTTTCCATGGCCGCGGAAGAACCCAAAAGCGGCGGGTAGCGCAGCTCCTCCTTGAGGGTGCGGTTTTCCTCCAGGAGCTTGCCCCGGGCCACGGCGTTTTGCACCGCCAACAAAAGCTCGGCCCGCTGGGGGGGCTTGTCCAAAAACGCATCGGCACCGGCGGCCAAGCAGTGGCTGGCGGTGAACTCGTCGCCGTGACCGGTGAGGATGATCACCGGCACCTCCACCCCCCGGGCCCGCCAGTCCCGCAAGAGGCCCAGGCCGTCCATCCCCGGCATCTTGATGTCCAGGATCACCGCGTGGGGGTGAAAGCGGTCCAGGCGATCCAAGGCCAGAAAAGCGTCGGCCGCTTCCGCAACCTCGAAGCCTTCGCCCCCAAGGATGGTGGCCACCACCTTGCGGTTGGCCCCATCGTCGTCCACCACCAGCACTCGCCCCTTCTTCTCCACGGCGGAAGTCTAGACCCTGCTCGGGAATTACGGAACCGTCACCACCACCTTACCAAAGGAAGCCCTCCCCTGCAGGAAAGCGTGGGCTGCCGGCAGCTCTGAAAACGGGAAAACCCTTCCAATCACCGGCTTGAGCTCACCACTGGCAACTTTTGCGCAAAGCACCTGGTAGCGTTCGGCCAGGTGCGGGGCCAGGTGTGGCACCAAAGAGAGGTTAAAGCCCGAAAGCGTGCGGCAGGATTGCAGCATGGCCGAGGGGAAAACCACACCCATGCGCAAGAGCTCCACCGCTGCCTTGAGGTAGCGGATGCGCCGGCGGCCCACCGCTGAGGCAAAACCAAAGAGCACGTAGCGCCCATCGGGCCGCAAGGCCCGCCACCCGATCCGGAAGAGCTTTCCCCCCACCGAATCCAGCACCACATCCACGCCGCCGGCCACCGCTTCTGGATAGGCCTCGTAGTCCACCACCTCCTGGGCCCCCAGCTGCCGCACCAGCTCCCGCTTGGCTTCGGTGGAAGCCACCGCCAGCACCTGCGCTCCCGCCCGCACCGCCATCTGCACGGCGATTGTCCCCACCCCACCAGCCGCCGCCAGGATCGCCACCCTTTCACCGGGGCGCAGGCGTCCCACGGTAAAAAGCGCGTGGTCAGCGGTGAGCCCCGTGACCACCAGGCTGGCTCCTCCCACAAAAGAAAGCCCCGGCGGTAACGGGCGCAGGTGGCTGGCCCTCACCACCACGTACTCGCCGTGCCCGCCGAAGATGGGAACGGCCGCCACCGGCGTTCCCACCGGCGGTTCGGAGACACCCTCCCCCAACGCCGCCACCTCCCCCGCCACCTCCATGCCGGGCACAAAAGGGGGCCTGGGGGTATTGGGGTAAACCCCCGCTCGCGCCATGCAGTCGGCAAAGTTCAAGCCAATGGCGCGAACCCTCACCAGAGCCTGACCGGGCCCGGGTTTGGGATCGGGGAGCTCCGTCAGCCGCAAAACTTCAGGGGGACCGTAGCGGTGCGCAACCCAGGCCCGCATGAGGGGGCTTTAGGCTTCTTCCGCTGCCGTTGCCGGCCGCGCCAGGTTGGGGAGCATGCTCCGCAGCTTGCCCTCCAGCTCGGCCATGAGCTCGGGGTGCTCCTTGAGGTAAGCCCGGGCGTTTTCCCGCCCCTGGCCGAGCCGCACATCACCGTAGGAAATCCAGGTGCCGGATTTGGTGAGCAAGCGGTGTTCAATCCCCAAATCCAGGATTTCACCGGCGCGGGAGATGCCCTCACCGTAAAGGATGTCAAACTCCGCCACCCGGAAGGGCGCCGCCACCTTGTTTTTCACCACCTTGACCTTGGTGCGGTTGCCCACCACCTCTTCTCCGGACTTGATCGGCGCAATCCGGCGAATGTCCAGGCGCACCGAGGCGTAAAACTTCAGGGCCCGGCCGCCGGTGGTGGTTTCGGGGTTGCCAAACATCACGCCGATCTTTTCCCGAATCTGGTTAATGAAGATCACGCAGGTTTTGGACTTGGAAACCACACCGGTGAGCTTGCGCAGGGCCTGCGACATGAGGCGGGCTTGCAAGCCCATGGAAGCGTCGCCCATTTCCCCTTCCAGCTCAGCCCTGGGCACCAGCGCCGCCACCGAGTCAATGACCACCACGTCCACCGAGCCCGAGCGGATAAGGGTTTCGGCAATTTCCAGGGCTTGTTCGCCGTTGTCCGGCTGGGAAACCAGCAGGTTGTCCACGTCCACCCCGAGCTTGGCCGAGTACTCGGGATCCAGGGCGTGTTCCGCGTCAATAAAGGCCGCAAGGCCCCCAAGTTTTTGGGCTTCAGCGATGACGTGCAAGGCCAAGGTGGTTTTCCCCGAGGATTCGGGGCCGTAAATTTCCACCACCCGCCCCCGGGGCATCCCCCCAACGCCCAGGGCTGCATCCAGCCCCAGGGAGCCGGTGGGGATCACCTGCACGGCCAGCGCTTCCCGCTGACCCAGGCGCATGATGGCGCCTTTGCCAAACTGGCGCTCGATTTGCGACACAGCCACTTCCAAAGCCTTGAGCTTTTCCTGACTCACATCACCCATTGTCCACACTCCTTCCCGCGGCGTGGCACGGGACTGGATAGCCTCCGCCAAGGTACCACCGGCCTATCCGCAGGTCAAGACTTTTGCGCCGGAAGACCCTCAGGCGTAAAGCGGTACCCCACACCCCGCACCGAGTGAATATACCGCGGGCGGCGGGGATCGGGTTCAAAGTAGCGGCGCAAGCGCACGATGAAGTTGTCAATGGTGCGGGAAGAGGAGCCGTACTTGTAGCCCCAAACCCGCTCCAGGATGAGCTCCCGGGAAACCACCTGCCCCTGCAGCTCCACCAAAAGCTTCATCAGCATGCATTCCTTTTCGGTTAGCTCCACCTCGCCGTGAGGACCTTTGGCTTTAAAGGTGCGGAAGTTGATCTCGCTGTCCCCAAAGCGGAAAACCCCGCGCTCGGCCACCGGGGTTTTGAACCACTCCTGCCGCCGGAGGATGCCCTTAATGCGCAGCACCAGCTCTTCCAGCAGGAAGGGCTTGGTCATGTAGTCATCGCCGCCCTGGCGGAGACCCTGGAGGCGATCGGCGTCCGAGGATTTGGCGGTCAAGAACAGGATGGGCACGCGGTTGCCCATGTCCCGCAGGCGCTGGCAAACCTCGAAACCCGAGATCCCGGGGAGCATCACGTCCAGAACCACCAAATCGAAGTCTTCGTTGGCCAGGCGCTCCAGGGCCTGCTCGCCGTCGTGGACGACGGTGGCCTCGTAGCCTTCAAAACGCAAGTTGTGGGCCAACGCCTCAGCAAGGTGTTTTTCATCTTCCACCACCAAGATCTTAGCTGCCATGGCTCACCTCACCGTTATCGTACTCCAACTCCCCCTCTCCGTCCACTTGCTGGGCACCGGGGAGGATCAACCTAAAGCTTGCCCCCTGGCCGGGACCGGCACTGGAGGCCACCAGCTTGCCCCCGTGGGCCTTGGCAATTTCCCTGGCCACAAAGAGGCCAATGCCGGTTCCGGGGGTGCGGCGGGCCACCTCATCGCCGCCCCGGTAAAACACCCCAAAGATCTTAGGCAATTCCTCGGGGGCAATGCCAATGCCGTTGTCACGCACCTCCACGATGGCTTGCCCATGCTCCACCCAAAGCTTCACCCACACCCTGGGATCCGTACTGGAAGCGTATTTGAAGGCGTTTTCCAGCAGGTTGGAGAGGATGATGGCCACGCCTTCCCCGTCGTGAGGCACCATGACCCCCGGGGTGATGTCAGCTTCCACCTTCACCCCTCGGGCCTCCGCTCGTACCTGGGCGCTCAAGAGCTCTTCCTCCACCAGCTGCGAAAGGTCAGCCAGCTGAATGTTAAGCCGGTGCACACCGGAGGCAAAGCGGGTCAGCTCCAGCACCTTTTCCACCAGGTTCTGCAGCCGCTCGGCATCGGATAAGGCGTTGCGCAAAAACTGCTCCTGGGAGGGGCCCTGGGCCCGCCCCGAAAGCACCGTTTCCAGGCTCAAGCGGATGCCGGCAATGGGCGTTTTCAGCTCGTGGGTTACCGCGGAAATAAAGTTCTGCCGCTGCTGTTCCAAAACCGCTTCCTGGCGCAGCATGCGCCAGAGGAGCGCCACCACCGCCGCCATCCCCACCCAGAAGAAGACGCCCTCGCTCACCACCATGAGCACCCGCCGCTGGTAGCGGATGGTGGCCACCTCCCACTGCTCTCGGTCCGGCGCCAGCGCGTAACCCGCCACCGGCAAACCCAAGGGCACGGTTTCGATCCCTCGGGGGCGGGGGGCGTCGGGGGGCACCAGCCACGCCCCCGGCTCTTCCTCCTCCACCCAGCGGCTCACCACCTCCAGCGGTAAGCCCAGCTCGGCTACCAAGCCACCACGCACGGGTACCAGCAGGGCAATGCCCCTTTCTCGCGCCTCCCACTGGCGCTCTTTCAAATCACGGGGGATCAGCACCAGGGAGGAGAAAGGCGGTTTTGGCGAGGGCACCACGCCTCCGGCTGGCAGCGAGGCCTCCAGCCTTGCCAAGCGCTCCTGCACCCGCGCCGCCACCCGCCGCAAGCCGTCCACCATGAGCTGGCGTTCCAAACGCAAGCGCACCCCGTTTTCCCGCAGGGAATAGACCACCCACCAGGTGAACTGAGCGTTCAGCACCACCGCCAGCACCACCAGCACCAGCACGTGGCGCATGGCAAATCGGCTCTCGGCACGCATGGGGCGAGTATAGCGAAAGGCAAGTTGACAGCTCTTGCAACGGCTTTCACAATCGAGACGTGAACGAGGCCCGCTTCTTGCTGATCGCTTCCGGAACCGTGGTGCCCATGACGCAAGAGGGCCTGTTCTTTTCTGCTGACCTTTTGATCAAGGGCAACAGGATCATCCAAGTAGCTCCTCACATCCGCCCACCTGAGGGTTGTCAGGTTTTGGACGCCCGAGGCTGCCTGGTACTGCCGGGTTTCGTGCAAACCCACGTCCATGTGGTGCAAAGCCTGGCCCGCAACCGCGCCGATGGTCTTTCGCTTCTGGATTGGCTTTCCCGGCGCATTTGGCCTTACGAAGCGGCGCTCACCCAAAGCGAGGTGGCGGTGGCGGCCCGCCTGGGCATTGCTGAGCTTTTGCTTTCCGGCACCACCGCCGCGCTGGACATGGGCACCGTGCACCACCATCACCAGGTCTTTGCCGCGGCCGCCGAGCTGGGCATCCGCTTTGTTTCCGGCAAGTGCCACATGGACCGCGGGGAACAGGTCCCCGAGCCGCTCTTGGAGGACCCCGAAACCTCACTGGCCGAAGCCGAACAGCTGGCCGCCCGCTGGCACGGCGCGGCTTCCGACCGCCTGCGCTACGCGGTGGCCCCGCGCTTTGTGCTTTCCTGCTCGCCCGAGCTGCTGGTGGGTTGCGTGGAGCTGGCCAGAAGCCAGCACCTCATGCTCCACACCCACGCCAGCGAAAACCAAAAGGAAACCGAGCTGGTGCGTTCCCTGACCGGTAAAGGCAACGTGGCTTACCTGGCCGATTTAGGCCTTGCCGGACCGGATACAGTGCTGGCCCACTGCGTGCACCTGGAGGACGGCGAATACGAGCTCATGGCCCGCCGGCAAACCGGCGTGGCCCACTGCCCAGGGGCCAACCTCAAGTTGGGCTCGGGCATTGCCGATTTGCCCCGGCTGCTGGCCAGCGGCGTGCGGGTGGGGCTGGGAGCCGACGGTCCCCCCTGCAACAACCGGCTGTCGATCTTTCACGAAATGGCGCTGGCGGCAACCCTCCACAACCTGCGTCACGGGCCAGGGGCTATTTCCCCCTGGCGGGTACTCGAGCTGGCCACCTGGCGGGGGGCGCAAGTTCTGGGCTGGGGAGAGGAGCTGGGCCGTCTCCAGGAGGGCTTTCTCGCCGATGTGGTGGTGCTTTCCCCCAGCTTGAGCTGGGAGCCCTGGGGCGATCCCGCCAGCATGGTAGTCTTTGGGGGCGGAGTAGCGAACGTGCGACACGTAGTGGTCGATGGCCAAGTGGTGGTGGAGGAGGGAAGGCTCCTCACCGCCGATGCCGCCGCCATCCAAGAGGAAGCCCGCCAGGCGGCCCAGGCGCTGGCCGGGAGGTTGGCCTGGCCATGATCCTTCGCCCCCGCTACCGCATTGAGGAGCTGGACCAGTACCTGGCCAAGCGGGACTACGGCGCTGCCTTATCGGCCATTGCCGAAGAGCTCAAAAAACACCCGGAAAACTTCAACTTGCTCTTGCGGCAAGCAGAAATTTTGGGCATGGCCGGCGATCGTGGCCACGCCATTGAGGTTTACCGCAACCTTGCCCGGCACTTTGCCAAGCAGGGTCGCTACTCCATGGCCATTGCCGTGACCAACAAGATCCTCCGCTTGGACCCCTCCCAAACCGAAGCCGCCGAGGAGCTGCAGGCGCTTTTAGCCGCGCAAAAGGAAGAAGAAGAAAAAGCCAAAAGCCGCCTGCTGCAAGCTGCCAGGACACCCACCCCACCGCCCAGGGTCACGGTGTCCCAGGCCCCGCCGCCTGAGCCTCCCCCGCGACCCCCGGCGACTCCCCAGCCCGCTCCGGAAAGCGAAGCGTTGCGCTTCTTCTCGGCGTTCCCCAGCCAGGCCCTCACTGAGCTTCTGGGTTCCACCTCAGTTCGCTCCTACGGACCCGGCCACGCCATCGTCCGGGAGGGGGAGTACGGCGATTCGCTGTTCCTAATCGTGGAAGGCAACGTGGTGGTGGAAGGTACCGACCCCCACGGGAAAAAGGTCACGCTGGCCACCCTGGGCCCCGGGGATTTCTTTGGGGAAGTGGCGGTGCTCACTGGAAAGCCGCGCACCGCCACGGTGGTAGCCCAAAGCCCGGTCACCGTGATTGAAATTTCAAAGGAAATCCTGGCGGAAATTTGCCAGCGGCACCCGGAGGTGTCGGCGGTTCTCGACAAGTTTTACCAGGAGCGGGCCAACGCCACGGTGAGCGTGATGCTGGCCCGTCTGCGGGAAGCCCAATGATTCGCCCCCTCTGTCCCTTTGTCGCTCGCTTCTTCCGGCTGGCTCAGGAGGAGCCGGCTGCCCCTGCCTTTCTGGATGCCGATGGACACCTCCTGGCCCCCCGGGCGCTGGTGGCCCAGCAGAGCGAGCTTTTAGCCGAACTTTACGGCCGCCTGAAGCTCCCCCAGCGCCCCGTGGTGCTTTCCCTGGCCAACGGACCGGCCTTGGTGGCTCATTTTTTGGCCTTACGCAGCCTGGGACACCCCGTGGCTCTGGCCGATACCACCGCCCCGTACCCGGAGCTGGCGAGGGTCGCCACAGCTTTGGGGGCAGGGGCGCTGGTGGCCAACATGGAGCGGCTGGAAAAGGGCCAGGAGCTCATGCCCCCGGGGGTGGGGGTGGAGCGGCAGGACACCAAGCCCGTCCCATTTCCCAAAGGCACAGCGGTTTTCAAGCTGAGCTCTGGCTCCACCGGCGAACCGCAAGCCTTTGCCGCGGCGGCGGCGCAACTCTACGCCGATGCCGTGCATATCTTCAGCACCATGGGTTTGCAGCGCAGCGATCGCACCTTAGCCGCCATCCCCCTCACCCACTCCTACGGGCTCGGCTCGTGCCTGGTGCCGCTTTTGGTGTGGGGAACCCCGCTGGTGCTGCCCTCCTGCAACCTCCCGGCCGCCCTGGCCCACACCCTGGCCGTGGCCAAAGTCCAGCATTTCCCGGCGGTGCCCGCCATGGTTCGGGCTTTGGCCTCGCTGCCGGACCTGCCCCCCTGGCCTGCCCTGCGGGTTTGTCTCACCGCCGGCGCCCCCCTCACCCCCCGCGACGCCGCTGCCTTTTTTGCCGCCACCGGCCACAAGCCCCACGTTTTTTACGGCTCTTCCGAATGTGGCGGCATCACTTACGATCGCACCGACGCCTGCCCGCACCAAGAGGGAGCGGTGGGAACGCCCCTGGACGGGGTGAGGGTGGACGTGGTGGACGAGGAAGGCAATCCCCTGCCGGCGGGCTCCGAAGGCCGGGTGCGGGTGCGCTCCCGGGCGGTGGTGCTGGGCGCGGTACCCCCCCTGGCGGATGCAAAGGTGCTCACCCCTGGGTGCTTCCTCACCGGCGATGCGGGCTTTTTTGATGACCAGGGCGTCCTCCACCTCACCGGCCGGCTTTCGGAGGCGGTGAACGTAGCGGGCAAGAAGGTGCACCCCGAGGAGGTGCGCCGGGTTTTGGAAGCGCTGCCTGGGGTATTGAGTGCTGCGGTGGTGGGGGTGCCCGATCCCCACCGGGGTCAGGTGCTGGGGGCGGTGCTGGCGGTGGCGCCGCAAGCGGGGCTCACCGTGCACAAGGTCATTAGCTACTGCCGCTCACGGTTGGCGCCTTACAAGGTGCCGCGCAAGGTGGCGCTGGTGCCCGAGCTTCCCCTCACCGCCCGGGGCAAGGTCGCCAAAAGGGACCTTTTGGCGCTTCTGAACGGCAAAAAGACCCCCGCTGAAAGGTAACCCGCAGGTCCGTGGGGTGGTTGGCCAGGAGTTTTCGGGTGAAAAGCGAAAGCCAACGCAAGGATGGTAGTCTTTTGTTATGACGGCCGAAGCCGGAAGCCGGCGCTTCTTGCTCCTTTCCGCTGGTGATCGCCTGGCCGCTGTAGACGCCCGGCAAGTGCGCCGCATCCTCCGCGCCTTGCCCACGGTGCCGCTGCCTGCAGCGCAGCCGGAGCTTTTGGGGTTGGCCGAGTTTGGAGGGGAACCGCTGCCAGTTTTGGATCTGGCCCAGCTCATTGGCGCCAAGCCTGCTCAGCCCTCAAGCTTCCCGGTAACAGTGGTGGTCTGGGTGGGTCCCCCATCCCAGCGGGAGCTGGTGGGCCTGGCCGCCGATGCCGCGGTGGATTTGGTGTTTCTCAGCCCAGAGCAGGTGGTGCCCACCGGCGAGGGCCTGGTGGTGGGAGAGGCAGCCCTGCCCCAAGGGACAGCCGAAGTGCTGGACCTCTCGCGCTTGGGAGCCTCATGAGCGGGGAAGCCTACCTCCTTTTCCGTCGCTTTGGCTGCCTCTGGGCCTTGCCCGCCCAGCACGTGACGGCCATTGCTCCCGGCTCCACGCCGGAAATTCACCTTGGCCACGCCGCCGTCGCCGCCGACGAGGTGGTGGGGGTTTGCCGCGAGCTTCACCAGGTGCCTCCTGGCCGCACCTTGGGGGCCTTTTGGCCCTATCGCTGCCAGGGCCTGGGGATCTTTGAAGACCAACCCACGGTGGTCTTGTCGCCCGACCACCTACCGCCTTTGCTGTGCAAGGGGGAGCCATGAAAGAGCAGGAAAAGACCGTGATGCTGGTCCCGATCTTCGGGGTGGTGCTTTTGGGCCTTTTGGGCCTGCTGGGTTTTTCGGGGGTTCTGGCGGCCACGTATTACGGCTTGCCGCGGTGGGTTTTCGACACCTACCTTGTGGTGGCTTTGGGCATCCTGGGCCTGTACATCGGGTTTGTGCTGCAGCCCGCCCGCAAGTTCACGCGCCGGTTTGCCCGCCTGGCCGCGCAGGCGGAAAAGACTGAAAAGGCCTTTGAACACGTGCTCAAGCACCTCCAGGCAGGGGATTTGGTGGCCGCCCAGCAGGCCGCCCGCGAGCTACCAGAACAGGTGGAGGATCATTTTTTAGCGGCAAATCGGGCGGTGAGCGCCCTCGTCCAGCAAATCCTCGCCAGCTCCGTGGACATTGCGGTAGCCGGTCAGGAGGTGCATAACACCGCCTCGGAACTGGCCTCGGGATCTTCCGAACAGGCCGCAGCAGTGGTGGAAATCACCGCCACCATGGAGGAGTTGGCCCGCACCGCCGCGCAAATTGCCACCAACGCCGCCAACCAGGCGGAGCTTGCCGCGCAAGCGGAAGAAGCGGGCACCATGGGCGCCGCTGCTGTGGAGGATGCGGTGCGGGGGGTAGAAGAAGTGCAGAAGCGCATTGCCGCCATTGCCACCCGCGCCGATTCCCTGGGTACCCGGTCCCGGGAGATTTACCGGGTTTTGGACCTCATCACGGAAATTGCCCAGGAAACCCATATCCTGGCCCTCAACGCGGCCATTGAGGCCACCGCCGCCGGCGAACATGGCCGGCGTTTTTCGGTGGTGGCCGACGAGGTGCGGCGTCTGGCGGAGCGCTCCCGGGAATCGGTGGAATCGGTGCGCACGCTCCTCGAGGAGTTTTCCGCCTCCATCCGCGCCACGGTAGTGGCCACCGAGGAATCCTCCAAGGAAGTGAGCAAGGTTTTGGAGCGGGCCAGGGCGGCCACGGCCAGCATCGAGCAGCTGCGGGGAGCGGTAAGCGAAACCGCCCATGCCGCCCGCGAAATTTCCCTGGCCACCCAGCAGCAGCGAAGCGCTTCCGACCAGGTGGTCCTCACGCTGAAGGAGGTGAGCCAGGTGATCCAAAAGATGGCGGAAGGGTTGAAGGCTTTCTCCGCCACCGCCGAACGGCTCAACCAGCTGGCCCTGTCCATTCAGCTTTTGACCCAGTCTTTCCATCTGGACTCCCCCCGCTCGGTCAAACACATCGCTCAAGCCCTGGCCGACGCCCTGGGGGCGGAAGCTGGCCACTGGGAAGCTCTCGATAGCACCTTTACCCAGGCCCTCAAGCAGTACCGTTTTTTGGAAACCGCGTTTCTCACCGATCCCGACGGCAACCTGGTGGCGTTTACGCCCAACCCCGAGCTGCGGCTTCCCGACACCGCCATCCCGGTGGCGGTGGGCCAAAACCTCTCCGAGCGCCCCTGGTTCCAGGCGGTCATGCGGGACAAACGCACAACCCTTACCCCTGTCTACACCTCCCTGCTCACCGGTCAAAAGTGCTTCACGGTGGCAGCGCCGGTCTATGACCCGCAAGGTCGTCTGGCGGGGGTCTTGGGGTTGGATGTGAACGCCACATCCTGGACGAAGATCGTCGCGTGAGCAGCGAGCTTTCCGATCTCCTGCCGGTTTTTTTGGCCGAAGCTTCCGGTCGCCTGGAGCGCCTGCACACGCTCTTGCCGCGCCTGGAAGAGGACCCCGAAAGCCGGCGGGAAGCCCAGCGGGAGCTGCACACCCTCAAAGGCGCGGGGAGAATGCTCAAGCTTCCTTCCCTTGCCCAGCTCTGCCACGAGCTGGAAGAGCTGGTGCAAAAGACGCCCCCGGGGTGGCTCGCTTCTCTGCAAAGGGGCTTGGACCAACTGGCCGCGGCCCTCAACCAGCTGGGAAAAGAAGGGCAAAAAGCACCCACTTCAGGACAAGAGGCACCAGCGCCCGCTTCCGCGCCCGACCACGTGCGCCTGTCCAGCCGCGATTTGAACACGCTGGCCGACCGCGCCACGCGCATCCGCATCCTTGCCCGGGGAGCCCGGGTCTTCCACCAGCGCCTGCGCGAGCTGGCGAGGCTGGCGCAAGAAGGGCTCCACGAGGAAGACCCCAAGCAGCTTTTGGCGGTGGTGGTGACCTCCCTGCGGCGGCTGGCTCTGGAGCTGGAGCTGGGCCAAACCCGCCTCCAGCGGCTGGCGGAGGCTCACCTCGACCACGCGGTGAGCTTGCAAATGCAGCCTCTAGGCCCCTTTCTCCAGAACCTGGCCCGCCACGCCCGGGAGCTGGCCCGGGAGCTGGGCAAAGACGTGCAGGTGCTGCTGCGGGGTGAGGACGTGAGGTTGGATCGGCGCATTACCAAGGAGCTGGAGGAGGCCCTCATTCACCTGGTTCGCAACGCCGTGGACCACGGCTTGGAGCCAGCCGCTGAACGAGCCGCAGCGGGCAAGCCTACGTCCGGCACCCTGACCCTGGAAGCCAGCACCTCGGGCCCGAAAGTTCGGCTGGCGGTCACCGACGACGGCCGCGGCATTGATGCCGCAAAGGTGGTGGAAAAAGCCATCGCCCGGGGCCTCACCACCAAGGAAGAAGCGCAGGGGCTGAGCCCCGAAGCGGCGTTCCGCTTTCTTTTCCTCTCGGGTTTTTCCACCCGCGAGGAGGCCGGCGCGGTTTCCGGCCGCGGCATCGGCATGGACGCGGTAGCTGCCGCCTGCGCCCGGGTAGGGGGGGAAGTGGAAATCACCTCCACCCCGGGACGTGGCACCCGCGTCACCCTGACCCTGCCGGTGGCTCAGCGGGGGGAAGAGGTCCTCATCGTCAAGGTGGGCGAGCTCAAGCTGTTGTACCCCAAGTCCGCGGTGAAGCGCTTCCACCTGCTTCCCGCGCAAAACGTGGTGGAAAGGGGCTCCCACACCTTCGCGCGTTTGGGTGACAGGCTGCGCCCCTTTATCTCCACCCACCGCCTCTTCGCCCAACCGATCCCCGCGGTCCAAGTGCTGCTTGAAGGCGAAGCCGCAGGGGTGGAAGTGGCGGTGGCGGTGGATGCGGTGTTAGGAGAAGAGGAGGTGGTGGTCCGCGACCAGACCCACTCCCAAGCCTTCCCCTCCCGTTTCTTCTCGGGGGCAGCGGTCACCGCCAGCGGCGAGCCCATGCCATTGATCTCGCCCCTGGCCCTGCAACAGGCTCGCGTGGCGCCCACCGCCAAGGCGGCGCCCTCAAAGCCGGTGAGGAAAAGCCTCAAGGTGCTGCTGGTGGATGACTCCTTCGTCACCCGGGAAATGGAGCGCAGGTTGCTGGCCGATGCCGGTTTTTCGGTGCTGGTGGCCGGGGATGCCCAGGAGGCCCTCACCATCCTGGCGGAAAACCCCGTGGACTGCTTGATCACCGATATTGAAATGCCGGGCATGGATGGGCTCGACCTTACCCGCCACGTGCGTTCGCTGCCGCAGCTGGCCCATTTGCCGGTGATCGTGGTTTCCACCCGCGATCGCCCCGAGGATCGTTTGGCGGGGCTCGCGGCCGGCGCCGACGCTTACCTTGCCAAGCAAGGCCTGGATGCCACCGAACTGGTGGCACTGGTACGCCGTCTGGGAGGGCGAGGCTGATGGTCCGGGTGCTCATCGTGGACGACTCCCCCACGGTGCGGGCGGTGCTCCGTCGGCTGCTTGCCTCCCATGCCGATTTGCAGGTGGCCGGTGAAGCCACCAACGGCCAGGAGGCCGTCGAGTTGGTGCTCAAGCTGCGGCCTGATGTGGTGCTCACCGACGTGGAAATGCCGGTGATGAACGGCCTGGACGCCATTGGGCGCATCATGGAGATGCGGCCCACGCCGATCTTGGTGATCACCTCCCGCGCTAACCGTGACCGCTTGGCCGTGGCCTTCGAGGCCGTCCGCCGGGGGGCCTTGGAGGTTTTGCCCAAGCCGGAGGCTCCGGAGGGTTGGAAAGAGCTGGCCCAGCGGTTGCCGGAGCTCGTTCGCACCGCCGCAGGTCTTCCCGCCCATCGCCCGGTGCTCAAAAGCCCCCGCCGCCTTCCCCGGGTAGCACCGCGGGTGGTGGAGTGGATCCTCCTGGGGGCCTCCACCGGCGGCCCCGGGGCGCTCCGGGCCTTTCTGGCGGCGTTGCCTCCGGCAGTTCAGGTCCCCATCCTGGTGGTGCAGCACATTGCCCCCGGATTCGAAGAGGGCCTTGCCCACTGGCTGGCACGGGAAACCGGCCGCGACGTGCGGGTGGCGGAGTCCAAGGAACAACTCAAGCCGGGGGCGGTGAGGCTCGCCCCTGCCAACGCCCACCTGCGGCTGGCGGCAGACGGCACCCTCGAGGTGGACACCGAGACCCCCCCGCGGCAGGGGCACCGCCCTTCGGTGGATGTGCTTTTTGAGTCGGCCCTGGCCCTGCGACCGGCCCACGTGGTGGCCGTGCTCTTTTCGGGGATGGGCAGCGACGGCGCTTCGGGGCTTTTGCAACTGAAACGGGCAGGGGCCGTAACAGCAGTGCAAGACGAGGCAAGTTCGGCGGTGTTTGGCATGCCCAAACAGGCTCTCGAGCTGGGGGCAACCGAGGTGGCCCTCCCTCCCGAAGAACTCGCCCACTTTGTAGCCGTGACTTGCGGGGAGGAAGGATGAACCGGACCAGGGTATTGGTCATTGATGACTCCCACCTGGCCCGGGCGCTGGTGGTGCGCGCCCTCACCCAGGCTGGGTTTGAGGTTCTGGAAGCCGCCGACGGCGTGGAAGGCGCGGTTGCGGCATTCCGCACCTTGCCTCATGTGGTGCTCACCGACCTGGAAATGCCCACCATGGACGGCAACCAGCTCCTCCGCTTGCTCAAGAGCGACCCTGCCACCGCCTCCATTCCCGTGATCATCCTCACCAGCCACGGGGAAGCCCCCTCGCGGTTTTGGGGGTTGGCTACCGGCGCCGATGCCTACATCACCAAGGACGCTTCCCCCCAGGAGCTGGTGGAAGCCGTGGAAAAGCTTGCCTCCCGCTCCAGCCCCACGCCCAAAGCCACCGGTCCTTTGCCCCAAGGGCCTCTGGACGTGCTGGCACGGGTTGCCCGCACACTGGACCAGGCGCTCATGAAGGCCACGCTCACCAGCTCGCTTTTGGCCCAGGGCATGGGCAGCCCGGATTTGGTCACCGCTTGCCGTCGCGTGGTGGGGCTCTTGCGGGAAGTGGTGGATGGGGAGGTTTTTGCCCTGGGGGTGGCGGAAGCGCACACCGTCAGCATGTACGTGAACGCCACCTCGGAAATGCCACTGGCGGCTTTCGATGCGGTGAACAAAGCGGTTTTAGATCGTCTGCCGGTAACCCCGGGGGCCGAGGTGGAACTCACTTACGACGGCGAACACAACCACGACCCGTTCCACCAGAGCCTGGAAGCCCTTCAGTTTTTCCAGCTGCCGTTACGGGATGCCGAGGGGGTCCTGGCCATCCTGCCCAAAGACAGCGCCTCCTTTACCGCCCTTTCGCTGCCGCTGATTTCCGAGCTGGTGAACCACCTGGCCCTGGTCCTGGACAACGCTCGCTTGGCCCAGAGGCTGCGGGAGCTTTCGTCGTTGGACAGCCTCACCCGCCTTTTGAACCACCGCTCCATCTTCGAGCGGCTGGGGGAGGAGCTGGTTCGTGCCAACCGCCGCGGGCTGCCGGTTTCCGTGGTCCTATGCGACTTTGACCACTTCAAGAACATCAACGACACCTACGGGCACCTGGCCGGTGATGCGGTACTGCGGGCTGCAGCTCAGCTCTTCCGGCAACTGTTGCGCACCTCAGACGCCCTGGGTCGTTACGGGGGCGAAGAGTTCATGGTGGTGCTTCCGGAAACGGGTCTTGAAGCAGGCACCCATACCGCCGAGCGGTTGCGTCAGGCGCTGGCAAAACAGAGTGTTGCCCTGGCTTCTGGTGACAAGGTCCATATCACCGCCTCTTTTGGGGTGGCCTGTAGCGCCGAAGTGGTGGGGCCTCCAACCCCCGATGCCTTGGTGGCCTTGGCCGACATGCGCCTTTACCAGGCCAAGGCTGCCGGCCGCAACTGTGTCAAGCCCTAATGCCGGTGCCAGCGCTCCCTGAGCCTTCCGTCAGACAGCTGGCTCAGCTGGTAGAACAGGTCAGCGGCAACGTGGTGCCGGAGAGCTTTTTCCCTTTCCTCGCCGAGGTGGCCCAGGAGCGGCGTGTGGCCCGCGGTTTTGCCAACCTCTCGGACTACGTCAAGGCCCTGGCCTCGGGCCGCCTCTCCGAGGAGTGGCGACAGCTTCTGGCCGCCATTACCATCAAGGAATCATCGTTCTTTCGCACGCCCCAGCATTTCGAGGCTTTGAAGGATCAAATCATTCCGCTTTTGGTGAAAACAAGACACGCGTCGCGCACCTTGCGCCTGTGGAGCGCGGGGTGTGCCCGGGGGGAAGAGCCGGCCACCCTGGCCATGGTGCTGGCGGAGCACCCGCTGCTTTCCGGCTGGAGCTGGAGCATCCTGGCTACCGACGTGGACGAAGAAGCCCTGGAAGCGGCCCGTCGGGGTTTTTACAGTGAAAGAGCTGTGGCTGCCGTGCCTGCCGAGCTCAAAGAGCGCTACTTCACGCCCCAGGCCGGCGGTTGGCTGCTCTCCCCACGTCTTTTGCAACGCATTACTTACCGCTATTTGAATTTGATAGCGGAACCGTTTCCGTCCTTCCCGCAACCCTTCGACATCATCATGCTCCGCAACGTGCTCATTTACTTTCGGCTGGCCTCGCAAAAGCGGGTGCTGGCCAACATCGCCACAGCCCTGGCCCCCGATGGCTTTTTGTTCCTGGGGCCGGCAGAAACCGTGTGGCAGGTGAGCGACCGCTTCGAGCCCGTGGATTTGGGCACCTGCTTCGTGTACCGCCCCCAGGTTGCCGGACGCTCTACGCCCACGCGCCCCAGGCCCACACCGCCAAGGAAACCGCAAAAGCCCGCGGTTCCGGAAAGAAAAACGCCGCCGCCTCAGCCCAAACAAGAAGCGCCACCGGCAGCGCCCAAGCCCGAAACCGAACCACTGGCGGAAGCGGTGGCGTTTCTCACCCAGGGCCGCCTCGGGGAAGCCCAGGAAGCGTTACGCCAGCTTCTGGCCGCCAACCCCGCGGACGCCCAGGCCCACGCCCTGGAAGGCTACATCCACGAGGTGGCAGGCCGCCCTGCGGAAGCCATTGCCGCGTTTCGGGCGTGCCTTTACCTGGAGCCCGACCTCTTCCAGGCCCGGCTGCTCTTAGCCCACGCCCTCCGGCGCGCGGGGGAAACCACCCGCGCCCAGGCGGAGTACCGGCACTTGTTGAGCACGCTGGCCGGCGGGGGTGGAAGAGAGCTGGACCGCTTAGCCGCGCTCCCACTCCCCACCCGCGAACAAGCGGCCCGGCAAGCCCAAGCGGCCCTGGAGGGGCTGCAAAGCCCTTAAAGAAACCAAGCTTTTTTCTCATCCGTTCGCTACAATTCCAGCTGTGACACTGACGGCGGTGGGCCGCTACCAAATCGTGCGGGAGCTAGGGCGCGGTGGGATGGGTACCGTGTACCTGGCGTACGATCCTGAGCTTTCCCGGCACGTGGCCATTAAGGGTTTGGGCACCGGCCAAGCCACCCCCGAAAGGAGGGAGCGGCTGCGCCGGGAGGCCAGGGCCGCAGCAGCTCTCACCCACCCGAACATCGCGCAAATTTACGACGTCATCACCCAGCAAGAGCAGGATTTCGTGGTCATGGAGTGGGTTGAGGGGCAAACCCTCGCCGAGCTGGTGGATTCCGGACCCTTGTCCCCGGGCGAAGTGGCGCGCCTTGGGGCGCAAATAGCTCGAGCTCTTGCCTTTGCTCACCGCCGAGGCATTATCCACCGCGACGTCAAGTGCGAAAACGTCATCATCACCCCAGAAGGCATCGCCAAGGTGCTGGACTTCGGCCTGGCCCAAATTCAGGGGTTACCACAAGACCAAAGGCTGACCCAGGAGGGCTTGGTAGTGGGTACCTCCCGTGCCATGTCCCCGGAACAAGCCATGGGCAAGCCGTTAGACCACCGCTCGGATATTTTTTCCTTGGGCTCGCTCTTGTACGAGGCTGCCACCGGCCAGCCGGCTTTTGCGGGAGAAACCATTTTGGAAACCATGCACCGGGTGGCTCGGGCCGAGTACGTGCCGCTGCGGGAAGCTGCCCCGCACCTTCCACGGGAGCTTGTAGAAGTCATTGAGCGCTGCCTGGAGCGAGACCCCAACCGGCGTTTCCAGGACGCCACCGAGATTGCCCACGCCCTCGCCGGCGTTTCCCAAACCTTGGGAACCGCATACCTTGAGCCTGTACCTCGCACCACGCTTTTGGTGCGCAAACTCTCCCGTCATCTCCCCTACGCCATCGTGGCAGTGTTGGTTTTTTCTGGCATTCTTGCCTTGGCCCTCCTCCGCGGCTGGTTGGGCGCCCCCAAGCCTGTGACCGTGGCCGTTCTCCCGGTAAGCGGCGAACTTCCGACGGAACAGCCTCTGGTTTCTACCGCCGTGGCCGACGCCTTGGCCGGCTTTCTTGCCAACCTCCAGGGTCTGCACGTGGTAGCCGGACGGGAGGTGCGCGCGGTGTTGCGAGAAGGCATGGGGGTGCGGGAAGCCGCCCGCGCCCTGGGCGTGCGCGAGCTCGTGGAAGCTGCCATTTCCCCGGGGAGCGAAGCAACAACGGTTCGCGTGCAACTTTCGCGACTGGATGGACTTTCGGGGCGGATCCTTTGGTCGCAGACCCTGGAGGAGGTGTCCTCCAACCCTCTCCTCCTTCAGGAGCGCATTGCCACCGCGCTGCAAGACGGTTTTCGGCAGTTTCGTATTCGGCGGCGGGCAAAAACCCCACCCCAAGAGGCGCTGGAAGCGTACCTGGAAGTGAAAAAGCGCCTAGATGCGGGCACGCCATCCCGTTCCTATGTGGAAGAACTGGCACTTTTGGAGAAAGCCGAAGCCGCCGCTCCGGATTTTGTGGATGCCCTTATCACCCACGCTTCCATTGAGCGGTTTTTGGGTGGCAATTTAAACGACCCGAAGAAGCTGCAAAAGGCAGAAGAGCTCCTGGAGCGGGCCGCTGGGGTGGACCCCGACCATCCGGAAATCCCCTTACGTCGCGCCCAGCTGGCACAGGAGCGCGGCAATGCTGAACAAGCAGTGCAGATCCTGCGACAGGCAACCCGTAAGCGCCCTGGCGATCCCTTGGCCTGGCGCGCCTTGGGTTCAGCCCTGGCGCAGCTGCAACAAAAAGAGGAAAGCGAAAAGGCCTTTGCTCGTTCCTTGAGCCTTCAGCCCACCGTCATCGCCTGGGACCAGCTTTCCTCTGCTCGTGCCGATTGGGGAGACCTTGCCGGCGCCCGGCAAGCAGCCCAGGAAATCCTGAAAAGGGCACCCAACCACCCCTTGGGGTTGTTCCGCTTGGGGTATGTAGCGGCTTTAGAAGGTGACTTTGCCCTTTGCGAAAAACTTTTTTCCCAGCTGTACCCGAAGACTAACTTGCTTTTAGACCTTCTTAACTGGGGCACCTGCGCCTTTTATCTGGGAAACCTCGAAAAGGCGCTTGAGCTTTACACCGAAGCGCAGACCAAGGCCCCTAACGACTACCGCAGCTACCTCAACCTGGCGGACACCTATTTTTGGCTGGGCGACAGGCAAAAGGCCCAGCTTCACTACCAGAAAGCTCTGGAACTCCTAGAAGCGAACCCCCATCCCCAGCGTTACTGGCGGGACAGGGCGCGGATCCTCGCCCACTTAGGCCGCCTCGAAGACGCAGTCCTGGCAGCCCAAAAAGGCTTTGAAGAAAACCCTAACCGCAACTGGAACGCGTTTGTGGTCGCCGAGGTGGCAGCTCTTGCCGGCGACAAGACCTCGATGATGGCCTATACACGAAAGGCCTTGCAGCTGCGGGCCCCGAAAGCATGGTTTGCCGGACCCGAGTTTGCCCCTTACCGAAACATGCCGGAGTTCCAAGCCCTTTTCAAGGCCAGTCCTTAGGGCGGGTCTCCTTGGTTTTCCACCTCAGGATCCACCTCAGCGACCAATTGCCCATGGGCATCGTAAAGCTCCACGGCGTAGGGGTAGCGACCGTCCACCTGGCAGTTCCCCTGCGTGATGAGGTCCGGCAGGTGGGAGCCCACCGAAGAAGGGGCCGAACCCATCCCCGCAAACAGGGGCCTTTGGCCGTCCTTCCAGCGGATGACCACTGAGTTCACGTTTTTCGGAATTCCGGGGAACGTAAACCGCACACAGTCGGGGCCTGTCTTGTAGTACAGCACCGCCGGATCTGGGTCACAGGTGATGCGCTTGCCCGTCAGCGTAACCTTCACCTCACGGTAGCCCTTCATAGCGCCTCCCGTTGTTTTGGAAATACTTTAGCATCGCCCGTCAACCCCTACAATGGGGGGGTGAGAGAGGGAGTTCGTTTTTGGCTAGAGGTTGTCTACCTGGCACTGGCGGGGTGGGTGTGCGTGCTGGTGCCCTGGAGTCGCGGTTGGCTGGCGTGGACCTGGAGCTTGCCCCCGGCCTGGGCGCAGCTGCTATCCCATCCCGCTTTCCGGGGGGCCATTTCCGGTTTTGGGGTGCTGCACCTGCTGGTAGCGCTGGGCTTTGCCACCAAGAAGGAGCGCACTTCGTGATCGTGGGGCTGGGGCTGGATGTGGTGGAGGTGGCGCGGGTGGCGCAGGCTCTTGCTCGCCACGGGGAGCGCTTCCTTTTCCGTTGCTTTCTCCCCGGAGAGCTTGCCCGCCCCCATGACCCCGAGCACGTAGCTGGGGTTTTTGCCGCCAAGGAAGCAGCTTTCAAGGCCCTGGGCACCGGGTGGGGGCAAGGCCTCGGCTGGCACGACGTGGTGGTGGCAAGAGACGCCGCGGGAAAGCCAAGCTTGAGCTTCCGTGGCCCCGCCCAGGACGTGGCGCGCGCAAGGGGCGTACACCAAATCCAAGTGAGCATTTCCCACGAGCGGCTGTTCGCGGTGGCCGTGGTGATCTTGGAGACCTAAGGCGAAAAGCACAGGCACCGGCCACCAGAGCACGCCCTCAATCTTTTGACTCCTCGGTCAGTTGCCTGTCCCTTGGCTTTTCGTAAACCTCCCGCCGGTGCCCAACGCGGAGCACCCAAACCTCGTCCGGGCGAATGGCAAAGACCACCCGGTAGTCGCCAACCCGCAAGCACCAAAGCCCGGCCAAGGTATGCGCCAGGGGCTTCGCGTGTGCCTCAGGGTGGTGGGTGAGCTTGGTTTCGATGGCGCGCCGTATTCGCTGCCTAACCGCGGGATCGAGCTTTGGAATGTCTTCTGCCTTCACCTTGGGGTGAAAACGCACCCGCCTGGCGCCCATGCTCTAGGCATCCCACACTTCTTGAGCGCTCAAAGCCTGGTCAGGCTTAAAGTCGGCTAGCCGGTTTTCCCCTTCTCGCGCCCAAAAGAGCTCTTCTTCCTCTTCCGCGGCGCGGCGCAACAAGTCCCGAACCAGCAAAGAAACTGAAAGCCCCTCGCGTTTGGCCCGCTGCCGCAGCCAGCGTGCCAGGCTGGGCTCCACCACCACGCTCAAACGTGGATTTCGGGCAGGCATAACCGTTCCTCGCGACCGTGAGTGTAGCACAAGTGCAGCACCTGCCACCAGCGGGGAAAACCGCCTACCAGTACTTCTCGGTGTGGATGTGACCGGCTTGGCTGCGGGTGTGCTGGCGAAAGCCCTCGGCGGTCAAAAGCTTGATCATGTCTTCGACCATGGCTGGGTTACCGCACAACAAGACATGGGTGTGCTCGGGGCTGGGAGCAAAACCCCAGCGCTGGGCCACCACCCCTCGCCGCCATACGTCCTGGACATAGCCGGTTTCCCCGGTCCACGGGTGCAGCTCTTCTGCCGGGCGGGAAATCACCGGGATGTACGTGAGGTGCGGGAACTGGCGCTCCAGGGCCTCCAGCTCGTGACGGTAACCCAAATCGGAGGCGTGCCGGGCGCCGTGAATAACGGCGGTCCGGCGGTGGCTGTCTTCCCCCAGGTAAGTGCGCAGCATGCTCATGTACGGCGCAAGGCCGGTGCCGGTGGCCACCATGACCAGGTTGGCGGTGGGGGGAACTTGCTTCAAGGTAAACAAGCCCGCGAACTTCGGGCCAAGGTAAAGCTTTTGCCCGGGCTCCAGGGCAAAAAGCCGGGGGGTGAGGGCTCCCGAGCGCACCAGGGCCAGGTAAAACTCCAGGTACTCCTTCTGCCGCGAAGAAGAGGCAATGGAGTAGGAACGGCGGATGAGGGTTCCCGGCTTGGGCGGCGGATCTTCGGGATCCGCACCGGCCAACCGTGGGGATTCCGCCGGCAACCCCAAAACCGCAAACTGCCCGGGCTCAAAGTCGGGAAGCTCCCAACCCTCCGGGATCACCCGAAAGATGGCAAGCCCCGGCGCCACTTCGTGCTTCAAGGCCAGCACCGCGTTGAGCTTCAGCGAAGGCTTATCCACCGGTAGCATCCCTCCCCTGGGCTTGCTCCCAAGCCCCGGTCATCACGTGCTCTCTGTCCTTCACGAACCGCGGGTGCCCGTAGACCTCCCGCGCCAACCGCTGGGCCAAACCCAGCTCATCTTCCGATAACCCACCGGGGTGCAGCTCCGCTTCCAGGGTCTCGGCAAAACCAAAGGCCAAGGCCGCCACCAGCTCCTCCCAAGGGGGGATGTGGCCCAAAACCTCGGAAAGCGTGACCACCGCCGGCCGCAAGCTCTGGTCGGAGGGAAGCCCCAGGGCTCCGGCTTGCAGCTCGGAATCCCAATCCAAAAGCAAAGACCCGTGCTGCAAAATTGCCGAACCCAACCGCCGCATGGCTGAACCCACAAGCTTGCGCCCCCCCACCACGATTTCACCTCCTGCCGGCTGGATGAAGCAGGGCGCCGCGCTCTTCGGGTGGATCAAGGTCTCCGGGGCAGATGAAAGCTCGGCCCTCACCCCCAGCCGCCGCAAACCCGCAATCAGCGCCTGGCAAATGAGGCGATAGCAGCTCTGCAGGTCGCGGGGAAAAGGCGGCAACCCCAAGGGCACGGCCACCGAGTAGGTGAGCTCCAGGTGGTGCAGCACCGCCCGCCCTCCGGTGGGCCGCCGAGTGATGTCCAAACCATGAGCTCGACAGAACGCTTCGTCCGCCACGCTGTAGGGCTGGTTAAAGCCGAGCGACAGGCAAGGGGGCTGCCAGCGGAAAAAACGCAAGGTGGGAAGACTTTTGCCATCAGCTACCGCTCGCCCCACCGCCTCGTCCACCGCCATGTTCCAAGCCCCCGGCGCCGCCTCCGTAACCAAAAGTCGCCACCTCATGGCGCAAGTGTAGCTGCTCCGGATGCTGGTAAAATTTGAGTCTCGGTACGAAAGTACCGGAGGAGTGGCCCGTGTCCGATCGTTCTGCCGCCTTTGGCCCCAACGTTTGGCTTATTGACGAGATGTACCGGGAGTACCTGGCTCACCCGGAAGCGGTGAGCGACTCCTGGCGGGAGTTTTTCTCCGACTACCGCCCCCAGGGGGTGCGCGCCCTGCAGCTGGTCACCGCGGAAGAAGCCAAGCCAGCCAAGGAGGAGGGCCTGCCGCCGGGGGCAGTGCCCATCGTGGGGGGGCTTGCCCGTCTCGTGGAAAACATGGAGCAAAGCCTCACCCTGCCCACGGCCACCACCTTCCGCACGGTGCCCATAAAGCTGTTGGAGGAAAACCGCGAGCTCATCAACGAGTACCTGGCCCGCAAGCTGGCCGGCAAGGTGAGCTTCACCCACATCCTGGCCTTTGCCGCGGTAAAGGCCCTCGAGCACGTGCCGGCCTTGCGCAACACCTTTGCCGTTTACGAAGGAAAGCCCTACCGGGTGGTGCCCGAGCATGTGAACCTGGGGATTGCCGTGGACGTCCAGCGGAAGGACGGCAGCCGCACGCTGCTGGTGCCCAACATCAAGGCGGCAGAAACCATGGACTTCCCCACGTTTTTTGCCGCCTACAACGAGGTCCTGCGCAAGGTTCGCAGCAACCAGCTTTCCCCTGAAGACTTTGCCGGCACCACCATGAGCCTCACCAACCCGGGCATGCTGGGAACCTCCCAGAGCCTGGCCCGGCTCATGCCGGGGCAGAGCTTCATCCTGGCCACCGGCAGCATTGACTGGCCCCCGGAGCTGCAGCACGCCGATCCCCGCACCCTGGCACAGCTGGGGGTGAGCAAGGTCATGACGTTGGCCTGCACCTACGACCACCGGGTGATCCAGGGGGCGGAAAGCGGCACGTACCTCGCGGTGATTGCCGCCCTGCTCAACGGTGAGCACGGCTTTTACGAGGAAATCTTTGCTTCCCTGGAAATCCCCTACGAGCCCCTGCGCTTGGTTCGGGATGCCAACCCTTACCTGGTGGCCCGGGACAACCTCATCGAAAAGGAAGCGGCGGTGCTGCAGCTCATCCACACCTACCGGGTGCGCGGGCACCTCATTGCTGCCATCAACCCCCTCTCCTCCGAACCCCGCACCCACGTGGAGCTGGAGCTCACCCGCCACGGGCTTTCCATTTGGGATCTGGACCGGGAGTTTTACACCGGCGGTTTGGGAGGCAAGCCCCGCAGCACTTTGCGGGAAGCCCTGCGCTTGCTGCGCGGGGCCTACTGCCACACGGTGGGGGTGGAGTACATGCACATCCAGGATCCGGAGCAGCGGGCCTGGATTGCCCAAAGGGTGGAACAGGACCCACCGCCGGAGCTTCCCCTAGCCACAAAAAAGCGCATCCTGCAAAAGCTCAACGAAGCGGAAGCCTTCGAGCGCTTCCTGCACACCAAGTACATCGGCCACAAGCGCTTTTCCCTGGAAGGTGGGGAGGTGCTCATCCCCATGCTCGACCACCTGCTCTCCCAGGCGGCCGACTTGGGCGTGGAGGAGGTGGTCATGGGCATGGCCCACCGCGGCCGCCTCAACGTCCTGGCCAACATCCTGGGGATGAGCTACGGCAAGATCTTCCGCCAGTTCGAGGGCGATTTGGACCCCAACTCCCGGGAAGGCACCGGCGATGTGAAGTACCACCTGGGCGCCAAGGGCACCTACCTTTCCCCCTCCGGCAAGAAGGTGGCGGTGGAGCTGGCCTCCAACCCCTCGCACCTGGAAGCGGTGGACCCGGTGGTGGAGGGCATGGCCCGGGCCAAGCAGGACGAGCGGGGGGATAGCGAGCGCACCAGGGTCATGCCGGTGCTCATTCACGGCGATGCGGCCTTTGCCGGCCAGGGGGTGGTGGCGGAAACCCTCAACATGAGCGCGCTTTCCGGCTTCAGGACGGGGGGCACCGTGCACATCGTGGTGAACAACGGCATTGGCTTTACCACCGCTCCCGCCGATGCCCGCTCCTCGGTGTACGCCACCGACGTGGCGCGCATGGTGCAGGCCCCCATTTTCCACGTCAACGGCGAGGACCCGGAAGCTTGCCTGCGGGTGATTGCCCTGGCCGTGGCCTTCCGCATGGCGTTCCACAAGGACGTGGTGGTGGACCTGGTGTGCTACCGCAGGTGGGGGCACAACGAAGCCGACGAGCCGGCTTTCACCCAGCCTTTGATGTACGCCAAGATCCGCGACAAGCGCTCGGTGCGCAAGCTCTACACCGAGCTTTTGGTGAACCGCGGCGACATTTCCCTCAAGGAAGCCGAGCAAGCGCTGGAGCAGTTCCAACAGCTTCTGGAAAAGGCCTTTGAGGAAACCAAGGAGTCGGCCCCACCGCCGGTGGAGGTGGTGTTCCGGGAGCCCGCGCCCCCGGAGCCCGTCCCGCCCGCTCCCCCCGTGAGCCGGGAAACGCTGCAACAGGTGGCCACCTGCCTGGGCACGGTGCCGGAAGGCTTCCACGTGCACCCCAAGCTTTCGCGGCTGCTGGCCTACCGCGCCCGCTGCTTGGAGCAAGGCGTGGACTGGGGAGCCGCCGAGCTTTTGGCCTTCGGCAGCTTGCTCCTGGAGGGCATCCCGGTGCGGCTTTCGGGTCAGGATTCCCGGCGGGGGACCTTTTCCCAGCGGCACGCGGTGCTGGTGGATCAGGTCACCGGCCAAACCTACGTTAACCTCGAGCACCTGCCCGGCAGCCGCGCCCAGTTTTTGATTTACGACTCGCTGCTTTCCGAATACGCGGTGATGGCCTACGAGTACGGCTATTCGGTGGCCCGCCCCCACGCGCTGGTGTTGTGGGAAGCGCAGTTTGGCGACTTTGCCAACGGCGCCCAAATCGTCATTGACCAGTTCATCACCTCCGCCCACGAAAAGTGGGACCAGCACGCCCGCCTCACGCTCCTTTTGCCCCACGGCTACGAAGGGCAGGGTCCCGAGCACTCCTCCGCCCGCATCGAGCGCTTCCTGCAGCTGGCCGCCGGTGATTCCATGCGGGTGGCGTTTCCCACCACCGCCGCCAACTACTTCCACTTGCTCCGCTCGCAAGCCCACCTGCCCCACCCCAAGCCGCTGGTGGTGTTTACCCCCAAGAGCTTCCTGCGCGCCGAGCTGGCCAAATCCCCGGGGGAGGAGCTGGTTTCCGGCCAGTTCCGGCCGGTAGTTTCCGATCCCAACCCGCCGGAAAACCCAAGCGTGGCCATCCTCTGCACCGGCAAGGTGTTCTTCGACCTTTACCCGGAACGGGAAAAGACCCACGCCCCGGTGGTGATCTTGCGTGTGGACCAGCTTTACCCCTTCCCTCAGGAGGAACTCAAGAACGCCCTGGCCGCCTACCCCACCGTGCAGGAGGTGCGCTGGGTGCAGGAGGAACCCCGGAACATGGGGGCCTGGCCTTTCCTCAAGGAGCACCTGCCGGAGGTGACGGGCTCTCGCCGCTTGCGGGTGGTAAGCCGTCCGCCCGCCTGCAGCCCGGCCACCGGCTCCGCCAAACTGCACGAAGCCGAACAGGCCCACCTGGCCGCTCTGGCGTTGGCCGGGCCTGCCGCGTAGCTACTGCACGGTGAGCTTGGCGAGGGTCGCGGCCAGTTCGGCCAGAGAAAACGGCTTTTGCAGAAAGTGCGCGCCGGCTTGAAAGCGGCCGTTGATGGTGGCCAGCTCGGGTCCGTAGCCAGACATGAGGACAACCTTTAGCTGCGGCACCCGCGACATCAAGCGTGCCGCCAGCTCCAAACCGGTCATGCCCGGCAAGCCGTAGTCGGTGAGCAAGATCGCCAAGCTGCCCAAATCCGGCAGAGCCAGCGCCTCTTCCGCGCTGGCCACCGCCGTCACCTGGTAGCCCAGGGCCGCCAAGGCGTTGGCCAAGGCTTCCCGGGCCAAAGGCTCGTCCTCCACCAAAAGCAAGCGCTGGCCCTGGCCCTGAGGCGAAGGTGGAGCGGAGGTGCGCGTCGGTTTGGCCACCGCCTCACCGCCAGCAAAGCGCGGAAGCCACACCCGGAAGCAGGAGCCTTGCCCTACAAGGCTTTCCACCTCCACCCGCCCGCCATGGGTACTCACGATCCCATGCACCACCGCTAGCCCCAAACCGGTGCCGCGGCCGGCGGGCTTGGTGGTGAAAAAAGGCTCGAAGAGCTTGGGCCGGATTTCCGGGGGGATGCCCACCCCGGTGTCCCGCACCTCAAAGCCCACCCACCCCTCACAGGCCAGGGTGCGAACCGCCACCGTTCCGCCTCCCGGCATGGCGTCCTGGGCGTTGACCACCAGGTTCATGAGCACTTGCCCCAGCTGGTGCCAGTCGCCGTTCACCACCAAGGGGCTCGGCGCCAGCTCCTGCACCAGCTTGATGTTTTCAGGCAGCAAGCGCTTCAAAAAGCCCAGTTCTTCGCCTACGAAGGCGTTGAGGTCCAAAGGCGAGAAGTGCTCCCCTTCCCGGCGGGCAAAGAGCAGGAGCTTGCGGGTGAGGCTCGAACCCCGGTGGACAAGGCCCTCCACCTGTTGCACCCAATGGCCCGCCTCCGGGGGCAACCCGGAAACCCCCTCCAGAAGCTGAACCAAAGCCATTTGCGCTTGCAGGATGTTGTTGAAATCGTGGGCGATGCCGCCCACCAGCCGCCCCAGCGTTTCCAGCTTTTGCATTTCCCGGAGCGCCTCTTCCCGCTCGCGCTCGGCGGTGATGTCGCGGGCTACACCGATGAGGGCTAAGGGCTTGCCGTGCTCATCGCGCACCACCGAGGTGGAAAGGCGAATCAAAATGCGCCGGCATTCTTTGGTGTGGTTCCACACCTCGCCCCGGAAACCCCCGGCGAGCGTTTGCGCCAACGTGGTTTCAAGAGAGGGTGTGGGGTCTTCGGGGAGCCGCACAATGGCAATGTTCTGCCCCACCAGCTCTTCGGGTTCGTAGCCGTAGGTCCGGCAGAACGCCTCGTTCACGAACAGGATGCGGTTTTCCGTGTCGGTAATGCTCACGCATTCGGAAATGCTGCGTAACGCATGCGCCAGCAGCCGAACTTCTTCCTGGGCGCGACGCACTTCGCTCCAATCCATGATCACCCCCTCGATGACCTCGCGGCCCTGCTCTACAAAGAGCGAAGCGTCGCGGAGCACCCAAATGGGCGTCCCATCCCTGCGGCGAAGCATCACCTCATGCACCGGCAGGTGGCGGCTCTCCCGCAGCTTGTTAACGAACCGTTCCCTTTCGGCTGCGCTGGTGTAAAGCTCCCAAGCGGAAGCGTCCATCATCGCTTCGCGGCTGGGAAACCCCAAAAGCCGCGCAGCAGCCGAGTTGCACGTTAAGAACTTGCCGTCCAACGAGGCACGAAAAACCCCCACCGGCAGACGCTCCACCAAAGCTTGAAAGCGAGCCTCGGTGGCTAAAAGCTCCTCCGTTCGTCGTTTGAGGGCGGCCCGCAGCACCAAGGCCCATACCAAACTCACGAGCCCCACGAGAACGATGAACAACACGAGCTCTGGGGGTGTGATTTGGACAAAGCCCGCACTGAACGCGGCAAACCACCCCAAGTGACCTTCCTTCCGAAGGGATCGAGTCCGCACTATCCCCCCAGCAAGCGCGAGCATACGGGAAATCTCCGGAAAAAGATAGCCAAGCGCCTACAATGGTGCGGTGCGAATTCCGGCCTCGGTAACCCGCAACCAACCTCTGGCCAGCTTCACGACTTTGGAGTTGGGGGGACCAGCGGAGTTCTTTTGCCAGCCGCTCACCCAGGAAGAGCTCAAAGAGGTGTGCGCTTGGGCCAAGGGTATAGGGCTTCCCGTCACCGTGCTGGCCGGGGGCTCCAACGTGGTCATCGCCGATGGCGGTGTTTCCGGCCTGGTGCTGCGGGTCGCTTGGCAAGGCCTGGAGGTTGAAAAGCGAGAAGAGACCGTCACCGTCATTGCCCAGGCCGGTACCCCCCTGGACGAAGTGGTGGCGCTGTCGGTGGCCGAAGGGTGGGCGGGGTTGGAGTGCCTTTCGGGGATACCGGGTTCGGTGGGGGCTACGCCGGTGCAAAACGTAGGGGCCTACGGTCAAGAGGTAGCAGAGTGCATCCTGTGGGTGGAGGTCTTTCAGCGCGAGCACCTAACTTTCCAACGGCTTCCCCACGAGGCCTGTAGCTTTGCCTACCGCAGCAGCATCTTCCGCGGCCAGAGGCAGTGGATCATCACCCGGGTGGCCTTCCGCCTGTCACCGCAAGGTGAGCCCACCTTGCGTTACCCGGAGCTTGCCGAGCTTTTCCGGGGATCGGCCAGGCCTTCGCTTGCCGAAGTGAGGCAAGCGGTGCTTTCCCTGCGGCAGAAAAAGGGCATGGTGCTGACCCCAGGCCTTCCCGAAAGCCGCACGGTGGGCTCGTTTTTCAAAAACCCGGTGCTGAGCCTCGAGGCCTTTGAGCGCCTCAAAACCCGTCTCTGGGAGCAGGGAGTTCTGCCCTTCCCTCAGGAGCCCCCGAATTTTGCCGTTCCCGCCGGCATCAAGGTTCCGGCGGCCTGGCTGGTGGAGCAGGCGGGCTTTTCCAAAGGCACCCGCCGCGGGCCGGTGGGGGTTTCCCCCCTCCACGCCTTAAGCCTGGTGCACTGGGGAGGGGGCACCGCCGAAGCGCTGGTGGCTTTTGCCAGCGAAATCCAAAGGGCAGTCAAGCAAGCTTTTGGGATCACCTTGGAGCCCGAACCGGTGTTTTTGGGTTTCTCCCAGGACCTCCCGCTGGAGCGGGCCACCTGCCTCTAAACCTTTTTTGCTTTTCGTTCGTTTTAATCGGTGAAGGACCCGGGAAGCCGGGGGGAGGTGAACATGGCAGCGGTCCTGGCAGTGGAGCACAACGCCCGCGCTTGGCAGCGGCGGCCTTACGCAGTCATCTGCGACCGGGGCGACAGCGCCGCCGTGGCGCTCCTCCACCTCCCCCACCCGCCAAAGCCGGGGCTGCGCTTTTCCGCCTTCGGGGTGGAGTGGGAGGTGGTGCGAGCCGGGGACCACACCCGCGGCCCGGTGGCCAGGCCGGTTTGCACGTGACGCTGCCGTCCAAACGCGAGCTTGCCTGCCCGTGTATGATAAAAACCAGGAGGTCCCCCAATGCGGGCGCTTTTGCCGGTTGCGCTGCTTGTCCCCGCGATGCTGGCGGCCCAGTCGCCCCAGTGGTCGAGGCCCTACGTGGCCGACGCCCGTTTTTGGCTGCAAAAAGCGGGTGAGCGGCGTGGTCAGCCGCTTATTGCCGGGCAAACCGTGGAGCTGGAGGCAGGCCAGGAGGCTACCCTCACCGTAGAGCCACAGGACCAGTGGGGACGCCCTTTCCCCCCAGAGCTTTCGGGGTTTTTCGTGGACGATCCCCGTTCCTGCCAGGGCTTGGTGACCGTGGAAAGCTCCTCCCCCACCACCTTTCGCCTAACAGCTGGCACCGAGCGCGGTCGCTGCCAGCTGCGGCTGGTGGCCGGAGGCAACTTGAACCTGGAGTGGACGTTCACCCTGAAGGTTGCCTCGGTGGCTCACGGCGGTTACACCCGGGGGCAGGCCGAGTACATTGCCACCAGGCTTTACCGGGCGCTGCTGGCCCGGGAGCCTGATCCCGAAGGCTTCCGCGCGGCAGTGGCGGAAATCCAGCGCAACCGCCTGGGTTCGCTGCTGGAAGGCATGCTCAAAAGCCCGGAGTTCAAGGAAAAATGGCGGGGCAAGCCACCAACTCAGTTCTTGGAGCAAATTTACCAGGGCCTCTTGGGCCGCCCTCCGGACAGCGAAGGGGTGCGCCGCTACCTCCGGGAGGTGGAACGCGGCCATCTGAAAGGCGTGCTTGCTGATATCATTCATTCAGAGGAGTTTGAAGAGGCCATGCTGCGTGCAGAGGGGAGGACACCATGAACGCCGCCGGGGTTAGGACCAAGAGGCCCGCAAGCGGGGAGCTCGGCGTCACGCTGGTGGAGCTCCTGGTGGTCGTTGTGCTCATTGGGATCGTAGCCTTCATTGGCGCCACCCAGCTCGGCGCCCTTTTGCAAAAGCAAAAGCTCGTGGCTGCCGCCAACGACGCCCGCAGTTTCCTCCAGGACGTCCCCAATCAGGTGGCCAAGATTCAAGCTCCGGTTTTCGTGCGGTTCCTCCCGGCTTCCGGGGGGCAACCGGCCCAACTGCAAATGACCCGCGACAGCGCCGGTACCCAGGTTTTGCGTACCTTTTCCTTCCCCGACGTGATTGTTTTCGATTTTTCCAACGTCGCTTCCTATTCGTGCAACTGGCCGCAGGTCAGTGGGGTGTACACCTTGCGCTGTGACACCTTAACCCGCGCCACCCACCCTCTGCTTTTCACCCAGCTCCAGGGCACAGCGGACCTTTTGCTCACCCACCGCAACATGGTTCTCGGTACCCTCAAGCCCAAGTACGGTTTCCGCCTTACGGTGGCGCCCATTTGGGAAGCCCGCACCGCCAAGGTTTTCCCCTAGTGCAGCAGCCACAGCCTGTAAGAACCTCGACGCCGCTCGGCGCCTTATGGCTTAGCTTACGGCCCCGTCACTGGGTGAAGAACGCCTTTGTGCTGGCTCCCCTTTTGTTTTCCAAAAAGATCTTCCAGCCCTCTTGCATGGTCTCCGCCCTTGGCGCTGCGGTGGCCTTTTGCCTGGCAGCCTCCGCCGCCTACCTCGTCAACGATACGTTGGACCGCCAACGGGACAAGGAAAACCCGCGCACCGCCCATCGCCCTTTAGCCAGCGGCGTGCTCTCGGCGCGGCTGGCGCATTTCGCTGCGGCGGCGCTCTTCGCTCTCGCTTTATTTTTGGCTTCCCTGGTGCACGCCCTCGTCCCGGTGGCAAGCTACGTTCTAGGGAGCACCCTCTACTCTCTGGTTTTGAAAGGCCTCCCGATCCTGGACGTGGCAAGCCTGGCGTCCTTTTACCTCCTGCGCCTCTGGGCCGGCAGTGTGGCTATTGATGTGCCGGCCTCCCCTTGGCTTTTAACCTGCGGCGGTCTCCTGGCGTTGGTGACGAGCTGGGGTAAGCGTCTGGAAACGGGTCATCCTCTCTACCCGATGGGCGTGCTGCGCGTCGGGCTTTCCGTGCTGACGGCAGCGACTTTTATGAGCTACCTGGCCTACACGCTGTCCCCTACCGCGCGCGCGTCCTTTGGCTGGGCCATGACCCTCACGCTCCCGTGGGTGGGCTGGGCGCTTTTCCGCTACTGGAGGCAGGCTCTTGCCGGAAAGGGCGATCCCATAACCTGCTTTTTTTCCGACCGCCCCTTGCGCACCGCCGCCCTGTTGTGGGCAGCCACGGCGCTCGTGGTGGTAGCCCATGCCGCCCTCTAGGCGGTGTTTCCTGTTGTCACACTTTCTTTGGGAAAGCGACCCACCGCTCCCAAATCCCACCACAAACCATCGCTATGCCATTGAAAACCAACAGATTGGATTAATGGCACGGAATTTGCTCTAAAAGACGTGCCCGGGTGTCGGTGGACCCGGGGCAGAAAAGGAGGAAACGGATGCACCCAGGGCAAGGAAAGCCAGCGGCAGGAAGGCCAAAAACCAAAGCCGCGGGTATGACTCTCGTGGAAATCCTTATTGCTCTTGCTATTTTGCTGGTGGTCACCGTTGGCATCCTGCAGCTTTTCTCCTTGAGCTACCTCGTGAACATGGGCTCACTGGCGCGCACGGATCTCCAGTACCGCGCCGAGCGGGTGGCGGAAAGCATCCGCTACCTCTACGCGCTTTCCCGTCGCGATCCCCCCGTTTTCATCCCAGAATGCGGCATTACCTTTCCCCTGACCGGTGCCGTTTCGAAAACGGATATCCCCAATGACCCCACCCATGCATGCTGGGGACGGACTCGCTTCAACGTGGCCCAGGCCGATGCGCCGTTTGTTCTGAGCTACGAAATCACCGACGGTGAGGCGGCAGGAGCAGGACGGGTGTGGATCGTGACCGTCACGGCGCGACCCGCCACCACCGGCAGCGTCCGTTACTTGGGCATGGCCATTACCGCGAAAGGAGTGCGTTATGTGGCGCAAATCCCTAAGTAAACCGCAAGCGGGGTTCACGATCCCCGAGGTTTTGGTGACGCTTATTATCCTTGTGGCCATTCTGGTGGTGGCAGCGCAGGTGCTTTTCGAGACCCGAAACGCAGCCGAAAGGCAGCGAGCTCATGTAGAAGCCCGCCAGTATGCCCGGTCAGCGGCTGAGTACGTGCACTACATGCTGCGGGGTTCCACAGATTTGAACACCAAGCTCCAAAACGTTCCCAACCCGTTGTTACTCCTCATTTACGCGCAAAAAGGAAATAACCCTCCCTACCAGACCACCTACGACAACCTCACAGCGGCCCAGGCTGCGGCAGGTTTGGGTGATGAGGGCACCGATATCATTACTTTTGCACGGGCGGATAATATTTTCTTTGCGCCAGTTGTGGACTGGCCCGGCTGGCAGCATGCTGCAACGCTTTGCTTTGAGTTCACCATAGGGTGCCCGGATTCCCTGGCAAACCTTCAGCTGTTTAAGGAGGTCACAGGCGCCCATTTGGATGAGCAGGGCAAACTCGTAAGTGAGCCGTTTTTAATCGTGGGTGCCAATGGAGAAGCTGGGTTTATTCAAATCACGGATTACGCGGAAGGCCCTAATGCTGACAACTGTGTCCCTAAGCCGGGTCGTTGCACTGACGCTGGGGGTAACCCAAAAGCTGGCCTTCAGGTCAACGCGAATCCCGGGCTTTCGGATCAGCTCAATCCACCCGGCGGGCAACCTGGTCTAACCCAACCGGTCGTGGCGGAACTCGGAGTTCGCTATGTAACGTTGCGGGTCCGTAACGGCTGGCTTGAGCAAAAAAACGGACCCTTTGACCCCGCCACCGACAATCCCGGGAACGCTTTTTTCCAAGTGCTTCCAAACGTTGAAGACTTTCAAGTGGTTTACTTCTTTCGGGACGGCACAGTTCGCAACAATCTGCTTCCCCGGGACTGCTCCTGGGCTGCTAACTGTGTACCCGTACAGGACTCGATTCTTGCCGGGGGCAACCCAACCCCCCCCCATGCGGCGACCGTTCAGGCCCTACGCATAACCGTTACCACCCGCTCGACCAGCGAGCTGCCGGTTCCCCAGGAGCCCACCGCGCGGTTTTTCCGTCCGGCAGCGGAAAATCATGACGCGTCGCCGGTGAGGGACCGCTTTTATCGGTACCAAACCTCAACCATGATCTTGCTGCGCAACCGCAGCCCACAAGCGTAAGGAGGGCGACATGAGAGAAAAAGGTGCCGCTTTGATTACCGTCATTATGGTGCTGTTGATTTTGACGGTCCTGGGTTTGGCGATGTCTTTGCTCATGACCCAGGAGGACCGGGCGTCAGGAAGACAAGACGTCCAAAAACTGGCCCTCTACGCGGCGGAAGCGGCTCTGCGCCGGGGTGAGCAGGTCCTGGCGGCTACCCAACCCACGGCTGTTTCTGGCCTCTTGGCGCTCCCTAGCACCCAAGCGCAAGCGTGGCAGGAAACCCCAACCCTCCCCCAGCAGCCTGACGGAACCAACCTCTCCAGCTGGGATCGGGACCACCTGGGCACGTACCTGCGCGAGGGCGCCGTGGAGCTGGCGAACCAGGAACTGCCGCTGGCTCCGCTGGTGGCTGGCGGCAAGCGGGCCTTCTACTCCGTTTACATCAGGGACAACCCCACCGAGACCAATGAAAACCCCCAAAACCCTTTGGTCAACCGCGACAATCGGGTTTGGCTGGTCGCGGTGGGGTGGGTCGCTAACGCCGGCGATCCCAACCTCTCGGTGAATCAGCGTCGGGTGGTCGCCGTGCGTATCCTGGAAGAAGAGTTCGGCTGGCAAACGACCGGTACGCAAATTTCCGCCCAGGATCTCTTTTTCGAGAGCGGCACCTCTTCGGGGATCGTGGGCAGGATCGAGATTGGAGGTACACCATGAGTCGAACCGTCCGTCGTTCCGTTTCGATCCTCGCGGTGGTGGGCCTTGCGGCGGTGGCATGGTCGCAGCCCACGCCGGCCACTGAGGGGATTGATTTGATGCGCCAAATCACGACCCAGTGGGTAAGACCTAACCTTTTGGTGGTGCTTGACATTTCTGGGTCAATGGCGTGGGACATGCAGGGCAATTCCGTCGGGGTGGATTGCCGAGGCGGCAGCACCAGCACCGGCACCGCCAGCTGCGGCGGGCTCAAACCCAGCGGGTGGCAGAAGAGCTCCACCACCAGCGGGTGCAGCGGCGACAAAAGGAAGTGGACCTACCGGCTCGACTACCGTCACCCCAGCCGCATGGCCATGGTGAAAAACGCCTTGGGCAACTCCGTGACCATCTGGCAGCCCCCCGCCGTCTGGCCAGCTCACGATACAACCAAGTGGAACTTGACGACGTCTACAGGAGCTACCAACACACGCACCTACACGACAAAAACGTGCGTCGCCGCGGATCCCGGCGCTCCTTTTGACCTGACCCTCCTTCCCGACCCCATCCCACCCCAGGACCTGGTGGGGAACACCGCCGACAAAGTGAACTGGGGGTTGGTGGTTTACTCGGGGAACTACTATTCGGGGTGCAACCGCACCGAGCTGGTGGCGCCTATCGATACCTCCGACTCCGGAAACGTGACCACGATCGAGAACTACCTCCGCCTCAATAGCGCCGGTGGGCTCCCGGCCACCGGCGGCACCCCCACCCGCGCCGGCCTCGAGTTCGCCAAGACCGTCCTCAACGCTGTAAAGAACGGGGGCACAATTACCGACAACTCGGCGGCTTTTGGCGGGAACACCTTCACCTTACCGCCGGATCCCAAGCGAACCTGCGGTCGCAGCTACTCCGTGCTGCTGGTGACGGATGGGCAGTCGAATACGTGCAACGCGGGAGAGTCGTACTGTTGGAAAGACCCCGCGACCGGTCGCTGCGACGGTACATCCGGTTACACGTGTCCCAATAACCTGGACCTCTTTCCCGCACAAAAAGCCCGGGAGCTTTGGCAAACGTTCGGGGCACGGACCTTCGCGGTGGGTGTAAGCGAGCAGATCGGACCCTGCGAGCTCAACCACATCGCCTTCGAAGGGCGCACCGATGCTTCCAGCCCCAACGGTGACGCCGGCTTCGATACAGCGGCTGACCCACGGCTCGCCACATACTCCGTCAACGATAGCCAGGTCCCCTCCTCCTCGAACCCCCCGTACGCTTTCTTTACCAGCACCGCACAGCAGTTCCGCAACGCCGTGGCCCAAATTTTGGCGGCCCTGGGAACCGGCGATTATGCCACCTCTTCGCCGGCCGCTGCACCCGTGTCGGCCACCGGCGTCTTTACCGCTTTTCTCGCTTCGGTGGACTACCCACAGTTCAAAGGCCACCTCTACGCCTACGACATCAGCGGGTCCGAACCGTTTCCCCTGCTTTGGGACGCGGGCCAGGTGTTGGTCACAGGGATGGCCCAAGGAACGATTCCCACCCCACCGAACCCCAACAACGGGGTTCCGCGCAGCATTTACACCTGGAAGCCAAGCAATGGCGCGCTCGTCAAGCTGGAAGCTAGCAACGCGACAGCAAACCAACTGGACACACTGTGCGGCGGGTGCGGTGTCACGCCCAACGTGGTGGACTTCATCCTGGGCAACGACGGTAACCTGACGGGAACCCCTCGCAGCTGGAAGCTGGGAGCCCTGGTGAACTCCTCGCCCGCGATTATCGGTCCGCCGAGTCCTTGGAAACAGCCGACCGGGCTCGCCTCGGCGCGGCAGCAGTTTGAGCAGGATTACAAGGATCGACACCCCATGGTTTGGGTCGGTGGCTCCGACGGTTTGGTGCATGCCTTTGACCTCATCGACGGTGCAGAAATCCTGGCCATTTTGCCTCCGGACCTCATTTACAAACAGGTCCAGCTTTACAACACGTACCGTGCCAACCCCTCCAAGTCCCCCACGGGGCAGCCCCAGATGCCCCAGGACCACATTTACGGCGTGGCAAACTCCATTAGGGTCGCCGATATCTACGATCCGACCAAGAACGCCTTCCGGACTGTGGCTTTCATTACCGAAGGACCGGGAGGCACGGCGATCCACGCCCTGGATATCACCCACCCGTACCCCGGGCGCACTGGAGTGCCAGTACCGACCGGAGGAACCAAAGACTATGCCGCCGACCCCAATTTCCAGAGCTCGCAACCGTTCGAGCCTCTCTGGAGCTATACGGCGGACGGCGCGGCTGGGACCTCTCTCTTGCCCGACCTCCGCGAGACGTGGGCACTTCCTGCGGTGGGCATGGACGCCAACGAGGAGTTCTACCTGATCTTGCCCACCGGTTACAGGGCACAAGGGGTCAACAGCGGCGGCAAGCTCCTGCGCTTCCGCGCCCACAACGGGCAATTGGTCACCCAGGCCTCGGTGACAGCCTTTGCCAGCGCTTGGGTCAGCAACTACCTAGTCGCCGATGCGACCTTCTGGGAAACCACCGCCAAGCAGCACCAGCCGGACAACTACGCGAACCAGGCGCTTGCCGGGGACCTTCACGGGCAGCTCTGGACGCTCGAACCACCCAGTTGGAACCTGACGCGAATGGCCCTTTATACCGATACCACTGGTCGCGGCTCGCCCCTTTACTACGTGACTGCCGCGGCCGCGTGGCCCCTCTCCGACACCCCCACCCACGCCGTCTACCTCTCGGTAAGCGGGAACTTTTACGAAAATAGCCCATACCTTAACCCCCCGACATCCTGGCTTTCCAACCCCAGCCAGTTCCACCACTCTACGGTGTACTTCTTGGGCCGCAACCTTTCCACCGGATCGGTGTGCTCTCGCTCCTTTAGCCTCGACTCGCTCCAACGTCCCGACCAGCCCGGGACCTTTTTGTCCGCGCGGACACAACCTACCGGGAGCCCCGTGGTGCTTATCCCCACATCCGGCGCCGGGTTTGTGGAAGCCCTGGGCTTGATCATGGCCTACGACCCCGACGCCTATACCTGCATCGGCGGCACCTACTTGATCCTGGCGAAGTTCAACCCCTCCACGTGCCAAATCGCCGGTTCGCCGCTGGTCATCCCGGGCGGCCAAGGGGCGTCTTCCGGGTTTGTTTTTGGCCCCCAAGCGGTGCTCTTCTCCAAGTCTTTCGTTGGCCAGGGCGGCAGATCGACACTCCAGGGTACGCCGGTCAAGGTGGACCAGCTCCCACCAGGACCTCCCGGGATCAACTGGTGGCGCGAGCTTCAGTAGCATCAAGACCAGCAGCAACAGACGGAGGCGGGCTGCGGCCCGCCTTCTTTTTTCCAACAAAGGAAGGCACGGGCCAGCTAATATAGGCTCGTGACCTTTTTCTTTCAGGGTGCTTGCTGGTACGCGTTGGTTTTTCTCGCCGGGGTTGCTGGCTTTTCTCTCACCCGCCGCCTCTTTTCCAGCGCCTTCGCGGCCTGGGCTGCGGCCAGGCTTTTCGGATTGGGTGTTTCCGCCTATGTGGCCTGGTTCGGTGGTCTGGCAGGGCTTTCCTGGTGGGGCTGGATTTCCCTGCCCCTAATGCTGGCGGGGGTCCTTTACGGGTTTCCGGCGGTCCGTCGCGAGTTCAAGCCCATCCGCGAGCTGGAGCTGGTAGGCCTTGCCACCTTCTGGCTTCTGGCGGTCATGCGGGCGCCTAACTACGCCGTCACCGGGACCGAAAAACCCATGGATCTGGCGATCCTCGCTGCCCTCATGCGCTCCCAACCTTTACCCCCGGAAGACCCCTGGTTTGCCGGTCATCCTCTGCCCTACTACTTTTGGGGGTTTTTGCCTTGGGTCCTACCCGCTAGGCTCTCGGGGTTTTTCCCGGACCAGGTGTTCAACTTGCTCGTCCCCACCTTGGCAGCTACCACCGCCCAATTGGCCTACAGTTGGGTAAGGGCCATGGGAGCGGGCCGACCCTGGTGCGTAGCCGCCGCTGGGTTGTGTGTGTTCTTAGGAACGGCCCAGGGGTGGAGCGAGCTTCTGGCAGGGAAAGCGGGGTTTTTCACCGCCAACCTGTGGGAGGCCTCCCGGGGCATTGCCAACACCATTACCGAGTTTCCGCTTTTCACCTTGCACCTGGGGGACCTGCACCCGCACCTCCTTTGCCAACCCTTTGTTTTGCTTTCGCTTTTGGTTTGGGAGCTGGTGCAGCCGCTGCAGTCCTTCGGGAAAGCCTTGGTTCGCGGGTTTACCTTTGGAATTGCTGCGGCTTCCAACCCCTGGGTCGTGCCGTTGTTGGGGCTTGCGATTGTGGCCATGAGCTTGGCAACCAGCGAAAAGAAAATCCAAGCCATCACCGAAAGCTTGAGCGCGGGGCTTTTGGCCTTCGTTTTGTTTTTCCCTGCCTGGAGACATCTGCCCGCGGCCGCTTCCGGCCTGGGTTTTGTGCACACCCCTACGACCTTGGCCGAAACCGCCCGGGTGCTACTTCCCGCGCTTTTGCCGCTCTTGGCGTTTTCGGCTTGGTTTTTCTTCCGCCGCTACCGTGCCCTGGGCCTTGCCTTGGCGGTTCTCGGTTTTGCCGGTTTGGCACGGCTAACGGCCCGCCCTTTGGCGGGGTTGGCGCTCATCTGCAGTGCAGCTGTTCTCGGCTTCGCCTGGCGGGAAAGCCAGGCCCGCCTTCCCGCTTTGCTCGCCGTTGCCTGCCTGATAAGCCTTGCGGGCATGGAGGTTTTGTACGTGAAGGACCCCTACGGCCCGCAGTTTTACCGCATGAACACGGTGTTCAAGACCCTGAGCTTCGTTTTTCTCGTCCTGCCGGTGCCCAGCCTGCGGCTTTTGGCCCATGCCAGGGGCGGAGGGCTTAAAACGGCCCCCCTTTGGGCGTTGCTGCCGTGGCTTTTGAGCCTCCCCCAGTTGGCCACGGTGGTGCGGGCGGCATGGCCGCCACCGAAGAGCTTTGCTGGTTTGCACTGGATGGCGCCAGGAGAGGCGGAAGCGGCTCACCTTCTCCACCGCAACTTCGGGCGAGAAGTGCTCGTGGAAGCCGTAGGTGAGGCTTATTCTGACGCGGCGCGCATGAGCTCTTGTTCCGGCGTGCCCGCGGTTTTGGGCTGGGAAAACCACGAAGCCCTTTGGCGGCCTGGCAGCTTTGCCCCCTTAATTGCTTCCCGCAAAAGCAAGGTACAGGCGCTTTACAGATGCCCGGACCCGGTTTGTGTGCGGTCTCTAGCCCGGGAACTGGGGGCCACGGTTCTGGTGGTGGGTTCGGTGGAGCGCCGGCTTTACCCGGAACTCAACGAAAAAGCCCTCATGGCGGCGGGTTCCGTGGTGTTTGCCCGAGGTGACGTGAGCCTGGTGCGCTTGACCCCACCAGGTGAGTGAGCCATGGAAGGGAAAAAGCTCCTCCTGCCGCTGATGGTGGCCGCCTTGCTGCGGTTTTCCGGGCTCGCCTGGGACTCCTGGCACCACCAGCATCCCGACGAACGCTTTCTGGTCATGGTGGCTGACCAGCTTTCCTTTCCCAGGACCTTGAGCGAAGCCCTGGACCCCAACCGCACGCCGCTCAACCCGCAAAACCGCGGGTTTTCCTTCTTTGTTTACGGGGCTTTTTTCCCCAGCTTGAACTTCACGGTAGCGACGCTTTCAGATCAAGCCAACTACACAGGCCTGCTGAAAAGCGGCAGGGCCCTGGCTGCAACCTTTGATTGCTTGGCGTTGATCCTCCTCGCCTTAACCGCCGGCCGGCTGGCGGGACCGCAGGTAGGGCAAGCCGTGGCCTGGCTTTACGCCTTGTTGGGTCTTTTCATTCAAAACGCCCGGTTCGGCACCCCCGATGCCCTCGGGCTTTTGGCGGTAAGCCTTACGCTTTTCTTTGCCTTACGGCCGGTGTCCCTGAAAACCGCGCTGCTTGCCGGTTTGGGGGTAGGCCTCGCCGCCGCCACCCGCCCCAACCTGGCCACACTAGCCCTCCCTGTGGCCCTTTCGCTTTTGCTTTTGCCCTTTCCGACCACCACAAACCGGCCCTGGGTTCGCAGGCTTTTGTTCCTGTTTGCGGCTGGCTTTGCCGCTTTCGTGGTTTGGAAGGTTTTGGACCCCGGCTTCTTTGCCACCACCCTTTCGCCGCTCCCTCACCCCAAGCGCTTGGCCTCTTTTCGGGAGCTTTCCGCCATGATGCGCGGCGAAGGGCAGTACCCGCCCAACCTGCAATGGGTGGATCGGGGCTTTCTCTTCCTCCTTTGGAACGCCTTTTTCTGGGGGCTGGGACCGACGCTGGGTTTGGCGGTAGCGTGGGCGCTGGTACAAGCAGGAAAGAGAGCTTTTCTTTTCGACCGTCGGGTGCTGGTGCTTTTTTCCTGGCTTTTGCCCTACGCGTTCCTGCAAGCCACCCGCTTTGTGGGCGCGGTGCGGCACTTTTTGCCGGCCCTGCCCTTTCTGCTTTTGCTTCTGGCCCTGGCGATCCGTCATTGGCGTCCACTCCGGCAGTGGGCCCTGGTGGCGCTCACCGCCCCCTGGGGACTTGCGTGGGCGGCGTTGGCCTGGCAGCCCTACACCCGGGTGGAGGCCAGCCGGTTTTTGCTCCGCACCTTTCCGGCTGGCACCGTGATCGCCAACGAAGCCTGGGACGACGCCCTTCCCCTGGGCCTGGGGGTCCAGCGATTTGCCTACCGCGAGATCCCGGTTTACGCCCCGGACACCCAGGAAAAGCGCGAAACGCTTTTGGCCATCCTGCAAGAAGCCCAAGTCATCGTGCTTTCCTCCCAACGCGGCGTGGGGAGCATCTGCCGAGTTCCCGATGCTTACCCGCTTACCTCCGAGTTTTACCGCTTGCTGTTCAGCGGTCAGCTGGGCTTTCGCCTGGTGCACAGCGAGGAACGCCGCTTGGGGTGGGGTCGCTGGGGGCTTTCCCAGCTGGGGGCCGAAGAGGCGCTTTCGGTGTACGACCACCCGCCGGTGTGGATCTTCGCCAAAGAGGAAAGCTACGACCACGCCCTGGTCACCCAACTCCTGGCCCGGGTGGATCTTCCGGAAAACACCGGCTGGCAAACCCGCGACCTGCAGGCTCGGGGGCTTCCTCCGTACCTCATGAAGGAGCCATCGCTCAACCCCCTGCCGGCCGGTGTGGGAAAAGGCTTCTGGGGGCAGGTTTTTTGCTTGCTGCTGTGGCTTCTGGTAGTGGAGTGGGCTGGTCTTTTGGCCGCAGCCACGCTGGACCGCTGCGGGCTGGATGGGCCAACCTCAGCTCTGCTGGGGCGGCCGATGGGCATGCTGGCTGTGGGGATGCTCCTGCTCTGGGGGGGAAGCTTGAGCGTGCCCGGTTGGCAGGCTCCGCTGCCGGTGATCCTTTCCCTTTTGGCCACCGCCAAGTGGCGGGGCTTTCTCGGAAAACTGGTGCTTTCCGTGGAAGGGCGGTGGGCCCGCCTGCTGTTTTTGCTTCCGTTTATTGCCTTTCTGCTGGTGCGGGCTTTTAATCCAGAAATTTACTGGGGAGAAAAGCCCATGGACAGCGGGATCTTCACGCTGCTCCTGCGCTCGCCGGATCTCCCCCCGCAGGATCCGTGGTTTGCCGGTTACCCCCTCAACTACTACTTCTTCGGTTTTCTCCCCTACCTTTTCCTGGCCAAGGTTTCGATGGCAGCTCCCAGTGTGGCTTTCAACGTAGCCACCGCCACGGTTCCGGCCCTTGCCTTTGTGGCTGCGGCCGCCTGTGGCTACGTGCTCAGCAAAAGAAAGGTCGGAGCTTGGCTTGCCGGGGCCCTCACGCAGCTGGCCGGGACCGCGTACCTTGCGTTCCACCCCAACCACCTCTGGGCACCCAACTTTGACCGCTTTTGGGCTTCTTCCCGGGTGGTTGCCGAAGGCATCAACGAGTACCCGGTCTGGACCGCGCTTTTTGCCGACCTGCACGCGCACTTCTTGAGCATCCCCGGTTTCCTTTCAGCCCTCGCCCTGCTTTTCGCCTTAGTACGGGCAAACCGAGGGCGGTCCCTGCTGGTCTTGCCTTTGGCCCTGGTGCTGGCCAGCCAGTTCATGAGCAACACCTGGGAAATGCCAGCCCTGGCGTTGCTCTTTTTCGCCAGCGTGGGACTGAGCTTTGCCGGGCAGACTCGAGGTCTGGTGCGGGGCGTGGGCTTTGTAGCACCGGTGGTGGCCGGGGCTGGCCTTTTGGCCTTGCCCTTCATCCTCACCCAATCCTTGCCCCGGGGCTCCTGGTTTTGGGAAAAAGGGCAAAGCGTGAGCCTCGGGCAGTACCTGGAGCTTTACGGCGTGCACGGCATCATTTTTCTGGTCATGCTCGTAGCTTCCTGGTCTTGCCTCGCCTCCAGGCGCATCCGGGGCTTCCTTTTGGTGGTTGGATCTTTGGCCTGCCTTTTGGTGTTTGGTCCGCGGGTGTTCACGCTTGTGGACAAGATGAACTCGTACTTCAAGCTGGGCTTGCAGGCTTTTTTGCTTTTGGGAGCTTGCGGCGGGGGGCTTTGGGCGGCAAGCCTTTCCGCCAGGCCACGCTGGCCCCGCAGGCTGACGCAGGTTTTGGCCGCCGCCCTTTTGGTGCTCGGGTTGGTGCAGGCCCTGTGGAACACCTGGGCCGTGGTGACCACCCGACGGGTGCCCGGGCCCCGCCCCACCTTGGACGGTGAGGCCTACCTGGCCCAGGCCCAACCGCAGGTTGCCGCAGCGGTACGCGTCTGTAGGGAAAAAAGCATTTCCTTGCTGGCCGAGGAGGCAAGCCCCCCTTACGCCGACAACCTGCGCTTGCCCATGTTTTGCGGGGCAGCGGCGTTGGTGGGTTGGGAGTACCACCTCTGGCAGCGCGGCAAAGCCTACGCGGAAATCCGCCTGCGCCTCCATGACCTTTCGGTGCTGCTGCGGGGCCAGCCTGCCAGCTTGGCCCAAGCCCTGGCCCAGCGCTACCGCCTCCAGGCTTTGGCGGGCTGGGAGAACCCCCCGGGTTCCCTTGCGGGTTTTGCGCCTGTGCCGGAAACAGGGGGACATCTGCGGGTTGCAGCGAAGCCTTAAGGCGATTTCTCGCGTCAAAGCTACTTTCTTGAGCCAGCCAAAAGCTTTCAGAACTGGCCTTACCCTGTGGTCGCACCCAAGGGCGGGTAGAATCCCCGCCGGGAGGGGTCATGGTTTTAGCGGTTCGGGCTTTCTTGGAAGCGCTGCTGCAAGAGGAGCTCAGCCTCCGGGGTTTTGAGGTTTCCCCACGGGTGGAGGTGCCTCCCCGTCGGGAGCTGGGGGATCTGGCGTGGGCGGGGGCTCTGGCCCTGGCCAAGAGCCTGGGAAAGCCACCACGGGGCCTGGCTCAGGAGCTGGCCCAATCCCTGGAGGCCAAGCTGCAGCAGGCTGGAGGGCCCCTGGGCTTGCTGGAGCCGAAAGTTTCCGTGGAAGGCCCGGGTTTTTTGAACTTCCACCTCCGGCGCGGCCCGGTGGTGGGCCAAGCCCTGCAGGCCGGCTTTCACGAAACGCCGGAGCGGCCGGCCAAGATCATCGTCGAGCACACCAACATCAACCCCAACAAGGCCGCCCACATTGGGCATCTGCGCAACGCGGTGCTGGGCGACGTGCTGGCCCGCTGCTTGCGGTTTTTGGGCTACCCGGTGGAGGTGCAGAACTACATTGACGACACCGGCGTGCAGGTAGCGGATGTGGTGGTGGGTTTTGTGTTTTTGCCGGAGGCCGAGCTCTTGGAAGCGGTTCGCCAGGTTTGGCCTTCCCCTTCCTCGCGCCGGGAGGTGCTGGAGGAGTTTGCCAAAAGAAAGCGGGAAAACCGCCTGGTGGTGGAGGCCTTGGGGGAAGCCGATTTCGATGACCTCTGCTGGCAGCTTTACCCCCAGGTCACCCGCTGGTACGAGCAAAACCCCGAAGCCAGCGCCAGGAGGACCGAGGTTCTGCACGCCCTGGAGGGCGGCGCTCCCGAAAACCTCAGTCTGGAGGAGGCGGTGGCAGCCCTTGCCGCCGGTAACCAAAACCCGCAGGCCCTGGCCCGGTTGGGAGCGGCGGTGGCCGAGACCAACTTGCGCTGCCATTTGCTCACCATGGGCCGGCTGGGGGTGGCTTACGACGTGCTGCCCCACGAGTCGGACATCCTGCGCCGGGGCTTTTGGCAACGGGCCTTTGAGCTCTTGCAAGAAGCCGGTTGCATCCGCAAGGAAACCGAAGGGAAAAACGCCGGCTGCTGGGTGATGAGCCTGGCGGATTCCCCGGAGTTTGCAGGCATGGCCGATGCCGACAAGATCCTGGTGCGCTCCAACGGCACCGTCACCTACACCGGCAAGGACATCGCCTACCAGCTCTGGAAGCTGGGGCTTCTGCGGGACCCCGACGGCACCTGCCACGATTTCGGCTACGTGCCCTTTGCCCGCTTCCACCAGGATGGCCCCGCAGCTCCGGTGCGCTACGGGGAAGGGCCCCGGGTGCTGTTCCGCACCTCGGCGGACCCCAACCAAAAACCGGAAAACGCCTCCTTCGGCCGCGGGCAGAAGGTTTACAACGTCATTGACGTGCGCCAGTCCTACCCGCAAAAGGTGGTGAAGGAAGCGGTACGAGCGCTAGGGTTTCCGGAAAGCGCGGAAAACTCCATCCACTTTGCTTACGAAATGGTGGCCCTCACCCCCAAGGCCGTGCACCAACTGGAAGCGCAAACGGGCACTTCCTTTGGCCTCACCCCGGAGGAGGAGAAAAAGCCCTTTGTGGAGATGTCCGGACGGCGGGGCCTAGGCGTCAAGGCCGACGAGCTCCTGACCACGCTGGTGGTGGAAGCTAAAAAAGCCATCCGCGAGCGGCTTCCCGAAGGGGAAAGCCCCGCCGATCTGGAAAGCCGTGCCCGGGACATTGCCGTGGGGGCTCTGCGCTACCAAATGGCCCGCCAGGGCCGCAACCGGGTTTTGGCCTTTGACTTTGCAGAAGCCTTGGCCTTCGAAGGCGATACCGGGCCGTACCTGCAGTACTCGGCGGTGCGGGCCAAGAAGATCTTCGAAAAGCTCGCCCAGGCTGGGCTTGCGGGAAGCCGGAAGGAAGACGCCGCAGCGCTGGCCAGCACCTCGCTACCCAACGACCTCTGGGAGCTGGCCTTTTCCTGCCTCCGCACCCCGGAGGTGGTGGAAAAGGCCGTGGCGTCCTTGGAGTTTTCGCTTTTGGCCGGCCACGCCCGGGAGCTCGCCCAGACCTTCCACAACCTCTACCACCGCCACCCGGTGCTGCACGCGGAAAACGAACAGGAGCGGGCGGTGCGGCGGGCGGTCTTCCGCCTCTTCCTCCTCACCATCACCACGATCCTGGAAGAGCTTTTGGGCATCCCTGTCCCGGCGGAGATGTAACCCTGGCGCGGCCGGCACCCCCGCTATTCGGGGAGCGTGCGGTGGGTGCCGTCGCAAAAGGCCCCTTTGCCCGAGTGCTTGCACCCACACCAGGCCACCAGCTGCTTTTCGGTGATCTCCACCTTCACCGGCGAAAAGCCCGTGCCCTTGTGGGAGCCGTCGCAGAAGGGCTGATTGGCCGAACGGCCGCAGGCGCACCAAAAATACGTCCCCGGCTCCATTTCCAGCTTGTAAGGCTTCTTCTGGGCAATGGTAGGTTCTGCCATGCTCACCTCCTCTAGTAGTGCAATTCCACCACATCCCGGTCCCGCAGTTCAAAGTCCCGGGAAACCTTTTGTCCCTCCAGCTTGCCACCCCAAACCCGGGCAAAGGCCAGCTTTTCCGCAATGTCGCGGTGGATGCGCTCGGCCAGGTCCAAAACCGTTGAGCCCTGCGGCAGCACGAAGGGGGACGTACGGTCGGCGGGCTTGCCCGGGGGCTTGGTGTACACGCGCACCAGCTGCAGCATTCGCCACAACTTCACCTTGAAGGTCTCCAACCCCTGGTGGTTGGCCACCGAAATACGCACCATTGGGTACTCGCCGCCGTACATCTCCTCCAGAACCTGCAGGTCCTCCTCCCGGGCCCGATCCACCTTGGAAACCACCATGAGCGTGGGCAAAGGGGTGTCCCTCGGGTCAGCGTCTTCGGGGAGAGCCCCCACCAGCGGGATGCGCACCTCGGCCAGCCGCTGGCGAACCTCCTCCACGTCCTCGGGGAGCTCCGGGGAAGTGGGATCCACCACCAGGATGGCCGCATCCGCCCCCCGCACCACGTTGGGAAGCCAGGGGTCCAGGTGGGAGGCGGTTACCGGCGGCAAATCCACCAACTGAACGTGCACGTCCTCAAAGGGCATCATCCCCGGTTGCGGGCGGGTGGTGGTGAAGGGGAAATCGGCAATGGCCGGCTCGGCCCTGGTCACCGCCGCTAAAAGCGAGGATTTGCCCGCGTTGGGGGGCCCCAGGATCACCACCTGCGCCGCTCCTTCGGGCTCCACCTTGAAAGAAAGCCCGTGCTTGGCCGCGCGGATTTCCTCCTCCTGGCGGAGGCGGGCCAGGCGCCTCTTAATGTCCGCCTGCAATTTTTCCGTCCCCTTGTGTTTGGGGATGGTGGCCAGCATTTCTTCCAGAGCCTGGCGCTTTTCCTCCAAAGTTCTGGCGGACCTAAACTTGGCTTCGGCGGCCTTGTATTGAGGCGTGAGGTTCGCCGGCATGGCCTCATTCTACCCAACGGCAAACGCTAAACTGCCCCGGTATGGCCAGGCGCGTCCTTTTGGGAATTACGGCCGCCGGGATGGCGCTCGCTGGGGTTTCTGCGCTTCCCCTGCTGGCGCTTGTGGGAGCGCTCGCGGCGGTGACGGCGCTCTTGCTGGCCTGCACGCAGACGAAAGAAGCGCCCAAACCGTCTTTCGCCCTGGCCTGGCTTTCCGCCCTAACCGCAGGTGTGGTGCTTTTGGGGGCGTTTCTGCTTAAAACCCGCTCGCCCTGGGGCTTTCTCTGGCTTTTGGGACCTGGCTTCCTGCTGGCCGCTCCGGTTTTTCTGCGGTGGTTTGCGGAAAGCGCGCGTAAGCCATGAGCGTGGCTCCCCTTTTCCTGCTGCTTTTGGGCGTGGCTTTGGCCCTGGCCCTGGTACGCCGCCGGCTTTCCGCCGCCGGGTTTCTAGCAGCCGATCACCAGGCGGGGGCGGTGCTGGCGGGCCTGGCGGGCACCGCCATAGGGCTTTCGGCGTTCGTGTTCGTGGGGGGACCGGCGCTCTTTGCCCAGCTGGGATCAGGGGCTTTTTGGCTCATCCTCTCCGCGCCCTTTACCGGCGTTTTGCAGTGCTGGGTGGTGGGGGGCTGGATATTGGCGCACCACCCGCGCCCCCTCACGGTGCCCGAGCTTCTGGGCCAACGTTTTGGCCCTGGGGTGAGGGTCACCGCGGCGGTGCTGGTGGCGCTGGGCTGCCTGGCGGCCCTTTCGGTGCAGGCCCGGGCGGTAGCGGTGCTGGCCGAGGGGCTGGGAGGGGGCAGCGGCGAGGCTTGGGCGCTGGCGGTTTTTCTCGCCACCGCGGCGTACATGGCTGCCGGCGGCATGCGCGCCGGGGTTTGGGTGGACGCGGTGCAGGGCGTGATCATGGGGTTGGTGGCGCTGGCGCTGGCCGCCAGTGCCCTGCTGCACGCCCGGGAAGCTGTTGCCAACCTCTTTACCGCCAGTTCTCCCTGGCTTTCCGCCTTTGGCAAGGTTTCCCCTTCCCAGGCCGTGGCCTGGTACCTGCTCTTCTGCCTGGGCACGCTGGCCCAGCCCCACTACCTGCAGAAGTTCTTCCTGCTGCGCTCCCGGGAGGAGCTCCGCCGCTTCCCCTGGGTGCTCACGGTAAGCCTCATGGCCGTGCTAACCGTGTGGGTGGGGGTGGGGCTTTCGGCGCTGGCCCTGGTGCAGCAGGGGGAGCTGCCGGCAGGCGCCGGGGACGCGGTGGTTCCTTTGCTTTTAAAACGGCTGGGACCCACGGCGGTGCTGGCGGCGGCGGTGGGTTGCCTGGCGGCCGTCATGTCCACGGTGGCTTCCTTCTGCAACCTGCTTTCCGCCTGTCTGGCTTACGACCTCCCCCAGGCCCTGGGCCGCCCTGGGTGGTCACTTGCCTGGTCGCGGGTGGTGACCCTGGCCGGTGGGCTTTTAGGGACGCTCCTGGGGGTAGGCAGTAGCCGCTCCGTGGCGTTTTTGGGGGTTTTGGGGTGGGGGTTCTTCACCGCCTCGCTGCTCCCGGCGGTGTTGGCCGCCCGTTTTTCCCTTGGCTCATCCCGCGCGGTCGTCAACGCCATGGTGCTGGGGGCGGGGGTTTGCGCCGGTCTCGAGCTCTTCCGCCCGCACCTGCCGATCGGGCTGGAACCCGGGCTTTTGGGGGCCTCCCTGGGGCTTTTGTGGCTGGTGGCCTTTTCCCGGGAGGAAGCGTGAGCTGGGCCAAGGAAGACCTCACCTGGCTTTTGAGCACCCTGCACGGGGCGGTCCGGGGGTTCCCCGCCACCACCCTGGCGCACGTGGAAAAAAGCAGGGATCCCTTTCGCCTCTTGGTGGCCTGCGTGATTTCCCTGCGCACCAAGGACCAGGTCACCGCCCAGGCCGCCGCCCGCCTCTTTGCGGTGGCCCCGGACGCAATGAGCCTGGCCCAGCTCCCCGCCGAGCGCATCGCCCAGCTCATTTACCCTGCGGGCTTTTACCGCACCAAGGCCCGCCAACTGCAAAAGCTCGCCCAAATGCTGGTGGAACGGTGGGGTGGAAGGGTCCCGGAGTCCCGCGAAGAGCTTTTGAGCTTACCCGGCGTAGGCCGCAAAACCGCCAACCTGGTCCTGGGTTTGGGCTTCGGCATCCCCGCCATTTGCGTGGACACCCATGTGCACCGCATCGCCAACCGCCTGGGGCTGGTGCAAACCCGCCGCCCGGAGGAAACCGAAACCGCCCTGGAGCAGGTCTTGCCTTCCGAGTGGTGGATCCCCATCAACGATGTGCTGGTGACCTTTGGCCAGGAGGTCTGTACCCCGATTTCCCCCAGGTGCTCCCGCTGTCCGGTGTCGTCCCGCTGCCCCAAGATCGGCGTCACCCGCCAGCGGTAAATCGGGCTGCAAAAAGCGAAGAGTGTGGGACCCTCGCTAAAAAATGTGGGACCCGCGCTCCATCGCGGGTCTTTTTTCTGTTTGCCGCCGCGGAGCGGCGGCCCCACATTTCTCGCGGCGCCGCCACAGCAGGAGCGGCGGCGCCGCAGACAGCCCGGCTAGGTTTGACGGTGCTCCCTACACGCCAAAATCTGCCGGCAGCTTGTTCATTTGGTTCTTCACGTCAGCCGCGCTCTTGTGCAGCAGGGCCAGCTCCTCCTCAGTGAGCTTGAGCTCGAACACCCCCTCCATGCCGGAAGCGCCCAGCTTGCAGGGAACGCCAACCCACACGTCCTTAAGCCCGAACTCGCCCTGGAGGTACACCGAGCAGGGGAGGATCTTCTTGCGGTCCCTGACGATGGAATCCACCATCTCCCACACGCCAGCGGCCGGCGCATAGTAGGCGGAGCCGGTCTTGAGCAGCTTGACGATCTCGCCACCCCCCTGGGCGGTGCGCTGAACGATGGCGTCAATTTTCTCCTTGGGCAGAAGCTCCGGCAGCGGCACGCCGGAAACCGTGGTGTAGCGAGGCAAGGGCACCATGGAATCGCCGTGGCCGCCCAAGACGATGGCAAACACGCTTTCGGTGGAAACGCCCATTTCCATGGCAATAAACGCCCGCATGCGGGCGGTGTCCAAGATACCGGCCATGCCGATCACCCGCTCCCGGGGGAAACCCGTTACCCGGCGCGCCACCTCGCACATCACGTCCAAGGGGTTGGTGACCATGATGACGATGGCATCCCGGGAGGTCTTGGCCACCCGGGACATGCACTCCGCCACGATCTTGGCGTTGGCATCCTGGAGATCGTCGCGGCTCATGCCGGGTTTCCGGGCCAGTCCAGCGGTCATCACCACGATATCCGAGCCTTCGGTGGGACCGTAGTCGTTGGTACCCACCAGAAGTGAATCGTGGTGCACCACCGGGGCGGCTTGGTAGAGGTCGAGGGCCTTGCCCTGGGGCATCCCCTCCACCACGTCTACCAGCACCACATCCCCCAAACCGCTTTCCGCCAACCGCATGGCGGTGGTGGATCCCACGTTGCCCGCACCAATCACTGTGATCTTGGGTTTCTTCATGGCCTTGCCTCCCTTCGGGTCGTCTCCGCTTGACCCAGCTTTTACAATAGCACCGCGTGAGAATAATCACAAGATGGGGGTGACGGTGGCTCGTTGCGGGAGGCCAGGGCAGGGTTTAGCATGATGGCTCATGCGTGTCTTGGTGGTGGAGGACGACAACCGCCTGGCCCAGCTTTTGACCCGGCAGGTTGCGCAGCTAGGCTTAGCGTGTGACCGCGCTGGAAGCTTGGCGGAAGCCGATGAGTTCCTGTTCCTCCACGACTACGACCTCGTCATCCTCGACCGTCGTTTGCCCGACGGTGACGGTCTTTCCCTCTGCGCCGACCTCCGGCAAAGGGGAGCCAGGACTGCAATCCTGGTGCTCACGGTGTTGGACAGCACGGAAGACACTGTGCTTGGTTTGGCCCAGGGGGCCGATGACTACCTCACCAAGCCCTTCGACCTCAAAGTGCTGGAAGCTCGCATCAAGGCTCTTTTGCGCCGGCGCCAGCTGGCGTTGGTGCAGGTCCTCACCTTCGGTGACCTGCGCTTGGATCTTTGGAAGCGCGAGGCTTACTGCGGGGCAAACCGACTTCCGCTCACCGCCAAGGAGCTGGCTATCCTGGAGGCCCTGATGCAAGCGCAAGGCGGGCTGGTGACGCGCTCACAGCTTTTGGAGTACGCTTGGGGGGAAGAGCAAGAACCGATGAGCAACACCATTGAGGTGCTGGTGAGCCGTCTGCGGCGGCGTCTGGCTCAAGCAGGCTCAAGTGTGCAGATCCGTGGGGTACGGGGCTCTGGGTACAAGTTGGAGTAAGCGGATGGTTTCGTTCTGGCGCCACGCTCGCGTGCGGATCCCCCTCATTGGGGCAGCCTTTGCCTCGGCACTTTTTGTGCTTACCGCTATTTTTGCCGCCCATACCCTCAAAAAAGCGGCTTTTCAAAGGGTGGACGAGGAGCTGGACGTGCTGAGCGAAGCGCTCAGCTCCGATATTGAAGCCCGAGGGTTAGAGGATTTGGCGGCCGAAGCCCTGCGCGAAGGGCTGGAAGCCAACACCTTGGAGTTTCGCCTGGCCCACCACTCGGCCATCCTCTTTCGCGGCAACGAAGTGATCGCTCGAACGGGGGATCTTGCCTCGCCCATCAAGCCAGAACACCTTGCCGCCTTTGCCCACACCGGCGACGAGCCCTTTACCCGGGTGGAACCGTTCACCGGCCAAAACCGGCTGTGCCGGTTTCAGGTGGTCACCCTGGGTGGCCTGGCCAGTGGAGCCACCCTCCTGGTGTTCCGGGACATTGGGCCCATCCTGCGCATGCTGCGCGCCGCCAACTGGGCCCTGGCCGGGCTTGCGGTGGTGGGTGGGCTTGGGGTTTTTTCCGCCCTTTGGGTGGCCACCCGCCGCAGCCTCAACCCTGTGCTCGCCATCATTGCCACCGCCCGCAGCATTACTGCAGAAAACTTGAGCCAACGGGTGGCCAGTGACCCACGCACCGAAGAACTTCGGCAACTGGCGGAGGTCATAAACTCCCTGCTGGACCGTTTGGAGCAAGCGTTTCTGGGTCAGCGGCAGCTCTTTGCCAACGCCGCCCATGAGCTGAAAACCCCTTTGGCGGTCATTGCCGCAACCACCCAGGAACTCTTGGAGCAAGGACCGGACTCACCCTCTGCCAAGTCCGCTTTGCAGCAGGTCTGGCAAACCACCAAAGGCTTGGCGGCGGCGGTGGACAAGCTGTTGCTGCTGGCTGCAGCGGAAACCCCGAGCCCCCTGGCACGGCAAGAAGTGTCGCTGGTGGACCTGGTGGAACAGGCAATCCTCGATTTGGCACCGCTGGCAAACACTCGGAAGGTCACTGTCAGGTACGAGAGCGTGGAGGACGTCACCATCATGGCCGAGCGCTCTGCCCTGTTAGCCATCGTCAAGAACCTTCTGGAAAACGCCGTGTACTTTTCCCACCCTGGAGGGGAAGTGGAGGTTGCCGCCTGGTGCCAGGATGGCTTTCTCACCTTGGAGGTGGCGGATCGTGGGGTAGGCTTGGGAGGCACCGACGAAACTGCCATCTTTCAGCCCTTCGTGCGAGCTCCCGGGGCTGCCACCCATCACCCCACCGGTGCCGGTTTGGGCCTCGCCATCGTAGCCGGAATTTGTCGGCGCTTGGGCGGCTCGGTGGAGCTTCAAAACCGATCCGGGGGCGGCGCTTTGGCGCGGGTCGTGCTACCACTAAAAGAAAACTGCGGGCCCGAGGCCCGCAGTGTTTTCCACTGAGCGCAACCCAGGGTTACTTCTTGGCAGGGGCGGCACCAACGTGAATAGAGGTAGCCACGCTCTTGCCTTCCATTTGGTGGTACTTCACCACCACCGGTTCCCCTACCTTGAGTGTGCCCTTAACGTGCGCGCCGCTGAAGGAAAACTCCAGCTCCTTCCCAGCGGCGTCCTTGACCTTCAGGGTCTTGGCTGCCTCATCCAAGGCGGTTACCGTGCCCTTGAAGGACAAAGCCTGGGGCGCAGACGGCTTCGGCGCTTTCTGCTCGGCAGGCCCGGCTGCCAAAGCCACCAGGCCGAAGGCCACCATAACAACAACTGCGAAGACTGCTACGGTTTTCTTCATATGCTTCCCTCCCTTCGCCGCCCATGCTAGGAAGGCAAGCTGAACCGAACATGAACGGCCCGGGACCTCAGTGCCAACGGTGCCAAAGCCCGGCCAACGCCTCTCGCAGGAGTCTTGCCCCCAAACCCGGGTGTGCCCTACCTCAGGCCGTGGCCTTGCGTTGACAGGAAAAGGGCGTATACTTTCGACGGCTGCTTTCGCGAGAAAGTGGGACGTGTGTCCCACTTTTTTTTCGAGGTGGCCGAGGTGATGGGGTGAAGAGGTTACCCGAGGAGCTGACGACTAAGCTCGAGGCCCTGGTGGCCAGCGAGGGCATGGAGCTGTTGGCGGTGGAGTTTGCCGGAACGGCCAAAAAGCCCATCCTCCGCCTGGTCATTGACCGCGAAGGCGGGGTGAGCCTGGATGACTGCGCGCTGGTTTCCGAGCAAGCCAGCGTGCTTCTGGATGTCTATGATCCGTTCCCCGGCGCCTACACCCTGGAGGTTTCCTCTCCGGGGATGGAGCGCAAGTTTTACCGCCGGGAAGACTACCTGCGGTTTGTGGGGCAAGCGGTGCGGGTCCGCATGGCCCCCACCTGGAGCGGGGCCAAGGTCATCGAGGGGTACCTGGAGGGTCTGGAGGCAGGGATGGTGCGGGTGCGGGACCCGCAGGACGTGGTGCATCTTTTGCCAGAACGTGAGATATTTGAAACGCGCTTGGCGCCCTTTGCCGAAGAAAGTTGGCGCGCCAAGCCCAAGGGTCGAGGGAAGAAGCCATGAAGCTTGCACAACTGAAAGGTCTTATTCACCAGGCAGCCGCCGAAAGGGAAATTACCCCTGAGCGCATGGTTCAGGCGCTCGAGGACGCCATTGCCCAGGCGGCCAGAAAGCACTTCAAGGAAAAAGGGGTTCAGGCCAAGGTGGACCTGGAAACCGGGGAGATCTCCTGCCTGCGGGTGCGGCAGGTAGTCGCCACTCCGGAAGAGGTCAAAAACCCCACCGAAGCCATCACCCTGGAGGAAGCGCAAAAGCTCGATCCCAACGTGAAAGTTGGCGACACTCTGGTGCTCGGAGAGCTGGACGCCGAACAGCTCGGCCGCATTGCCGCCCAGGCTGCCCGGCAGATGCTCTTCCAGCGGGTGCGGGAAGCGGAAAGGGACAACATCCACCGCGAGTACTCGCAAAAGATCGGGGAAATGGTCAACGGCATCGTCAAGCGCATCGAGCGGGGCGATGTCATCGTGGATTTGGGGCGCACCGAGGGGATCCTCCCCAAGCGCGAGCAGATCCGCTCCGAACGCTTCAACCAGGGGGAAAGGGTGCGGGCGGTGATCGTGGAGGTCACCAAGGACGCCAACAAACCGCAGGTGGTGCTTTCCCGCACCTCGCCCATGCTTTTGGTGCGGCTTCTGGAAATGGAGGTGCCGGAAATCTTCGATGGCACCGTGGTGATCAAGGGCTGCGTCCGGGCTCCGGGCGAGCGGGCGAAGGTGGCGGTGACCTCCCGGGACCGGGAGGTGGACCCCATCGGCGCCTGCGTGGGCATGCGAGGTACCCGCGTGCAGGCCATCATGCGCGAGCTCAAAGGGGAAAAGGTGGACATCATCCCCTGGTCCCCAGACCTGGTGACCTTCGTGCAAGCTGCCCTGGCGCCGGCTAAGGTCAACAGGGTACGGGTGGATGAGGAAGTGATTGAAGAGCCGTTGCGGGACGCCGAAGGCAAGGTTGCCGTGGACGAGGAAGGCAAGCCCATCACCATCACGAAACGCCGTCCCGTCATGGAAGTGGTGGTGTCCTCCGAGCAGTACTCCATGGCCATCGGCAAGAACGGGCAAAACGTCAAGCTGGCGGACAAGCTCACCGGCTGCAAGATCATCATCAAGACCGAAAAGGAAGTGAAGGACGAGATTTCTTCGGCGCTGGCCGCCCTTTTGCGGGAAGTGGAGGGGGAGCTGGCGGAGGAAATGAGCGAAAAAGAGGAAGCCCCGACGGCCGTGGAGTACGACCTGGTGATCCCGCTGGAAGACGTCCCGGGGATTTCCGAGCGCATGCGCGAGAGGCTTACCGAGCACGGGATTTCTCACGCTCAAGCTTTGGCCAACACGCCAGCGGAAAAGCTTATGGAGATCCCGGGGATTGGTCCGCACTCGGCAGCCAAGCTCATCGAGGCGGCCAAGCAGGCTCTCGAAGCCCAGGTAGCTTCCCGAAGTGAGGAGTAAGGCATGGTTCAGGTCTTTCGCGTCGGCGATGTGGCCCGCCAAATGGGCGTGGAGGTACCGGAGCTCATCTTCAAGCTCCGGGCCATTGGCGTGGAGGTATCCAGTGCTGAGGACACCTTAGACCTGGAGACGGTGCGCGCCATTATCCGCGGCGAAACCTTAAGCCGCCGCCCCAAAGAGGTCATTATTCGCCAGGAGACCACCACCCCGGCTCCCGCGGAACCGGCGCCCAAGGCCGTGCTCCGCAAGCCAAAGAAGGGCGTGCGTCGCCACGTTCTGGAGGAGGACCTCCCGGATGAGGTCCCCAGCTTGGACGGCCTGGGGGTGCCGGCCTCCCAACCGCGGCCCGTGCCGCCTCCGCCACCGCCTTCCGAAACCGCACCGGCGGCTGCTGCCGAGGAGGCCACCGAGGCGGCCAAAGCTGAAGCAGGAGCTGCAGCCCCGGCGGCCCCTCAAGAAGCCGTAGCCAAGGAGACACCCGAAGAGCTCGCACCCAGGCCGGCACCCGAAGAGGCCCCGGTTCGGGAGGCCGCAGCCGAAGTGAGCGCCGCCAAGCCCGCGGAAGAGACGGCGGCAGCCGCTCCGGCGCCCAAGCAAGCAGCCGCTCCTGCGGCGGAGGCTAAGCCCGCCAAGCGGACGGCCAAAACCCCGCTGGAGGGCAAGCTGCGGGAGCTGTCCGAAGAGGAAATCAAGCAGCGCCTTCTGGCGCAAAAGCAAGCGCAGAAGGCGGCAGCTACAGCAAAACCGGGGAAAAAGGGCAAAGCCTCGGCCGATGCCGCGCTCATCCGCGAGCTTTTGGAGACTTTCGAGCAGCAAAAGGTTCGCCCCACCACCGAAGTGAAAGCGCCCACCCCCGGGCCCGTGGTTCCCGTGGCAGCAGGAAAGCCAAAGGCTGCCAAGCCATCCAAGAAGCGGGAAGCCCCGGTGGAGCCGGTGGAAGTGACCCTGGAGTTTAGGGATGGCAAGAAACCCGAAGGTCCCGTGTACCTCTCCGAGGCCGTCACGGTGCGGGAGCTGGCCGAAAAGCTCAACGTGCTGGTGAAGGACCTCATGAAGTTCTTGCTTTCCAAGAAGATCCTGGTCACCGCCAACCAAACCCTGCCCCGCGATCTGGCCGAGCAAATCTGCGAGTGGCTGGGGGTGGAAGCCATGGTGGTTTCCTTCGAGGAGGAAATTGACCTCACCCTGGAGGAAACCGGCAAGCTGGGCCGCGGCGAGCCTCGCCCGCCGGTGGTTACGGTCATGGGCCACGTGGACCATGGCAAGACCTCGCTTCTGGACGCCATTCGCAAGACGCAGGTGGCGGCCCGGGAAGCCGGTGGCATCACCCAGCACATCGGCGCTTCGCGGGTGGTGCACCAGGGTAAGGCCATCGTCTTCATTGACACCCCTGGCCACGAAGCCTTTACCGCCATGCGCGCCCGGGGGGCCAAGGTCACCGACATCGTGGTGCTGGTGGTGGCTGCCGACGACGGCGTCATGCCGCAAACGGTGGAGGCCATCAACCATGCCCGCGCCGCCAAAGTGCCCATCGTTGTGGCCATCAACAAGATTGACAAACCCAACGCCAACCCCGATCGGGTCAAGCGCGAGTTGGCCGAGCACGGAGTGCTGGTGGAGGGCTGGGGCGGCGATGTGCCGGTGGTGGAGGTTTCGGCCCTGAAAAAGCAAGGTATCTCCGACCTTCTGGAGGTCATCCTGCTGGTGGCCGAAATGAACGACCTGCGGGCGCCCAAGGAAGGGCCGGCCCGCGGCACCATCCTGGAAGCCCGCAAGGAAAAGGGTCGGGGCGTGGTGGCCACGGTTCTGGTGCAGCAGGGCACCCTGCGCCCCGGCGATTGCTTTTTTGCCGGCGCCACCTGGGGACGGGTGCGCAACATGGTGGACGCCAACGGCAAGCCGGTGAAGGAAGCCGGGCCTTCGGATCCGGTGGAGGTCATGGGCTTCGAGGACCTCCCCGAAGCCGGTGACATCTTCCAGGTGGTGGAAAACGAAGCGAAAGCCCGGGAAGTGGCCACCTTGCGGCAGGAGCGGGCCCGGGAAGAGCAAATGGCGGCCAAGCGGGTTTCCCTGGAAGGGCTTTTGGACCACATTGCCAGCAAGGACGTCAAGGAGCTCAACGTGGTGCTGAAGGCCGACGTCCAGGGCTCAGTGGAGGTGCTGCGGGATACGCTCACCAAGCTCTCCACCTCAGAAGTGGCGGTGAACGTGCTCCACGCTTCGGTGGGTGCCATCACCGAAAACGACATCCACCTGGCTTCCGCCTCCGACGCCATCGTCATCGGCTTCAACGTGCGGCCCGAGCGCACCGCCCGGGAGCTGGCCGAGCGGCACCGGGTGGAAATCCGCACCTACAACGTGATTTACCAGCTCACCGAGGACATCCAGAAGGCCATGACGGGTCTTTTGAAGCCGGTGTACGAGGAAAAGGAGCTGGGTCGCGCCGAGGTGCGGCAGATCTTCCACATCCCCAAGGTGGGCACGGTGGCGGGGTGCATGGTAACCGACGGGGTCATCCCCCGTTCGGCCAAGGTGCGGCTGGTGCGGGACAGCGTGGTGGTGTGGGAAGGCAGCCTCGGCAGCCTCAAGCGCTTTAAAGACGACGTGAGCGAGGTCAAGGCTGGCTTTGAGTGCGGCCTGACCCTGGCGGGCTACCAGGACATCAAGCAGGGTGACGTCATCGAGGCTTACCAGCTGGTGGAGGTAGCCCGCACCCTGGAAAGCTAGGGAGGCGCCGGTGCCGGGTGAGCTGTCGCCTCTTTTTGTGGCGGTAGCGGAAGTGGAGCTCCACTTCCCAGGGGCTCGCTCGCTCAAGGACAAGCGGCAGGACCTGCGGTCGCTCTCAGACCGCCTCCGCCATCGCTTGCCGGTTTTGGTGGTGGAAGCTGACTTTCAGGACCTGCACCAGCGGGCCGGTTTGGCCATTTCCGCCCTGGCCACCGGTGAAGCGCAAGCCCGGGGCACCGTCAACCGCGCTCTGGAGGTGGTGCACCAGCTCTTCCCGGGGGTGGTGTTGGCGGAACGGGTAAGCGTGGTTCAGCTGCGTTAGGAGGCAAGCTATGCGTGACCCAAGGCTGCGAAAAGCACGCCTGGAAGAAACCATCCGCGAGGTTTTGTCCTCGCTTTTGCTGCGGGAGGCCAAGGACCCGCGGCTTTCTGGGGTTGTCATTTCCGCGGTGGAGCTTTCCGGGGATCTGCGGCAGGCCAAAGCGTACTTTTCGGTTTTTGGCGACGCCGAGCGGGAACGGCAAGCGGCGGAAGGGCTGGAGCAGGCCAAAGGCTTCCTGCGCGCCGAGCTGCGCCGCCACCTCAAGGCGGAAACAATCCCCGAGCTCGTCTTCCTCAGGGACAAAGGCTACGAGCACGCCGATCGCGTCTTCCAAATCCTGGACCAGCTCAAGAAGGAACACCCCGAGGGGAACGATGAGTAACACCGCGGGAAAAGCCTTGGAGGTGGCGCAGGCGCTTTCTTCCGCGCGCTTTGTGCTCATCACCAGCCACCGCAGCCCCGACGGTGACGCCTTGGGTTCGGAGCTGGCGCTCTGGGAAATGTGCGGGCTTTTGGGCCGGCAAGCGGTGGTGGTCAACCGCGACCCGCACCCTGCCAGCCTGGCGTTCTTGCCTAACCTCGCAGAGGTCCAGGTCGCCGAACGCGTTCCTGCCGAGCTCTTGCACCAGGCGGATCTGGTGGTGTTCTTGGAGTGCCCCGGTCCCGAGCGTCCGGGCTTTCCGGAGCTTTTGCCAAAGCCTCTGGTGAACGTGGACCACCACCTGGACAACCCCCTTTACGGCACCGTCAACTTCGTGGACCCCGAAGCCCCGGCGGTGGGAGAAATGCTTCTGGCGGTAGCCAACGCCGCCGGCGTTGCCCTCACCCCCACCATGGCCACCTGCCTTTACACGGCTTTGGTCACCGACACCGGCGACTTTCGCTACTCCAACGCCACCCCCAGGGCCTTTGCGGCGGCCCAGCGGCTGGTGGAAGCCGGAGCGCAACCCGCCGCCATTGCCGAAGCCCTCAACGACCACGTCCCCGCCCGGGTCATCCGCCTGCAAGCCCTGGTACTGGGGACCCTGGAGCTGCAGGCAGACGGGCGGGTGGCGGTCATCACCTGTACCGCCGACATGCTCAAGACCGCCGGAGCCTTCCCCGAAGACACCGAGGACATGATCAACATCGTCAGGGCCATTGACGGCGTCAAGGTGGCGGTGTTCTTCAAGGCCTTTGCCCCCGATACCGTGCGGGTTTCCTTGCGTTCCAAAGGGCCCATCAACGTTCAGAAGCTGGCCGCTGCCTTTGGCGGCGGTGGGCATGAAAACGCCTCCGGTTTAACCTTTCACGGCGACCTCCCCCAGGCCCGGGCAGCGATCCTGCCGGGTGTTTTGCAACTATTGGAGAAAGCATGAGCGGAAAAGCTGGTTTGCTGTTGGTGGACAAGCCGGCCGGCCCGACCTCCCACGATGTGGTGCAGGTTGCCCGTCGCGGGCTCAAGGAAAAGCGCATCGGCCACACCGGGACCCTGGACCCCGCAGCCACCGGGCTTTTGGTGCTGTGCGTGGGCAAGGCCACGCGCCTGCAAGGCTACCTCTTGGCCTGGGAAAAGGCTTACCAGGGGGAAATCCGCCTGGGCTTTGCCACCACCACCTACGACGCCGAAGGCGAGCCCCTGGCCGAACCCAAGCCCGTCCCCGAACTGACCCCTGAGCTTTTGGCCGAGCTTACCCGCCGATTTTCCGGCGAGCAGGCGCAGCTTCCCCCACCCTTTTCCGCCAAGAAGAAGGACGGCAAAAAGTTCTACGAGCTGGCGCGGGAAGGGCAAGAGGTACCGCGGGAACCCAAGCTGGTCACCATCTTTGAGCTGACCCTGGAACCCGCGGGGCAGGATCGCTTGCGCTTTTCCGTGGTGTGCTCTTCGGGCACCTACGTGCGCTCCCTGGCCCACGACATCGGCGAGGTCTTGGGGTGCGGTGGACACCTGGCCACCCTTCGGCGGGTGCGGGTGGGGCCGTGGCGTGTGGAGCAGGCGGTGGCCGCCGAGGAGCTGGCCAAAAGGCCACCGGAGATTCCCGAGGGCGCCTTTATCGAGCTGGACAACATTACCCTCCCCTTCCCCGCGGTTACTCTCAACCCGGTGGCCGTTCAGCACTTCAGCCGCGGCCAGGAGGTGGTGGTGCGCGACGTGGTGGGGGATTTTGTGCCTGGAAAGATGGTGGCGATCCGCGACCGGGCCGGCAAGCTGGTGGGCATTGGTCAAACGGCCCTTTACCTACCCCGCGCCCGCAGCCTCACCATTGCCCCCCGCACCGTGCTGGCCGAAGGCTAAGCTAGTAGAAACCGGCAAAATCTCCTCCGCCTGGCGCGGCTTTGGCTTTTTCAATTTGGGAAGCTGGGCTAGGGCAGCGCGACCCGCACAAACACCGCTTTGGGACCCGCCATCACCGCCACCGGCAGCTTGTTTGCCCCCACCGCTGAGGCTCCCAGCCGCGAACCCAGCCACCAGCCGATGCCGGCCCCGGCCGCCACATCCGCAAAAAAGTGCTGCCGCTCCTTAACCCGGGATAAAGCCACCCCTGAGGCCAGCACCGGGAAAACCCAGCGGGCTTTGAACTCGGGGTAGCTCCCCCACAGCACCCCGGCCCAGGCAAAAGCGTGGGCTGCATGGGCCGAGGGGAACGAGCTCCCTCCCCGGCCAAAATCGCCGGCGTGGGCTTGCCAGGGTCGGGCCCTGCCGGTGAGGTTTTGCAAACCCGCCACCAGCCAACTGGCCAGCAGGTTGGCCTCCAGGAAAGCCACCCCACGGCTTGCCACTTTTTTCTCACCCGTGGCCAAGCCCACCGCCAAAAACGACGCCCCCAGCGCATTCCCCACCCCAAAACGCCCCAACGGTTCCAGGGAGGTCAACCATCCCGGGGCACCGTCGGCAAAATCCCGGGAGGGCCCGCGGTCCAGGCGCGTCAAAACCCAAACCCCCGCCACCCCCGCCAGCAGCTTGGGCGCTTCCTGGCGCCTGGGCACGAGTGCAGCAAGGTCTTGCTCCAGCCTCGCCTTGACCGCTGCCACCACCGACGGCCTGCCCGCTTCCTGCCCCGCCGCGGGGGGTGCCACCAGCGCCCCCGCCACCAGCAAAATCCCCGCTTGCCACCAGCGCGACATTTGCAAACTATTTTAATCCCCATATGCCTCCAGGGCTGGGGCAAAGCAAAAGCACTTTTTTCCGAGCCTCACCCCACCAGGGCACCGGCCGTCCCGAGCCCAGAGGGGCCAGGGATGTGTTTTTGCCCTCCGAAGCCTGGACCGGAGCTCTTGGCCCTGGTAAATTTTGACCATGTTCCACGGTTCCGAAGGCAGCACAACTGTTCGGAAACGTGATGACGAGGAGTGGGCTTGCCAAGCCTTCCTGGACTTTCTCCGCAATTCTTACCCAGCTTTGCCCTTTACCTGCCGGCCCGTGCCGCCGGAAGAGGAGCCTCCGGATTTCTGGCTCGAAACCCACCCAGAGGACATTGCTTTAGAAGTAACCTCGGTCTGGGAACAGGTGCTCGTGGGTGGGCGGCAACAGAGCACAGCCACCCTTGAGTGTTGGGCGTATAGACTGATTAAGGAAATCGAAGAAAACCTCATTAAGGAGGCTGCGTTTGAAGGTAAATACCTTATTGAGGCGGAGTTGGCGGCCCTGGGCCCTGAAGGTGAAGAGCACTTACGCAATGACATTGCAGACTACGTCTCGAAAACAAGCCACGCGCGAAGCGCTGACACTGAGATTCTTGCCGAAGGTTGGCCAGGCCACTGGAGCATCCGAAAGTACAGTCCCGATGGGCGTTCTCTTCAATTGGCAATTCAAGGGGAAGCAGTGTGGGAAGGTGAAACTGCCAACGCGCTCTTGGACCTTGTCAGCAAGATCGTGCTCGGCAAGGATGCCAAGCTTTCCAAACGAGGGTGCCCGTATATCCTTTTGCTCCTCGACCAGTATCACCTAGCCGACGAGGACACCTGGGAATCCATAGGACGGCAGCTGGAGTTGCCCGAGAACTGCTGGATGGTCGCGCGGATTTGGGATGACAAACGCGTTCAGGTGCTGGCGGGAGAGCTACCGGACACCTGCCAGCCGCTCCCAATCTCCCCCGTGGAAAGCTAGGCGCTGCGGGGAAAATACACCCCCAACGGTGCTCTCGGCCGGAACCCTTCCCATTCTCCCGACCATACCCACCGCTGTCGGGTCTTGGCCCTCACTCAACTTGCGACCGCTGGAGGGCCGCTGCCCCCAGCGGTGCTTGACGCCGCGCGCGCGGAGAATTAGCTTTTTTCTCGATGCAAGAGGACCTTGAGGGTCCCAAGGAGCAAGACTTCAAAGCGCGAGGTGAGATGATGAAAAACAACTTCGCCACGACCAAATGGCTGGTCTCGTGTGGACTAGTGTTGTGCGCAGCGCTAGCAGTTTCCGGTTGTGCGTCATCAGGCCAGACCTCGCTTCCGGCGGTCCAGGAGGCTGATGACGCAATGGTCACCGGGTGTTCCTTCCTCGGTGAAGTACATGGGACCTCGGGGTGGGGCGGCCTCGCCGCTTCGGTAGGGATAGAGAACGCAAAGAAGGAGGCCTTGAGGAAAGCCGCTAAAAAGGGTGCCACCCACGTTGTTTGGATGAACATTAGCGGAGGATTTAGCCCGTCGGTTAGCGGCAAAGCGTACAAGTGCACGGGGTCCGCAAGTAAGTAACGCCCGTTAGTTCCCCCGCCGTTTTTTCGCCCCCTTCGCTTTGACTTAAACCTTCGCGTGCGCCACCCGGCTCGCCACCTGGATTTCAAGGGCAAGCAAAAGTAAACTAAGAAAACCATCATGCAACGGCACCCTGCAGTGTTTCGCAACCCGCAAGGGCCAGTGAAGACCCGAGGTGCTCCATCACTTCGTTGGGCTGTGGAGCAAGGGGGGGGTGAACGGGGTCGTGAGATGGGGGGCACTTACTTTGTCGGTGAGCCGGGGCCGGTTGTGGAAAAGGGCGCACAGGGCTCTGTTTTTCGCTACTAAACGCTAAACCGCCTGCGGGTCGACGCAGGGGTTTCGGGCGTGTTCCCCGCGTGGGATAGGAGCGCATGAGCCCGCGTCGCGGTTTGCGGTCGGAGGAAAATCCAAACATCGGCAGAGCAACACAAGAATCGGCTGCGAAACCAGCAGAAGGCGAAGTTAAACCTATGGGCGCTGGATGTAATGGCGTTAGCGTTCGACGAGCTTAAGGGCTCTGTCGTCCGCCTTATCCACGAGTGCTCCCGTGTGCCCTTGGCTTTGAGCCCCCCCATTCTTGCTCGCCACAGATGAGGAAGCTCCTGAACCCTTTTCTTTACACGTTTTATCCTCCCGGTGACGATACTGCCACACCGGCCGATCCCTTGCGTTGCGTTGTACCCGACAGTGGTTTCGAGGTTGCCGAGGCTTTTAAAAAGCACTTTAAAGCTTCAGCCCTGAACACCTCTCGCCCCACCCCGCTCGGTGAAACAAAACCCTTACCTAGACCGCGGACACCGTACTCCAGGAGATGTTGAGTGTTTTCCACTTAGATTCACCGTTCGCCGAGCTTGACCTTTTCAAGTAGAGCCTTACCGATTTCCTTCTGTTCGGAGGCACCTAGTAAACCGCCGTACCGGCAAGCGCAACACCCCTGTCCACGCCCTTGCCGAATCCGCCAACCTGTGCGAAAAGTTGGGGGCGAGTACAGGCGGTAATACACCGCTGCGAGTTGCCGTTATAATTAATTACGAGCAGGTTCGACCCTATGCACGAGCTGACTGCAAGCCCTGTGGTTTTCGCGCTTTACGAACTCTCGGATTTTTATGGCCAATCCGACCTCGTGCCGTCTACGACTGAAACTAGTTCTACTTGTGGATCGTGAACAGGATCGGTGAGATGCACAGGGAAACCTCAATCTTAGTCGGCGCCAACGGGACCGGGGGTCGGTGGCACACTCTGATCCAGCCGATGGACAACCCCCGAATCAGTGACACAGCACACCAGAACGAACCACACCATGAACACATCCACCAAAGGCGGCCCGCGCCCAACACCGATCCCGGCGTGTCCTACCTTAACGTGGGCGGCATCCCGAATACATTCGATCGAGCCTGGCTAGGCGGTTATATCTCCATCGTTAATCAATTCAAGCAGGAGCATTACACGGGGTTCTCCGCCCACGAGACCGGTGCGATCCGCTCGGTGCCAAACGCTGCTGACTTCATTCGGCATGAAATCGAACTCCTTGAGGCGAGCGGTACAAACCACGAGCTCTGGGTGCGGAATCCAGTGTGGGCGGAGTGGGTAGAGAGCACCCCAAATTTCAATTTCCGCTTTGGGTCAGACCCGCAAAACGTTGCGCCTGTAGTAAACGACTTGCGGGCCAATATCATACGTTTTCGGCCGCTCAACGCTGCGAAACTTTTCAAGTTCCATAAAGCGAGGGTACCCCGCTGGAAACGCAAGCTCACGAAACAAAAGAGGGTTGCGAGTTCTGTTCAAGTCATCACGGAAGACTGTGCCTGGCAGCGTCCTTCGGACGCAAAGAATCCGCCTGGATCCGCTCGGGAAGAAACTAAGGGTTGTGCCGTTGTGGTCTTTCAGAGCCCACGGCAATTAACGCCGTGCCAGTCGGTAGTGTCGCGGACCGGGCTGGTTCCGAGGCAGCGTGAGGTTTAATGAGAGGTTCAAGGGCTGGTTGTAGGACTAGTTTTGTTAGCTTTCAGGAGAGCTAAAATGAGCGAAGAACGTATATTTTTGAATGAGGGAAACCTTTACGTTTCGAACACTAAGGTCGTGCTCCACGGAACGACGTATGCTACGGCGCATATCACCTCCGTCTCGAAGAGAATAACGCCAGCAAAGCGCGGTTGTTCGGTCCTTTTGATTGTACTTGGTGTGAGCTCCCTGTTCGCGGCACTCGTGA
>FWWL01000249.1_pt1 | contig 157200 bp, 127 predicted proteins | sample 2228331 | NCBI WGS metagenome assembly FWWL01 (sample SAMEA103939775, study PRJEB20133) | metagenome | reverse complement strand
TCTCGCCAATTATATAGACAACGTTATCCAGCATATCCTGCTCATGTCATGGAGTTCATTCCCCCAGTATTTTAGCCACTCCCTTTTTCGTGGAAGAATTGACAAATCAGGGGGATTGTTTATAATGACTTCTATCCCCACGGATTTCCAATCCATTTACCCTTTAAGGAGGTGGTCGCCCTTTCATTCCTGTGTTGTTTTTCCCGATGCCCTTTCGGGATAACAAAAATCCAAATCCAACCTTTGCCAAAGGAGGAGATTGTGTTCAAACGTTCGTTATTTACCTTTGTCGCTTTGCTGGTCGTTTTGAGTCTGGCGCTGGCGGCATGCCAACCCAAACCCACCGAAGCGCCCACTCAGCCCCCTGCTCAGCAGGAGCCGACCAAAGCGCCGGAACAGCCCACCGCTACGACGGCGCCCGAACAGCCCGCCGCCCCCGCTTTTGAGGGTATGAAGGTCGAAGCCCCCAACTGCGATTACGGTGGCGAATTCAAGTCCATCGAAGCCGTGGATGCGCAGACGGTCAAGTTCACCCTGTGCTATCCCGATCCGGCTTTCCCCTCTAAGGTGGCGTTCAACGTGTTCTCGATTGTGGACAGCGAGTATCTGGCTCAGGTAGAGGGCGACTCGATCAAGATGTCCGACGCGCCGGTCGGCACGGGTCCCTTCAAACTCAAGTCGTGGGTGCGTGGGGACAGCATCACCTTCGAAGCCAACCCCGATTACTGGGGTGAGAAGCCCAAGTACCAGACCCTGATCTTCCGCTGGTCGGAGCAGTCGGCTCAGCGCTTGCTGGAACTGCAGTCGGGTCAGGTGGACGGCATTGACAACCCCGCGCCGGAAGATTTCGCCACCATCGAAGCCGACCCGAACCTGCAACTGATCCCGCGCGACCCGTTGAACATCTTCTACATCGGCTTCAACGTGGATCTGGCGCCGTTCAACAACGAGAAGGTGCGTCAGGCGTTCGCCATGGCAATTGACCGCAAGAAGATCGTGGACAACTACTACCCCGAAGGTTCTGAGGTCGCCACGGTGTTCGTCCCGCCCGCCCTCAAACCCGGCTGGAGCGATGCCAACCCGTGGTACGAGTACAACCCCGAGATGGCGAAGCAACTGCTCACCGAGGCGGGCTTTGACTTCAATCAGGAAATCAAACTGTCCTTCCGCAACGTGGTGCGCGGTTACCTGCCCACCCCCGATAAGGTGGCTCAGGAAATTCAGGCTCAACTGGCGGAAATCGGCGTCAAGGTCAAACTGAACCAGATGGAATCGGCGGCGTTCATTGACGCCACCGCGGCGGGACAGGAAGCCTTCTACCTGCTGGGCTGGGGCGCCGACTATCCGGATGCCACCAACTTCTATGACTATCACTTCGCCAACGACAACAACAAGCAGTTCGGCACGCTCTTCCCCGACATCGTCGAGCCCATCCGCAAAGCCGCGCAGATTGCCGACCCGGTAGAGCGCCAGAAACTGTACGATGAAGCCAACGCCAAGATCAAAGAACACGTCCCGATGATTCCGGTGGCGCACGGCGCTTCGGCGGTTGCCTTCACCGCTTCGGTGCAGAATGCCATGACCGGTCCATTGAGCAACGAACCCTTCTTCATCATGGATCCCGGCAAGGATACGCTGGTGTGGATGCAGAACGGCGAACCCGCGGCAATTTACTGCCCGGATGAAACCGACGGCGAAGCCCTGCGCGCCTGCCAGCAGATTTTCGAGACGCTCTTGCTCTTCAAACCCGGCACGGCTGAGGTGGGTCCCGGTCTGGCGGAATCCTACACCGTCAACGCCGATGCGACCGAATACACCTTCACCCTGCGCAAGGGCGTGAAGTTCCACAACGGCGCTGATCTGGATGCCAATGATGTGGTGGCTTCCTTCAAGGCGCAGTGGGATGCCAAAGATCCCAATCACAAGGGGCGCACGGGCACCTTCGAGTACTTCGGCGCCTTCTTCGGTGCGTTCCTCAACGCTGAGTAGCGCTTAGCGGTTATCGCATGACCGACTGATCATGGGCGGGGCGAGTCTGAAAAACCGGTTCTGGTTCGACGGGCTCGCCCCTGCCTCTTAAAGATGAAGAGCCTATGCTACAGTTCATTACGCGTCGTCTCATTCTGCTGATTCCGGTGCTGATTGGCGTCCTGCTGGTCACCTTTGTCATCGTGCGCGCCATTCCGGGCGACCCCTGCAAGGTGATGCTGGGGGAGCGCGCGACCGAGGAAAAGTGCGCCGAGTTCCGCCAGCGCTACGGTTTGAACGATAACCTGCTGGTGCAGTTCGGACGCTTCCTGCTCAACATGGGGAAGGGCGATCTGGGCGTGTCCATCCGCTTTGGACAGCCGGTGGTCAATCTGATCGCCGCCCGTCTGCCCATGACCATCGAACTGACGATTGGCGCCATGCTCTTCTCCACCATTGTGGGGGTGTTTCTGGGGATCATCTCGGCGCTCAAACGCAACACCATCGTGGATACCCTCACCATGGTCATTGCCAATGTGGGCGTATCCATGCCGGTGTTCTGGCTGGGGCTGGTGCTGGCGTACGTCTTTGCGCTCTTGCTCAAAGACACCCCCTTCTTCCTGCCCCCCTCGGCGCGCCTGACCTCCGGGCTGGCGCTGACCCAACTGGCGGATTTCTGGGGCTTGAAAGACCTGAGCGGCTTTCAGAAGTTTGTGGTGGATTTCCTCACCCATTCTCTGCTGGTGAATGCGCTGGCGACCGGCAACTGGAAACTGCTGGGCGATGGCTTGCGTCATCTCATTCTGCCGTCGGTGGCGGTGGGAACCATCCCCATGGCGATCATCGCCCGCATGACCCGCTCCAGTTTGCTGGAAGTGCTGGGGCAGGATTACATCCGCACGGCGCGCGCCAAGGGCTTGCCCTACAATCAGGTGATCACCAAACACGCCCTTTCCAACGCCATGATTCCCATCGTCACCATCATTGGGCTGGAGACGGGCGCCCTGCTCTCCGGCGCGGTGCTGACCGAGACGGTTTTCAACCTGCCGGGGGTGGGCACGGCGCTGGTGGGCGCCATTCTGGCGCGCGATTATCCCGTGGTGCAGGGGTTTACTCTGGTGGTTGCCATGGTGTTCATTCTGGTCAACCTGCTGGTGGATATTTCCTATGCCTACCTTGACCCGCGCATCCGTCTGGAGTAAAAGGGAGAAGCCATGAGCGCAGTATCGCTGAACAACAATGAAAAAGCCGCCGAACGCTGGTCTCCCACCCGCGATGCGTGGCGGCGGTTGCGCCGTCACCGCTCGGCGCAGATTGGGATGATCATCCTCGGGTTGATGGTGCTGGTGGCGATCTTTGCCCCGCTGATCGCCCCGTACGACCCCGTCAAGCAGATGCAGAACGTCAAGCGCCGCGAACCGCCCTGCATTCATCTGCTGGGGTGCCCTGCCGACAAGCCGGAGCATCTCTTCGGCATTGACGGCAACTTCCGCGATTTGTTCTCGCGGGTGGTGTTTGGCTCGCGGCTGTCTCTGCAAATCGGCTTTGCCACCATTGGCTTTGCCATTCTGGTGGGCGGTTTGCTGGGGGCGATCTCGGCGTATGCGGGTGGCTGGGTGGATAACCTCATCATGCGCGCCATGGATGTGCTGATGGCGTTTCCCAGCCTCTTGCTGGCAATTGCCATTGTGGCGGTGCTGGGCACCGGGCTGATCAACGCCCTGCTTGCCATCGGCATCGTCTCCATCCCGCGCTATGCCCGGCTGGTGCGGGCAACCGTGCTGCAGGTGCGCGAGATGGAGTACGTGCAGGCTTCGCGCGCGCTGGGCGCCGGCGGACTGCACATCCTCTTCCTGCGCATTTTGCCCAACGCCATCACCCCGCTGATCGTGCAGGGTACGCTGGGCATTGCCGGAGCGATCATTGATGCGGCGGCGCTGTCCTTCCTCGGGCTGGGCGCCGAGCCGCCCACCCCTGAATGGGGGTTGATGCTGGGTGAGGAGCGCAACAGCGTCTTCAACGCGCCGCATCTGGTGTTCTTCCCGGGGTTAGCCATCATGCTGACGGTGCTGTCGTTCAACCTGCTGGGCGACGGCTTGCGCGATGCGCTCGATCCGCGCCTGCGGGGAAACGTTTCCTGATCGCCATATTCCTCAGGGGGGAGTGAAGCAAACGGCAAGAAGTTCATCAAAAGCCCCCTGAACCCTAGCCCTCGACATTGTCCCGTCGGGGGCTTTTTTTATGGGTTGCCCGCATGGGGGTGAAAATTAGAATCTCTTAACAAAACCTTGCAAAATACCCATTTTGGCGAATCTCCGTTAAAATCCACTCACAGGGGATGATTTCATCATGAACCACCCTGTGATTGCTTTTAAAGGAGTTCGATATGTTGCGTAAACTTTTGCCCTTGCTGGCGGTGATGGCTCTCCTGCTCGGCGCCTGCCAGCCGCAGACCGCAGGCAGTAAAGCCCCCATCAGCGGCACGCCCATGGCGGGGTGTGAGGTTTCCCCCATCCTGCCCACCCCCAATCCTACCCTGCAGGCGCTGATCCCCGCCCCCGGCAAGGATGACCATGTCCTCGGAAAAGATACCGCGCTGGTCACCATCATCGAGTACAGCGATTATCAGTGTCCGTACTGCGCCATGCTGGCGCCGGTTTTGAAGCAACTGGTGGACAAGTACCCCGATGAGGTGCGCGTGGTCTTCCGCTACTTCCCGCTCACTTCTCATCCTTTGGGGTTTGCCGCCGCTCAGGCGGTCGAAGCCGCCAGCAGACAGGGCAAGTTCCTGGAAATGCACGAATTGATCTTTTCCCAACAGGATCAACTGGCAGCCTACAGCCCTGAAAACGCGCTGGATTACTTCGTCACACTGGCAGAGCAGTTGAAATTAGATGTGGATCAGTTCAAAAAGGACTATGCCAGCGAGGAAGTGAAAGCCCGCATTCAGAAAAATCTGGATGAAGCCATGAACACCGGTTTGCCCGGCACGCCCTTCCTCTTCCTGAACGGCTTGCCCTATCAGGACCGCATGGATCTGGAGACGCTCTCCAGCCTCGTGGAACTGTTCAAACTGCAGGCGCGCCAGTACACTTCCTGCCCGCCGATGATCATTGATACCGCCAAACAGTACACGGCAACGCTGGAGACCGAAAAGGGCAAAATCGTCATCCAACTGTATGCCGATAAAGCCCCGCTGGCGGTGAACAGTTTCGTCTTCCTGGCGCGTGAGGGCGCTTCCGCTGGCGTCACCTTCCACCGCGTCCTGCCGGGCTTTGTGGCGCAGGCGGGCGACCCCAGCGGAAGCGGTTACGGCGGTCCGGGTTACGTCTTCAAGAACGAGAACACCGACGCCAAATTTGACCGCAAGGGTCTGGTGGCAATGGCAAATTCCGGCGCCGATACCAACGGCAGTCAGTTCTTCATCACCTACGACGCGCAGGAAAGCCTCAACGGCAGTTACACCATCTTCGGCGAGGTCATCGAGGGCATGGATGTGGTGGAGAACCTTACCCCGCGCGATCCCGCCAGCGATTCGGTGCTTCAACCCGGCACGAAAATCCTCAAAGTGACCATTTCGGAGAAGTAATTGTTGATGGACGCTCGCCCAGCCTTCCCGACCCGTGCCTTGTTCCAGTTCCTGTTGAGCCTGCTGGGGATGATCTCGGCGTGGCTCGTCGGGCTGGTGATGCTGGGTGTGGGAGGGCTGGGGTACGTTTCCGGCAGCGCCATCCTGCATCCCACGGCGGAGCCGATGCTGGCAATGGGCTGGGTGTTCGTCCTGCTGGGAGCGGTGGCATTTCCTTCCCTGTGGGCGTCGGGATTGCGCCTGTTCGGTAAAGAACCTGCCCCGGTGCGCCTGAATCTGGTGTCGGCGTCGCTGGCGCTCTTGCTGGTGCCGCTCATCATCGTGGTAGGTGCGGGCGTCTTGCAGGCGGATGGCGCCCTGCGCCTCTTCATGCCTTTCCTGCAGATCGCCGTGGTGGTCATCCCCGTGCTGTGGCTGGTGACGTACCTCGTCCGTCCCGTTCAGCCGGTGCGGGCGGGGCGCTTCTGGGGCGCGGTGAACGTGGGAGTGTTCTTCACCACCCCGCTCATCCTGCTGGTAGAGGGGCTGATTTTGGGCTTCATCGCTCTGGCGGTGGTGGCTTTCCTCTCCACCCGCCCGGAAATGATGCAGGCGCTGGAAGATCTCTCCTCGCGTCTGCTTCATTCAGGGGGCGACCCGGAAGTGATCCTGCGCATTTACCGCCCCATTCTGCGCCATCCCATGGTGCTGTTCGGCGTGGCGACCATTTTCACGGTGATCGTCCCGCTCGTCGAGGAAGCCCTCAAGCCGCTGGCGGTGTGGCTGCTGGCAGGCGACCGTCTGACCCCCGCTGACGGATTCTGGCTGGGTGGGGTGTGCGGCGCGGGCTTTGCGCTGGTGGAGTCATCCTTCTCGGTGCTTGGGGCAGATTCCACCTCGTGGATTGCCCTGTCCGTCGGACGAATCGGCACCACCACCCTGCACATCACCACCGCCGCGCTGATGGGCGGCGCACTGGCGCAGGCGTGGCACTCCCGGCGCTACGAACGTCTGGGCTGGACGTATCTGCTGGTGGTGGCACTGCACGGTTTGTGGAATCTGCTGGCGCTGACCAGCGGACTTGCCCGCGTGCTGGACCCCGTCCAGCCGCTCAAAGAGGTGCTGGCGCTGGCAGATCGCCTCTCTCCGGTGGCTCTGCTGGTGCTGGCGTTGGCGCTGTTCTGGCTGCTTGCCATCGAACGCACGGCGGTCAACCGGGGGGCGGCATCGTCCGGACAGGCGCCGGAAAATTCATTGGAACGTAAGGAAAGTTAAGTCTTTATGGATGTTTTGCTGGAACTCTTTCGCTGGTTTGTGGACTTTGTCCTGCACATGGACCGCCATTTACCCCAAATCGTCAACGATATCGGCATCTGGGTGAATGCGGTGCTGTTTCTGGTCATCTTCGTGGAAACCGGTCTGGTGGTGACCCCCTTCCTGCCCGGCGACTCCCTGCTCTTTGCGGCAGGGGCGGTTTCGGCGACCACCAGTTTACACCCGCTGGTCCTGTGGGTCCTGCTGGCAGTCGCGGCAATTCTGGGCGATACGGCGAATTACTGGATCGGGCACTTCGTCGGTCCCAAGGTGTTCACGCAGGAATCGCGCTGGTTCAAGCGGGAGTATCTGGAGCGCACCCATGCCTTCTATGAGAAGCACGGCGGGAAGACCATCTTCCTGGCGCGCTTCATCCCCATCATCCGCACCTTTGCGCCTTTCGTGGCGGGCATTGGACGCATGCGCTACGGCTACTTCATCAGTTATAACGTGATCGGCGGCATCGTGTGGACGGGGTTGTTCATCGGCGCGGGGTATTTCTTCGGCAACCTGCCCATCGTCAAAGAGAACTTCTCGCTGGTGATCCTTGCCATCATCCTCATCTCGCTCATCCCCGCCGTGGTGGAATACCTGAAAGAGAGAGCGCGTCCCCGCCCCGCAGCGGTGAAGGAATAAAGCGCATCCTTTCTTCAGGTTGGGAGTTATATCAGGTATGGAACATACGCTTTCTCGAACCAAAACCAACCGCAAACCGTGGATGGATCGTCAAAAACTGCAGGTCATTTTCGACAAGTTGATTCATGCGCTCACCCGCCCGGAGTTTCACGGGGTGGAAAACGTGCCCCAAGAGGGCGGGGTCATCCTCGCCACCAACCACATGAGCCGCATGGATACCTTACTGCTGTTCATCAACCCCGCGCGCAAGGATGTGACTGCGCTGGTGGCGGATAAGTACCAGAAGTACCCCCTCTTTGCGTGGATTCTGCGCACCGGCGGCATCATCTGGCTCGACCGCGAAAACGCCGACTTCGGCGCCCTGCGTGCCGCAGTGGAGGTGCTGAAGAAGGGCATTGCCCTCGGAATTGCCCCGGAAGGCACGCGCAGTCGCAACGGACAACTGCTGGAAGGCAAGCCCGGCACGGCGCTGGTGGCACTGCGGGCGGGCGTTCCCATCGTCCCTACCGCCATTGCCGGCACCGAAAACGTTTTCCCGCGCATCTTCACGCTCCAGCGTCCGCGCCTCTCGGTGACGTTTGGCAAGCCGTTCGTCCTGCCGCCGCTGGATCGCGAACGGCGTGACGAGCAGATGAAGCGCTACACCGATGAGATCATGTGCCGCATTGCCGCGCTGTTGCCGGAGAAGTACCACGGCTTTTACCGCGGGCATCCGCGCATCCGCGAGATTCAAGAGGGCATCGGTCTGGATTTGCAGGGATAGATTCTCCCTCTGCCGCTTTGCAGGGAGCCGTACATGGCGCGGCTCCCTGTTTTTGTCCCGCCTGCTTTAAAAATTTAACATTTGTTCTAAACTCTTGACAAAACCCGCCCCCAAAGGCACAATAGAAAGAGGAGACCTTCTCCCCTTTCCCCCGGAGGGCGGGCATGCCCGGTGCCTGGTTCGCTTTTCATCCCGATTTGTGGGCGCTGTTGCCCCATGCACAGCGTCGAGAGGTGTTCTGGCTGACCTTTCAGCGACACCAGTCGCTCAAGCATCTCATCGAATCGCTGGGCGTGCCCCACACCGAAATCGGCGAGGTGCGCCGCAACGGTCAGGCGGTGGAGGTGACCGGCATCCCCACCGAAGGAGACCGCATCGAGGTCTTTCCGGCGCCGCCGCAGGCACTGCCCATCCCGCCGCGCTTCGTGCTGGACAATCATCTGGGCAGGCTGGCGGCGTATCTGCGCATGCTGGGCTACGACAGCCTCTACCGCAACGACTTTGAGGATGAGGAACTGGCGCAGATTGCCGTTCAGCAGGAGCGCGTTTTGCTGACCCGCGACCGCCGTCTGCTGATGCGCAGGGGCATCCGCTTTGGGCACTGGGTGCGCAGTCAGTACCCGCGGGAGCAGGTTGCCGAAGTCGTCCGGCGCTTCTGCCTGAACCACCGGCAGGGCGCCTTCCAGCGCTGTTTGCGCTGTAACACCCCTCTGGAGGCGGTGAGTAAAGAGAGCGTGCTGGATCAACTGGAGCCGCTCACCCGCCTGTATTACGACGAGTTTCACCGCTGTCCGTCCTGCGGTCAGGTGTACTGGAAAGGCTCGCACTACGAGCGCATGCTCGACCTGATCGAGCGCCTTCCCGATGTCTGATCGCTTTCATCCATCTTGTGTTGGAGAGGATTTACATGAACCCGAAAATCGTTGAGCGCCCTGCCTTTACCGTGCTGGGCTACCGCTATCAGGGCAAGAACGAGAATCAGGAAATTGCCGTCCTGTGGGAGCAGTTTCTGCCGCGGATGGGGGAGATCCGCACCACCAATCCTCTGGAATCGTTCGGGGTGTGCCGCATGCTGCCCGGTTTGCCCCCCGGGGAGTTCGAGTACATCGCCGGGCTGGAGGTGGACGCCGACCATCCCGTACCGGAGGGCATGGTCAAAGTGACGCTTCCGGCGGCGCGCTATGCCGTGTTCGAACACCGCGGCTCGCTGGAAACCCTGCAGGATACCTTCCGAAAAATCGCCCACGAGTTTTTGCCGCAGAGCGGTCTGACCCGGATTGAGCCGGAGGTGGACATCGAGGTGTACGATGACCGCGTGTTCCGCGGCTTTTCGCCCGATTCCATCCTGTATATCTACGTAGCGGTGCATTAAACGCGCTTGAGCCGCGGCGGTCTCCAGAAGAGGCTCGCCGCGGCTCTTTTTTTAACCCGGGGGTGTCGGGGTCTCTAGCGGTTGATCAGCGGCAGGAAGAGGGTCTTGCCGGTACCCGCCCACAGGCGGTAGCGCACGTCCTCGCCCCACAGGCGGGCATCCAGCGCGCGGATTTCCAGTTCGTAGCGTCCGCTGGCGAGGGCTTTCCAGCGCAGGGCAGTGGATTCGCCCAACCCGCCCGCCGATTGCTCCAGCAGTGGGGTGGCGCTGCCCGCCGTGTACAGGCGCGCCTGCACCGCCGCGCCGCCGCCCTGCGAGAGGATGAGCAGGGTCAGTTCCTCGCCTGCGCTGGCGTCGAAGGCAATCCAGTCCACATCGTTCTGGCACAGGCGGTGATCGGTGGGGGCGGCGTTGAGCAGACGGACGGGGATGCCGCTCCCGCGGGCGCCGTCCACCGGGTCGAAGGCATCGGGTGTGCAGGCGCCGTTGAAGGTGACCGTGGCTTCAGCGCGGTTGGGGTACTCCTCGACATTCCCGGCTTGATCCACGGCGCGCATCTGGAACTCGAACTTGCCGGGCGACATGAGGAACCAGCCGCCGCGGGCATGGGCAGGGAAGGTGACGGGGAAATTCTGCCACGCTCCGCCCGGAGTGCGGTACTGGAACTCAAAGCGTTCGATGTCGTTCTCGTAGTCCTGCGCCTGCCAGGTCAGGTACACGGCGGTGCTGTTGATCGTGTCGTTGCGGGCGTCCAGCGCGCTGGAGGGGGCGGTTTTGTCGGGCTGGAGGTCGGTGATGAGTAAGCCGTTGCTCCCACCGCTGGCGTTGGTTGCCAGGATGTAGAAGGCGCTCCCGCTGGTGTCTTCAGTGGGGTTGAAGATTGCCCACCAGCCATCGGCGGGGGTGGTGTCGCTGGCGAACTTGACCCAACTGCGGTTCTGCCAGTCGGCGGCGTGCCAGTAGAAATCCACGCGGGTGATGCCGCCGCCCATGGGGTCATCCTGCACCGCCGCCTCGACGATGAAGGGGATGATGGGCAGTTTCTTCGGGTCGGGGGGCTGGGTCAGCGTCAGCGAGAGCGGACGCACCGCGCCGTTCTGCACCGCGCTCAAACTCAGGTCGTAGAGATGATTGGCGTCGCCCGCGCCGGGGTGATTCCACGCCCGCACGCGGATGTAGTAGGTGCCGGTGCGCGGCAGGGTGGTGACGAGGAGCGAATCGGTGTTTTCCTGAACCTTTTCGTCGTCGTTTTCTGCCACCACGTCCACACCGCTGGAGTCCAGCAGGGAGACAAAGGTGTCCAGCACACTGCCGGGTTTGTCGTGGAAGGCGTTCAGGTCGATGCGCACGGTGGCGCCCGCCGAACCGCTGAAGGAGAAGTAATCCACGTCACCGCCGGGGCAGATGGTCAGGTTGGTCAGGGTCTGCCCGATGGCGATGGGCTGAGCGCTGGAGGGGCTGTTGTTGCCGTCGGCGCAGTTGGGGGGCGCCTCGCCGGTGATGCTGACGTCGTCCACCGCCCAGCCGTAGCCGCCGTTGTTCAGCGCGTCCACGCTGTCAAAGTGGAAGCGGAGGCGCACGGTTTTGCCCTTGTAGGCGTCCAGCGAGATGGCGGGGCTGTCGAGCCAGAGGATGTGCTGAGAGTCGTCGCTGAAGGCATACAGGTCGGTAAAGGCTCCGCCGTCCACCGAAATCTGCACCCGGCGCTGATCGTAGTACCGGCTCCCGAAGGTCTGGATGGAGTACGTCCAGCCTTCCACGTCGCTGAAGGACTTGAAGCGCAGGTACAGGGTCTGATCGGCAGGCAGGGTGATGGGCGGGGAGGTCAAATCACCGGCGCGGTAGGTGGAGTCGTTGAACGACGTGCCGTTGGAGAACGTCCAGGCTTTGGTCGAGGGCTTGCCGGTGCGCTCCACCTGACGCACGCTCCACAGTCCCGTCGCCGTCCAGTTGGAGGTATCGCCCTCGAAGTCGAAGGTCACCGGCGCGGAGATGGGCGACGGGTTGGGCAGGCTGGCGGCGTCCACGGTGAAGGTCAAATCGGTGCTGTTGGTGGTGCCCTGTCCCTGTGCGGTGACGATCCAGGTGTAGGTGCCGGGGTTCAGGTTGCCCACCGACCAGATGTGGGTGTTCGCGGCGGGCATGGATTTAATCTCCGTTGAGCCCTGCAGGAGGCGCGCGGTAAAGGTGGGCGCGCCCTCGCCGCCCGTCCACGTCAGCACCAGCGAGTCGGTGCTTTTAGGGTTGGCGGGGTTGGGCGTGGCGGCAGAGTTGCCGTCGGGATCAATCAGGTTGCCGGGGAAGGTCAGGAACGGCTCATCCACCGGATTGGTGCAGGGCTGGACGACAATGGACGACGCGGTTTTGGCGCCGATGCGGTTATCGGCAAGGTTGGCGTCGGAGGCGTTGAAGGTCTCGCTCCGCCCGAAGGGATTGGCGTTGTCGGGGTCGTAGAGGGTGGCGCAGGTGCCGCTGGCAACCTGAATGGACTGGATGGCATTGTTCAGCGTGCCCAGCGCGCTGGCATTGTGCTGACCTGCGCCCAGTTTCAGGCAGGCGCCGCCGAACTGCGGATCTGCATACACGCCGATCTGTCCGCTGGAGGGGGAGCAGGCGGGGGCAGGCGGCGGGTTGGAGGATGAGGAGCAGGAGGCGTTCTTGAAGACCTGCCGCAAGCCGGTGAAGCGGTCTGCCCAGTTGCCTTCCACGTCGAAGATGCGCACCGCCAGCGCAAAAGGACCATCGGGGATGCCCGCGGCGCATAAATCGAAGTCTTTGGCAAAGACGCCGTTGCCCACGTCGGCGTTGCCCAGCGTGCGCCAGGTGCCGTCGTAGTTGATCAGCACCTGCACGCGGGAGATGCCCAGATTGTCGCGCGCCGTACCGCTGACCGAAAGGGTGCGGGTGGTGAGGGTTGTCCACGGGAAGGGCGTATCCAGCGAGCCGGTGGGCGGGTTGGCGCCTACGTTGCTGGAGGTCAGATAATCGTCATCGCCGCCGCCCTTCTTGCCGTCGGCGCCCATGGAGCATTCCGTGCCGTAGGAGGGGTGGTTGATGGTCTCGGCGCAGGTGCGCGGCTCGCCGCCGTTGAAAGGCACGTCGCTGAAGAGGATGCGCACCGAAGCGCCCCACGAGTAGGCGCTGTTGGTGGGCGAGGTGTACACGTGGAAGTGCAGGTGGTGGTCACTGCTGTAGCCGGTGTCGTCCACGTTGCCGATGTATGTGCCCTGCGGGACGTAGGTGCCGATGGTCAGGCTATCGGGGATGGAGTTGTAGGCGAGGTGGTAGTAGAGTTGGTAGGTGGTGGGGACGGTGGAATCGTCCTGCAGAACCAGATAGTTGGTGCAGGAGGTACTGCCGTTGGGGCAGGATTCTTTGTAGGCTTTGACCACACCGCCTTTGGACGCCAGCAGGGGGAACATGCGGTTGGAAGAGTCGGGGTTCCAGAAGTCGTAGGCGTAGCGGCAGTAGGTTTCGGAGCAGGAGTTGTAATCCAGAAAGTGCCCGACACTGCCGGTAATTTTGATGTTGAGCGCCTTCGACCAGGGCAGTTTGTAGCCGGTGAAGGTCTGCGCGGCGGCTTTCTCCATGGCTTCCTGCTGTTCGAGGTAGAACTGCTCCACCTCGGGGTCGCGCAGTTCGGCGGGCAGGCTGGTCAGTTCCCGGACGAAGTCGCGGGTGGTTTGCAGGGTCACCTGCCAGGCGTCGGACTGCGCCAGCAAGCCCTGAGCGTTGCGGGCAATTGCCAGTCCCGGCTCGGTGCCGATGAGTTCGCCGGTATCGGGGTCGCGGAACTGCAGCCACACCAGCGCGGTGCGCCCGTCGTTGGAGTAGAAAATCTCGTTGACCTCGGTCTCGTAGATCATCATTCCCAGGGCGGTGGGGCGTTTTGCCTGCACCTCGCGGGCAACGGCGGTGCGCAGGGCTTCTTCGATGGCAGGCGGGGGCGGGGTTTGGGCTTGTACCAGCCCGGCGCGGAATCGCCCTGCCGGGTGCAGAATCATCCACAGGAAAGCGGCGGCAATTGCCAGCGTCAGCGCAGATAATCCGAATAAACGTCTCATGCCATCTCCTTAACTCTTCACAAACAATTCCCTCTGTAAGGCGTGCTGTGGAGGTGAGGAGAGGGCTTCAGCGGGACAGCGCAACGATAAACGTATCCAGTGCGGTGGGAAGGTCGGCGTTGCCGGTTTTGACGGCGGTGTCCATCTCGAAAAGGGTGCGGTAAATGGCTTCCAGTTGGGCGATGGAGAAGCGCCGCGCCTGCTGAAGGCTCTTTTCCGCCACGTAGGGAGAGGTGCTGATGCCCGCCTGTACGAAATCTGCGGCGCCTTTGCCTTCGTCGAGCAGTTCGCGCGCCAGCAGGAGCAGGCGGAACTGACGCACAATCATCCCGAACAGGCTGAATTCATCCTCTTCCTCCAGCAGACGGTGGAGCAAGTTCTGTGCCAGACGGGCGTTGCCCTCGGCGAGGGCGTCCATCATGGCAAAGAGGTTGGCTTCGCCGCCCTGCGCGGTCAGTTCGGCGACGTCTTCCAGTTCCACGGGGCGCTGAAAGTTGACGTAGGTGAGCAGTTTTTCGATTTCCTGCCGCGCCGTCTGGGTGTCGTTGCCCACGTGATGGGCAAGTTCGGCGGCGGCTTCGGCGGTGAACTGTCCGCCCAGCGCACGGGCTTCTTTTTGAATCCAAGCGGGCATGGCAGAAAGTTCGGGCAGGGCGCAGAGGTGGTAGTGGGCGCGCTTGCCCGCTTTCTGCATCCAGGCGCGGAACCAGTGTTTGGGCGGGAAGTGCACCCAGTTGCGCCGTTCGATGATGTCCTCGATGACCAGCACCAGCGCGGTGGTCTCGGGCAGGGCATCCAGCCGCTGACAGAAGCGCTCCCGCGCGGATTCGGCGGTCAGGCGGGTGAAGGGGTGGGTGAGGATGACCAGCCGCCGCTCTGCCAGAAAGGGCATGGCGCCCGCGGCGTTGAAGATGTCGTCCTCGCTGGCGGTGCGTCCATCCAGACGGGTGAGGTTCAGGTCGGCAATGCTGGGGTCGCCCATTTTTTCCAGCATGGCGTGGATGAAGGTCTGCATGGCGTAGGTGTCATTGCCGTGAAGGACGTACACAACCGGCTTTTCGCTCATGGTTCATCCCTGAGTGAGCACACGGTGGACAATGGGACTGCCCTCCGTCTGGCGGGTGATGGCGAGGACGCGCATGCCGTTGGGCGGGGCGGTGGTGATGCGCTGTTGAATCAGGGATCCCAGCGGATATACCAGAATCAGCGCCAGCGTGACCAGCGGGACGATGACGCTCCAGCGCTCCAGTCGCGAGCGCCAGTCGCGTCCCATGTTCAGCGAGGCAAGCCAGCCCACCGTCCCGGCGACAAAGCCCGCGGCGGCAAAGTTGGTGCCGCAGTTGGGGTGAATGGCAAGGCGGTACTCTCCCGCATTCAGGCGCGTCAGGGCTTGTTCGACGGCTTCGTACACCTCCTCGGTGGAGAGGTCGCCCACGATCCAGAAGCCGCGGGTGTCGGAGTAGCCCGCCGCCATCAGGCGGGGGTGGCGTTCTGCCAGCACCTGTAAGGTGGCATGCTCCAGAGCATGGTTGCGGCGCATTCGCGCCACGGGGGTCCAGTTTAAAAGGGACATACGTCCTCCTGCTTTCGACGGAATGATGATGGATTATGAGGCGGTCTGCGCCACGTCTGCCAGGGCGTTCAGCACGTTCATCAGGGTGGCGTAGTCGTCCCGCAGAAGGATGATGATCTCCTGCTGAGCCCGCTGAAGCCACTGCGGGTCGCCGTCCTTGCGCTGGGCATGCGCCCGGCTTGCCTGAAGCAGGTGGGCGGCAAACAGTTCGGGGATGGGCGCCTGCTGGGCGCGCAGGATGTGGCGGAAGTAGCCCAGCCGTCCCGCGCTGGTGAAGCGCACCACCTCGGCGGGGGTGCACAGGTGAATCACCTCCAGGCTGAGGGGGATGCGCGGCGGTAAGAGGTGGGAGATGCGCCCGTGCTCCTCGTAGCCCACGTGGAGCAGGTTGAACTCGATGGGCACGGTGCGGTTCTCGCGGTTGTCGCGCACCACTTCCTCGCGGATCTCGCCCGTGATGGCTAACTGGCGCACGGTGTTGTCGTCTTCGATGTGGATGTTGTACACCAGTCCGTACACCTGATAATCCTCATCCACGGGCAGGCGCACCAGACTGCCAAAGGCGGGGGCGTTTGCCTGCGTCACCCGACAGCCCACCAGGCTTTCGAGGGTGGATGAACCTAACAATCTGCCGAAACCGGTTTCCATGGTCATGCTCTCTTACCTCCGGCTGACGTTGTCTTTGTGGTTTTGTTTGTTGGAAACCTGTCCGGGTTCAGCGCCGCGATTGCGGATTTCCACGGCAAGCAGGTTCTCCAGCAACTGCCGTTCTTCGTAGTGCACCACGGCAATCTCGTGGGCGCGGTGCAGGGCATACGGATAAGGTCGCGCTCCCAACTGACGGCACTGCTCCATCAAAACGCTCTGCAAGGCGTTCACCTGTTCGGCATTCTCCGCCACGAAGCGGGGAATCTCCACCCGCACGATGTAGGGTCTTTCCTCCGAGCCCACGTTCAGGTAGAAGAAGTACAGCGCCAGGGCTTTATCTCTCTTGCTGAAGCGCGCCGCCGACAGGGAGTGGATGCCAAACAGCGCCGAACGCGCGCCCGGTGAAAGGATGCGGGAGAACAGATCTCCATCGCGCACCCCCCACAGGGGGCGTTCCTTCCCGGCGACGTCCAGTCTTCCCTCTTCGTCAAGTTTTGCCAGTTCCAGCAGGGTGACGACGTAATCACTGCGCGGGCGGTCCACATACCCCGCGGTGACGATGTCTGCCTCCTTCATCTGCAACAGCACGTTCAGATATTCCTCGAATTTTTCCTTCAGGTTGTCATCGTCCTGCGGCTGGCGGTACAGTTCCAGCGGTCCATCGGTGAGGGTGATGAGAGGCACGCTGTCCTGACGTTTCAACAGGGCATGCTCCAGCAGAAGACCGCGCTCGCGCAGGTCGCGCTGAAGGGCAAGCATCTCCTCGCTCAACGGGACGTGGTTGGGGTAGAGTTCATCGAACAGCAAAATCTCGCTCTCGACCAGTTCGCGCGGGGTTTCGCCCGTCTGGAAGGCAAACAGCCCCGTGTTGATGACGCCAAACTCCACCGCGCGGTGCGGGTCGGGAGCAATTTGCGAGCCGTCGGCGGCGAGCAGAATCCACTGATCGAGGGATGTTTGTCCGCTGAAGGAACCGTTCAGCGCCTCCTTTGTGGGTTCGGCACAGCGCAGGTTGGGTGTCGAGCCGCTGACGGTCTTGATCAGAGTGCGCAGTTTGCCCTGACGGTCGGCAGAGTTTTCGAGCAGGGTCAGGGCTTCCTCCAGCAGAGATTGCCTGTCCTGCGTGCGCTTTTTCAGTTCTGCCAGTTTCTTCCCTATTTGTTCGCGAATCTGCTGATAATTGACGGGCATACCGATTTAACCTGTTGTCTCGATTATACTGTTTTTTGGGAACTTTTCTGCGTTGCCTTCGTCTTATCTCACAGAACGAAAAAAACGATTTTCACTACAAGGAGTTGGTTATGAACCTCAAACGGTTATCTGTGTTTTTCCTCATGCTGGTGCTGGTGGCGCTGGTTGCCTGCCAGGCATCGCCGGTGTCGGCTGGAGGTGGCGGCGCTCAGCCGCAGGTGCGCACGCTGAGCGTGAACGGCAGCGGCAAGGTGTACCTCACCCCCGATGTGGCTTACATTAACATTGGCGTACAGAGCCAGTCGGAAAGCGTGAGCGATGCGCTCAACGAGAACACCCGCAAAGCCCAGGCGATTGCCAATGCGCTGAAGGAACTGGGCGTGGAGGACAAGGACATCCAGACCTCGGCGTTCAACATTTACCCGCAACAGCAGTATGACCCCGAGGGCAAGATGATCGGCATCACCTACATCGTGGACAACACCGTCAACGTGACCGTGCGCGACCTGACCGTGCTGGGCAAACTGCTGGACGCTTCTGTGCGGGCGGGCGCCAACAACATCTACGGCATCACCTTTGACGTGACGGACAAGACCAAAGCCATCACCGAGGCGCGTCAACTGGCGGCGGCAGATGCCCGCCGACAGGCTGAGGAACTGGCGGCAGCGGCTGGCGTGAAACTGGTGGCAGTGCAGAACATCTCGTCTTACGTGAGTTCCGGACCGGCGCCGCTGTACGACGCCAAAGGCGGAGCGGCGGCGATGGGGCAGGTGCCCATCTCCGCAGGGCAAATGGTCATCAGCGTGGATGTGAACATCACCTACGAAATTCAGTAACCACCGCGCGTAAGTTTCCCCTCGTTCATCCCCTCTCGCTGTCCCGAGAGGGGATGAATTCTGGTTTAACGCAGGATGTCTTCCAGATCTTCCAGATCGGTGCGTGAGGTCAGGTCCACGCTCAGCGGGGTGACAGAGACGACGCGGTCGAACACCACCGCGCGGATGTCGTCATCGGGGGTGGTGTCTTCCAGCCGCACCCGCGGCGAGGCGGAGACAAAGCCTTTCTGATCCCACCCGCCCTCACGGATGAGATAGGGGATGTAGTAGCGGTGGCGCGACTGGCGGGTGACGCGCCAGGGGGTTTGCGGGGTGGCGCCCAGAGGCACGTCCACTTTGAGCACGTCCACGTCCACCGGCAGGGAGCGGGAGAGCAGTTTTTGCGCAAACAGGGCGGTGAAGGTTGCCGCCGTGGAGAAGTCCACCTGCGTGTAGGCGTAATACTCCTCGCCTTCGATGGCTTGTGAGACCGCCAGCGAGGGGATGCCCATGGCGCCGCCTTCCAGCGCCGCGCCCACCGTGCCGGAGATGGTCACGCCGGTGCCGATGTTCTCGCCGTAATTGATGCCCGAGACCACCAGCGCAGGCGTGCGGGGCAGAATTTCCAGCACGGCATGCAGGACGCACTGCGCAGGGGTTCCGCCCAGCGCGTAGGCGCGCACCGTCTCACCATCGACCGGCAGACTCACGGCTTCGATTCGTCCGTCGCTGGTGGGGGGCAGACTGCGTCCCATGCTGGTTTGCTGTTCGCGCGGCGCAACCACCACCACCTCGCCCAGAGGAAGCAGGGCGCGGGCGGCGGCGTGCAGTCCCGGCGAGTGAATGCCGTCGTCGTTGGTGAGCAGGATGAGGGGCTTTTCCATGTCACTTGCTCCTGAAATAAGGGAATCTGACTGGCTGGATGGTATCACACCTGCCGGGTGTCCGGCAAGCCCCGCTTGGCAGGAGGAAGGTAAACCCGTGCATCTCGGTTGCCGACAACGTCGAGATCATCCCGGAACCGGCAAAATGCAGAAGGATTGCTCTCCGCTGGAAGAATCGCTTTTGCCAACTGACTGTATAATGAAGTTAACCGGTTGGTTCGCCTTATTTTTTTCGGAACAAGGAGGTTGCCATGCCCTCACTGGATCAGGTTTTAGCGGTCATTCTGGGCGGAGGACGCGGGAGCCGTTTATATCCGCTGACCAAACTGCGCTCCAAACCCGCCGTTCCCATGGCGGGCAAGTACCGCCTGATTGACATTCCCATCAGCAACTGCATCAACTCGCGCATTTACCGCATTGCCGTGCTGACGCAGTTCAACTCCCACTCTCTGCACCGCCACATCACCCAGACCTATCATTTCGATGTCTTCCACACCGGCTGGGTGCAGATCTGGGCGGCGGAGCAGACCATGGAGCACACCGACTGGTATCAGGGCACGGCAGACGCGGTGCGCAAGCAACTCTTTCAGATTCGCGCCACCCGCGCCGACTACGTGCTGATTCTGGCAGGCGACCATCTCTACCGCATGGATTACGACAAAATGGCAGCCTTCCACTGGGAGCACAACGCCGATGTCACCGTGGCGGTACAGCCGGTGCGTTCGGAAGATGCTCCGCGTTTTGGCATCCTCAAACGCGACTCCGATGGGCGCATTACCGACTTTGCCGAGAAGCCCAAAGATCCTCAGCGCCTTGCCAATCTGATCAGCCGGGACGATCCCGCCCGTCCTTATCTGGGTTCGATGGGAATTTACTTCTTCAAGACCAACATTCTGGCAGGCTTGCTGGAAAACAACGACTTCGACGATTTCGGCTCCGAGGTCATCCCCTACGCGCTCCAGCACTATCAGGTGTATGGCTACGATTTCAGCGGCTACTGGGAGGACATCGGGACGATTCGCTCGTTCTACGAGACCAATCTGGCGCTGGCAAGCCCCAACCCGCCCTTCAAACTGTACGACCCGGATCGCCCCATCTACAGCCGTCCGCGCTTCCTGCCCGGCACCATTGCCGAAGATTGCGTGCTGGAAAGCGTCCTGTTGGCGGAAGGGTGCTGTCTGAAGCGCGCCGAGATCCGCCACTCGGTGATCGGTTTGCGCAGTCAGGTACGCTCCGGCACGGTGATTCGCGACAGCATCCTGATGGGCGCCGACTACTACGACCGCGCCTGTACGGAAAACGGCATCGAGGCAGACAATCCCCCGCCGCTGGGCATCGGCAGAGACTGCTACATTCAGGGCGCCATCATTGACAAAAACGCGCGCATCGGCTCGAATGTGGTCATCAAGCCCTTCCCGCGCGACACCAACCGCGACATGGGTCTGTACGTGATCAACGACGGCATTGTGGTCATCCCCAAGGATGCCGTCATTCCCAGCGGAACGGTGATCGCCCCCGAAGCGTGACCGGACGAAGAAAGGAGTACCGTCTTATGCAAAGCCTGCGTGTTGCCCGGGTACGTCCTCATGCCAAACTGCCCACCCGCAAACATCCCGAGGATGCCGGACTGGATCTGTACGCCGCCGAAACGGTGACCGTGCCACCCCACAGCCCCGGCATCGTGCCCACCGGCATTGCCGTGGAGATTCCCAGCGGGTATGTAGGCTTGCTCAAACCCAAAGGGCGCAATGATCATCTGTTGGGCGCGGGGGTGATTGACGCGGGCTATCAGGGCGAGATTCTGGCGAAGATTGTCAACCCGTTCCCCCATTCACTGGTCATCAGCGCGGGCGAAGCCATCGGGCAACTGCTCATCCTGCCCATCCTCACCCCTGCTGTGGAGGAAGTCACGCCGGAAGAACTGCGCCAGAAGCCCAGCGAGCGCGGCAGCAGTGGGGGCATTGTGGATCAGTTCCTGTTCCGCTAAGCGGCAGGCGGAATGAATCAGCGGGGGGTGGAGATCATCTTCTGCAGGTCCTCGAACGAGCGCACCTGAGCAATCTGCCGCAGAAACGCCGCCAGCGAGGGCGACTGTTCGCGCAGTTTGCGCACCGCCGGACCCACCGGGTCCTGTCCGGCGGCTCCCGTGCCGCCGGGCTCGTCGTTGTAGGCTCCGTAAAAGGCAAAGTACGCCTGATTGAGTTTGCGGATGGCGTAGCCGTGTTCCCAGAAGAACTGGCGGCGGGCTTCCATGTAGGCTTCGGCTTCCTCGATTTTTCCTTCTGCCAGCAGTTCATCCACTTTCAGGCGGGTGATGCGCATCTCGCGGTTGAAGTTGAAGGCTTGCGGCTCGGGCGCTCCACTGTCTCTGGGGGATGAGGGCGGCGGCGGGGGCGGCGGCAGACGCTCCGGATAAAAACGCTCGATGACCCGCCTGCCGATTTCCTTCCCGGCAAGGCTGGCGGTGGTTTCGTTGATGGTGCGCATTTCCGGCGAAGCCTCGTAGCGCATGCCCAGCGGTCGCAGGGTGAGGTAGTTGTGCGTCCACTCGTGCGCCACCACTTCCACCAGCCAGTTCAGGTCGGTGGTGCTCATCACCATGGTGGGGTACACGCCCACTCCGCCAATGCCCACCACCAGCGTGGAGCGGTTCAATCCCTGCGCCACCGCGTCTTCGATTGCCACGCGCTGTTCCAGCGTCAGCCCGGGCAGGAGCGAGATGTTGGCTTCCTGCAGGATGCGGTCGCGCGGAGAGACGATCAGAGCGTAGGGAAGCGGGGTGACGCGATACAGCACCGGCGGGATGGGTTGTCCCAGCGTGCTGATGCCCATTTCCGTCAGGACGGCGCTCACCTGCGATTGAATCACGGCTTCTGCCAGCGGCGCCAGACGCGCTTCTTCGGCGCGGGCTTCGAGCAGTTGACGGTTGAGGTCGGCGCTGGCGCTCTGCGGGTCTTTCACCTGCGGGTCGGCGTAGATGAGGGCAATCTCACCGCTCAGGCGCTGAATCTTTCCCACCAGATCGAGGTAATCGAAGACCACCTGACGCTGTTCAAGGATGCTCAGGTAGCGCGGCGCGCTCAAGCCCGCCATCTGCCCTTTGAGCAACAGGGCGTCCAGCATCCAGTCTTCGTAGTTGAATTCCTGCCAGCGGGTGTAGGCGCGCACCTGCTCGAGGAAGGTCAGGGGCTGGTACTCGGCGCGGCTGATGATCACGGCTAAAACCGCCAACGCCAGCGTGTTCAGAAACGCCCGCCACACCGTTCTCCATGCGCCTTCGAGGGTTTCCATGAGGCACAATTATACCGTCCATGGGCGCGGATGTTGGGATGGGGGAGAAGGTTTTCCTTTGCGCGGATGGCATCGTTCAAAGGGAATACCGTTTCTTAAAATACGTCAAATAAATTGACAAATAAGCGCGTTTTTCCTACAATAAGATTGGCATTTCCCCAAACAGGAGTGGATCATGCGAACTTCTTTCATTCGAACGGTGTTGAGCGTGTTTGTCCTGCTCAACCTGCTGTTTGTTCCGGCTGTCTCTCAGCCGGTAACTGCCGCCCCACTTGCCGCTCCGGCGATCTCGTGGTGTGCGGCAGGTTCGTTTAACGGCTGGAACAACACCAGCCATCCCATGTACGACGACGGCACGCACGGCGACCTGCTCCCCGGCGACGGGGTGTACGCGCTCGAAGTGACGCCTGCCGCAGGCAACTACGAGTGGAAAGCCGTGGAGTGCGGCAACTGGAGCAATGCCTACCCCAACGGCAACAACTCGTGGTTCACCGCCGACGGCACCCATCCGGTTCTGCTGACCTTCGATACCAGCAACCACGCCAGCGATGCCGGCTGGCAGTTGATCCCCGCCCAAAACATCGTGAACGCACTGGGCGGCACCTTGCCGACATCCTTCACCGTGGTGGGCAACTTCCAGGGCTGGAACAATGCCGACCCCGCCACGCAGATGACGCCCGTCGGGCATGGGTTGTTCGCCCTGCAGTACACCTTCACCAACGATGGCTCCACCGAGGTCAAAATCACCGAAACGGGGAGTAAGAACCGCCAGTACACGGTCAACGGTCGTCAGACGGATGGCGGCACCCTGACCCTCAACTACACCGCCGGACAGACCTACACCTTCCTGCTGGATACCACCACCGGACGCTGGGGCGCTTTCCTCAACGCCACCGGCAGTGGGAACTGGTGTGTGGCAGGCGACTTCAACGGCTGGGACAATTCCTCCACCCCACTGTACGATGACGGCACCCACGGCGACCTGCTGGGGGGCGACGGCATCTTCTCGCGCACGCTTACCATCGCCACCGCCGGGCACTACAAGTGGAAAGCGGTTGCCTGTGGAAACTGGGGGATCGCCTACCCGGCACAGAACGCGTGGCTGGTTACCGCGTCGGATAACGCCGATGTCCTGATCACCTTCGACACCAACAACCACGCCAGCGATGCGGGCGCCAAACTTCTGCCCGCTCAGCATATCGTCCACGTGTACGGCGATGTCCTCCCCGCCACCTTCAACGCGGTGGGGTCGTTCCAGGGATGGAACAACAACGATCCCGCCTACACCCTGAAGGCTCTGGATCACTGGGCGTATGGGGTCTTCCCGCTCGCCAAAGGCACCTACATTGGCAAAATCACCGGCACGGCTTCGTGGAATGCCTTTGGAGCCGATGGGCGCTCCGTAGATGCCGCCAATGTGAATTTTCAGGTGTACGAGAACAATGACCCGGTGCGCTTCTTGCTGAACACCGCCAACGGGCGCATGCTCATCTCTGCTCCCGTGCCTCAGCAAGCCGCGCACGACAACGACATCTGGTGGGACTCGCTCTACCACAACAGCCGCGACACCCTCTACCGCACCCCGGGCGGTCCTGTGCCCACCGGTACGGCGGTGACCCTGCGCTTCCGCGCGGCGAAGAACGACCTGACCGGCGTGCAGGTGCGCGTGTACAACGACCGCACCAACGCCCAAACCCTGCTCAACATGACCCGCGTCACCGAGGATGACCGCTACGAGTACTGGGAAGCCACCCTGCCGGTCAGCAGTGTGCCGACGGTGTACTGGTACCGCTTCATCGCCATGGACGGCACCGCCCGCGCCTACTACGAGGATGACGCCGCCCGCGACGGCGGCGCCGGGCAGACCTTTGCCACCAGCCCCGATAACTCGTGGCAGGTGAGCGTGTACGATCCCGCCTTCCACACCCCCGACTGGGCGAAGAACGCCATCATCTACCAGATCTTCCCCGACCGCTTCCGCGACGGCGATTCTGCCAACAACAAACCGGAGGGCACCTTCTTCTACAACGAACCCGGCGGTACGGTCTTCCGCTCGCTCGATCCCGAAGATGACTGGAACACCCCGGTCTGCGATCCGCGCGCCGCAGGACCCTGCCAGGGCACGTACTCCAAGAACTTCTACGGCGGCGACCTGCAGGGGTTGATTGATCAACTGGATTATCTGGACGATTTGGGCATCACCGCCATCTACCTCAACCCCATTTTTGAGTCGCCCTCCAACCACGGCTACGACACCACCGACTACAGCAAAATCAGCCCCTTCCTCGGCGACCTGACCACCTTCCAGACGCTGGTCACTGAAGCCCATAACCGCGGCATCTACATCATTCTGGATGGGGTCTTCAACCACACCTCCTCCGACAGCATTTATTTTGACCGCTACGGGCAATATTCTGAAGTGGGCGCCTGCGAAAGCCCGTCCTCGCCCTACCGCAACTGGTACTTCTTCACCGATGTGACCCCCGGTACGGGCGTGTGCGCCGGTTCGGATGGCACGCCCAACGCCGCCACCTACCGCTCGTGGTGGGGCTACGACAGTTTGCCCATCCTCAACTCCGCCAATCCGCAGGTGCGCGCCTTCATCTGGAATGCGCTGACCACCGACCCCATCGCCAAGTACTGGATGCAGTGGGCAGATGGCTGGCGGCTGGACGTGGCGGGCGATATCGATCAGGGCACGATCAACAGCCCCGAGAACGACTACTGGGAAGGCTTCCGCAGCGCTGTCCATGCCGTGAATCCCGACGCCTACATCATCGGCGAGGAATGGGGCAATGCCACCTCGTGGATTCTGGGCGGCGAGTGGGACGCGGTGATGAACTACCAGTTCAGCACGGCGGTGCTGGGCTTCTGGCGCGATGAGCCCTTCACCGACAACGACCACAACGCCGCTTCCTCGGCGGGAATCATCCAGCCGCTGACCCCCTCGCAACTGGATGCGCGCCTGAAGAACCTCGCCGAGCGCTACCCGCCCGAGGCGCTCTACGCCATGATGAACCTGCTGGGCAGTCACGATACCAACCGCGCCCTGTTCATGCTGGACCACAACACCGATCAGAACGACCCGGCGCTGTACCAGAATCCCGCCTACGACTGGAGCGACGCCATTACCCGCCTCAAAGGCGTGACCCTCCTGCAGATGACCCTGCCCGGCGCGCCCACCATCTACTACGGCGATGAAATCGGGCTGGTGGGACCGGTTGCCCATGATGGTTCGACGTGGCAGGACGACCCCTACAACCGCCAGCCTTACCCGTGGCTGGATGAGACCGGCACGCCCTTCTACACGCACCTGCAGTCCGCTACGGCGCGTCAGGACCTCTTCAACCACTACGCCACCCTGATTGACGCGCGCCAGTCCTATGACGCGCTTCGGGTGGGCGATTTCCGCACCCTGCTGACCAGCGACGCCAGCGGTGTGTACGCCTTCGGGCGCAAGACCGCTTCCTCCGCCGCGGTGGTAGTGCTCAACCGCAGCGCCAGCCCGCGCAGTGTGGACCTCGACCTGAGCGGCTACCTGCCCGCCGGTAAGCAGTTCACCGAAATCTTCACCAGCACGAATTACACCATTGCCGCCAATGGCACCCTGACGCTGAGCAATGTGCCTGCCCGCGGCGGTCTGGTGCTGGTGGCGACCCTGAGCGAAACCGCCCCTGCCGCGGTGAGCGATCTGCACGTGACCGCGGAAGGCAACGGCACCGTCTCACTGGCGTGGAGCGCGGTCAGCGGCGCAGGTCGCTACGACATCTACCGCAGTCTGGTTTCGGGCGGCGGCTACCAGAAGGTCGGTGATACTACTTCCACTACCTTCACCGACACCGGTTTGACCAACGCCACCCGCTACTACTACGTGGTGGTGGCGGTGGATACCACTACCCTTCTGCAGAGCGGCTTCTCCAACGAGGTGATGGGCTTGCCGCACCTGAACATCGACTGGGCAAACCTGCAATGGCCCCCCTCCATCACCCATACCATTGGCACCACGCCGACCGAAAATATCTACGGGCAGGTGTACATTGATGGCGTGACCAGCCTGCCCGGCGCTACGCCCGGTTTGCTGGCGCAGGTGGGCTACGGTCCCGACGGCTCCAACCCCGCCACCGACTCCGGCTGGATGTGGACGAATGCCACCTTCAACGCCAATGCCGGCAACAATGATGAGTTCGTGGGACAGTTGCTCCCCGAAGCGGTGGGAACGTTTGATTACGCCTACCGCTACTCCACCGATGGCGGCATCAACTGGGTGTACGCCGATCTGGACGGCACCGGCAACGGCTACGATCCCGCTCAGGCGGGCGCGCTGACCGTCAGCGCCTCCAGCGACACCGAAGCCCCCAGCGCACCGGTGCTGAGCATTGACCACTGGACGCCCACCAGCATCCATCTCTCGTGGACGCCTTCCACCGACAATGTGGGCGTGTACGCCTATGATCTCTACCGCAGTACCGACAGCATCTCGGACGGCGAGCGCATTGCCCGCATTGCCCACCCCACCAACGTCTATGTGGATACCGGTGTGGTCTCCGGCGTGACGTACTACTACAAAGTCAAGGCGGTGGATACTTCCTTCAACTTCTCGCCGTTCTCCAATCAGGTGAGCCAGAAAGCCGAAGCCCGCATGGTGGAAGTTACCTTCAATGTGACCGTGCCGTCCTTTACGGTGGGAACGGTGTACTTCACCCGCGTCATCAACCCCGACGGAACGGTGGGCGACTGGAACCCTGCCGCCGTCCCGCTGACGCAGGTGGACGCCACCCACTGGCGGCTGGTGGCAAACCTGCTCGACGGGCAGACCGTGGAGTTCAAGTTCACCCGCGGCTCGTGGGATACGGTCATCAAGGGCGCCAACGGCAACGAGGAACTGAGCAACCTCTCGCTGACGGTGACCCACGATTTGAGCACCGGCAAGCAGACTTTCGATTACACCGTGCTGAACTGGCGCGATCCGCTCATCACCACCTTCACCCCGGCGGATGCTTCCACGCATGCCAGCGCTCCCGCCATCACCTGGACGTGGAGTCAGGCAATCAACCCCGCCGACCTGAAGGGCACGCTGGAGCGCAAGGTGGGCAGCACCTGGGTGCCGGTGGCAGGCACGGTGACCTACGACAGCGGATCGATGACCTGCACCTTCACCCCCGCTCAACCCCTGCCGTACAACTCGCAGTACCGCGTGACCGTCAGCGGGCAGGTGGACGGCGGCAATGATGTCCAGCAGGTCACCTACCAGTGGCAGTTCACCATCCAGCCGTTCGTGCTGTACTTCCCGCAAATTTACCGCGCGCCGTAAGCGCCCGGATCAGGCAAGCGGAAACCTCCCGTTTCTCCCCAAGCGGGAGGTTTTTTTTATGAAAGATTAACGGGATTCCGATATAATTCTAATAACGGTCGGGTATGCTCAACGACAAGGCAAGCCAAAGCCGGAAAAGGAGTGAGAGATGATGACCTCCAACTTTATCGTTGATGTGACGGAAGCCGATTTTGAATTTGAGGTGATTGCTTATTCCCAGAACACCCCCGTTCTGGTGGACTTTTGGGCGTCGTGGTGCCAGCCCTGTCGCCATCTCACCCCCATTCTGGAGGGACTGGCAAACGAGATGCAGGGCGGTTTCCGCCTCGCCCGCGTCAACGTGGATGAAAATCCCAACCTGGCGTTGCGCTACGGCGTGCGCAGTATCCCGACCGTGAAAGCCTTTGTGCAGGGTCAGGTGGTTGCTGAGTTCGTCGGGCTTCAGCCCGAAGGGCGCATCCGCGAGTTCATCCAGCGCCTCATGCCCCCTTCTCCGGCGGCGCTGGCGCTGGAAAAAGCCTACAGCCTGCTGGCGGAACAGCAGTGGGAGGAGGCGGAAACCCTCTTCCGCGATCTGGAAGATCAGGAAGGACTGCGCCCGGCAGTGCAGTTGGGCTTGCTGAAGAGCGTGCTGGCGCAGGGACGCGGCGGCGAAGCCGCCCTGATTCTGCGCGATTTCCCACCCAGCCGGGAATTCTCCTCCGCCGAGAAGATGCGCCCGCTGGTGGAAGCGCTGGTGAAGTACGAGCGCAATGAACTGCCCAACGAGACCGATCTGGATGCCACCTTTGTCAATGCCATCCGTCTGGCGCGGCGCGGCAATCTGGAAGCCGCCATGGACGGCTTGCTGGACATCCTGCGGCAGGACAGGCGCTACCGCAACGATCTGGCTCGGCAGGTGATGCTGGGCATTCTGGAATTGTACGACCCCAACGACCCAACCGCGCGGCAGTACCGCAACGAGTTGGGCATGGTGTTGTTCTAACGGGTGAGGAACCCTGCCAGCCGCCGGAAGAAACTCCGGCGGCTTTTGTTTTGCCCGCAGTGGGCAACTGCCCGTATCGAAAAGGCATGGTATAACGTCTTAAGAAATGAATGACATGGATGAATCCATCCTGCTGGAGAAAGCCCGCGCCTTTGATCTGGACGCGCTGGCGCAGGTGTACGACCGCTACAGCCCGCCCATCTACCGCTACGCCCTGCGCCTGCTGGGCGATGAGGACCTGGCGGAGGAATGCGTTGCCGATACGTTCCACCGTTTCCTGCTGGCGCTGCGCAACGGCGGCGGTCCGGAGAATCACCTGCAGGCGTATCTGTACCGCGTGGCGCACAACTGGATCACCGACACCTTCCGGCGCAACCCCGCCCGCTGGCTTGAAGAGACCGATGAGGAGAGCCTTGCGGAGGTTGCCGGCGCCGAATCGGTGGAGGGACAGGTGCATCAACGGCTGGAACGGCACCGCGTGCGCCGCGCTTTGAGGGCGCTGACGCCCGATCAGCGTCAGGTGGTGGTGCTGAAGTTTCTGGAAGGATGGGAGAACGAGTCCATTGCCCGCGCCGTTGGGAAGCCCATCGGTGCGGTGAAATCGCTCCAGCACCGCGCGCTGGCATCCTTGCGGCGGTTTCTGGACATGGAGGGTAAGGAATGAAGGAAAGATTATCTCCTGAAGAGGCGGATGTTCTGCGGGCGCTGGAAGCGCTGAAACCGGTGCCGGAGCGCCGGGCGTCCTCTCACGCGCAGGGCAGGGAAAAATTCCTCGCCGAGGCGCGCACCCTGATCGCGGAGGGCATACCCGTATCTCGACCGCCTGTTTCCCGTCTTACTGTATGGAACAGGTTATTCGGTCGAAAGGAGGTTTTCCGTATGTCCCCGCTGATCACACTGGCTTTGATTTTCTCCCTGTTGTTTGGAGGTACGGGCATCACCGCCGCGGCGGCGCAGAGCAGTCTGCCCGATGAACCCCTCTACCCGGTCAAACTGCTCACCGAGCAGGTGCGCACCGAACTGACCACCCGCGAGCAGGCACAACTGGCGCTGATGCTCGACCTTGCCAGTCGGCGCGCCGAGGAAGCCAACCGCCTGATGGCGATGGGCAAAGCCCCTTCCGAGGCATTGCTGGCGCGCTGGCAAACCCATCTGGAGCAAGCCATGCGCCTTGCCGTGCGGTTGGGCGATGAGGAAGCCCGTCAGGCGCTGTTGAGGGTGCAGGAAACCCTGCGCCAGCAAATGGAGGGAGCGTCCTCTCCATCCTCTCCGGCGCGCCTGCAGGAGATGCTCCGCCAGCAACTGCGCCTGGTCGAGGAAGGCATTGCCGAGCCGGAGCAACTGCGTCAGCGCTTCCGCCAGGGTGCGCCCATGCAGACCTCTGAGCCGGGCGGAAGCCGCAATCCGTGGACGGATGAGACGCCCGCCCCCGGCAGTGGCTACGGTCCCGGACCCGGCACGGGCGATTGCCCGGAGTGCACCCCCTCGGGAAACGGCAGTCAAAACCCGTGGACGGATGAGACGCCCACCCCCGGCAGTGGCTACGGTCCCGGACCCGGCACGGGCGATTGTCCGGAGTGCACCCCCTCGGGAGACGGCAGTCAAAACCCGTGGACGGAAGGCACGCCCACACCCGGTAGCGGCTACGGTCCCGGACCCGGTTCGGGAGGTGGCGGTCGCAAGCCGTAAAGGCTGAAGATAGAGCATCCCCAAATGTGTCATGGCAGAAGCCATGGCACATTTTTTTATGATCGGTTCCACCTTCCCCTTGTCGGAGCGAATTGTCAAAATATTGAAATAAATGATTGAAAATATCCTATAATGAAAACGTGCTGGAGGTGGATATGACCGTGCTGGAAACGCGTTTTGACCCGCAGGTGCATGGCTTTCTGTTTTTCGAGGAGGAAATCGAGGAAGGACGGGAACTCTTCCTGCCCTACGAGAGCAAATTAATCCTTGGAAAACTGGTGCGCGGTCTGGCGGCAGGGATGACCTTTGCCGCGCTGGACCGCTTTTACGCCGATGGCTTTTTCCCGCTGGATCAATCCAATCAGGCGATTCGGGTGTGGCTGCACCACCGTCAGGCAGACGCCCTCACCCCGCAAATCGTGCTGGAGATCCTGCAGTTGCGCCTGATGGAAGCGCCTGCCCGTCAGGCGGCGCTGTGGCGGCGTGCCACCAGTACGGTGCGGCGGCACATCGCCCGCGGGATGCCGCTGGCGCTGGCGCTGGTTGGAATGGAATCCTGCGATTTTGGGGTGCTGACCGCATACGAACGCCTTGCCGAAAAAGAACTGCGCTGGACGGTCTATCTGCCCACCCTTCCGGGTGAAGCCATTGCCGTACAGGTCAGGTCCACCCCCGACGGGCTGGAATTGATCTCGCCCGATCACCGCTGGGAAGGCTTCCTGATCCTGCCTTACCATGCCCAGCCGGTTCCGGCTTTCCTGCACCCCCACGGCATGGGTGGAGCGGAGTTGAGGACGATGGCGGCGCCTCCCGAGGCGCGGGAGATGATGGCGATGGCGCTGGCTGAACCCGTCGGAGCCGAAGCCGCTGAAGCCGAGACGGCGGAAGGCGCCCCTGCCGAGGCGCAGATCCGTCTGCGCTGGCCCGTGGACAGCCGCCGCATCAACCAGTATTTCGGCGAAAACCCCGCCACCTACAAGCCTTTTGGCTTGCCCGGACATGAAGGGCTGGACCTGTACGCGCCCGACGGCGCCAACATCTACGCCGCCGCCGATGGCGTGGTGGAGATGGCAGGGCATCCCTCGGGGCATCCCTACGGCTTGCAGATTCGTCTGCGTCACGAGGTGAACGGCAGGGTCTTCCGCACCATTTATGCGCATCTTTCCAAAATTCTGGTGCGGCAGAACGACGCCGTCAAAGCCGGGGATTTGATCGCTCTGGCAGACAACACCGGTAATTCTTTTGGCTCGCACCTGCACCTGACGTTGAAGATCGAAGGGGCAAAAACGCCCGGCTACCCGGCTGAAATCGTCGATCCCCTGCCGTATCTGGAGCAGGAGCCTGCCCCGCCCCCTGCGCCTGCCGAACCGCTTCCCCCTGAAAGCGGCATTGAGGTCTTCACCACCGCCCCGCTTAACCTGCGCGCAGCCCCCGATACCGGCGCCGATATCCGCGCGGGCATCCCGGCGGGCGAGCGGCTGATGACTCTGGGCGATCCTGCCCAGATTCAAGCCCGCATCGGCAGGGAGGGGCAGTGGCTTCAGGTGCGCACGGCTGGGGGAACCGCAGGATGGGTGGCGGCATGGTTCGTCCAGCGGGTGGATCACACCCTGCCGCCCTCGGATGTGGTGGTCTATCCGGTTGGGGCGGTCAATCTGCGGGCTGGTCCCGGCACGGGGTTCGACGTGCTGGCAACCCTTTCCCCCACCGATGCCCTGACCGTACTGGGCAACAGCGATCTGGTGCGGGCGAAGATCGGCAAACAGGGCGAGTGGCTTCAGGTGCAGACCGCTCAGGGGGTGCGTGGTTTTGTGGCGGCATGGCTGGTGCACCTGACCGGGCAGGCGCCCGCTCCCTCTGGGGTGGTGGTCTATCCGGTGGGGGCGCTCAACGTGCGCGCCCGCCCTGCGCTGGATGCGAATGTGCTGGTGGTTGTCTCTGCCGGGGATGCGCTGGAAGTGCTGGGCGACCGCGCCGAAGCGCAGGCAAAAGTGGGCAAACCGGGCGAGTGGCTGAATGTGCGCACTCCCCAGAAATTCGTGGGCTACGTGGCAGCCTGGCTGGTGGTGGCGCAGAAACCCACCCAGCCCCTCTCCCCGCCGGAGACGCTTTTGCTCAAAGCCAGCGTGGACCTGAATTTGCGCGCCCAACCCACCCTTAACGCCCCCCGTGTGGGCGGCATCCGCACCGGTGAGACCTTCCGGGTGCTGGAAACCGACCTCACCGCGGCAGGCGCCAGGGTGGGCAAGACCGGCGAGTGGATTTACGGCGAGAATCCGCAGGGGGTGCGGGGATGGGCGGCGGCGTGGTTCCTGGCGCCCAAGGACCTGTAGCAGTCCCCCAAAGGCGTGGATATTTATGGTATATTCGAGATGACTCAGGTCGGTCGGGCGATCGCGGCTGTCGGCAACCGGCAGTCGAGGAAAGTCCGCACTCCGCAGGGCACGGCGCCGGGTAACGCCCGGGAGGCCGTAAGGCTTCGGACAGGGCCACAGAAACAAACCGCCCGCCCAATGAGGCGGGTAAGGGTGAAAAGGTGGTGTAAGAGACCACCGGCGCGGCAGTAATGTCGCGGCCAGGCAACCCCCGCCGGGAGCAAGGCCAAGCAGAGACCGCCTCTCTTCGGAGAGTAAGGGCTGCCCGTCCAAAGGTCTCGGGTGGGCTGCATGAGCGGACGGGTGACCGTCCGCCTAGAGAGATGATCGCCGCCCCCTTCTGGGGGTACAGAATGCGGCTTACAGACCGGCCTGAGGCTTTTTCCCTCACCCTTTGCGGATCTGCACCACCTCTGCCCAGTCCAGCACGCGGGTGTGCAGGGTGTGCGACCACTCCTTCTCGTTCTTTTTCCAGAACCCTTCGATCACCACCGGAATCCAGGTCAGGTTGTACAGCGGGTAGGTGAGGAAGTACCCCAGCACCGCCGGCGAGGTGCGCCCTTCCAGAATCAGGAAGAAGCCGTTCAGGTAGAGCATCAGCAGGAAGAGCGCCTGAGAGAGCGCCGCGTTGGTTTGGGGCTGGACGGGTTGCGGGAAAGCCGCCGCAAGGATCAGTCCCATGACCAGACAGAAGAAGTTGATCAGGATGATCACCGGCTGGAGCAGGTAAATTGCCAGATCCAGCGCCACCCAGTCCCGTCGAGACCAGAAGCGGGCAAGCAGGGGGATGAAGAAGCGCGCAATGACATCCGCCTGTCCCTTCATCCAGCGCACCCGCTGACGCATGGACTGCCGAAGCCCGAGCGGTTTTTCGTCGTAGATGACGGCGTCGTGCGCCCAGTACACCTTCTTGCCCTGCAGGACGACTTTGACGGTGAACTCCAGATCTTCGGTCAGGCAGGTGGCTCCCCAGCCGAGGCTCTGCAGTACCTCACGGGCGATCATCATGCCCGTCCCGCCCAGCACATTGCTCAAGCCAAGGTAGGAGCGGGGCAACTGGTACATGCGGTTGCCGATCCAGAAGGCAATGGAGTTGTTTGCCGAAATCCACGTATCCAGCGGATTCTTGCTGTCCAGATACCCCTGCACCACCTGATGCCCCAGACACAGGTGCTTGTTCATCTCTTTTAGAAAGTTGGGCGAGACAAGGTTGTCGGAGTCGAAAATGCACACCGCATCGCAGGTGGGGATTTGCTGAAAGACGAGCGGGAAAGCCCACTCCAGCGCATAGCCTTTGCCTTTGCGCACGGAGTCGAAGCGTTCGAGCACTCGTGCGCCTGCCTCGCGCGCCACCTGAGCGGTCGAGTCGCTGCAGTTGTCGGCAATGACCACAATTTCGTACAGGTGGGCGGGGTAATCCAGCGCCTTCAGGTTTTCGACTATTTTCCCGATGACCTTTTCTTCGTTGTGCGAAGGCACGATCAGGGCAAAGTGGTGCTTCGGCGGGAACTGCCCGGCATCGGGTTCCCTGCGGCGCACCCATCCGAACGCCGACAGGCTGATGAAGTACAGGAAAATGCCCATGGCGGGCAGTTGCAAGAGGGTGACGATTAAGGACAGCCCGGCTTTCAGGGTATGTTCGTTCAAAATGCCCATGGCGGGCAGTTGCAAGAGGGTGACGATTAAGGACAGCCCGGCTTTCAGGGTATGTTCGTTCAAAATGTCCATTTCTTCTTCACAACTCCCACTCGGGAACGTGCGCATTCCCGAGATGTAACCAGAATGTGGGTAGGCGCCAAAAGAAAGAACCACCCCTGCCAGCCATGCTTTGAGGGGATGATTCTCCGGGTCATCAAGAATCCGTTGAGGTGCCCCTGTGCGTTGCAGACTGGATAGGGGGCAGGGCGGCAGTCGCTCCACGGCGCCACAAATGGGTGAGTATATCCAAAATTGGCGTTTAATCGAAAGGAATCACCCGAAAAATTAAAAAATTCTCATGTTTCCGTATCTTATGGTGGGAAATGCTGGAATTCTGGTCAGGTGAAGAAGGATTGTTATAATCAGACTGTGGGAATAATGAAGCAGGGCATTATGACGCAAAGTTCCTTCTGGATGGAGTGAATTGGATGAGTACAAAACATCAATTAATCATCGGTAGTTCCACCACCATGCCTGAGATTCCGGACGAATCGGTTCATTTAGTGGTAACCTCTCCCCCGTATTTCAACGCGCCGTTTGACTACAAAGGGCTGTACAGCACATACCAGCACTATCTGGATATGTTGCGGAGCATGGCGCAAGAGGCTTATCGAGTGCTGGCTAATGGGCGAATTTTTGTCCTGAACATTGATGACATGCTGGTGGACGGTGAGAAATTTCCCATTGTTGCCGATGCTACCCGAATTTTTCTGGATGCGGGATTTCGCTACCGTGACCGCATCATCTGGAAAAAGCCCGAAGGATACCTGCGCATCAGCCGAAGAAGCGGCGTTTTGCTTCAGAATCCCTATCCCATGTATTTTTATCCCGATAATTTGCTGGAAAGCATCATCATCTTCCAGAAAGGACGATTTGATTACAAATCCATCCCTGTGGAGATTCGAGAAGCCTCAAAAATCAACATTAAAGAATTTCAGGAAAATAAATGGTACATGACGCTCTGGGAGATGGTGAATGTGCTTCCCAATTCCCCGTTAGAGAAGGATATTGCGGCATTTCCGGAGGAGTTGCCCTACCGTTGTATTCAGTTGTTTTCTTATGTGGGTGAAACGGTGCTGGATCCGTTTTGTGGTAGCGGCACGACCATGAAAGTTGCTCGCCAGTTGGGACGGAACAGCATAGGCATTGAAATCAATGAGGCGTTAATTCCTGTCATCACGACGAAGGTGGGTTTTGGTAATCAATATGGGTTGTTTCATGGCGAAGACACCTTTGAATGTCTGATTCGTCAGGAGGAATCATAGCCATGCACATCCGGGCTTTCATCGAAGGCATCAAGTACTCTCCATGTTTTGAGCGGAAATTGAATGAATACAGCCTTGAAAATCTGGAGGAAGCCTTTCAAAGGGACGGTTCCTTTCTTCTGCGGTTTTCCAATGAGGCTCGGGTAGCCGTCAATTATTGGGTGTCTCCCAAGCGCACCCGCTCATACCCCTTTGCCCGGGTGTACGACATCTATGGCTTTCAGGGGAAGAAAATTTCCCTGATTCCAGTTTACAAAGATGAAGGATTTGACGGCGATCGGGATTTTCTGCAGTGGGATACCGTCTCGCTGATGAGCCTGCTGGGGGTGTATGTCATTCTGGGATTCTATGCTCATGCCGAGAAAAACCCCGATTACCCCAACAAGATTTCCCACCAGCAGTTTGACGGAAATTTCATTCGGGAACAATTGAAAGAGGTGCTGGCGTATCATTCTGATGCGCTCCACTGGAATCTGGCACAAACGGAGAAACTGGCTGAAATTGGACTTCTGGCTTATCAGGCGTATCAAGGCATCAGTGAAAAAACCGGGGTGAGAATGCACTCCTTTGAGTCCGTGCAGAGACGCCTTTCCGTATTTCTGGCGGGAAAGGAGTCTTTTATCTCCTACTCTCGCAAGATGGCGCAAGAGGCTCAGGAAAGGGAATTTCACACGAAACAGCCCAAAGAAAAACTCACGGGGAAGAAAGCCAGAATCACCATTCACAATTATCTGGGCGGAGCCTATTACTTTACCTGTGACGAGGTCGAAATCGTGGAGAACCGTCTTTTGCTCATAGAAGGCAAACACAGCCGGGATGGTTATTTGCCTTCCCTGAACGACATTAAAGACGGCTTGTTGAAGATGATCCTGTACACCAACTTAAAGCAGGTGTCTCTGGAAGGGGTGGAGTACACACCCCAACCGGTGTTGAAGTTGACCACTGGACAGCCTTTCTGCGATACGCCGCAGGCCAGACAAACCCTTAATGATTTGTTAAGAGAGGCGCGGGCGAACGGGTTTTGGGTTATGCTCAATGAAACCCTTTTAACGGAGAGATGAGGGATGAAAAAGCGTGTTCTGGTGTTGTGTACGGGCAATTCCTGCCGTTCGCAGATGGCGGAGGCGCTGATCAACCACGATTTGAGCCAGCGCTGGGAGGCTTTCAGCGCGGGAACGCAACCCGCCGGGTACGTGCATCCGCTGGCGCTGAAGGCTCTTGCCGAGGTGTGCATCCACCACGAGGGGGTGTCCAAATCGGTGGATGAGTTTTACGGGCAGGATTTCGACGTGGTGATCACCGTGTGCGACGATGCCGCCGAAAATTGCCCGGTCTGGCTGGGCAGGGGCAAACGGGTGCATATTGGCTTCCCGGACCCTGCCAAAGTGGAAGGCACCGACGAAGAAAAGTGGCAAGCCTTTGTGCAGACCCGCGACGCCATTCGCGAGCGGGTGTGCGGCTACCTTGCCGGGTTAGATTGAGGGCGCCTGACGGCGTCATGGAATGGGGCTTTCCCTGTTCCGGCGGGATTTTGGGGTAAAATTTGCTCCAGACTGCACTGGAGAGAGGATTGCCCAACCCGATGAACGCAAGTCATTCCCCAAAAGCCGCCCTGCGCGGAGAACCTTCTTACGTCTGGCGCGCCGGGCAGGAACGCCGTTTGAAGATGATGCTTGCCGCCGCAGGCGAGCGCATTTCCGGCAGGGTGCTGGTGGATGGCTGTGGGGTGGGCATGTACCTTGCCCGTTTCGTCCCGCTGGCACGGCAAGCCGTGGGGCTGGACATCGAGCACGAGCGCACGCTGGAGGCGCATCAATCGGCGCCGCAGGTGGTGTGCGGCGCCGGTGAAGCCCTGCCCTTTCCCGCCGACCATTTTGACTTCCTGCTGAGCCACGAAGTGCTGGAGCACGTTCAGGATGACGCGCAAGCCATCCGTGAAATGGTGCGGGTGCTCAAACCCGGTGGGCGCATTGCCCTCTTCTGCCCCAACCGCGGCTATCCCTTTGAGACGCACGGCATCTACTGGCGGGGACGTTATCATTTCGGCAACATCCCGCTGGTCAACTACCTGCCGCGGCGCTGGCGCGACCGGCTGGCTCCGCATGTGCGGGTGTACACCGCAGGCGATTTACAGCGTCTCTTTGCGGGCTTGCCCGTGCGGGTGATTCAGCGCACCGTCGTTTTCGGCGCGTACGACAACATCATCGCCCATGTGCCGGCGCTGGGCAAAGTTCTGCGGGCGGTACTGCAGGCGCTGGAAGCCACCCCCCTGCGCGTGCTGGGGCTTTCCCACTTCTGGGTGGTCGAGAAAACCGCCAACAACCCCGAATCCGCCCGGTGAGTCTGCCGGACACGGCGCACAGGGTGCGAGTTAAGCCTTGCGCGCCACCACGATGCTGTTGCCGCTGGTTTCTGGGTCGAATGGCGTGCCCCGGGCTTCCATGCTCCCGTAGGTCTCCACGGCGGTAAAACCGGCTTGCCGGACGGCTTCCACCAGTTCCCCCATGCGCCATGGTCGGAGCAGGGTATCGGTGACCCGCTGGCTCCAGCCGGTTTTTCCGCGGGTCAGTGTGACCATGTTGAAGCGCACCAAACCATCGGGCAGGAAGTCGTAAAAGCGCAGGTACAGCCATTCTTTTCTCCCCTCGCGGGCAGATTGCGGCTCCATCCAGCGTTCGCGGCGCGCCAGCACGGCGTCAAAGTTGCGGTTTTGCAGGATGAGCGTTCCACCCGGACGCAGGCATACGGCGAAATCTTCCAGCGCGCGGCTGAGGTCTTCCGGGGTGAGCAGATGCGGCAGGGAGTTCCCCAGACAAATCAGCCCATCGAAAGGCAGATGAGGGGCGAAGGCGCGCGCCAGTTCGCCAAACCCTGCCGTCTCGAACGGCAGCGCCACATTGGCGGCTTGAGCGTTGTGGCGGGCAACGGCGATCATCTCCGGGCTGAGATCCGCCCCGACAGCCGTAAAACCGCTGAGCGCCAGCGCAATGGCGTGCCTGCCGGTGGCGCAGGCGGCATCCAGCACCTTGCCGCGGGGGAGATGCCGGAGCAGGAAGGGCAGTTCTATCTTGAGGCGCTGTTCCCAGTTGACAAAGCGGTCGTAGTCTGTGCTCAGGATATCGTACATGGTGTTCATGCGCCCATTGTACCCCGCCCCCCTGCAGGATGCTTTGCGCTGGCTCAATGAGAAAGGGGGGATTCAGCCCTTTTCCCAATCTGCCGCGTGGGTGATGAGAACTTTTTCCGCAAACCTTTTACGAAGCGCCGAATTGACGCATTCTTGAGATGTACAGATTTCTTAATCCTGTATAATGAAATCAGGAGGGCTCTTATGACCTTCGAATTTCTTTTAGATCCCAACATCGGCTTTGTCTTGTTGATTGGCGGGGTGGTGCTGGCGATTCTGGCGCTGTTCATGCCGGGCACGGGCTTGCTGGAGATCGGCGCCCTGTTTGCTCTGGTGCTCGCTGGTTATACCCTCATCAACCTGCCTTTGAACGCCTGGGCGATCGTCCTGTTCGCCATCGGGATTGTCTTCTTCGTGCTGGCGCTCGTCTGGCGCGGCTCGCGGCGTGGGCTGATCACCCTGCTGATTTCCCTCATCCTGCTGGTGGTGGGCTCGATTTTCGCCTTCCGCAGTCCGCAGGGAGGGAGCGCCGTCAACCCTGTGCTTGCCGTGCTGGTCACCGGCGGCTCGGCAGGGCTGCTGTGGTTCATGGCGCGCAAGAGCATTGACGCCGCCATTCAGCGTCCCACGCACGATTATGATCGTCTGGTTGGCATGGTCGGTGAAGCCCGCACCGATATCCGCGGGCAGGGAGCCGTGTATGTGGGTGGCGAGGAGTGGACTGCCACCTGTTCGGTGTACGTTCCCGCCGGAGCGCCGGTGCGCGTCCTGCGTCGGAATGGACTTGTTCTGGAAGTAGAACCCGTTAAGAAGGAGGAATAAAACTCATGGATGCGGCGCAACTTTCGGTATTGTGCCTGATTGGCGGCATTGGCTTTATCATTCTGATTTTCCTGTGGAACGCCATCAAGGTCGTTCCCGAGTATCAGCGTCTGGTGGTCTTCCGGTTAGGGCGCTGTATTGGCGACCGCGGTCCGGGGCTGGTCCTGCTCATCCCCATCATTGATCGAGCCGTGCGGGTGGATTTGCGCGAGCAGGTGCGCGAGATCCCCCAGCAGACCGCCATTACCAAAGACAACGCTCCCATTTCGATTGATTTCCTGTGGTACTACAAGGTGCTCTCCCCGACCGATTCGGTCCTGCAGGTGGGCAACTTTGAGGTAGCCGCTCAGGGTATGGCGACCACCACCCTGCGCTCGGTCATCGGCGGCATTCTGCTCGACGATGTGCTCTCCGAGCGCGAGACCATCAACAACATCCTGCGCACCCGCCTGGATGAGGTCACCGGACGGTGGGGCGTCAAAGTGACCAACGTGGAAATCCGCGAGATCATCCCGCCGCGCGAGGTGCAGGAAGCCATGAATCGGCAGATGTCCGCCGAGCGCATCCGCCGCGCGGTGGTGACCGAATCGACCGGTACGCGCGAAGCCGCCATCAACGTGGCGGACGGTGAACGCCAGAGCGCCATCCTGCGCGCCGAGGGTGAAAAGCAGAGCGCCATCCTGCGCGCCGAGGGCGAGAAGCAAGCCCAGTTACTGCGCGCCGAAGGCTACGCGGCTGCGCTGGAGCGCATCTTCTCGGTGGCGCAAACCATTGACCAGAAGACCCTCACCCTGCAGTACTTCGAGACGCTCAAAGCCATGGCGCAGAGTCCTTCGACCAAGTACATCTTCCCCATGGAGTTCACCAGTCTGCTGAGTACGTTCGTATCCGGACAGGAGAAGAAAGACTAGTCTGACCTGAAGAGGCGCCATACGGAAACGCTGACCTATCAAATTGTGGATGCAGGGATTGGGGATTTAAATGCCCTGCGCCGCTTGGAGAATGAGGTCTTCCGGCGGGATGCCTGGCCCATGGTGGAGTTGATCGCCATGCTGACCATGCCCGGGCTGGTGCGCCTCAAAGCGGTGGCGCAAAACGAGATGATTGGCTTTGTGGGTGGCGACGTTCGCCCTGCGGATCGCATGGGGTGGGTCGCCACCCTTGGCGTTCTGCCCGCCTACCGCGGCATGGGGGTGGGCAGGGCGCTGTTGCGCGCCTGTGAGGATCGTCTGCGCCTCAGGGTACCGGTGGTGCGCCTGAGCGTGCGCCGCTCCAACAGGGTTGCCATTGCCCTGTACGAGTCCGAAGGCTACCGTGTGGTGGACGTCTGGCGCGCTTACTATTTCGACCGGGAAGACGCGCTGGTTTTCGAGAAAAAATTGGATTGACTTTCCCTGCGACTCGATATATACTGGATTCAAGATGCGAGGTTCGAGCGGAATCGAAAGGGAAAATTAGGGCACGCGATGCTTTCGCGTGCCTTTTTGTATTCGGAACGAATCTTTACCCTCAAGGAGTGACCGGCGATGGACTATGGAATGATTGGCAAAATCGAAAAAGCCAAGCGCTATGCGCAGCAGCGGGAACGCTTTCACTTTAAGAGTTTTACCGTGACCATGGATGGCGAAAACAACAGCCATACGATTGAATATGCCAATGGGGAGTGGAAATGCGATTGTGACTTCTTCCAGTCCCGCGGGCGGTGCAGTCACACCATGGCGCTGGAGATGATTCTCGAGAACATGATTTCCTGACCGACAACCGAATAAAGAGAAAACAGGGACAGGGCGCAAAATTGGCGCCCTGTTTTTTGCGCTTAATCAAAGACGATATTGATGAATGTGGGAAAATTAGGTTAAAATGTGATTAATGCGTTCATCTTATTCTTAACCTCAGGAGGTGTATGAGGCTTCCCATTATCGTTGGTGTGATTTGTTTGATTGCCGTGCTGGGCGTGGGTATGTGGGTGAGCAACTTCACCGTGTACCTGGGCGATGACCCCACCACCTGCAACAACTGCCATGTGATGGATGACGTGTACGAGGGCTGGTACCATGCCGGGCATAAAGCCTGGGCAACCTGCAACGACTGCCACACCCCGCACGCACTCATCCCCAAGTATCTGGTCAAGGCGCGTTCTGGCTTCAATCATGTGACCGCTTTTACGCTGGGGCACATTCCTTCTCCCCTGCGCGCCAAGCCGTCCACCGACCGCATCATTCAGGAAAACTGCATCCGCTGTCATGAGGATACGGTGGAAACCATCATGGCTGGTCCCATGCAGGAAGAGCGTTACTGCTTCGAGTGCCACCGCTCCGTTGCCCACGGACCACGCGGCATTTCCATCCTTCCCTATCAGGATAAAACCCGCTAAACAACCATCTAAGGAGAGTGTATGAAGAAATTTACTGGAACCACCCTCATCCTCACCGGCATCATTGTGGTGCTGAGCGCCCTGCTGATTGGCGTGCTGATCTTCCTGCGCAATCAGCCCGCGCCTCAACGCGGCGTCATGCCGGTGGTGAAGATCGCCGCCATGGAGCCCGATAGTTCCATCTGGGGGCAGAACTTCCCCAATCAGTACTCCACTTTCATGATGACCGAAACCAACAACACCCGCACCACATACGGCGGCTCCGAGCCGTACGAAAAACTGGATCAAGACCCCATGCTCAAGACCCTCTTTGCCGGCAATCCCTTCTCCAAAGGCTATGGGGAAGACCGCGGGCATGCCAACTCGCTGACGGATGTGGAGAACACCCCGCGCCTCTCAGAGAAAACCCCCGGCACCTGCTACTCCTGCAAGAGCGCCGACAATCCCAAACTGTGGAGCGAGATGGGCATGGCGGAGTACGACAAGACCCCCTTCAAGCAGTTAGGGGAGAAGATTGAGCATCCCATCGGGTGCGCCAACTGCCATGATGCCGAGACCATGCGCCTGATCGTCACCAACCCGGCGCTGGAAGAAGCCCTGAAGGAGCAGGGCAAGGACTGGCGCACCTTCTCGCGTCAGGAGATGCGCTCGCTGGTGTGCGCCAACTGCCATGTGGAGTACTACTTCACCAAAGAGGGCAACTACCTCACCTTCCCGTGGGACAAAGGCACCACGGTGGAAGCCATGGAAGCCTACTACGACGAAATCGGCTTCTTCGACTGGAAGCACGCCGAATCGGGCGCCAGCATGATCAAGATGCAGCACCCCGATTACGAGATGTACACCGCCAACAGCACCCACTACAAAGCGGGAGTTGCCTGCGCCGACTGCCACATGCCCTACATGCGCGACGGAGCGGCGAAGTTCTCCAGCCACAACGTCAAAAGCCCTCTGCTCGATCCGGCGCGCTCCTGCGGCACCTGCCACACCGATGTCAACTACGTGGTGGAGCGGGTGAACATCATCCAGAAGAACGTGTTCGACACCATGCAGAACACCGAAAAGGCGCTGGTAGCGGCAATCAGCGCCATCAAGACGGCGTCTGAAAATCCCAATGCCGACCAGAGCAAACTGGAAGAAGCCCGCAAACTGCACCGCGCCGCGCAACTGCGCTGGGATTACGTGGCGGCGGAAAACAGCATGGGCTTCCACAACCCCACCGAAGCCCTGCGCATCCTTGCCGCGGCAACCGATCTGGCGCGTCAGGCGGAACTGACTGCCCTGCAAGCCGTGCAGGTTGCCAGCAAGTAGTTCCTCTGGTCTGTGGTGGAATCAAAAAACGCTCCCATCAAGCCGATGGGAGCGTTTGCTTTTTTTCATCCGTTCACGGACCGGTAACGGTGGGCAGTCCCGCCGCCGACCAGGCTTTGATGCCGCCGCTCATGCTGGTGACATCGGTAAACCCGGCTTGCTTGAGGATGTCGCGCCCTTCCTGACTGCGGTTGCCGGAGCGGCAGTACACCACGATTTTCTGATCGCGGGGCAGTTCATTCACCCGGCTTGCCAGTTGCCCCAGCGGGATGAGCGTTGCTCCGGGAATGTGGTACTCGTTCCACTCTTCCGGCTCACGCACATCCAGCACGAAGGCGCCTTCCTCGCGCAGTTGGGCGGCTTGCTGGACGCTGATTTCGGCGGGCAGGGTTGCCTGCCGGTCGGGCTGGGTCAGCGTGGCAATGGCGATGGCGCCAAACCCCACCACGACCCCAAGAATCAACCAGATCCACCACGGAAGTCCCTGCCGCTGGGCGGATTTTTTGGTCTGTACCGGTTTTTTTCGTGCCATATTTCCCTCTCACGCACCTTCAAGGCTGTTACAATCATTGTATCTGTTGTTGAGATGCAAATCCAGAGAAAAGGTTACACAACAGGAGGTCTGCATGGCATCCATGGGAATGATCACGGCGCTGTTGCTGACCGCCACACTGGTTTCTGTGGTGCTGGTGGCAGCCCTCAGCCGGGTGCGGGTGCTGGTGTGGGCGGTGCTGGGTGTGGTGGTGCCGCTTTTGCCGATGGCGTACCTGCTCAACCGCTTCATCCGTATGCCTTTCTTTGACAATCTGGGCACGCAGGCAAACCTGCCGCCCTTCCTGAGCGCAGACCTGCCGTGGTGGTTTCTGGGATTGTGGTGGCTCTTTTCGCCCTTGCTGGAGGAGTGGCTGAAGGCGCTGGTACTGCTCTTTCCCCCTGCCCGTCAGTTGCTCTACGAGGAGCATTCCGCCTTTCTGGCAGGGACTCTGGCAGGGCTGGCGTTTGCGCTGGGCGAGACCGCCTACGTGCACTGGGCAACGCCCGATCCTTCGGCGGTCAACCTCGCCGGGTATGCCGCCGAGCGGGTTGCCTTTACCCTGCTTCACGCCGCGCTGACCGCGCGGGTGGCGGTGGGACTGGCGCAGGGCGGCGGGCGTGCCATGCGCGCTTTTCTGGGCGCCGTCGGACTGCATGCGCTGGCGGTGCTGGGCATCGTTCTGATGCAAATCGGCTGGCTTGAGCCGCTAGTGGCGCTGATTGCCCTGTGGGTGGGCGCGCTGATTGCCGCAGGCTGGAGCGGCTGGCGCGCAAGGCGGTTGTTCTCCGAGATGGTGTAAGGAAGCCCTGCCGATGGACTGAGTGGCTCAAAAAACCCCCCGCGGAGGGAAACCATTTGCTCCCCGCGAGCGTCTTATGGGTGAATTCGGTGGAGGAGGAGAGCCATGTCCCGAAAAACGCTGGTCTGGTGGGTGCTGATTGCTCTGATCGTGATCGGAGCAGGTGTGCTTGTCGAGCGGGTGGTGTACTACGCCAACCTGCCCAATCGTCTGCCCCAACAGGAAATCGTGGTGGTTGGGCAGAACCGTTTCATCCCCGGCACGCAGGCAGCCCTGCGCCTGCAGGTGCGGGAGCCCGTCAGGGGCAACCCCATTCCCGATGCGGAGGTGAGCGTTGCCCTGCGCCCGCGCAGTGGCGGCAAAGCCCAGATGCTGTTCAGCGGCAAGAGCGATGCCAGCGGCGTGGTGGAAGCCGTTTTCAACGTGCCCGTGGTGGATACCCCCGAGCAAACCCTGCTGATTACATCCAGAAGTTCTGTGGGCAGGGATCAACTGGAGCAGTTGGTCAACGTGGAGCGCGAGTACCGCATTTTGCTCAGCACCGATAAGCCCCTCTACCAGCCCGGGCAGGTGATCTATCTGCGGGCGCTGGCGCTGGATGCCTTTGACCTGCGCCCGGCAGTCGCGCGGGAAATCACCCTGACCATTGCTGACGGCAAGGGCAACAAGGTCTTCCGCAAGACGCTTGTCACCTCATCCTACGGGGCGGCGTGGACGGAATTTCAACTGGCAAGTGAGGTCAACACCGGCGAGTACAAAATCACCGCCCAGATGGGCAATACCAGCAGTGAGAAGACCGTGCGCGTGGAGCGTTATGTGCTCCCGAAATTCAAGGTGGAGGTGCAGACCGAGCGCACCTACTACCAGCCCGGTCAGCGCGTCAGCGGGACGTTGACGGCGCGCTACTTCTTCGGTAAACCCGTCTCCGGCGGTGAGGTGCATCTGGAAGGCTACACCTTCGATGTTCAGCGCAACACCGTCTTCACGCTGGAAGGCGTCACCGATGAACAGGGACAGTACGCCTTTGAGTTCGACCTGCCCGCCTACCTGACGGGAAGCGAATTCGAGGGCGGCATGGCGCGCTTTTACCTGCAAGCCACCGTCACCGACGGCGCGCGTCATGCCGAGACTGCCAACCTCTCCCTGCCGGTCAGCGCCAGCGGACTGGTGGTGGACATGGTTCCCGAGAGCGGGTTTGTGCGCGCCGGTCTGGAGAATATCTTCTACCTGTTCACCCGCTATCCCGACGGCACGCCTGCTCAGGCAACCGTGCAGGTGACCTTTACCGACAGCAACACCACCTTCACCGTCCAGACCGATGCCTACGGGCTGGGCGAGGTGCGCGTCATCCCCCCACAGCCGTATGTGTACGTGACCCTGCAGGCGCAGGATGCCCGCGGCGCTACCGCTTACCGCGAGGTGGGTTTTGAAGGCGAGTGGAGCGGCGACAGCATCCTTCTGCGCCCGGACAAACCCGTCTACCGCGTGGGCGAGACCATGAACCTGACCATCTTCAGCATGCAGGCGCGCGGCACGGTGTATCTGGACATCGTGCGCGGTGGACAGACCATCAGCACGCGCAGTGTGCCGGTGGAAGGTGGGCGCGCGGAGGTGGCGGTGGATCTCTCCCCCGACATGTACGGCACGCTGGAAGTGCACGCCTACCGCATTTTGCCCTACGGCTCCATCTCCCGCGATACCCGTCTGGTGGTGGTGGATCCCGCCAATGACCTGAGCCTTGCCGTTCAGCCCGGGAAAGACACCTACCTTCCCGGCGAGGACGCCCAACTGGATGTTCAGGTGAGCGGCGCCGATGGCGCCGGCGTTGCCGCGGCGCTGGGCATTGCCGTGGTGGACGAATCGGTGTTTGCGCTGGCGGAGCAAGACCCCGGCTTTGCTCGCCTGTACTTCCTGCTGGAGTCCGAAATCCTCACCCCGCGCTACGACCTGCACGGCTACACCCTGCCCGATCTGGCGTACAGCCAGCGCTTCGAGCAGACTTCGCCGACCCTGCGGGAGGACGTGGAGCGGGCGGCGCGGGCTTCGCTGGCTGAGGCGGTGCGCATGGGCAGTAAGAGCGCCTTCAGTCTGGTGGCATCCTCGCGTCAGCAGAACCTGAACCGCGCGGCGCAACTGCAGGCAGGCTTCTTTAACCGGCTGATCGGAGCAATCTTCCCCATCTTCCTGCTCACCACCGTGGGAGTGGTCTTCGGTGTGGTCTGTGCGCTGGCTCAGCAGAAGCGCTTCTGGCGTAGTTTCTTCACCGCGCTGGGTATCCTGCTGGGACTGTTCCTGCTGATCCTCTCGATCCCCTGGCGCGGCACGCTTTGGGATTCCTCTCTGGGCGTGCGCCTGTTGCGCTTCCTCGAGGTCTTCTTCTCCGATTTGAACCTTGGGCTGATTCTCGTTGCTGTACTGGGCGGGTTGGGCATTTTCGGGCTGGCAGGCGTTGCCATCCGCCGCCGCAACTGGACGCTGGGCGGAACGGTCTTGCTGGTGGTGTTGAGCATGCTCTCCCTGATGCTCATCATCCTCGCGGCGCGCTTCAGCAACCGTACCCCCGCCGAGGGCTGGCTGATTGCCGGGCTGATCCTCTTTTTGCTGATGATGCTGAGCCAGTGGGTGCGCATGGCGGGCTTCCTGTGGGAGCGCGCCTTCATCCCGGCGTTCTTTGGGCTGGCGCTGGCGCTCTTCCTCACCCTCGGGTGGCTGCCGCTGGTGGTGATGGTGGGAGGCGGCGCCGCCATGGCGCCCGCGCCGGTGGCGGAAGATTTTGCCGGTCCCATGCGCCGGGAAGCGCTGGGCGCTGTGCCGATGATGGCGCCCCAAGCCACGGCGAGTCCCGGCATGGTGGTAGAGGAGAAAACCGCCGGTGGAGAAACGACGCAGACCGCTCAGCAAGCCCCACGTCTGCGCCAGTACTTCCCCGAAACCATGCTGTGGATTCCCGACGCCGTCACCGATGCGAACGGCTTCCTGCGCCTCAACTTCCCCGTTGCCGACAGCATCACCACCTGGCGCATCACCGCGCTGGCATCCAGCGCCGATGGCAGGCTGGGCAGTGTGGATGCCCCCCTGCGCGTCTTCCAGGATTTCTTCATTGACCTTGACCTGCCGCTGGCGCTGACGGTGGGCGATGAGATTGCCGTGCCGGTGGGCGTGTACAACTACCTGCCCGAATCGCAAACCGTGCGTCTGGTGCTGGAGCCAGCCGGGTGGTTCGACCTGCTGGACGATCCGCAAAAGACCCTGACCATCGGCGCCAACGAGGTCAGCGTGGCGTACTTCCGCATCCGCGCCAGAGATTTCGGCGTTCAGCCCTTCAAGGTGACGGCTTACGGCTCGCGCCTCTCCGATGCCATCCTCAAATCGGTGCAGGTCTATCCCGACGGCAAGCCCATCCGCCTGAGCGCTTCCGACCGTCTCGAGGCGGGCATACCCTTCCGGCAGACCTTCTTCTTCCCGCCCGAAGCCATCTCCGGCACGCAGAAGGTGCTGGTCAAGGTGTATCCGGGCGTGTTCAGTCAGGTGGTGGAAGGGCTGGATAGCCTTCTGCGCATGCCGTTTGGGTGCTTTGAGCAGACTTCTTCGATCACCTATCCCAACGTGCTGGCGCTGGATTACCTGCGCACCTCCGGGCAAACCGCTCCGGAAGTGGAGTTGAAAGCCGAGGAGTACATCAATCTGGGATATCAGCGCCTGACCACCTTTGAGGTGGCGGGAGGCGGCTTCTCGCTGTTCGGCAATCCGCCCGCCGACCGCATGCTCACCGCCTACGGCTTGCAGGAATTCGCCGACATGGCGCGCGTGCATCCGGTGGATGATGCCCTCGTGCGCCGCGCCGCCGAGTGGCTGATGAGCCAGCAGTCCGGCGATGGCTCATGGGAGAACGACCGCGGTCTGGTGCATGAGAACACCTGGCAGTCGCTGGGCAACGACCGCCTGCCGGTGACCGGCTACATCGTGTGGAGTTTGATCGACGCCGGTTTCGAGCGGGAAAGCGCCGTTCAGAAAGGGCTGGCGTACCTGCGCGAGCACCTGAGCGAGGCGAAGGATCCCTATGTGCTGGGTCTGGTCGCCAATGCGCTGGTCTCCGCTGACCGCGCACAGGGTGAGGGCACCAGCGCCGCGACCCGCGCCGCGCTGGATGCGCTGGCGGCGCAGGCTCAACGCTCCGGTGGACAGGTCTTCTGGCAGAGTCAGGTTGCCACCTTTACCGGCGCAGAGGGACAGACCGGCAGTATCGAGACGACGGCGCTGGCGGCGCTGGCAATGCTGCGCGCGCAGGAATACCCCGACCTGACCAACGGCGCGCTGGCGTATCTGATTGCGCAGAAAGACTCCTTCGGCACCTGGCACAGCACGCAAGCCACCGTGCTTTCGCTCAAAGCCCTGCTGGAAGCCATGCGGGTGGGCGGCGAGAAGGTGGATGCGCGCGTCACCCTGACCCTGAACGGCGGGCAGATGCGCACCCTGCAGGTGACGCAGGACAACTTCGATGTGGTGCAGATGGTGACCTTCGAGGATGTGCCGCTTGGGCGCGAGAATGTGGTGGAGATCCGCGTGGAAGGGCAGGGCAACCTGATGGCGCAGGTGGTGGGCAGTTACTATCTGCCGTGGAGCGCCATGAGCAAGTACCCTGAGTTCTTCCCGGTGGATGAAGGGCTGGATTTGCAGGTGCGTTACGACCGCACCGAATTAAGCGTGGAAGATACCGTCACGGTGCAGGTTTCGGCAACCCTCCAGCCTGCCGGTGCGCGCGCCGAGGCGGTGATGCTCGATCTGGGCATTCCCCCCGGCTTCAGCGTGATGACCGAAGATCTGGATGCGCTGGTGACGCGCTACGGCGATGTCCCGCCTTCTGAGACGCGTCTGGAGCGCTACGAACTCACCGGTCGGCAGGTGCTGGTGTACCTCACCGGCATGAAGGGCGGCGAACCCTTCACCTTCAGTTACCGCTTGCGGGCGCGCTTCCCCCTGCGGGCACAGGCACCCTCGGCGCTGGCATACGATTACTACAACCCGCAACAGCAGGGCGAACTGCCGCCGCAGTTGCTGGTGGTCAACCCGTAAGGTTCACAACCGCTGACGGATCAATCCCCACGGTGAGTCGTCGGGATGCAGTGGACACAGGCGCAGGCGGAAGTAGTGGGCTTCCGCCTTCACCTGATCGCGCTCCAGCCTGCCGGGACCGCACGAGGCGCTTCCCAAACCGGAGTGGAACGGGTCCAGATGCAGGATGACTTCGGGCACGCGGGTCAGTTCGTGCGGGTGGCGGGCTTGGGTCAAATCGTCCACGGTAAAGTGGTGAGCGCTGAAGAAGAAGGGCGTTTCTGCGCAGGCGCCCAGCCCTTTGCCGTCCTCATGGCGCAGGCACACCCAGCGCACCTCACTGCGGGTGCCGTTTTCCTGCGGCACCACGTAAGGCACGAACAGATCATCCACGTTCATTTCATACACTCCCACGCGGGCGCTTTCCTGACGGTCGCTGTAGGCTTCGTGCGGACCGCGCCCGTACCACTGCACCCGCTCCAGACCGGGCTGAAGCGCCATTTCGATGCCCAGACGCGGCAGGAAGGGCAAGCCGCTCACCATCGGCGCAAAGTCCACCTCGATGAGCAGGTCGCCGCTGGTGTAGAAGGTGTAGGTGGTGGTCAGGTCAAAGGCGGCGCGCGGCAGGTACACATCGCTCACGCCGCGGGAGAGCAGTTCCTGCACGTCGTAGGGCAGGCTCTGTCCGCGCTCCAGCAGGAAGGTGCGGGCGGTTTCCAGCAGGTCGGCGATGCGCCCATGGTGCGCCATCACCTGCACCAGCGTTTGGGTGCGGGCGGATTTCTCCGGCGCTTTCGGGACTTCCTGCTCCATGCCGAGGCGGGCAATCAGGGCATCCAGCGCGGCGTCGTCGAAGTACACGTTCAAGCCGTTCTGGAACAGGCGCAGACGCTGTTCGGCGGTTTCAAAGGGCGGCAGGTTGACGTGCTCCGGCACTGCCAGGCGGGAGTGCACCACCATGCGGGCGCTGTACGGGCTGAGGGCGCGGAAAAGCACCTGCGAGACGGTTTCTTCCAGTTGATCGTACCCTGAGGCGCGCCAGCGCAGGGCGGCGCGTTCGTCGCCCCAGGTGTTCAGGTCGTTTTCGGTGGGCGCGCGCCAGATCTGCACCCGGGGGCTGTGCGCCAGCAGTTCGCGTCCCTCGATTTGCAGGGAGACCAGCCTGCCTGCGGCGCGGTCAAAGCGCGCGGTTACCGCGCCGCCGTTGAGGGTCACCAGCGCCTCGTCCTCTTTGACGGTCAGCGCGGGCATTTTCTCCAGCGGCACCGGCACGGCGGCTTTGCGCGGAATGGGCAGGGCAATCTGCTCCCATGCCACCTCGTGACCGGCAGGCGCCCAGGGTTCGGCTTCCTTCAGGCGGAAGGACAGTTCCAGCCAGACTTCATGCTCGCTTTCATCGGGCAGGGATTCCAGCGGCAGGCAGATCTCGCGGCGTTCGCCGGCAGGCACGGCAGGGACGGACATTTCTCCGCGCTGCCAGACCTCGCCCTGACTGGTCACCTGCCACTGCAGGGTGAGGTGGCTCAGGTTGCGGAAGGCGTAGCGGTTGCGCAGGCGCAGGCGTCCCTGCAGGGCATCCACGGCTTCCACCCGCACCGGCTCGTACACCTTTTTGACTTCCCAGTAGGCGGGGTGCGGGGTGCGGTCGGGGAAGACGATGCCGTTACAGCAGAAGGAAAAATCCGAAGGGGCGTCGCCAAAATCGCCGCCGTAGGCGTACCAGCGCCGTCCGTCGGGGGTGGTGCGCTCCAGTCCCTGATCCACCCAGTCCCACACGAAGGCGCCGCACAGGCGCGGGTAGGTCTCGATGATGTCCCAGTAGTCCTTCAGGTTGCCGGGACTGTTGCCCATGGCGTGGGCGTACTCGCACAGCACAAAGGGACGCGTCTCGCCGGGGGCGGTGGCGTACTCCACCAGTTGATCGAGGCGCGGATACATGGCGCTGAGGATGTCGAGGTAGGGTTCACTGCGCGCCGATTCGTAGTGCACCGGTCGGGTGGGGTCGTGGGTGTGAATCCACTCTGCCAGCGCGGCGTGATTTTCGCCATAGCCCGATTCGTTGCCCAGCGACCAGATGATCACCGAGGGGTGGTTGCGGTCGCGGATGACCATGCGGCTGCCGCGCTCGAGGAAGGCGGTGCGCCAGGCGGGGTCTTTGGCAAAGCGATCCCACAAGCCGTGCGATTCGATGTTGGCTTCGTCGATCAGGTACAGCCCGTATTGATCGCACAGGTCGTACCAGCGCGGGTCGTTGGGGTAGTGGCTGGTGCGCACCGCGTTGATGTTGGCTTGCTTCATCAACAGGATGTCCTGAATCATCGACTCCACGGTAATGGCGTGTCCGCTCTGCGGCAGGTGCTCGTGGCGGTTGACGCCGCGCAGGATGATGGGGTTGCCGTTGACGAAGATTTTGCCGTCCACCACCTCCACCGTGCGGAAGCCCACCGGGTGGCGCAGCACTTCCAGCAGGTTGCCCTTCCCGTCGCGCAGGGTGAGGATGAGGGTGTAGAGGTTGGGCGTCTCCGCCGTCCACAGGGCGGGATCGGGCACATCGTCGGACAGCACGAAGGTCTCCTCGGCGTCGCCGAGCAGGTCGAAGGTGGCGGAGCGCGTCCATCCGTGCGCGGGGTTGCCGCTGGAGTCGTACAGGGTGGCTTCCAGAGTCAATCCCTGGAAGGAGCGCGAGGTGTAGTTTTTAATGAAGAGGGTGACTTCCAGACGGGCGTTGCGGTAATCGCTGTCCAGCGGGGTGTGGATGACGAAATCGCGGATGTGCGCCGGGGGGAGCGCCATCAGGTACACATCGCGGAAGATGCCGGAGAGGAACCACATGTCCTGATCTTCCAGATAACTGCCGTCTGACCAGCGGAAGACGCGCACCGCCAGGGTGTTCTCACCCTCTCTGAGGTACGGGGTGATGTTGAACTCGGCGGGCAGGCGGCTGTCTTTGCTGAAGCCGATTTTCTTGCCGTTGAGGTACACATAGAACGCCGAATCTACTCCTTCAAACACCAGGAAAATCTGACGATTGCGCCATGTCTCCGGTACGGAGAAAGTCAGGCGGTAGGAGCCGGTCTCGTTGGTGTCGTGCGGCACCTGTGGACAGCGGCTGGTGTCGAAGGCGTAACTTGCCGCCAGATAGCGGGGGATGCCGTATCCCAGCACCTGCCAGTTGGAAGGCACGGGAAGGGTATCCCAGGCGGAGTCGTCGAAGTCTGGGGCTTCAAAACCGGGAGGGGCTTGTTCAGGGGTAGGGGAAAAGTGGAATTTCCACGAACCGTTCAATAAAAGGAAGTAAGGACTGCGCTCGCGGTCATTGCGCAGCGCATCCGATACGTCGGAAAACGGCAGAAAAGCGGCGTGCATGGGTTCGCGATGGATGCCCTGCACAGCGGGATTCTCCCAGTCGTTCAAAGATGTCATGAATGCCTCCTGTTTCGTGCATCACGGGTAATTGTACATGAGGAAGGCGGGAAGGGGGAGTGACTTTGGGGGGTAAAAACGTCCTATCTCTTTGCGAAAAAAGGTGTTATTAAAATAAAAATCATGCGGGAGCAGGGGAGGCTTTCAATAGACCGGTGCTTCCGGGGGCTTTACTGGGGTGCAGTCGATCTTTCATCTCTGGAGGTGTCATGATGCTCCTGTGGAATCTTCTGTCCTTCATGGCTTTGGGCTTCGTACTGGGAAGCATTCCCTTTGCCTATATTCTGGCAAGGGTCTTTGCGGGGAAAGATGTGCGCGCCATCGGCGACGGCAATCCCGGCGCGGCAAACGCCTGGAAAGCGGGCGGATGGCGAATCGGCTTGCTGGCGGTTTTCTTTGACCTGTGCAAGGGCTTTCTACCGCTCTTTCTGGCACAGCGCGCCGGTTTGAGCGAGTGGGCGCTGGTGCCGGTGGCGCTCTCGCCCATTTTGGGGCACGCCTTACAGCCCTTCCTGCAGTTCCGCGGCGGCAAGGCGCTGGCGGTGAGCGGAGGCGTCTGGCTGGCGTGGATTGGTCCGCGGGTCTTTCCCGTTTACGCTTCGCTCACCCTGCCGGTGCTGGCGCTTCAGGAAGAGCACGCCTGGGCGGCGTTTTCGGGCACGCTGGCACTGCTGGCGTATGCCCTCTGGCTGGGCACCTCGCCTGCGCTGATCGTCTTTGCCGCCCTGAACATGGTGCTCATCGGCTGGACGCACCGCCGTGAACTGTCCCATGCCCCCCGTCCGCGGGCATGGGTGGGGCATCTGCTCTCTCGGAGGGAAGCATGAACGGCGCATCGCTGTTGCCCTTCTTTGAACATTCTCCTCAGATGGTGATTCTCTTCCTGACGCTGGGGGTCATCATTGCGCTGTCGAACTTCTTTCTGGTGCGTCGTCTGGGCGATTACCCCGCTCCGCGGCGGTTCCCGCGCGTCTCGGTGCTGGTTCCGGCGCGCAACGAAGAGAACAACATTGAAGCCTGTGTGCGCTCCCTGCTGAAGCAGGACTACCCCGATTACGAAGTGCTGGTGCTGGATGACCACTCGACCGACCGAACCGGCGCCATTCTGGAGCGTCTGGCGGCGGAGTTTCCCCACCTGCGCGTGCTGAAGGGCGCGCCCCTGCCGCCGGGCTGGTTTGGCAAGCACTGGGCATGCCATCAACTGGCGCAGGCTGCGCAGGGCGACCTGCTTCTCTTCACCGATGCCGATACCCGCCATGCTCCCACCATGCTCCGCCACGCGGTTTCTGCTCAGGTGGCGGAAGATGCCGACCTGCTCACCGCGTTCCCCCATGAGGAAACCCTCACGTGGGGCGAGAAACTCATCCTGCCGGTGATGGGGTTCGGCATCTTTTCCTTTTTACCGGTGGCGCTGGCGCAAAAACTGGGCTGGCGCGGGCTTTCGGTGACCATCGGGCAGTTCATGCTCTTCCGCCGCACGGCTTTTGAAGCCATCGGCGGGTTTGCCGCCGTGCGCGATCACGCGGTGGATGATGTGGCGCTGGGACGGCGTATTCTGGAGCAGGGCTTCCGCTGGCGCCTGCTGGATGCTACCGATGAAGTGCGTTGCCGCATGTACCACAATTTCCGTGAGGCGGTGGACGGCTTTACCAAGAACGTCTTTGCCTTCTTCGATTATCACGTCCTTCTGTACGTGCTGGCGTGGATGTGGGTGGCGGTGTGCTTCCTCGAGCCGCCGCTGGCTCTGCTGGGGTCGGCGCTCCACCTCTCCCTGACCGATTTCCCGCTGGCGCTGGCGCAGGTGGCGGTGGTAGAAACCCTTTTCCTGTGGGTGATTGCCGCCATGCGCTTCCGTTTCCCGCCGGTGGTCGTCCTCTTCTACCCGGTGAGCATTGCGCTGTTTGTGGGCATTGCCGTGCGCTCATTTGTGTTCACCCTGCGGGGGCAGGCGGTGTGGAAAGGGCGCACCCTTTCCCGCCCTGCCCTGCGCTGGTGAAGTCCGCCTTGAAGCGGAGAGTCGGGTTCACAAACGAATGTCGGGCACGCGCGAAAGAAGCCAGCGCGTGCCCGCTTTGTTGATTATATTGTGAATATTACAACTTTATGACTAAATCAAGAAAAATTTTAGAGATTGTGGTAAGATTTACGTGTTTGTTCCCTCTCGTGCCGTGTAAGGGAGTTGCATGAAAATTCGGTGGTTATTCATTTTTCTGGTCTGTTTGCTGTTTTTACCGGTTCTTCCCGCTCACGCCAACACCTCTCCCGAATCTCTCCCGCCCCGTTTTCAACGCATCAGTGTAGATGAAGGACTGTCCAACGCCGCCGTCATGTGCATCCTGCAGGATCGGGATGGCTTCCTGTGGTTTTGCACGCAGAACGGCTTGAATCTGTATGACGGCTACCGCTTCACCATTTTCCGCCCTGACCCGCAAAATCCGTACAGCCTGCAGTCCAGCATTGTGCTGGCAGGAGCGGAAACGCCCGATGGCGCCCTGTGGTTCGGCACCGATGGCGCCGGGCTGGCGCGCTACGACAAAGCCCTGCGGCGCTTCACCCACTACCGCCACGACCCCACCAATCCGCGCAGTTTGCCCAACGATTCGGTCTGGTCGCTCTTTGTCGATTCAACCGGCGCGCTGTGGGTGGGTTCGCGCGGCGGCTTGAGCCGCTGGGATGGCGAAGATCAGGGCTTCTCCAACTTCCTGCCCAACCCGGCAGATTCCCGCCCGCTGAGCAAGTGGGTACTGCGCATGGGCGAGGACTCGCGCGGCGCCCTGTGGGTGGGCACCCGCTACGGTTTGAACCGCTTCGACCGCCAGACGCAAACCTTCTCCGTCTTCCTGCCCGACCCGAAAAAACCGGGCGCCATCTCCAGCGAGCAGGTCTGGGCAATTTATGAGGACAGCCGCGGCGCGTTGTGGTTTGGCACGCGCTTTGGTGGTCTGGTGCGCTTCGATCCCGTCACCGAGACCTTCACCGCCTACCGCCACGACCCCGCCAACCCCGTGAGTCTGAGCGATGATACCGTGTGGGACATCCTCGAGACGCCCGACGGCATGCTCTGGCTGGGCACCGAGAAAGGTGGGATCAACCGCTTTGACCCGATCACCGGCGCTTTTGAATCTTTCCGTTCTTCTACCAGCAACCCGGAGAGTTTGAGCACGGATGACATTTACCGCCTCTTTCTGGATCGCTCCGGAGTGCTGTGGGCAGGAAGCCGCAACGGCGGGTTGAACAAACTCTCTCCCGCCCGTCAGCGCTTCACCTTGCTGAAAACCCAGCCGGGCGCCCCCCGTGGATTGAGCACCAGCAATGTCTCCGCGCTGTGGACGCGCGGCGATGGCATCCTCTGGGTGGGCACTCAGGGCGGTGGGCTGAACAAAGTGGATCGCCGTACCGGCGAGGTCACCGTGTTCCGCAGTGATCCTCTCAACCCCAACAGTCTGGGCGGCGATACCATCACGGCTTTTTATGCTTCTGACCCCGACACGCTGTGGATTGCCACCAGCGGCGGCGGTTTGAGCCGCATGGACATCCCCACGGAGACCTTTACCACCTACCGGCGCAACCCCGACGATCCTGCCAGTTTGCCCAGCAATTTTCTCACCTCGATTGTCCCAGCCGGGCAGGGACGGTTCTGGCTGGGCACGCTGGGATTCGGTCTGGCGCTGTTCGACCCCGCGACCGGACGGGCGCAGACCTACCGCCATCAAGCCGATCAACCCGCCTCGCTGATGGACGACACCATCAATGCCCTGTTGCTCGATGGCGACCGCGGGCTGTGGGTGGGTACGCACCGCGGCGGGCTGGATTATCTGGACTTTCAGAGCGGAGAGTTCCGGCACGCCCTGCACAACCCTGACAATCCCTTCAGCCTGAGCGACAACACCGTGTTTTCCCTGTACCGCGACCGGCAGGGCAGGTTGTGGGTGGGCACCTTGAGCGGTTTGAACCGCTACGACCCCGACCTGCGGGGCTTTCGAGCCTATCACCTTGCTGATGGACTGCCCAACGAGACGGTGTACGCCATTCTGGAAGATGAGTCGGGCTTTCTCTGGCTCAGTACGGCGCGCGGGCTGGCGCGGCTGGATCCCGCCAGCGGTAAGGTGCTCACCTACACGGTTGAGGATGGGTTGCAGAGCAACCAGTTCAACCTGTACAGCGCTTTCCGCGCCCCCGACGGCGAACTGCTGTTCGGCGGTCCGGGCGGCTTGAACGCTTTTTACCCCGAAAGGCTGACGCACAACGAAACCCCACCCGCCATTGTCTTCACCGGTTTTTCGCTTTTCAACCAGCCCTCGCCGGTGGGCAGTGAGGTGTTGCCGCAGGACATCAACACCCTCACCGAGATCTCGCTGGCATACGACCAGAACGTCTTTTCCATCGAATTTGCCGCGCTGGATTACCAGAACCCCACCCAAAACCGCTACCAGTACAAACTGGAAGGCTTCGACCGCGACTGGCTTCCCGCCGGGGAGCATCGTTCTGCCACCTACACCAATCTCAACCCAGGGACGTACACCTTTCTGGTGCGCGCCTCGAACAACGATGGAGTATGGGGGGAGAAGCCCCGCGCCATTCACATCGTCATCCGCCCGCCGTGGTGGCAATCGCAGGTGTTTTACGGGCTGATGCTGGCGGCGCTGGGCGGACTGGTGCTGGGCATCATCCGCTGGCGCACCGCCGAGATGCGCCGCCGTACGCGGGAACTGGAGCGTGCGGTGGAAGATCGCACCCACGAGTTGAGCGAGACCAACCGGAAACTGGCAGAGGAAATCGAGGAGCGCATCAACGTTCAGCGCGAACTGGAGCGTCTGGTCAGCACCGATCCGCTGACGGGCGTATTCAACCGGCGCTTCTTCTTCGCCTCGCTGGATGAGGAATTCGATCAGGGATACCCGCCGGTGCGCCGCCGTTATGCCATCATCCTGCTGGACGTGGATCACTTCAAGAACATCAACGACCGCTACGGGCATCTGGTGGGCGATCAGGCGCTGGTCACCGTTGCCGATACGCTGCGCAAGTATGTGCGCGTGCGCGACATCGTTGCCCGCTACGGGGGAGAGGAATTCGTCATCTACATGCCCGATACCGCCGCGGGTGAGGCGCGCGCGGTTGCCGAGCGCATCCGCCGCATGATCGAGGAACAAACCCTGTTCCTGCATGGCTTTGCCGTTACCGTCAGCATGGGGATTGCGGTGAAAGCCTTCGAGGACGAAGCCATCCCCTTCGACGAGGTGCTTCGCCGCGCCGATACTGCCCTGTACGCCGCCAAGCATCGCGGGCGCAATTGCGTGGTGCTGTATGGGGAAGAACAGCAGGAAGGGGAGACCGAATCGGAGTAGGGCGGGGGGAGGCTTCCCTTATCCCCTGAAACTGCCGAACCCGCTCAGCAGGCGCAGGGCAATTGCCAGCGCCGTCCCACCCAGCGCCAGCGCCATCACCGCCCAATCGGCGGGGGAGAGGCGCGACTCGTGCAGGAAGGTGCGCTGAGGACTGCCCGAAAATGCCCGCGATTGCAGGACAACTTCCAACTGCTGAGAGCGCACCAGCGCTCCCAGAATGAGCGGCACGGCGATGCGGGCATACACCTGCACCCGTTCCCACGGACGCAGGCGCTCCACCGCCAGCCCGCGCAGACGTTGGGCTTCGATGATGGTCTGGGCTTCGGCAAAGAGCAAGGGGAAGAAGCGCAGGGTTGCCGAGAAGATGAATGCCAGGGTGTAAGGCACGCGCGCCCGCACCATCCCGACCACCACCTGATCCACATCGCTGGTGAAGATGACCAGCGGCACAATCATCACCACGCTGAGGGTTTTCAGCACCGTGTTCAGCCCGTAGAGCAAGCCCTCACGGGTCAGTCCGCCGCCCCCGATGAGCCACCAGTTTTCGGGAAAACGCAGCAGATAGGTCAACTGCTCCCGTCCCAGCAGGGAGCGCACCTGCTCGACGTTGAAAAATCCGTGGGTGAGCAGGAGCAGGAGGAAGAGCGGGGTCATCAGCAGGAAGATGACCCGCAGATACGCCCAGCGCACCCCGCCCAGCAGGCAGGCAACGAACACCGCCAGCGCCAGCCCTGCCTGTGCCAGCGGATCTTCCCACACGAAGGCGATCACCGTCACCGCCAGCATCAGCACCGCTTTGGAGCGGAAATCCAGGCGGTGGAAGAGGGTGCGTTTGGCGGTGCTCTGGAAGAGGATGACGCTCATGGCATGTCCTCCGTCAGCCAGCACTGCGCCACTTCCTGCGGGGTCAGCAGGGGCAGGGATACCTGCCAGCGCGATTCCAGCGCCTGCGCCAGTTTGACCGCCTGCGGTGGGGTCAGAGCGGTGCGCTCCAGCGCGGTGAGGTTGTGGTAGGCTTCGCGCAGGGGGGCATCCAGCCAGAGACGCCCTCTGTTGAGCAGGAGTACCCGCTCGGCGTAGCCGGGCATCAGGTAGAGGTGATGGGTGATGACCAGAATGGTTTTGCCGAGGCGGTGCAGGTCGCGGGTGATGTCGAGGATGGCGGTGGCTCCCGCCAGATCCTGCCCGGTGGTGGGTTCGTCAAAGATGAGCACTTCCGGATCCAGCGCCAGCACGGCGGCGATGACCACGCGGGCGCGGTCGCCTTTGGGGAGGGAGAAGGGGTGTCGCTGGCGCACCTCACTCAGACGCAGGGCTTGCAGGACTTCGTCGGTGCGGCGGCGGACTTCATCGGCGGGGTAGTGCAGGTGGCGCAGGGCAAAGGCGATTTCATCCTCCACCGTGCGGTTGAACAACTGCAGATCGGGGTTTTGTCCCACGTAGCCGATGCGCCGGGCGGCGTCGGCGGTGGAGAGGGTGCGGGTGTCCTGCCCGGCAAAGCGCACCTCGCCGCGGGTGGGCTGGAGCAGGTTGACGAAGTGGCGCACCAGCGTGCTCTTGCCTGCGCCGTTTTGTCCGGCAATCAGCACGTACTCTCCGGCGTGGATGTCGAACGAAATTCCGCACAAGGCGTGCGTCCCGTTGGGGTAGATGTGATGCAGGTCGCGCACGGCGATCAGGGCTTCGGCGGGGGGACGAGGGGGAACCGCCGCGGGAATCGCGGGCGGGGGGGCAGGGCGCGGCAGATCCTTCAACCGATCCAGCCCTTCGGGCAGGCGCACCGGCACAGGCGTCCCTTGAGGAAGCCGATGGCGTACCAGCCAGAAGGTTTGCGCTACCTGCGGCGGACGCACGCCGTATGCTTCCAGCAACGGCACGTTGGCGTACAGGTCATCCGGGGCGCCGTCTGCCACGATGGCGCCTTTTGCCAGCAGGATGAGGCGGTGGGCGCTTTCTGCCAGTTCCTCGGCGGCGTGCCCGCTGATGACGATGGTCATGCCCAGCGTGCGGTTGAGTTCGCGCAGTACGGCAAACACATCCTGCGCTCCCTGCGGATCGAGTTGTGAGACGGGTTCATCCAGCACCAGCAGATCGGGCTGGAGCGCGAGGGCGGCGGCAATGGCAAGACGCTGTTTTTGCCCGCCGGAGAGTTCCGAGGGGTGGCGTTTGGGCAGGTTTTCGAGGCGCACCATCTCCAGCACGCGCGGAATGCGGGCGCGGATTTCTTCAGGGGGAACGTTCAGGTTTTCCAGAGCAAAGGCGATTTCGTTCTCCACCGAGGTGGCGATCAACTGCGTTTCGGGGTCTTCCAGCACCATGCCCACATGGCGCGCCAGTTGATGGATGGGGGTGTCCACGGTGTCCAGCCCCGCCACGCGCAGATGTCCGAAGAAGCGCCCGCCGTAGAATTGCGGGACGATGCCGTTGAGGGTCAGACAAAAGGTGGTTTTCCCTGCACCGGTGGCGCCAATCACTCCCAGCAGTTCGCCCCGGCGCACGGTCAGGTTGATTTCCTGCAGGGCAAAGTCCGTGCGGTGGGGGTACTGGTACGAGACCTTCTCGAAGTGCACCAGCGGCGTGTGAATGTCCATGCGGGATGATTGTACCAGAAGAAGAAAAGCGGCGGATACCTCTCCGCCGCCTGAAACAATGGGGTTGTGTGCCTGTCGGATTCTGCTCCCCGAGCCTGCGGAAGAGGGGAGCGGGAAGCCTTTCTTAATACCCGGCGTGGGTGGGCTTGACCAGCCCGATGGCGCGCAGACCGGCAATCACACCGGTGCCGATCACCGCGCCGATGGCGCCGCGGGTGGCAAACTCCACCGGAATGATGGGGATGAGCGTCATCCACACCTCAGCGGGCCAGTTGAACATCAGGTAGGTGATGGCGCCCGCGCAGACGTGCGCCAGCCCATAGGTCATCCACGTGCCGAGGAACAGTCCTGCCGCCATTTTCAGCACATGGGTAGAGGCAATCCAGCGCGCAAAGAGGGTGCGGGTGGGAAGCAGGTAGAGGATCAGCGCGCTCCAGTTGACGAAGGTGGTCATCAGCGCGGTAGAGAGCGCCACGCCGTTCTGCAAGCCGCGTCCGACATAGACCACGAAGCCCAGCACGCCCAGCACGAAGGGCAGCAGCCACCAACCGCGGCGCTTCCCGCTTGCCGCCATAGCGCCCGCCGCAAAACTGGTGATCAGCGCACTCATCACCGAGACATACCACACGCGGGTCGTGTGCGGAGCCACGAACACGCCAATCAGCGTGCCGATGCCGGAGGAAACCGCTCCGGCGAGGGGACCCAGAAGCCAGCCCACCAGACTGTACACTCCCTGGCTCATGGGGAAGGAGCCACCCATCCCCAGCACGGCGGAAAAGGGGATGAATGCCAGCACGGTCACCACCGCCGCCAGCACAATCAGATAGGCAACCGGGGCGCCGTCCACGCTGGCGCCCCCCAGAAACTGCACCCGGCGTTCCTCGCCGGAAGGTTGAGAAAGCGACATAAACACCTCCACGGGTCAGAGAATTCCCTGACGCGCCCCCCGCCCGTCAGTCTGCGCCCCAATTGTAACGCAAGTTGGCGGAAGGAAAAAAAGAAAATCACCCGAACAAAGATGGAAAAATTGTTAACTTTTTTACCAAAAAGCGGGTACAATAGGAGCATTCCCGACTTTGAATTTTTTCATTTACATGGAGTGAAGCGCACATGAAGAAAACGATTGTACTCATTGGAGCCGGAAGCGCTCAGTTCGGTTATGGCACTATCGGAGATATTTTGCAGAGCAAAGTGCTGGAAGGCAGTCACATTGTCCTGCACGATATCAACCCGACCACCATGGGAGTGGTAGAACGCACCGCCCGTCAGTTTATCGAAGAGCATGGTTTACCGTTCACCATCTCGGCAACCACCAACCGCGCCGAAGCCCTGCAGGGGGCGGATTTCGTCATCAGTTCCATCGAGGTGGGCGACCGCTTTGAGTTGTGGGAGCAGGACTGGCGCATCCCTCAGCAGTACGGCATTCGTCAGGTGTACGGTGAGAACGGCGGTCCGGGTGGATTGTTCCACTCGCTGCGCATCATCCCGCCCATTCTGGAGATTTGCGCCGACGTGATGCGCATCTGCCCGGATGCCTACGTGTTCAACTTCTCCAACCCGATGAGCCGCATCTGTACCACCGTGCACCGGGCTTTCCCCGATTTGAAGTTCATCGGTCTGTGCCACGAGATTGGCTCTCTGCGCCGCTTCCTGCCCGAGATTTTGGGCGTGCCCTACGAGGCGCTGGAAGTGCGCGCGGGTGGGTTGAACCACTTCAGCGTGGTGCTTTCGGCAAAGTACAAAGATACCGGCAAGGACGCTTATCCTGACATCCGCGCCAAAGCGCCCGCCTTCTTTGCCAATATGCCCTCGCTCAGCGCCGAGCACAAGTACTTTAAGGAAACCGGTAAATGGCCCGAGACCAAAGAAGACTTTGCCCATGTGGAGACCGAAGCCTGGCCCGAGCGGCGCGTCTTCCAGGTCATTCTGGAAAAATTTGGGCTGATGCCCATCACCTCCGACAGCCACTTTGGCGAGTACATCCAGTGGGCGTATGACGTCACCGATCACCGCGGTATTCTGGACTTCTACCGCTTCTACAAGCAGTACCTCTCTCAGGTTCAGCCCAGCATTGAACTGACCCTGAAAGAGCGGGTGGTGCCCATCATCGAGGGCATCCTCACCGATGCTGGCTATGTGGAAGAAGCCGTCAACATCCCCAACAAGGGCTTGATTGACGACCTGCCCGAGTGGATTGCGGTGGAAGTGCCCGCCATCGTGGACAAGAACGGTGTGCACGGCATCCCGCTGGGCAAACTGCCCGCCGGTTTCAAGGGCTTGCTGATGAATCAGGTTGCCGTTCACGACCTGACCGCCGAAGCCGTGATTCACAAGTCCAAGGCGCTGGCACTGCAGGCGCTGATGGTGGATCCGGTGGTGGATATCTACAACGGGCTGGAAGAACTGCTCGATACGATGATCGAGTATCAGGAAAAGTGGCTGGGCTACCTGAAGTAATCCGCTGAAGCGCACGTTTGCCATCCCCCCGGTTCCTCATCGGGGGGATGATGTTTTTTTTTTATCCCCTCACTACGACGCTGGTGCCCGTGTCTTCCCACCAGGTGACCTGATCGAAGGGCACGGCGGGGTGCGTCCAGCGGTAAATCCAGCGGGCGGCGGCGGGTGAGAGGTTGATGCACCCGTGACTGCGCGGTTTGCCAAAATCGTTGTGCCAGTAGGTGCCGTGGAAGGAGATGCCGCTTTCGGTCAGGTAGCACACCCATGGGACGCCGGGCAGGTCGTAACTGTTGGGCGCCGCCAGATCGCCGGATGCCATGTGGCGCGAGGGGCGTTTGCGGTTGGTGATGTAGCGTCCAGTGGGGGTGGAGTAGTCGCCGTCAATGAATTTTCCGCCGGTTGCCGCGCGGGTGATGAGGACGGGTTCGTCGTTTTCGTAGGCAATCACCAGTTGATCCTTCAGCCAGACTTCGATGCGTCTGGCTTCGGGGGGCACATCTCCCGCCAGCGGGGCGATTTCTTCCGGCTTCAGCAGGTGCAGATGCTCAGCGCGGGCGTAGTACACCCGCTTGAATTTGTCATCCCACAGTTGATACCAGACGTTGTCCTCGCCGTCCTTCAGCACCTTCTGCACCCAGTGCACGGTGCTGTAATACAGGCGGTAGCCCGGGCGGTCGGGGCGCTTCAGGTCGCGCAGGGTGTCGGTGTAGGGCACGGTCACCTCTGCCAGCCAGCCGGTGGGCGGCACCGATGCCGCAGGTGGATTGAGGCGCAACTCTACCGGCTGAAGTTTGCCCGAATGGGCAAAGCCCCTGTCCTTCAGGTGATACCATACGCGGTTGTGGGTGGGCTTTTCATCGCCAATCACCACCTCATCCACCTCGAAGACCAGATCGCGCCAGTACACCTGCCGCAGTTGCGCCGAGAAGGAAGGGCGGTCGTACACCTCCACATGATCATCCACACAGCGCACACGCTGTACCGCCGTCCCATCGGGGGGATGGTTGAGGCGTTCCCAGCGCGTGTAGGGGTCGAGGAAGGGTAGGGCGAACAATCCCAGTGCGCCTCTGCTCAGCCAGCGCAGGAACTCGCGCCGGGAGAGGGGGGCAAGGTCGGAAGCAAAGAGCGTGGCGGTCATGCCTCAATCGTGAACGTTGACCAGCGTTCCCACCGATGCCCAGTTGTACAGCCATCCGGCGTCTTCGGTGCGCAGGTTGACGCACCCGTGGCTCATGGGCGTACCGAAGTTGTTGTGCCAGTAAGTGCCGTGCAAGCCGTAGCCCTTGTAAAAATACATCACATAGGGCACGTCGGGCAGGTAGTAGCCCGGACCGGACATGTCGGCATAGCGGTACTTGACGTAGATGCGGAACTGTCCCTGTACGGTGGGATAGCGCCACGTGCCGGTGGAGACGATGAAGGAATTCACCAGCCGGTCGTCCTCATAGGCGTACAGTTTCTGCTCGGAGAGGTCCACGTCAATCCAGCGTCCCTCCGCTTCGATGGGCGGGGCGGGTTCATCCCGGCGGGGTTCGGGGGTATCGGTAGGCTCTGGGGTGTCGGTGGGATCGGGGGTGTGGGTGGGTGTAGGTGTGGGGGTCTCGGTGGGTGTGGGCGTTGGGGTTGCGGTGGGTGTGGCGGTGGGGGTGGCAGTGGGAGTGTGGGTAGGGGTGAGCGAGGGTTTGATCAGCGCCATGGCGGGGCGCTCTGCCGCCGAGGCGCGCGTCCACAGGTCCCATCCGCCGGTAAATCCCAGCGTGATGACCGCCACGATCACCAGAAAGAGGGCAAACGCCATGCCCTGAACGGTCTTCAGCCAGTTGGGTGGAAGGGTGAAGGGGCGCGCCGTGACCGCTTCGACAGCGGGCGGAAGCATGGGGCGGGTTTCTTCCAGATCCAGCGCGGGCAGGGTCAAACCGGGATGAACGGCAAGGGAAAAGGTGGCGGGTTGGGTGCGCAGGCGGCGGATTGCCCAGTGCATTGCCTGCCGCGCCTGCGGGCTGGTGGGGTTGATTTCCAGCGCGCGGCGGATGTACGCCACACTGCCCTGCGGAGATGCCACTGCCGCCAGCGCCAGCCAGGACTGTTCGTCGTTCGGGGCGAGACGCACTGCCTGCTGTGCCCAGCGGCGCGCCTGCGTACGGTCTCGCCTCCGCAGGGCGCGGATGGCTTGCTGGACGGCTTCGTGGGCGGTGCGCTCATCCCCGCTGGCGATCATCTCACGGCGTCTCCTCTCCTCCGGGGTTGATGGGTTCGTTCCGCAGGTAGCACAGGATGCCGCGCACCACGCCTTCCGCCACCTGATCGGTCTGATTGACCAGAATATCGCGATCCAGATTCATGAAGCCGGTCTCGATGATGGCGGCAGGGGTGTTGCCGTTGATTACCCTGAAGGCGTGGTAATCGGTCATATTGGTGGTGACACTGCCGGGATGGTAGGGCAACTTCTTCACTGTGCGCTTGTACCGGTCAATCAGACAGGCGGTCAGCCGTTCGGTCTTCTCGGTCTGCTGGTTGGCTTGTGCCGCCGCCACCTTGAAGCCGGTTGCCTGATCGTTGATGTACTCGCACGAATCGTTGTGAATGGATACCAGCACCAGACCCTGATAGCCGTTCAGGCGGGTATCGAACTCTTGAAGGAGATCGACCTGAAAGCCTTCCTGCATCAGGCGCTGTTTGATCAGCGTGGCAATCTTGAGGTTGATGCTTTCTTCGCTCAACCCGTCCGCACACACGGGGCCGGGGTCGGGTCCCCAGTGACGGGCGAGGGGGCGGATGGGGGGGCGGGGCGAGGGGGTGGGGGTGGGCAGGCTCTGCTGGACGTTGCGGGCGGCTTCCAGCAGGCGGTTAATGCGGCTCATGCGCTGAGCGGCAAACAGATTGGAAGCATTCCAGAAGGTAAATACGGTGGCAACCAGCAGAGCCACACTGAGCACGGTTTGCAGGTTGCGCCAGGCGCTCACTTCAGGGCTTTCGCGGCGTGGACGGGTGGAACGGGGAGATGAAGTTTGGGTGGTCATATCTGTACATCATGGTACCGAAAAAGACAAAAAGAGGCAAGTTTTTTCCTGCCCTTTTCGGCAATTCAAGGGGGTGCAAGAACCTTGCCGGTTCCCGATGGGATTACGACTCGTCCTTCAAGCGGTGATACACCGCCAGCACTTCCAGAATCCGCTCACGGTCTTGCGCCGCGGCTTGCTGACGTTCGCGCTGAAGGCGCAGGGCAATGCGGTGGAAGATCTCCCGCTGAATCTCGGCGGGGTTGTACACATCATCAAAGGTGAGCGTGGTATCGCCCACGCGGATGTACACGGTGCCAAAGTTCAACAGCAACCCGAAAATGCCCAGCCGTTTGAACTCCACCCCGAGGATGTTGCGGATGGGCGCCGCCCGCCGTTCTTCACTGCCCAGCGGCTTGCGGTTGATGTCCACCACCTGCTCGTTGGTGATCAGGTAAATGTCGTTGTGCCAGTCCAGATAGTTGTAAAATCCCCATCCCCCCACCACCAGCATGAACACAATGATCAACCCCAGAACAGCCAGCAGGGGGAAGTTTGTCAGTTTCCCCTGAAGCGTGGCGATGGTGAGAACGAATCCCGTGCCCAGCAGTACCAGAAAGAGCGCCCCAGGGATGAACGTGCGCCGCAACAGGATGAACCAGTGGGTGCGGTACTGAATCATGTCGCCCTTTTCGTAGCGCAGGTGGAACAAATCTGCCAGGAAGGCTTGCAGGCGCGAGGGCTTTGCCGCCGATTCGGGCGGTTTGGGAGCGGGTGGCGCGGATGGTTGCGGGCGGATCACCCGACGGCGGATGGTCTCTTCGAGGGCTTTCATCTCCATCTGACGCAAACTGGACTGCGCCCGTTTCACCTGATCCTGCACAATCCATTCCACAAAGTTGGGCATGCGCACCGCATTGAAGGTGATCGAACCAAAGAAGGTGCGGATGCGCACATCCCCATAGCCGAAGATGCGCCCCCAGAAGGTCGTATCCACCTCGGTGGACTGCACCTGATCATTGGGCGATTCGGTGCGGCTTTCGTACAGCAGGACGATGCGCTCCTGAAACACCACCCGCCTGCTGGTGACGATGTAGTAATCGTTTGCCCAGTCGGCGATCAGCCATACCAGAATTCCGGTGAAGATCAGCGCACTGAGGATAAACAGGATGAACCACAGAGATTGGGGGGAGAAAATCCCTGCCAGCCCAAGCCCTGCCAGAATGGGTAGCCCCAGCAACAGCAGGGGCAGAAGCCTCAGCCACAGGAAGAAGGGGTGCTTGCGGCTGATGTAATACACCATCTCTTCAGGGTTGACCCAGCGCAGGGTGGTGCGAAGCATGAGGTTGTACGAATCCAGCATCAACTGCAGGCGCGGGATGAGTTCGGGCAGCGCATCCACCACGTCGGGGATGTGCCGTCCCGGCAGGCGCAGCAGGGTGACCTCGCTCAATGCCTGCACGGTCACGCGGTGAATTTCGCGCGCTACAAACAGGTCGTAGCCAAAGGCATCGCCCTCGTCCAGAAAGCCCAGATTTTCCTCGGTACGCGTCTGACGCGAGACATGCAGCATTTGCAGGCGCCCTTTGTACACCCAGTAAAAGGCGTTGGCGTCGCCCCCCTGTTCGAAGATGATCTCCTCAGGGTGAAAGTGGGCTTCTTCGATGCGCTCTGCCAGAAAGAGCAGTTTTTCGGGTTCAATGCCGCGAAACAGCACCAGTTTGGAGAGGAAGTCGGCAATCTCTTTGGGCTCCAGCGCCATACTTCAAGTATAAATCAAAACGCTGGGGGACTGGAAAAACTTCCCCCGGAAACCCGAAAGAGCGGTGCGTCTGGGAGATTTCGCCTTAGCCTTTGCGCGTCACGCTCACCGATACCGGCTGTTGCTGGGGCGGGAGCGGCTCGGCTTCTTCGTACAGCGTCAGGGTCATGCCTTCCCGCGCCACCGCTGTCCCCGGCAGGATGCGCTCCACCTGTTCCTGAATGAAATCCAGTTGATCATCGCTGTACTCGGGTGCGTGGTGGAACAGCACCAGACGCCCTGCCTGCGCGGCTTGGGCTGCCTGCACGGCAATGCTGATGGTGGAGTGACCGAAGCCCTGTGTATTGGGTAAGCCGGGCACCAGCCCCAGATAATGCTCATCGGTGTACTGGGCATCGTGAATCAGCACATCGGCGCCGCGGGCGAAGTTTGCCAGCCGACGGTCGCCGTTGACGTAGCCCTCGGTATCGGTGGCATACACCACGGCGTGGTTGCGCCAGTCAATGCGGTAGTGCAGAACTCCCTGCGGATGGGCGTACGAACGCAGGATGCGGATCAGCACCAGATCCGGGTCGGCGGCGGGGATGGTGTCGCCGGCGCTGAAGAGCGCCACACCGCCCACCGATTCGCCGATCAGGATCACATCGGTTTCCCGCACGGTGGCAAAGCCCAGCCAGGCGTTCAGTTCCGCCAGACGGATGGGAAAGTAGGGCGGATTCATGACCGTGTCCAGCGTAACTTTGGGGCTGGAAGCCAGAAAGTCGGGACCGAAGATGTGCAGGCGGGTGGTGGGCAGGAATGCCGGAGCAAAGAAGGGGAACCCCTGAGTGTGGTCGTGGTGCAGATGCGAGAAGAGCAAGACGGCTTCCACGGGACTGCCGCTGGTGCGTGCCCGGCGCATCAGTTCGCGTCCCAGCGGGATGATGCCCGTTCCGGCGTCCAGAATGATGGTGTAGCCGTTCACCCGCACTTCCACACAGGGGGTGTTGCCCCCATAGTGCACGGTGGTTTCTCCGGGCATCGGGTAACTGCCGCGCACACCCCAAAATCGAATGGAAAAAGACCGCTCCGACATGACTCACCTCCCTCAAAGGCAGTTGAATCGTACGCCGGTTTGTTGGGGGTAAAAAGGAAAAAGTTCTCAGATACGTAAAAATTACCAGCGGATTGCCGCGGGGTTGCCGGCAATCCACCAACCTGACGCCGTCTCCGGCGGCGAAAACACCGGTATAATCGGATCAACATCCTGTTTCAGTGAAGGCGGTTGACCGCATGCCTTTGACTGCTTCTGCCCGTGTGTACCGCTTCCTCGTCCTGCCGGTCATCGTGGCGCTGTGGCTGGCGACGGCGTTCTTCACCTACCGCGCGTGGGTGCACGGCGCCGATCACCGCGACTTTTACCCGTTATGGGCGGGGGTGCGCCGTGTGCTGTCAGGTGAGCGCGATTTGTACTCGGCAGAAGCCACCCGGACGATACAAATCCAGTTGTACGGCGCGCCGATTCCCGCCGGGCGCGATCAGCAGGGTTTTGCCTATCCCGCCCAACTGGTGGTGCTCCTGCTTCCCTTTGGGCTGATAGCGGATGTGGAAGTGGCGACGGCGCTCTGGCAGAGCACTTCGCTGATTCTGCTGGGGTTGGCTTTTTGGGCTGTGCGGCGTTCGGTTTCCCACCGCCTTCCGCCGGGGATTCTGCTGGCGATGGTGGTGTGGAACTACCCCCTGCTGATGCTCTTTCAGGGGCAGATTACGGCTTTCCTCTGTGCCGTCCTCGCCGGGACGGCAGCGCTCTGGACCCGCTGTCGGGATGTCTGGGCAGGCGCTCTGCTGGCGCTGGGGGTGGTTAAGCCGGAACTGATGGCGCTTCCGGCGCTGACGTTTTTGTTCTTTGCCCTGCGGGAAAAGCGCTGGCGATTTCTGTGGGGACTGCTGGGAACCAGCCTGCTCCTTTTCCTCATCAGTGTGGGGCTGGCAGGATGGTGGGTGCCCGACTGGCTGAATAGATTGCGAGAGTATGCCGGTTATGCCCGCGTGGTGTGGGCTCCGGTTGAGTTGTGGCGGGTGCATCCTCTGTCAGTGCTGGGATTGCTGGCGGGGCTGGCGTGGATGGTGTGGCGCCGCCGCTCCACCCTGTGGGGCTTGCTGGGGACGAGCCTCCCGGCGGGCATGCTGATCTTGCCCCAGACCCCTTTATGGGGGCTGACCGTGCTCACGCTCCCGCTTTTGCTGGCGTACCGCCGCGCCGGATGCATTGCCGTGTGGCTCATCTGGATTCTGGGCTGGGTGGCGTTGTTCATTCAGCCGGTGCCGGAGTGGTGGAAGGTGCAGGCGGTGGGTATGCCTTTGTTGACGCTGGGGGCGCTCTGGCTGGCGGGTGTGCCGGAGACCTCTTGACCCCGCAGAAAAACGCGCCATGCGTATGGGAATGTGCCTCTGTTAGGGTATAATGTGCCTGTCGTTATGGAAGAACTAGTGCGCTATGCAGCCTCCCTGTTTGACCTTACCCTGTCTGCGCGGCAGATAGAAGCCCTGCGCATCTACGAACAGGAACTGCTGGAATGGAACGAGCGCATGAACCTCACCGCCATCCGGGACGTGCCGGGCATCCGCATCAAGCATTTTCTGGATTCGTTTTCCTGTGTGCTGGCATGGCGCGATAATCCCCCTACCAGTCTGATCGACATCGGCACGGGGGCGGGCTTTCCGGGCATTCCGCTGAAGATCCTGTACCCATCCATGCGTCTGACGCTGGTGGATTCGGTGGGGAAGAAGGTGGACTTCTGCCGTCACGTGGTGCAGAAACTGGGACTGGAAAAGGTCGAAGCCCTGCAAGCCCGCGCTGAGGAGTTGGGGCAAAACCCCCGCTACCGGGAAAAGTACGATTGTGCCGTTGCCCGTGCGGTGGCTCAGATGAACATTCTGGCGGAGTATCTCTTGCCGCTGGTGCGGGTGGGGGGCATCATGCTGGCGCAAAAGGGCGAGAGCGGACCTTCTGAAACGCATTCCGCCGAAGGGGCAATTCACCTGCTGGGCGGGAATGTGCGCAAATTAATCCCCGTGGAGTTGCCCGGCGTGGTGGAAGACCGTTTTCTGGTGGTGGTGGATAAAGTAGGCGCCACTCCAACAGCGTATCCACGGCGGGTGGGCGTTCCGGCAAAAAGTCCTCTGGAAGTCAAAAAAGGGGTCTGAGCGGTTTGCGCGCTTCCGGACCGGAAAAGAACACCTCCCGCATGATGTCTCGCGGGAGGTGCAGGTTTTCTTTCAGGGGGCTGACGTTGGCGTCGGCGTGGCGGTGGGGAGCGGTGGTGGAGGAGACGCCTCGGCGGGCATGTAGATGATTTCCTCCACGTACAATTTGGCGCTCCGACAGGAAGGCGGCAGGTTTGCCGAGACCAGATCCCACGTCAACTGCATGTTGGCTTTGGCGGTGGTTTCAATGGCGGAACTCAAACACCCCGGACCGGCATGGTAGTTGACCAGAGTAAACTGCCACAGGTCCACATAACTGGAGGTGCGGTTGGCTTTCTTGCCGGTGACGTTGTAGATGATCTGCCCGACCTGATTGCAGTTGGCGATGAGATTTTCGGCAAACACCCGCACGCTGAACTCCGACTGGTAGGGGTCAATGCCGCCCGGACACAGCGGGCAGGAAGCATCCACCATGCGCATCAGCGCGCCGCGCAGCAGTTCCTGTTCCTCCATGCTCAGGTTGGTATAGCCTTTACGGCAGACTTCCGGCAAAAGCACCTGCGGGCAGAACTGCTCGTAAAAATAAGGGTTCCACAGCAAAAGGGTATCCGCACCGGCGGGGGTCAGTTGTCCCAGACCGGCTTCCTGAATGAGGAAGTAAATGCCGGGCCAGAACTGGCTTTCGCGGCTGAAGATGTTCTTGATTAACTGTGCCGGCACGCCGGTTTCCTGCGCCACGTTGAGAATGACCTCATTGAAGCGGTTTTGCCACTGCACCACCGCGGCGTAAGCCACCGAAAGCCCGCAGTTGTTGGCAACCCACTCGTTTTCGGTGGAAAGACCGCCGTTGGCGCAGCCGCTGGCATCCACGGCTTTGTTTTTGATGAGCATGGCGGCGAGGAAGTACAGCGAAATCTTCGAGTACAGGTACTCGGGGCGGGATGGAGTGCTTAACCAGTTGGGCAGACTGGCGTAATCGGGTACCATTTCCCACACGGCGGCGCACCCCCCGCCATCCCCGCGGGTCTGGTAGGATTGCATGAATTTATAGATGAAAGCCGTGGAAGGATCTTGCGCGCGGCGGGCGATGACTTCTTGCAGGACGGCGGCGTTGTGCAAAAGCGCGGCGGCGGCATCATCGGGCGGAGCCGATTGCGGCTGAAGGTTTTGACTCTGCGGCGCAGTCTGGACATCCGATTGCGGCTTTACGGCGGGAGCAGGGTTTTGCGCCATTGCCTGTGGGGTGGAGACAGAGGCATTCTCCGGCACAGGCGTGGGCGCCAGCACGGTGATGCGGATGCGTGGCGTTGCCAGGGCAGGTTGGGGTGGCTCTGCCTGAACGGTCTGCGGCTGATGGGAACCCAATGCCAGCAAACTGCTTCCCAACAGGGTCAGGATGAGCATGATCAGGGCTGACTTCCGAATAGACAGCATCTACCCCCCCTCTGGATAGATAGATCAAGGATGGGATGTACCTCTAGTTTAACATAAACGATATGTTATGCCAACTTGTTGAATATCACAGATTCATGACATTTTTGTAAAAACACGGGAAATTTTTCCCTTATCCGTACAGTGTGGCGCACAGCATCAGCAATTGCAGCGCCAGAGATTGATCTCCCAGAAGGGAAGCGCAGGCGCGGCAGGTTTGTGGGCTTACGTTGCGCGTCATCAGGCGCCATGCCATGTCCTGTTCGATTTCGACGACCGCCTGTGGGGCATCCGGCGCGCCGGTGTACAGCCGCCAGCCACTGGCGCGCCGCACCAGCGACCATTCTCCGCCAGCCTCTCCGGTGATGCGCAGGGTGAGCGCCGTGTTTTGTGGCAGTTGCACGATTTGATAGACTTCCGGCAGGGCGCGCACCAGCGTATCGAAAACCGGATACAGCCAGCGGCGTTCCGTCAGCAGGGGGGCACCCAGCGCTTCACGGATATGCTGCTGGTGCGTCCAGCGTTCCACGTAAATGCGCGCCACATCCAGCCACACAGGGATGCTTTTTGCGCCGCTCCACGGCATGGAAAGCACGGCTACCCCATCGGGGGGCAGGGATTTGTAAAAGGCGTACATCTGCTTTTCCACCAGTTCCAGCATGTCCACCAGCAACATCGGGCTGATGCGCCGTGCCGCCACCACCCATTCAGCGTTCAGACGGTTGACGTGTGCCGCCAGTTCGGCGGTGTTGGTGATGGGGGCATCGGGCAGGCGCGGCGCCATGCGGTCACGCTTGATGGACAGGTCGCGCAGAGCGGTATCCAGCAGGTGGGCGGTCACATCCCGCACTGCCCAGCCAGTGCATACCGTCTGCTCCAGCCACTGCGGGCGTTTGACGCTCCGCAGCAGGGCAAGCAGTTCGGCGCTCAGCGGGGGGAGCAGTTCGACCAGATGAATGGGCTCAACCGGAGTCAGCATGTCTGCGCATCTACTTCACAGGGTTTAAATAAGCATATCACAACTTTTACCCGCCGGTCATCTTCCCAAAATTGCCTGACAGGGGATGGGGGCAACTTCGAGCAAGCCGGTTTTTTCCCTCTCCCAATCGTTTGACGTCTGTGCCGTTTTCAGGTATAGTTATTTTCAGGTATGTCTCAGCCCAACCGAATCCTTGTCATCGAAGACAATCCCGATAATCTGGAACTGGTGCGCTTCCTGCTGGAGCAGGCGGGGTTTCAGGTCGTCAGTGCAGTGGATGGGCTGGAAGGGCTGGAAAAAGCGCGTTCCCAGCGTCCCGATTTGATTTTGCTGGATATGAGCCTGCCCGAACTGGATGGCTGGCATCTGGCAAAGCAGTTGAAGGACACCGAAGCAACTGCCGGCATTCCCATTGTTGCGCTCACAGCACACACCCTGCCCGGCGACCGCCGCCGTGCGCTGGAAGCCGGTTGCGACGGCTTCATCTCCAAGCCGCTCAACGTGGCGCGCTTTGCCAGCCAGATCAAAGAATATCTGAAGCAGAATCCCTGAACCGGAAGATGCGATCATCCTTCTAGGAATACAAACCAAAACGCCCCGCGAGAAGTTGTCCACGGGGCGTTGCCTTTCCTTAATGAGTGGGGAAAAGTTGTGTCAATCTACTTTGAGGCGGGCAATGGTCACGCCCTCGCCGCCTTCCCGTTCTTCGCCGGGGCTGTGGCTTTTGACGTGCGGCGAGGCATCCAGCGCCTGACGGATGACCTGACGCAGTTTGCCCGTGCCTTTGCCGTGGATGATGCGCACGAAGGGCAGTCCTGCCAGCACAGCCGATTCGAGATAGCGCTCCAGCGCATCCAGCGCATCTTCTGCAATCTGACCGCGCAGGTCAATCTCCATGCCCGGCGAGGGATAATACACGCTGACCTCGCTGGGGGTGGCGGTTTTCAGGGTGGTGCGCCCTCTGGTTGGGCGTTTGGCGCTGGTTTCCGCTTCGGCGCTGTCCTTTTGCCCGGGCTTTTGCAGGTCGCTGAGGCGGGCGCGCACGCGCAGGTTGCCCACCTGCACTTCGGCGTCTTCCTCTCCCAGCGCGGTGATGACGCCCTGCATGCCCAGCGAGCGCACGCGCACCTTATCTCCGGCGTGGAAAGGATGCTGTGGGGTAGAGGTGGCTTCTCCCAATGGGGCGGCGGAGACCAGCGCTGTGCGGGCGTTCTCTACCAGCGCTTCGCTCTTTTCGCGCAGGGGCTGGAGCGCTTCCAGAGGCTGACGGGCGCGCATCAACTGACGGCGCACCTCTTCGACTTCGCGCCGCAGGGCTTCGGCTTCCTGTTCGGCTTCTTCGCGGACTTTTTCCAGCAGGCGCTGGCGTTCTTCCTCGATTTTTTCCAGCCGCTCTGCCAGTTCGGCGCGCAGACGCTCCACCTCGCGCTGTTCTTTCTCGGCGCGTTCGCGGGCGCGGCGGGCTGCATCGCGCTGGCGGTGAATTTCGTTGAGCAGGTTCTCGGCGCGCAGTTCTTCCGGGCTGATTTCGGCGCGGGCTTTCTCAATGATGACGGGATCCAGACCCAGCCGTGAGGCGATTGCCAGCGCATTGGATCGCCCGGGCAGTCCCAGAGTCAGGTGATAGGTGGGGCGCAGGGTGTTCAGGTCGAACTCCATGCTGGCGTTGATCACGCCCGGCGTGTTGTGGGCAAAAATCTTCAGTTCGGGGTAGTGGGTGGCGATCAGGCAGGGGATGCGCTTTTCGACCATGTAGCCGAGGATGGCGCGCGCCAGCGCGGCGCCTTCCTGCGGATCGGTGCCGGCGCCCAGTTCATCGAACAGCACCAGCGTGCGCGTGTGGGCGCGCCGGAGAATCCGGCTGATGTTCTTGATGTGCCCGCTGAAGGTGGACAGTGATTGCTCGATGGACTGCTCATCGCCGATATCGGCAAAGATGTTGTCGAACACGCTCAGCGCCGAGCCGGAGCGGGCGGGGATGTGCAAGCCCGATTGCGCCATCAATGCCAGCAAGCCTACCGTCTTCAGGGTGACGGTCTTACCGCCGGTGTTGGGACCGGTAATGACCACGCAGAAGGTCTCTTCGTCCAGTTCCACGTCAATGGGGACAACGGTTTGCGGGTCCAGCAGGGGGTGGCGCGCCTGAATCAGTCGGATGGTGCTTCCGGGGTGGTCGGGGCGGGCGGGATGGCGGTAGGGTACCAGCACGGGTTCACTGGCGCGCAGATCTTCGGCATATTTGGCGCAGGCGAGGGCAAAATCGAAGCGCGCCAGCGCCTCGGTGAGCGCGGAGAGGGTCTCAAAATGCGCTCCTACCTGATCGGATAGTTCTGCCAGAATGCGCCGTTCTTCGTCGCGCACGCGCAGTTGCAGTTCGTGCCATTCGTTGTTCAAATCCACCACTGCCAGTGGCTCCACGAAGAGGGTTGCGCCGGAGGAGGACTGGTCGTGGATGATGGAGCGTACCTGTCCTTTGAACTCGGCGCGCAGGGGGATGACGTAGCGCCCGTTGCGCTGGGTGATCAGGTTGTCCTGAAGCATGGGGGCGATTTTGGGGTCGTTGACCATGTGCTCCAGGCGGGTCATCAGGCGGTCAAAGGCAACTTTGACCTCGCGGCGCAGGCGGGCAAGCGTCTCCGAGGCGCTGTCGAGGATTTCGCCGCGGTCGGAGATCACCCGCGAGATGGTTTCGATCAAGCCGGGGGGTGGGGTGAGCGGCGCGGTGATTTCCACCAGCAGGGGGAAGGTGCTTTCTTTGCGTTCCAGACTGCGGGCGATGTTGCGCGCCGAGATGAGCGTGTCCTTGATGGCAAGGAATTCGGCGGGTTCGAGCACCCCGTGACGGGCGGCGCGCTCCACCAGCGGACGGATGTCGGAAACGCCGCCCACGCTGATTTCGCTGTTCAGGCTGAGCAACAGGCGGGCTTCGCTGGTGATCTGCTGCAGACGGCGGGCTTCTTCCAGGCGGTGGGTGGGGCGCAGGTTGCGCGCCATCTGCACCGAAGCGCTGAAGGCGGCGTATCCCGCCAGCCGCTCCAGAATTTTGGGGTACTCTAAGGTGTGCAGGGTCTTTTCGTCCATACCGCGGAGAAGTGTACCATATTCTGGTCAGGGTGGAGGGAACGGTTTTCTTTTCTTTCATCATCACCCTTTTTAGGGATTTCCCTCATTACACTTTTCCTGACCTTTTTATGACAATTCCTGCTTTTCTTTTCTCGCTTCTACGAGTACACTGATAAGGGTATAACATTGCATAACATTACCTGATTTATCTAAATTACTGCGGAGGAAATCCCTGTTTATGTTGAGCAATGGTGAAATCAGTCTGGATGCTTTACTGCCCCCCGACATGGCAAAGAAAGCCGAAGCCATCGGCGTGAAAAAAGCCAACCTCGATTTGCTTTCCATGTTTGCCCTGGCGGTGCTGGCGGGCGCGTTTATTGCCATGGGCGCCGTTTTTTCCACCACGGTAACGGCTGGCTCCACCCTGCCCTACGGGGTGACCCGCTTGCTGGCGGGCATTGCCTTTTCGCTGGGGCTGACTCTGGTGGTGATTGGGGGCGCGGAACTCTTTACCGGCAATGTGCTCATCCTCATGGCGTTTGCCAACGGCAAGGTCTCGTTTGGCGCGTTACTGCGCAACTGGCTGGTGGTGTACGTGGGGAATTTCATCGGTTCGCTGGGCACGGCGCTGCTGGTTTTCCTGAGCAAACAGTACACCTTTGGCGGCGGCGCGGTTGGATTGACGGCGCTGAACATCGCCAACAGCAAATCTGCGCTGGAATTTGTGCCCGCGGTGGCGCTGGGGATTTTGTGCAATGCGCTGGTCTGTCTGGCGGTGTGGCTGACCTACAGCGCCCGCACCACCACCGATAAGATCCTTGCCATTCTCCCACCCATCTCCGCTTTCGTTGCCGCCGGGTTCGAGCACAGCATTGCCAACATGTACTTCATCCCTCTGGGGTTGTTCATCAAAGACTGGGCACCGGCTTCCTTCTGGGGATTGAAGGCGCTGGAAGAAGCCGGAAAGACTGCCGCCAGTTTCTCCGCGCTCACATGGGGGAATTTCTTTGTGAACAATCTGATCCCGGTAACCATCGGCAACATCATCGGGGGTGGGGTGCTGGTGGGGCTGGTGTACTGGTTCGTGTATCTGCGTGGACACAGGGGTTGACCGATTGATTCTTTCAGGAGGTGAAACCATGGTGACCCTGACCATTGATGGGAAAACCATTCAGGTGCCCGAAGGCACCACCGTGCTGGAAGCCGCTGAGCAACTGGGGGTGACCATTCCCACGTTGTGCTACCACAAGGATTTAAGCCCGCATGGTGGCTGCCGTCTGTGTGTGGTAGAGGTCAAGGGCGCGCGCACGCCGCTGGCATCCTGCACCCTGACGGTCAGTGAGGGTATGGAAGTCAAGACCCAATCGCCCGAACTGGAAATGAACCGCCGCATGGTGCTGGAACTGCTGCTCTCCAATTACCACGATGCCGGTTACGCCGCCAACGATGGACACTTCAACGAACTGGAACACTGGGCAAGCGCGCATGGGCTGGATGTGAAGCAACTGCAAGCCAAAGCGCCGCGCTTTGCCATCAACAGCGATCCCAGCCCTGCCATCTGGGTGGATTTGAACAAGTGCATCCTCTGCACGCGTTGTATCCGCGCCTGCGCTGAGGTGCAGGGGCGCTTCGTGTGGGGGCTGGCTGAGCGGGGGTTTGAGGCGCACATCGTTGCCGGTGCGGACGAGTCCTTGCTGGAAGCGCGCTGTGAATCCTGCGGCGCGTGTGTGGCGTACTGTCCCACCGGCGCGCTGGATAACAAGCCCTCGGTGGGTCTGGGTAAAGCCGAAAAACGGGTCACCACCACCTGTGTGTATTGTGGGGTGGGTTGTCAGTTTGACCTGAATGTGAAGGACGGCAAGATCATCCGCGTCACCTCAAATCCCAACGCACCCGTCAACGGCATGCGTCTGTGCGTCAAGGGACGCTACGGGTATCAGTTCGTGCATCACCCCCAGCGGATCACCCGTCCGATGGTGCGCCAGTACCTGCTGGAAGGCAAGCCCCGACCAGCGGGCGGCGACCGCGGCGCATGGGTGGAAGTGGACTGGGATACGGCGCTGAATCTGGTGGCGCAAAAACTGGACGATGCCCGTCTGCAGTTTGGCGCCGATAGCGTGGGTATTTTGACTTCGGCAAAATGCACCAACGAAGAGAACTACCTGATGAACAAACTGGCGCGGCAGGTCATCGGCACCAACAACATTGACCACTGCGCCCGTCTGTGCCACTCCAGCACGGTTGCCGGTCTGGCGCTGGCGTATGGTTCCGGCGCGATGAGCAACACCATGAAAGACGTTGCCGAGCAATCTCAAGCCCTGTTTGTCATCGGCTCGAACACCACCGAACAGCATCCCGTTTTCGGCACCATGCTCCGTCAGGCGGTACTGCGCCGTGGGGTCAAACTCATCGTGGCGGATCCGCGCAAGATTGACCTGTGCGAGTTCGCCACCCTGCACCTGCAGCAGCGCCCCGGCACCGATATTGCCCTGCTCAACGGGTTGATGTACATCATCCTCGAAAAAGGCTGGGCAGATGAGACTTTCATCGCCGAACGCACCGAGAACTTCGACGCCTTCCGCGAAAACCTGAAGGATTATCCGCCGGAGAAGGTTGCCGAGATCACCGGGGTGCCGGTGGAGCAACTTTACGCGGCGGCGGAGATCATGGGCACGCACAAGCCCATGGCGGTTATCTGGGCGATGGGCATCACCCAGCACATCGTCGGCGTGCAGAACGTGCTCTCGCTGGCGAACCTGCAGATGCTGCTCGGCAACATGGGCGTTCCCGGCGGCGGTGTCAACCCCCTGCGCGGACAGAACAACGTGCAGGGCGCCTGCGATATGGGCGGTTTGCCGGATGTGTATCCCGGCTATCAAAAGGTCACCCTCGACGAAGCCCGTCAGCGCTTTGAGCAAGCCTGGGGTGCCAGCCTCTCGCCCCATCTGGGAATGACCATCACCGAGATGATCCCTGCCGCGGGCAAGGGCGAAATCAAAGCCATGCTCATCATGGGCGAGAACCCGGTCATGACCGACCCCGACTCCAACCATGTGCGCCACTGTCTGGAACAACTGGACTTCATGGCGCTGATGGAAATCTTCCCCTCGGAAACCTCCGTGTATGCCGATGTGCTGTTGCCTGCGGTGACCTTTGCGGAGAAGGATGGCACCTTCACCAACACCGAGCGGCGCATTCAGCGCGTGCGCAAAGCCATTGAGCCGGTGGGTGAATCCCGCCCCGACTGGATCATCATTATGGATCTGGCACAGCGCATCCTGCGGCGCGGCAACCGCAAGGTGGATGTGAGCGCCCCTTACGCCGCCTGGAACTACGCTTCGCCGGCGCAGATCATGGACGAAATTGCCGCGGTCACACCCATTTACGCCGGTGTGGACTACGAACGTCTGGAGCGCGGCGATGCCCTGCAATGGCCCGTGCGCGGCAAGGATCACCCCGGCACGCCCATCCTGCACGTGGGACAGTTCACCCGCGGCAAGGGGAAGTTCCACCCCACCGCGCACGTTCCGCCCGCCGATCAGCCCGACGAGCAGTTCCCCATGATCATGACCACCGGGCGTGTGCTGTACCACTGGCACGGGGGCGAGATGACCCGCCGCGCCGAAACCCTCATGGCAATTTACGACCGCCCGCTGGTGGAGATCAGCCCGGAAGATGCCGAGGCGTTGGGCGTCAACGGCAACCGCCGTCTGCGCATCACCTCGCGGCGCGGGAGCATCGAAGCCGAAGCCTGGATCACCGACCGCGTGCCGCCGGGCTTACTGCACGCCAACTTCCACTTCCCCGAGTCGCCCACCAATGAACTGACCATTGCCGCGCTCGATCCCATCTCCAAGATTCCCGACTTCAAGGTGACGGCGGTACGGGTGGAACTGGTGAAAGAACCCGAAGCGGTTTAAGCGCTTCCCGCACAGGGATAATGGCTTTCGGGAGATGAACGGTGAACGAATCGCTCTCCATTGTCATTCAGGCGGGTGGAGAATCCCGCCGCATGGGGCAGGATAAAGCCCTGCTGCCCTTTCTGGGTGAGCCGCTGATCCTGCGCGTCCTGCGGCGTCTCCAGCCCATTGCCGATGAGGTGATCGTGGTTGCCCGTCAGCCCGAAGCCCTGGCATTCCTGGGGGTCAAGGCGGTTTCGGACCTTCTGCCGGGCGTTGGCGCTTTGGGCGGTTTGTACACCGCCCTTTCGGTAGCGCGTTATCCCCTTGTGGGGATCGTTGCCTGCGATATGCCATTTGCCAGTGCGGAACTGCTGGAGGAAGCCAGCAGGCGTTTGGTGCAGTCCGGTTTGGATGCGGTCATCCCGCGCACGTCGCTGGGATGGGAGCCTCTGCATGCCGTATATCGGCGGGAGACCTGCCTGCCGCCGGTGGAGCGCGCCATCCAGCGGGGCGAGCGGCGCCTGATTGCCTGGCATCAGGAAGCCCGCATTCTGGCTTTGACAGAGGAAGAAGCCTTTCCCCCGTACGCCTTCTTAAACGTGAACACTCTCGAAGACCTGCGCATGGCTGAGGCGCTGGCGCAAGAAGAAGAGTAGGGCGGCGCGGGACGGCTTTCTCAAGGTTGAGCCATGACCCTCACCCTGCTCTCTCCCGGAGAACGAGCGGCTCTGCTGGCTCTCTTTGAAGGGCGAGAGGGCGTTACTCCCGTAGTGGTTTAGACAAATGCACCAGGGGGTGTAGATTCTCCCCGGTAATCATGTTAAAATCGGGGTACCCTATGAAAATTCTGGCTGTGGATGTCGGTACCGGTACGCAGGATATCCTGCTCTTCGACTCTCACCTCGATGTGGAGAACGCCCTGAAACTGGTTCTGCCCTCGGCGACCATGATCCTGCGTCGCCGCATTCAACGGGCAACCCGGAGGCGTTCTGCCATCGTGCTGTACGGGCAGATCATGGGCGGCGGACCGTGCGCCTGGGCGGTGGAGGATCACCTCAAAGCCGGGCTGACGGTCTATGCCACCCCTTCGGCGGCGCAGACCCTCAACGATGATCTGGAAGCCGTGGAGGAGATGGGGGTGAACCTCATCACCGAGAGCGAGGTGTACCGCCTTCCCGAGGGCGTCGAACGCATCGAGATGAGTGATTTCGATTTCGGGCACCTGCGCCGCACCCTGCTTTCTTATGAAGTTTCTCTGGACGATCTGGCGGCGGTGGCTGTGGCGGTCTTTGATCATGGGGCGGCGCCCCGCGGCGTTTCGGACCGGCAGTTCCGCTTTGATTATCTCGACCGGCGCATCCGCGCGGAGAACCGCCTGAGCGCCTTTGCCTTCCCCGCTCAAGCCATTCCGCCGGAGATGACCCGCCTGCAGGCGGTTGCCGGGCAAGCCCAGATGGCTGGTGTGCCTGTGGTGGTCATGGATACCGCCCCTGCCGCCGTGCTGGGTGCCCTGTTCGATCCGCAGGTGCGCAGTTGGGAGCGCGCGCTGGTGGTCAATGTGGGCAATTTCCACACGCTGGCGTTCCGCTTTGGAGAGGGACGGCGCATCGAAGGGGTGTTCGAGCACCACACCGGTTTCCTCACCCCCGAAAAACTGGATGCTTACCTGAGCGCGCTGGCGCAAGGCACGCTTACCCATGCCGAGGTGTTTGCGGATCAAGGGCACGGCGCGCTGGTGTATCATCCCCACTCCACCGGAGATAACCTGCCGGTCACGGTTACCGGTCCGCGCCGCAACCTGATGAGCGCTTCGGCGCTTCGTCCGCACTTTGCCACCCCCTTCGGCGATATGATGATGAGTGGGTGTTACGGCTTGCTGGCGGCGGTTGCCGATCACCTGCCCAACCTGCGGGAAGAGATTCTGGAGCGTCTGAACGCCACACCCTCCAGCGCCGCGCCGTGGGACACTCCCTGAAGAGGGTTGCCCACCCGCCCTGCCCGGCGAGCCGGTGTTCTGCATCAACGAAAAACCCCATCGGAAACGGATTCTTTCCCAATGGGGCTTTATTTTTGGAAAGTCTGGCTGTCTTACCCTTCGCTCTTCTCGCCGGAGCGGTCTTCCTCGCGCAGGTGGGGGAAGAGGATGACCTCCCGGATGGTGTGACGGTCGGCTAACAGCATTGCCAGCCGGTCAATGCCCATGCCGAAGCCGCCGCAGGGGGGCATGCCGTAGGACATGGCGCGCAGGTAGTCCTCGTCCATGGGATGGCGTTCTTCATCGTCGGCGTTGTAGTCGCGCCCCATTTCCAGAAAACGCTGTTCCTGATCCAGCGGGTCGTTCAACTCGGTGAAGGCGTTGCACAGTTCCATCCCGCCGATGTAGCCCTCGAAGCGCTCGGTGATGAGCGGGTTGCCCGGCATGGATTTCGCCAGCGGCGAGATGTCGCGCGGGTAATTGTAGAGGAAGGTGGGCTGGATCAGCGTGGGCTCGAGGTAATCGCCCAGCAGGGTATCGATGAGTTTGCCGCGCGAGTAGCCGGGTTTGGGCTGCATCCCTTTGGCGCGCATGGCTTCTGCCAGGCTTTCGGCGGTAGGGTGCTGATCGATGTCAATGCCGGTGGTCTCCAGAATGCCCTGACGCAGTTCCAGGCGGCGCCACGGTGGGGTGAGGTCGATGGTGTTGCCGTCGAAGGTGATGGTGGTCGTTCCCAATACCTGCTGAGCCACATAGGCGATCATCTGCTCGGTGATTTCCATCACCTGCAGATAGTCGGCATACGCCATGTAAAACTCCAGTTGGGTGAACTCGGGGTTGTGCTTGTACGAAACACCCTCGTTGCGGAAATCCCGCCCGATTTCGTACACGCGGTCGAGCATGCCCACCAGCAGACGCTTCAGGTACAGTTCAAAGGAAATGCGCAGGTAGAGGTTCTGCTTGAGTTGATTGTGGTAGGTGACGAACGGGCGCGCCGCCGCACCGCCGTAGATGGGTTGAAGGATGGGGGTCTCCACCTCGAGGAAGCCCATGTTGTCGAGGTACTCGCGCAGGGCTTTGATGGCGCGGGCGCGGATGCGGAAGACCTCGCGCACCTCCGGGTTCACCGCCAGATCGGCGTAGCGCTGGCGGTAGCGCGTTTCGGGGTCGGTCAGTGTGGCGTGGCGCACCACCTTGCCGTCCACCATCTCGTCCTTGGCGGCAGGCAGGGGGGTGATGGCTTTGGAGAGCATCTTGAAGGCGTGCACGTGCAGGGTGATCTCGCCCGAGCGGGTGCGGAACATGACGCCCGACGCCTGGATGAAATCGCCCAGATCAAAATCCTCGCGGAAGCGCTCCATCTCGGCTTCGCCCAGTTCGTTGACGCGGAAGAACAACTGCAGGCGTCCCCAGCCGTCCTCGATGTGGGCAAAGGTCACCTTACCCATGGTGCGGATGGCGCGCAGACGACCGCCCACCGCCACCTGCACGGGGTCGGTGCTTCCCGCCGACTCGGCTTGTTCGTACAGTTGGATGGCTTGCACCGTGGTATGGGTGACCTCGGCGCGGGTGGGGTAAGGCTCAATCCCACGGGCGCGCATCCGCTCAATTTTTTCCACACGAATACGTTCCAGTTCCGAAAAATTCATGAAAAAATCTCCCTCACTCCGTTCCAGTTTACGTTCATCGGTCAACAAAAACCCCGCCCTGGCAAGACAACCTGTCGGGCGGGGCGCGTGTGCCTGCCCGTTAAGCCTACTCCACCTTCAAAATGGTCACGCGGAAACTGCCCTGTGGGGCATCCACCTGAACGGTATCCCCGGCTTTCTTGTTCAGCAGGGCTTTGCCCAGCGGCGACTCGTTGGAGATGCGCCCCAGCGTGGGGTTGGCTTCCGCCGCTCCCACGATGGTAAAGACTTCCGGCTCCATGCCTTCTTCCTGAATGGTCACCCGGGAACCTACCTGAACAACGTTGCCATGGGTGCCGCCTTCTTCGATGATCTTTGCCGACGCCAGCAGGTACTCCAGTTCTTTGATGCGCCCTTCCACGAAGGCTTGCTCGTTCTTTGCCGCCTCGTATTCGGCGTTTTCGATGAGTTCGCCGCCTTCCATGGCTTCGTGCAGGCGTTGAGCGATTTCCTCGCGCTTCTTGGTGCGCAGGTACTCGAGTTCTTCTTGCAGTTTGGCGTATCCTTCACGGGTCAGGAAAGGAGTAGTAGGCATAGGGTTTCCTTCTCGTTCTTAAGAAATGTTGGGCTTTCTCTCTTGGCTTAAATGATAAAAAACACTCCGAATGGAGCATTTTGCCTTATCACCGCTAAAACGACCCCTCTTTCTCAGAGTTGCATTTATCTTAACATATTTTCCATGAGAGTGCAAGAATCTTTCCGCACTGCCGATCATTGCCGCGGGGCTTTCTCCCCGTGAAAAACGATCCCCGCCCGATTCGCTCTCTTTCTCACTTGTAATTCTGCCAAAACCTCGTAGAATGAAAGCAGTCCGAGATGTGTGATTTCAGGAGGAAATCGGGATGGATGCGCGCAACCTGCTGATTCTGGGTTTGATCATCGGCATGACGATGATGGCTCTGCTGGCGCTGGAGTTTTTGCGCCGCCGCGCCCTGCGTTGGGAGGCGCATCTGTTCCTGGGTTTGCTGGCAATTTTCCTTCCGGTTGCCGGACCGTTTCTGGCAATCCTTCTGGCTCCGGGATGTTTCCTCTCGTCCCGGCAGGTTTCCATGCGGAGGTAATTCCTATGCGTCAGGATCGTTTCCTTACCGCCATTCTGGCGGGAATTGGTATTTTAATTCTGCTCTCCCTTTCGCTGTATTTCCTGCGCCGTGTGGATCTCTCCTACGGCGCCGAAGATACTCCTTCGGGGGTGCTGCGCAACTACATCATCGCCCTGCAGAAACGCGATGTGGAGCGCGCCTACTCCTATCTGGCGGATCAGGATGGCAAACCCACGCTTGCCCAGTTCCGCACGCCGCTGGAGAGTTACCTCTACCGCGAGTTGAGCACCACGGCGGTGCGCATTGTGCAGGAATCGGTGCAGGGCGATGAAGCCACGGTGACTCTGCAACTGGTGCGCGGACAGAATCAGCCTTTCAACACGCCTTTCCGGGAGACGCAAACCGCCATGCTGGTACGGCAGGGCGGGGCGTGGAAGATTTCTTCCGTCCCGTATCCCTACTGGGCGTATGAGTGGTTTGCTCCTGAGCCTGTCAAGCCGGTCACACCCTGAGAGAGGGACGCCATGCGTACCGTTCGCCGTTTGTACTTCTACGCGCTGGCGCTGGTAGGGGCGCATGCCCTCATCTGGGGGAGCGTCAACCTGTTGCGCACCCTGCTGGAAGGCGGATGGCTGGGCGAAGCCACCCTCACCGCCACGGGCATTGCCATGACGCTGGTGGGCTTGCCCGTCTTCCTGCTCCACTGGCTCACCCTTCAGCGCGATGCACACCGCGATCCCGAGGAACGCACCAGCCGGATCCGGGCGGTCTTTCTGTACGTCTTCCTGTTCTGGACGCTCCTGCCCATCATCTACGCCCTGCTGGCGCTGTTGAACCGCTGGACGGCGCAGTTCATGGGGCTTTCGCCGCAGGGCGTGTGGTTTGGGGCTTCGCAGTCGGATGTGGACAATCTGGTTGCGCTGGTCATCAACGGGATAGCCTTCTTCTTTTTTGCCCGCCTTGCGCTGGCTGAAGCGCGTCAGGCTTCTGCCGAAAGTTTCCTGCCCGACGCGCGCCGCTTCTACCGCTACCTGTGGATGGCGCTGGGGCTGATCATCACCGTGCTGGCGGTGCAGGGGCTGGTGCGCTACCTGCTCTCCCTGCTGGAGGGGGATGCGCTGATCGGGGGGTATCTGCTGGCGAACAGCGTGGCGCTGGCGCTGGTGGGCGCGCCGCTCTGGCTGTACTTCCTGTGGCAGATTGACGGGGCGCTGGATGAACCGCGCGAGCGCGATTCCATCCTGCGGCTGGTCATGCTCTACCTCATCACCTTTGCGGGGGTGACCGGCACACTGGTGGCGGGAAGCCGGGTGCTCTCTGCCCTGCTGGCGTGGATGCTGGGGCATCCTCAGACGCTGGCGGGCTTCATGGCAGACGAGGGCAGCGCTCTGGCTCTGCTCGTGCCGCTGGCGGTGATGTGGGCGTACTACGGCAACCGCCTCAATACCGAGATGACCCGCATCCCGCTCCAACCCCTGCGCGAGGGCTTGCAGCGCTTCTACCGCTCCCTGCTCTCTGCGCTGGGGCTGGCGGTGACCCTGCTGGGGCTGGTCAGCCTCATCACTGACCTGTTCTCGCGCCTGTTACAGGGCGATCTCCTGCTGACGGGTGCCGACCGTCTGGCGTCCAGTCTGGCAGGGCTGATCATCGGCTTGCCGCTGTGGCTCACTCCGTGGAATGATCTGCAGGGCGAAGCCTTCCTGCTGGATGAGCGCGGTGACCGCGCCCGCCGTTCGGTCATCCGCCGCACCTACCTGTACGTGTTCATCTTCGCGCTGGTGGTGCTGATCATGCTGGCGGGCGGAAATCTGATTTACAACCTCATCACCCACCTGCTGGGTCAACCCGTGGACGATCTGGCGCTTCTGGCGCTCATGCGGGTGGGCATGCTGGGGGTGTTCGCCGCCCTGCTGGCGTATCATCTTGCCGTTCTGCGCGCCGATAGCCGCGCCGCATCGCAGGCGTTGGGCAAGATGCACGCGGGTTTCCTCACCCTCTTCATCGTGGATGGGGAAACCGTGCTGGCAGAACAGGTGATTGCCGCCCTTCATCAGCAGGCGCCGCGTTTGCCGGTGGTGGTGCATTCTCTGGCAAACGGCGTGCCTTCGGATGAGTACCTGCAGGCGCGTTTGCTGGTTCTGCCCGCCGGGCTGGCGCTGGAACCGCCGCCCGCCCTGCGCCTGTGGATGGAAGGCTACCGCGGAAAGCGCCTGCTGTTGCCCACCCTGCCCTCAGGTTGGACATGGGGGGCGTCTCTGCCGGGCGACCTGCGGGAGCGTGTCCGTCAGGCGGTCAATGCCATCCTCTCGCTGGCAGAGGGCGAAGAAGCCCCGCGCGCGGGCGTCTCTGTCAGTCCATGGGCGGTGGCGGGCTACGTGCTGGGTGGGTTGTTTGCCGCGCAGATGCTGGTTGTGCTCATCACCCTGTTTGTGAGCAGTCTGTACGGCGATTAGATTGAACCGGAGCACAGCCATGCCCCAACATCTGGCTCATCTGGCTTTGCTGGTGCGCGACTACGACGAAGCCATCGCCTTCTTTACGGAGAAGATGGGTTTTGTTCTGGTGGAGGATACCCCCTTGACCCCCGAAAAGCGCTGGGTGCGGGTGTGTCCGCCCGGCGGGCAGACCTGCCTGTTGCTGGCGCGCGCCGCCACCCCCGAACAGCAAGCCTTCATCGGCAAACAGGGGGGCGGACGGGTGTTCCTCTTCCTGCACACCGATGACTTCTGGCGCGATTACCGCGCCATGCAGGCGCGCGGGGTGCATTTTGTGGAGGAGCCGCGTCATGAGCCGTACGGTACGGTTGCCGTCTTTGAAGACCTGTACGGCAACCGCTGGGATTTGATTCAACCTGCTGAAGAGGGGAATTCATCGGAATGAAGCAGAAAATCCATCTGGATACCGACATCGGCGGCGACATCGATGACCTGTGCGCGCTGGCGTATTGCCTCAGGCATCCCGACGCCGAGTTGATCGGCGTGACCACCGTGGCGGAACACGGTGGCAGGCGGGCGGGATATGTGCGGCATGTCCTGCATCTGGCAGGCAGGGAAGACATCCCCGTGGCGGCGGGGGTGGAAGCGGGCTGGCAGGGCTTCCGCTTTGAACAGCCTCTGCCCAATGAACAGGATTACTGGCGCCGAGCGATTTCCCCCTCTCCCACGCCTCTGGAACAAGCGCTTGACCTGCTGGAAGCCAGCATCCGTCAGGGGGCGCAGATTGTTGCCATTGGCGCCTACACCCATCTGGCAATGCTGGAAGAGCGCCAGCCGGGCATTCTGGCAACCGCACGCCTCACATTGATGGGCGGATTCGTGTTTCCCCCGCGGACGGGCTTCCCGGCGTGGGACTTTACCGCCGACTGGAACGCGCAGGTGGATTCGGTTTCGGCGCGGGTGGTGTTCGAGCGGGCAAATCCCACCCTTGTCCCGCTGGCGGTGACGGCGGAGACTGCCCTGCGTTTTGCGCACCTGCCCGCGCTGGAACGGGCGGGCGCGCTGGGAGAGTGCCTTGCCCATCAGGCGCGCGTGTTTGCCCACGCCGAGCAACTGGCAGAGCGCTACCAGCCCGACTGTCCTGCCCTGCCCGCCGATTTCATCAACTTCCAGCACGATCCGCTGGCGTGCGCCGCCGCGCTGGGCTGGTCGGGACTGACCTTTGCCGACCTGCGCCTGCGGGTGGAGATGGAGCAGGGCTGGGTGCGCTTGCACGAAGACCCGCACGGGAAGGTCTTTCGGGTGGCGGTAGGCGTGGACGGCGCGGCTTTCGCGGCGCACTGGCTGGAAACGGTGTGTAGATGAAGGCGCCACAGTCCTGTATAATTCAGGTACAATAAAAGTACATTTTCACCCCGCCCAAAAGGGCAAGGAGGATCTTCCCCATGCTGGTAAAAGAACGCATGTCTCACCCCGTCCTGACCATCACCCCGGATGTGCCGGTGCAGGAAGCGCTGGCGCGCATGCGCAACGACAAGGTGCGCCGCTATCCGGTGGTGGATAAACGCGGCAAACTCATCGGCATCGTCACCGACAGCGATTTAATGAACGCCTCGCCCTCGGAAGCCACAACGCTGAGCGTTTGGGAAATCAATTACCTGCTCTCGCGCATCACCGTGGAGCGGGTGATGACCCGAAACCCCATTACCGTCAGCGAGGACACCACCGTGGAAGAAGCCGCGCGCATCATGGCAGACAACAAAATCGGCGGTCTGCCCGTCCTGCGCGACAACCGTCTGGTGGGCATCATCACCGAAACCGATTTGTTCAAAATCTTCCTCGAGATGCTCGGAGCGCGCACGGCTGGCGTGCGGGTGACCGTCGAAGTGCCCGATACCCCCGGCAAACTGCACGAAATCACCGGCGCCATTTATCAGTTGGGCGGCAACATTCAGGGCATGGGCGCGGTGCTGGGCGAAACCAGCGAGACCCGCACCCTCACCCTCAAGGTGACCGGAGTTTCGCTGGATGCGTTGAAGTCGGCGCTTGAACCGCTGGTGGAGAAGGTGATCGACATCCGCGAGGAAAAAGGCACGGTCTAGAAGCGTTTACGGAGCAACCTTTGCCGCAGGGAGAATTTCTCCCTGCGGCTTTTTTCGTTCACAGGGCAACGATGAAGCGGCGCAGTTCGTACCCTTCGATGGTCTCGTTGCGTCCCAGCGAGGGTTCGCGCTCGATGTGCACGCCGGGCAGGGCGAGGAAGCGGCTGAGGAACACCTCGGATTCGGTCAGCGCCAGATGCTCCCCGGCACAGCGGTGCGCGCCGAAGCCAAAACTCATCCCCGAGATGGACACCCCTCGTTCGGTCTCGCGTTCGGGGTTGTACGCCAGCGGCTCGGCGCCCAGAGCGCGGGCATCGCGGTTGATCTCCATGATGTGCAGGTCAATCAGCGCACCGGCGGGGATGACCACCGTCTGCCCCTCGCTGAGGATTTCCAGATCCTGCTCGGCACGGCGGTAGAGGTGCCCGACCACCGGCTCGAGGCGCAAAATCTCTTCCAGCATGGCGCGGCGGCGTTCGGAATCGCCCTGCAGGAAGGCTTCTTTCAAATCCGGGTGACGCAGGAAGTGATAGGCGGCGACACACAGGAATTCCTGCGTGGTGACCATGCCCGCCGCTCCGTAGGTGATGCACTCCACAAGGATTTCGCGGTCGCGTCTGCCCTGCGCGATGAGGTGGGAGATGAGGTCTTCGCGGGGTTGCGCGCGGCGAACGCGGATGGCAGGGCGCACATCGCGCAGGTAAAAGGACAGCACCAGCCACTGCACGTTCAGGTAGGCGGGCAGATGGCGCAGATCCAGCCCGATGTCCAGATTGGCGTGCAGAATGCGGTCGAGGCGGCGGGTCATGCCGGGCAGAGGGCTTTCGGTCAGCCCGACGACTTCGGCAACCACGCTGGTTGCCATCATCCCCGCCATCTGGTTGAGATCGCCGCGGCGTTTCTGCTGAAATTCAGCCAGAATGGCGTCTGCGGTGCGCTCCATCAACGGGATGTAGCGCTGGCGCACGGTGGCGGGGGAGAAGAACTTTGCCGTCAACCGGCGCTGTTCGCGGTGGGGTTCGCCTTCCTGAAACAGGACGGGCTTTTCAATGCGGAACTGCGGGGGGATGCGCTCGAAGGTTTCGGCTTTAAAGCCCGCCTGCCGCACTGCGCCCTGCAGAACGGCGCGCGCCTCGGGGTAGCCGGTGATGTGCCACACGCCGTCCGAATCGCGGTACACCGGCAGGGTGCGGGCAGGGATGTACCAGCGGTTGGTGAGCGTTTCAAATGTATTCATAGGTCCTCCAGAAAAGATACCGACCGGTTTGTTTTTTTTAAATCTTACAGGAGTTTCCCTGCCCTGTCCAGTGGATGTGCAGGGTTTGCGGCGGGCAGTGGAATTTCCGACGCTTTCGGGGTAAAATACCCTCAACGAATTTTTAAAGGCAGGTATGATGTATGGCTGTACGAACGATTGTCACAGTGCCCGATCCGGTACTGCGGCGTAAAGCGAAAAAGATCACCACATTCGACAAAGACTTACAGGTGCTGATTGACGACATGATCGAAACCATGCGCGCCGCCCCCGGCGTGGGTCTGGCGGCGCCGCAGGTGGGCATCTCGCAACGCCTGATTGTGGTGGAATACGGCGAGGGCGAAGAAGAGGACGAGAACGTCCCCAAGAAACTGTATGTGGTCATCAATCCCGAGATCGTGGAAGCCTCGCCGGAGATGGTGACGGGTGTGGAAGGCTGTCTCTCCATTCCCCGCCTGATCGGCGAAGTGGAGCGTCACGAGCGTGTGGTGGTGAAGGGCTTGAACCGCTACGGGAAGCCGGTCAAGTACAAACTTTCGGGCTGGGTGGCGCGCATCTTCCAGCACGAAATTGACCACCTCGACGGCGTGCTTTACACCGACCGTGCCACCACCGTGTGGGTGCCCAAGGAAGAAGAGGAAGTCGAAGATAACGTGTAGGCATGCGCCCATGCATTTGACCCATCTCTCGCTGACTCATTTTCGCCTGTTTGCCCGCCTGGATATGGATTTCCCCAGGCGGACATTATTGCTGGTGGGCGAGAATGCGCAGGGCAAAACCAGTTTGCTGGAAGCCATTTACTATCTGGCGACTTTTACCTCGCTCCATGCCTCGGCAGACCGGCAAATCGTCTCGTTTGCGGCGGCGCGCGAACCGCTGGCGGTGGCGCGGATTGTGGGCGATTTTGAGCGCGAAGGGCGCGCTCATCGTCTGGAAGTGCGCCTGATTCTGGAAGCCAACGGCGGCTTTCCCCCCTCGCGCTTCCGCAAAGAGATTTTGCTCGACGGAGTGAAGCGCACCGCGCAGGAAGCCACCGGCACCCTCATGGCGGTGATGTTCCTGCCCGATATGACCCGCATCCTCGACGGTGCCCCCGAAGAGCGCCGCCGCTATCTCAACCTTGCGCTGGCGCAAGCCGTGCCGGGCTACGCTCAGGCGCTCACCGATTACGCCCGCGCGCTGGAACAGCGCAACGCCCTGCTCAAACTGCTTCAGGAACGCAACGGCGACCCCGCTCAATTATCCTACTGGGATACCCTGCTGGCGGAGAAGGGCGCTTTCATTCTGCATGCCCGCATCGCGGCGATTGCCGAACTGGAGCGCCTTGCCTCGCGCATCCACAACCGCCTGACTGGCGGGATGGAAGTCCTGCAGTTTGTCTATCAGCCTGCTTATGACCCCCTGCCGCGCCCCGAAGGGCAGTACGCCCTGCCCATCCTCACCCCCATGGACCGCAGCGGCTTCAGCCTTGCCGACCTGCGCGAGGGCTTCCTGCAGCGCCTTGCCGACCTGCGCTCTGAGGAAATTGCCCGCGGCGTCACCACCATCGGTCCCCATCGGGATGAACTGCGCTTCCTCTCCAATAATGTGGATCTGGGCGATTTCGGTTCGCGCGGGCAACTGCGCACTGCCCTGCTCTCGCTGAAGATGGCGGAAGCCCGCTGGATGAAAGAGCGCACTGGCGAGTTCCCCATCCTCCTGCTGGATGAGATTCTGGCAGAACTGGACGACCGCCGCCGCGCCGACCTGCTGTGTACGCTGGACGATTTTGAACAATCGGTGCTCACCACCACCGATTTAAAACTGTTTGCCCCTTCGTTCCTCTCCCGCTGTACCCTCTGGCATGTCTCGCAGGGGGTGGTGCAGGCAGAGCAACCTTCTACCTCTCCCTGATGGTTTGAGCCGATTGTGTTACAATCACCCCATCACTTTCTGAGGGAATGCCCTTTGAGAGGGCTTTTTTTCTTTTTATGGACTTTTCTGACCCGTTTCTGGAGAGCAATTCGCTCTCGGCTGTGTTTTATAACCCGCGCGTGGGAGTTGCCATTCTCAACCCCGACCTGCGCTTTCTGTTCGTTAACGACCGCTTTGCCCACTTAATGGGGCTTTCTCCTTCGGAAATGCTTGAGCGTTCTGAGGGGGAGATGACCGTGGCGGGCGATTTGGAGAACTCGCTGGCGCTATTCCGTCAGTTGTTCAGCGGCGAAATCCTGCACTTTTCCCTGCTCAAACGCTACCAGTCCCAGGGCGGCAGAGTCTTTGTGGTGGAAGTCACTGCCACCCCGCTGAAAGATGGTGCGGGGAAGATCAGCGGCGCGTTGATGGTGATCGTACCGCTTTCGGCGCGCGACCTTCCATCCAATCCTCTCCGTGCGGAGGACTGGTACCGTGCCGTGCTGAACGGCTCGCCCGATACCATCGCCATCACCGATTTGAACGGTGTGATCCTGTTTGCTTCGTCGGTTGCGGTAAAGATGTTTGGCTACCCCGACCCGCGCTATGCGCTGGGCAAGTCTCTGCTGAACTTCGTCGTGCCCGAAGACCGCGAGCGCGCGCTGCAGGGGGTGCAAACCATTCTGGCGGGCGGAAACCCCGTCATGCAGGAATACCGTGGGGTGCGTGTGGATGGCTCCCTGTTTTTCTTTGAGGTGCATGGCAGTGTGTTGAGAGATGAACAGGGCGCCCCTCAGCAGATGATGTTTGTGCTGCGCGATGTGACTCAGCGTCGCCGTGCGGAAAACGACCGTCAGCAGCGCATCCGTGAACTGGAAGCCATCAACGCCACCATGGTGGATATGACCACCGAACTGGATTTACAGCGTCTGCTGGAAGCCATTGTGGAGCGCGTCACGCGTTTGCTGGGGGCATTGGAAGGGGAGGTGGCGCTGTACGATCCCGCCAATCGCTCTCTGCGGGTGGTTGCGGCGTATCCCAACGAGCACCGCCAGTATGGGGTCATTCCGCTGGGGCAGGGCATCATCGGAAAAGCCGCTCAGTCGCAAAAGACACTGCTGATCGAGGATGTTTCGCTCTGGGACGCTTCATCCAGCCCAGAACCTGCTCCGCGCACTCGGATTGCCGTTCCTCTGCTCCATAAGCACGAACTGCTGGGTGTGGTGATGGTGGGCGCCAACCCGCATGAACGCCGCTTTACCACCGACGATTTGCGCCTGATCGAGATGTTTGCCCAATCGGCGGCAATTGCCATTCAGAACGCCACCCTCTTCAGCGAAATTCAGCGTCTGGCGCGTCTGGATGCGCTCACGGGGGCGCTCAACCGCCGCAGTTTCTACGATGTGGCTCAGCGGGAAATGCTCCGCGCCGAACGCTACCGAAGTCCGCTCAGCCTGATCATGCTGGATGTGGATCACTTCAAGGGCGTCAACGACCGATTCGGTCATCTGGCAGGAGATGACGCGCTCAAAGCCGTGGTGCAGGCGTGCATGGCTCAGGTGCGTCAGGCGGACTGGGTGGGGCGGTTTGGCGGCGAGGAATTTGTGGTTTTGCTTCCCGAAACCAATCTGGAAGGGGCGCTGGCAACTGCCCAGCGGCTGTGTCGTTCGGTGGAAAGCCTGCGTTTTCCCGACAGGGATGAAGCCATGTCCATCACCATCAGCGTGGGGGTGGCGGAGCGCACCCCGAACATGACCCGCGTGGAACATCTGCTCAATGCCGCCGATGAAGCCCTCTACCGAGCCAAGAGCATGGGGCGCAACTGCGTATCGGTGTGAGCACAACACAACTGGAACGTTTCTTTCCCGCCGTTTGAGCGTATAATAGAAGAAGTCAAGCCCTTTTGCGGCTGTTCTTTTCCTTTTTTTCTCTTTTCCCCAGTGGAGTTTCCATGTCCAGTTTTGAAGATTTATTTTCAGGGGTGAATTTTAAGAACACCGTCACCCGCTACTGTCAGCAGATTGGCTGGAAGGTTGCCGAGGTGGATGATCGTCACGCCATGCTGAAGTTCACCATGGACTCGGGGCGTGAGCAGGTGCTGTGGATTTTGCGCTATGATAAGACGCTGGAGTTTTCCGTGCCCAGCATGGCGCAGTTCGACCATGAAGAGGACATCCCGCACTTTCTGTCCACGGTGCTGATGCGGCGCAGTTCTCAGAAGAAAATCGGTTTCTGGTGCATTGAAGAGATTGGCGGGCGCTACATTTATTCCTGCATGCACAACGCCGAAATCCAGTTGATGGACATCCCCTACTTCCGCGATGTGGTGGTGTCGCTCATCTCGGAGTGCGACGAGTTCGAGGGCATTCTGCTGGACATGCTCAAACGCCAGTAAACCCCATTCGGATACTCCTCTGGGAGGTTTCAGGAGGATGGTATGAATGTCAAGCGTGACTCTGCGCCCAGCGGCGGGTTTTACCTGCTCTGGCTGGTGAGTGGACTTGCCAGCATTTTGCTGGGGTGGATCGTCAGTTGGGGGTTGCTTTTGCTGGCGCAGGCGGTGATCGGCGATTACATTTATGTCAACGGGGTGCGCCACATCACCGAGGATTATCTCTTCTCATGGATCTTCTTTCCGCTGATCGGACTGCTTCAGGGCGCAATGCAGGCGCTGATCCTCCGCGAGGTGCGACCCCGAACGGGCATGTGGGTGCTGGTCACTCCTGTGGGATGGATTGTGGCTTTCATCTTCCTGCGGGGGGTGGCGGAGGTGTTCTTCCCGCAAGGAGGCATCCCCGCCGATACCCTGCTTTCTCGCATGCTGATCTTCTCCACGTTGGGGTTGTGCATTGGAGTGGCACAGTGGCTGGTGCTGCGGCGCTGGGTGGATCGCTCCTGGGTGTGGATCCTCTTCAGCATGGTGGGGTGGGCGCTGTTGCCCATTTTCACCGGGCGGAGTTTTACCAGCGTGCTGGAACTGCTGCTGATCGCGTTGCCGCCCGGCGTTGTTTCCCTGCTGGCGTTGTGGTTGCTGTTCGACCGCTGGCAGGCTATACCCCAAGCCTCAACCCCGTGATGGGGGATTGCTCCGGTATTCCCGAAGTGGGTCTCATCCCTTGAGGGTGCGGTCATCCCCACCGGGAATGGAAAAGAATGAATCAACCCCTCGCCAACTCGGCGAGGGGTAACCGTTTGGGGAGAAGGCGTTGCCCGCTGAGGGCTGTGCCACAGGAGTCAATTGCTCTTATACCGGCGCCAGCGTGCCGAACCAGATCAGCCATGCCAGCACGGTCTTGGCAACCAGGCTGAGGACGATGTACACGCGCTCGCCGAAGAGATAATCGCGCCACCTGCCCACTTTTTTGTACTGCAGCACCATGTTGACGGCAAAGATGTTGAACATGACGAACAGCGTAGGGACGATGGCATAGACGAATGCCGGGGGTTTGGCATCGCCCGAGTTGACCGCGCCGACAAAGTACAGGAAGATGACGATCCACGGCACAATGCCCGCCAGACTGCCGTAGATGAACGCCGTCCAGTCGGTTTTGGCGGTGTACTGATTGTGCTCTTCCATCAGGATGCCGAACAGGTTCATCATGGCATTGATGCCGAACATGACGATCAGCGTGCCCAGATCCCAGATGCCCACCAGCATGCCGATCAGCACCACCATCAGCGAGGAACTGAGCGCATACTCGTAGAAGCGGATGGGGTTTTTGCCCTTCTTGAGGTTTTCCACGTAGCGGTTGTAGCCAAAAGTAGAGAGGTAGAAGTGCGCTACCGCCGAAATCAGCAGGAAGAGCGCCACGGCGGGACCAAAGGGCAGTTCGTAGAGCAACTGCGGGTTGGGTTTGAGCGAAAAGGTGGTCTGATCAAAGGTGAGGTAGTTGGTGAAGATGGGGTAAGTGCGGTCGTTGCTGACCACCCACATGAAGATGCCCTGAATGAGGTGCAGAAAGCCCATGATCAGGTTGAAGCGGCGCAGTCCGGCAAAGGTGACGGGTTTAACCGCCGTTGCAGTGGATGAGGTTTCCATAAAAATTGTCGTTTCCTTCCCTGTTTGTTGAATGATTCCATACAGAAGAATGCGTATGGTTAGATGAATTATCCAGCAAACCCGAAAGGATGTAAAAGATTTGTATAAGGTTTGTGTTTATCTTGTGGAAGGCAGGCGGGTTTTGTGAAGAGCGTGGTCTGGCAGGAATTTATCCCGTCTGGGGGGATTCCCCCTGTGCGGCGGCAATCTTCAGGTGGGTCAATCCCAGCGCCACCATCCAGCCGGTGGAAAAGATGAAGTACCCCGAGAGGAACACCGCTTCCATCAGATACCCCGCGCCGGGCAGGAAGATCACCGCCAGCGCCAGTTTTCCCAGCATTGCCCAGAAACTGATGCGCAGGGCGTGGTCTGCTTTGCCCTGCGAGAGCAGGAGCAGGCGGCTCCAGAAAAAGGTGTTGGCAACCCCGTAGCCCACCAGCAGAATCATCAGCACGGGCATGGCAGGCAGGTACTCGGCTTTGTACAGTTGAAAGGTGCGCCCGAACAGGGGAATGGGACTGAACAGCACGGCTTCGCCAAACAGTCCCAGCCCCACCCCGGCAAGCACGCTCCAGCCCCCGGCAATCATGCTGACGCGGCGCAGGAGATTTTTCAGGCGCGTCCACTCCCGCCCCGCCCAGGCGCGGGTGATTTCCGGGTAGGTGGTGCCGATGAAGGGATTGATGGGCATGATCAGCAGGTTGATCACCTGCAGGGCAATTTTGTAGTACCCGGCAATTTGCGGACCAAAGAACAAGCCCACCAGCGGAACCTCGCTGTCGCGGGCAATCAGGTTGATCGTTCCGCTGAAGTTGGTGCTGATGCCAAAGCGCAGAAGTTCCTTCCACGGCGGCAGAAGGGCAAAGGACGCCCGCCACCATCCCGCGCCCAGCACCCGCTTTGCCCAGTACAGCGCCACCGCCACCGGACCCAGTCCCAGGATGACTTTGCCGAGCAGGTACGCCCACAGCACCTCCATCAATCCGCCGCCGGTCAGCGCGGCATGGACAATAATACCCGCCACCAGCACGCTCTGCGCCAGATTGATGAGCGCCTGACTGCGGAAATGCCCCGTCACCTGCAGGACGCTGGTAGAAGTCTCGTTAACCACATTGGCGAGGATGGAGCCGCCATAGAGGAGGAAAAGCGGCGTGAGGCTGGCGTCTTTGGCAAAGTAGCGCGCCCCAATGGGCGCCAGCAGGACCAGCGCGAGGAAGGCAAACACCGAGGCTGCCCCCTCGACCAGCGCGGCGGCTTTGACCACGGCAGAGGCGCGGGCTTTGTCGTGCTGTGCCAGCGCCTCGCCCATGTAGCGCACCACCACATCGTTCATGCGGAAGGAAAACAGGCGGTTGATGTCGGTGACAAAGCCGGTCAGGATGCCCAGCGTGCCGAATACGCTGGCGCCCAGCAGGTTGGCGGTGACGATGCCCAGCACCGCGGCAATGACGTTGCTGATGAACAGGTACGCCGAGTTGCGCACCACCCGCCGGAGCAGGCGATCTTCGGTAAAGGCGCGCGCCCGCTCCCACAGGCGGGCGATCAATCGGTGAGAATGTCCTTCGCCCACGAACGCTCCGCCATGTACCAGTCCACCAGACGGCGCATACCCTCATCCAGCCCCACCTGCGGCTCCCAACCCAGCAGGGCGCGGGCTTTGCTCACATCGGCTTGATTGGCAAGCATATCGGCGCGGTGTGCCGGGTGATGCACCACCTGCGCCTTTCGCCCGATGTACTGCTCCAGCCGGGCAATCATCTGGTTGATGGTGATGACCTCATGCCCGCCCAGATTGATGATCTCGTACCCCAGCGGCTTCAAGCCCAGAATGGTGCCGCGGGCGATGTCATCCACGTAGGTAAAGCCGCGCGATTGCTCGCCATCGCCGTTGAGATGCACGGGGCGCCCTTCGGCAATCCACTGGGTGAAGCGGAACATGACCATGTCGGGGCGTCCTGCCGGTCCGTACACGGTGAAATAGCGGAAGATGGTCACGTCCAGCCCGTACAGGAAGTGGTAGGCGTGACACATGGCTTCGGCGCCTTTCTTGCTGGCGGAATAGGGTTGGAGCGGACGGTCGCTGGGGGCATCTTCGGGGGTGGGCAGGGGGGCGTTTTCGCCGTAAATGCTGGATGTGGATGCCAGGATGAATTTGCTCACCCCATGACGGCGCGCCGCTTCCAGCAGGTTGAGCGTGCCGGTGACGTTGGTCTCCACGAACACCCACGGGTCTTCCACCGAAGCGCGCACCCCCGCCCGCGCCGCCAGATTGATGATGCCGTCCAGCGGCGCACAGGCGCCCACCAGCGCATCCACGCCGCGGCGGTCGCTGATGTCCATGCCGTGGAAGGTGAAGTTCTCGTGGGGGAGCAGACGATTGAGCCGATAGTGCTTCAGGCGCACATCGTAGGCGGTGCAGAGATTGTCCACCCCAATCACCTCATCGCCCTGTTCCAGCAGCATTTCGCACACGCGGGCGGCGATGAACCCCGCCGCGCCGGTGACCAGATAGCGCGCCATTACAACCTCACCACCCTGGGATGGTTCTTGCCCGCCGCGCCCAGCGCGTTGCGCGTGTCCACGATCAACTGCGCCGCTTCCAGAATGGCGGGGTAGTCGTACACCTTGTGGTTGGTGACGATGACCACCGCATCCGCCCAGCGCACCGCCTCCATCAGGTCAGGCTCGGAGTGCATCTCCCAGCCGTCGTGGTGGAAGTGGGGAATGTAGGGGTCGTGGTAGCGCACCTCGGCGCCCTTTTGCTGGAGCAGGTGGATGACATCCAGCGCCGGGCTTTCGCGCATGTCGTCAATATCGGGTTTGTACGCCACCCCCAGAATGAGGATGCGACTGCCCTTGACCGGCTTGCCGCGGTCGTTGAGGGCATCCTGCACCTTGCCCACGGCAAAGCGCGGCATGTTGGTGTTGATTTCCGACGCCAGTTCGATGAAGCGCGCGTTGTAATTGAGCGCCTTCATCTTCCACGAGAGGTACAGCGGGTCAATGGGGATGCAGTGCCCGCCCAGACCGGGTCCGGGGGTGAACTTCATGAAGCCAAAGGGCTTGGTGGCGGCGGCGTCGATGACTTCCCACACATCCACGCCCAGCCGGTCGCACATGATGGCAAGTTCGTTGACCAGCCCAATGTTGATCATGCGGAAGGTGTTTTCCAGCAGTTTTGCCAGTTCGGCAACCTCGGTGGACGAGACGCGCACCACCGTATCCAGCGCCTGTGCGTACCATGCCGCGGCAACGTCGGAGCAGTTTTCGGTGATGCCCCCTACCACCTTGGGGGTGTTCTTGGTGGTCCAGTCCTTGCGTCCGGGGTCCACCCGTTCCGGAGAGAAGGCGATGAAGATGTCCTCGCCCGCTTTCAGGTGAGAGGCGCCCGTCAGGCGCGGCAGGACCATCTCCCGGGTAGTGCCGGGGTAGGTGGACGATTCCAGCACCACCACCATGCCGGGGTGCACGTAGGGCGCCAGCCCCTCGGTGGCGGAGACGATGTACGACAGGTCGGGGTCGCCGGTCTTGCGCAGGGGGGTGGGCACGCAGATGCTCACCGCGTCGGCATCCCGGCACACGGAAAAGTCGGTGGTGGCGTCCAGTTTGCCCGCCCGCACCAGCGCCGCGACCGTCTCGGACGGCACATCCAGCACGTAACTTTCGCCGCGGCGGATTTTCTCCACCTTTTCGGCGACGGGGTCCACGCCGATCACCTGAAAACCGGCTTCGGCAAAGACGGTTGCCAGCGGCAACCCCACGTAGCCCAGTCCCAGCACGGCGACTCGGGCTGTGCGGTTACGGAATTTCTCCAGTAATTGCTCTTTGATGCTCATGGAAGACGAAATCCCCCTTCTAGAATAATGAGAGTTGAGTGGGTTGATCTTTCGCCGGGGAGTCCCCGGTTTCTTCTACTTTTTCTTCGACTACGGGCTTTTCCATCCCCTGCACGCGCTGACGCGCGCTCTGCACGTACTCGCTCAGACGGGCAAAATCGCGCTCCACGCTGGTTTTGAGCGAGGGCTGATGCAGGGCGGCGGCAGGGTGGAACATGGGCACAATCAGCCGACCGTTGCGCCAGAAAGATTGCCCGTGCACTTCGCTGATCTTCACCCCCGGCAGGAATTTCGCCATGGAGAAGCGCCCCAGCGTGACGATGACTTTGGGATTGATGGCTTCGATCTGCCGGTCGAGATAGTTGCTGCAGGCTTCCAGTTCTTCGGGTTGTGGGTCGCGGTTGCCCGGTGGGCGGCACTTGACCACATTGGTGATGAAGACATCCTTACGGGCAATGCCGCATTTTTCCAGCAGTTCATCCAGAAATTTACCCGCCGCGCCCACGAAAGGACGCCCCTGCTCGTTTTCGTAAAAGCCGGGTCCCTCGCCGATCATCATGATCTCCGCCTGTGCGGGTCCTTCGCCGGGCACGGCTTTCTTGCGCGAGTAGTGCAGGGCACAGCGTTTGCATTCGCTGACCTGTTGGGCAATTTCTTTCAGGATTTGATCGGGTTGCACCTCTCACCTCCGGTTGAATTTTGCTGTGCTGGATCGCTCCAGTGCTGCAGGGTTGCTTCGTCCAGCGGATTCAGGGTCATCAGCAGGGCATCTTCCTGATTGTCCTGATAGTACTTCGGGCGGACGCCTTCCACCCGAAAGCCCATGGATTCGTACAGTTTTTGCGCGGCAGTGTTACTGCGACGCACTTCCAGAAACGCCATGCGCGCCCCCCGTTCAAATGCCTCCCGCAGACCTGTTTCCAGCAAGAGGCGGGCAATGCCCATTCGCCGGAAGTCGGGGTGCACGGCAATGGTGGCGATGTGGACTTCGTCGAGGATGATCCAGTTCACCATCATGCCGACGATGCGGCGCGAGCCGTCGGGAAAGTGGGCTTCGGCAACCCACGGCGAGGAAGCGGTGTTCTCGGTCACCTCGAAGCGGTAACTGCGCTCGGACCACGGCAAACTGAACGAGAGCACGTCAATGGCGTACACCTCGGGGATGTCCTCCACCTGCATTGGACGAATGCGAATCTCCGCCGGAATCACGACGGAATGACCTCCCCCACATGAAGGTAAATGGGCGCCAGGCTGACAGGGTCATCTACCTTGCCCGCCTGAAAGCGCTCCCAGGCAAGTTCTGCCAGAAAAGAAGGGCGGCGGGTGGACAGCGCCGGAGATGCCAGCAGGATGTTGCCGCGTTTGCGCTGAAGCAGGTCGCGCTCTTCGGGGGTCAGTTCACCCGCGATCAGGGTGGGTTCCTGAATCTGCTCCGCCAGCGCCGCCGCGGTGATGATCTGCGGTTCGCCCTGTGCCTTCCAGCGTCCTTTCACGGCGCGGTACCACACCAGCGCCAGCCTGCCGCGCCCGGCTTGCAGGACGGCGGCAAGGGGAAATTCCTGCACCGGCAGGGCTTCGGCGAGGAAGTCCAGGGTGGGAATGCCGATGATGGGTTTGCGCAGGGTGAGCGCCATGCCCTTGACCAGCGCCAGTCCGATGCGCAGGCTGGTGAACGATCCCGGTCCCAGCGCGGCGGCGAAGCAGTCCACCTGATCCATGCGCGTTCCCGATTGTTCCAGCAGGCGCTGGATGGCGGGAGCGGTCTCCACGGTGTGATGTCCGCGGGTCAGCCAGGTCATCTCGCCCAGCACGCGGGCGCCGTCGTAGAGCGCCAGCCCGGTCCATTGAGTCGAGGTATCCACCGCCAGCAACAGACTCATACCCTGACCACCTTCTGGCGAAATTCGTTCAACAGGCTGTCGTAGCGCTCGCCGCGGCTCTGAAAGAGCAGATGACGCTGTTCCTCTTCCACATAGCGCAGGGAAATCCACAGGCATTCTGCCGGCAGTGCGGCTTGAATGTGCTCGGGCCATTCGACCACCAGCGCGCCGCATTCCAGCATGCGCTCGAAGTCCAGTTCTTCCGCTTCTTCCACGTGGGTGAGGCGGTAGGCGTCCAGATGGAACAGGCAGGCGCTGTCGGCGCGGCGGTACTCGTTGACGAGGATGAAGGTGGGGCTGGAAACGGGGTCGAGCGAGCCCCAGCCCTGCGCCATGCCCTGCACCAGCGTGGTCTTGCCGCTACCCAGATCGCCCGAAAGGCAAACCAGATCGCCCACACTTAAAAGCATTCCCAGCCGTCCGCCCAGACGGCGGGTCTGCTCGGCGCTCCGGCTGAAGAATTCAAAGGTGTGCGGGTCCAGAATCGGCATGGTCAAATTATAGCACGGGGAGCGGGGAATCTTGGGCGGACAATCTGCCCAATCGAGAAGAAAGGCAATGACCTGCGGCATGCCGGAGAAATTAAAAAGGGCGCGCACGGCCCAAAAAAAGGCGGAGAGGGTGGGATTCGAACCCACGGTGGCCCAAAGGACCACAACGGTTTTCGAGACCGCCCCGATCGGCCGCTCCGGCACCTCTCCGTTCGAGCACCCCCATTATACCAAAATTGAGGGGAGAAGAGGAAAATTGGTGGCGAGTTGGGTGATTCCATCCGGACTTCCCCTGGCTTTCTGCCGGAGGGAGGGGCAACCCGTAGCCCCCTTCTCCCGTTTGCGGTTATAATGAAAATACAATCCCAGATGGAGGTTTGCATGTCATCCCCTCGAACCGTTCGTGCCCCACGCGGGACGCAGTTATCCTGTAAATCCTGGCTGACGGAAGCCGCTTACCGCATGATCCAGAACAACCTCGACCCCGAGGTTGCCGAAAAACCCGAAGACCTCATCGTTTACGGGGGACGGGGACAAGCCGCCCGCTCATGGGAAGCCTTCGACGCCATTCTGGAGAGCCTGCGCAATCTGGAAAACGACGAAACCCTGCTGGTGCAGTCGGGCAAACCGGTTGTCATCTTCAAAACCCACCCCGATGCGCCGCGGGTGCTGATTGCCAACAGCAATCTGGTGCCGCACTGGGCAACGCAGGAGCACTTCGATCAACTGGCGGCAAAGGGCTTGATCATGTACGGGCAGATGACTGCCGGTTCGTGGATTTACATCGGCACGCAGGGCATCCTGCAGGGCACCTACGAGACGCTCGGCTCGCTGGCGCGTCAACGCGGCTGGGGCAGTCTGCGCGGCAGGTTTGTCCTGACCGCCGGGCTGGGCGGGATGGGCGGCGCTCAACCGCTTGCCATTACCATGAACGAGGGCGTGGGCTTGATTGTCGAGGTGGACCCCGCCCGCGCCAAACGCCGTCAGGAAATCGGCTACGTGGATGTGGTGGTGGACACCCTCGAAGAAGCCATGACGCTGGTGGAGGAAGCCAAAGCCCGTCAGCAACCCCGCTCCATCGGGTTGATCGGCAATGCCGCCGAGGTGTACCCCGAACTGGTCATCCGCGGAGTGGTGCCCGACGTGGTCACCGACCAGACGCCCGCCCATGACGTGCTTTCGTACATTCCCGCGGGTTTGAGCGTGGAAGAAGCCGCCGACCTGCGCCGCCGCGACCCGCAGGAATACGAGCGCCGTTCCCTGCAGTCCATGGCGCGGCACGTGCAAGCCATGCTGGAATTCCAGAAGCGCGGCAGTGAGGTGTTCGACTACGGCAACAACCTGCGTCAGCGCGCCTACGATCAGGGCGTCAAAGATGCCTTTGCCTTCCCCGGTTTTGTCCCCGCCTACATCCGCCCGCTGTTCTGCGAGGGCAAGGGTCCTTTCCGCTGGGTAGCCCTCTCCGGCGATCCCGAAGACATCTACCGCACGGATGAAGCTGTCATGGAACTCTTCCCTGAGGATGAGCACCTGCACCGCTGGTTGAAGATGGCGCGTGAAAAAGTGCCCTTCCAGGGCTTACCGGCGCGCATCTGCTGGCTGGGCTACGGCGAGCGCGCCCGTGCCGGGTTGAAGTTCAACGAGATGGTGGCAAAGGGCATCCTCAAAGCGCCCATCGTCATCGGGCGCGACCATCTGGACGCAGGCAGTGTGGCATCGCCCAACCGCGAGACCGAGGGCATGCGCGACGGCAGTGACGCCATCAGCGACTGGCCCATCCTCAACGCGTTGATCAACGCCGTGGGTGGAGCAACGTGGGTATCCTTCCATCACGGCGGTGGCGTGGGCATTGGCTACAGTCAGCATGCCGGTATGGTCATCGTCGCCGATGGCACCCCCGAAGCCGCCAGACGACTGGAGCGCGTCCTCACCTCCGATCCGGGCATGGGAGTGGTGCGCCACGCCGACGCCGGTTACCCCGAAGCCATCGCCGCCGCCAAACGGCACGGCATCAAAATCCCCATGCTGAAGTGAATCCATGCGCACGGTCCGCTTCCTCTTCTTCCTGTTGAGCATCGCCGCGGGCATCGGGTTGGGACTGGTGTACGGCTGGCTCATCAAGGCGCCCGACCCCAGCCAGTTAACCCCGCAGGTCCTGCGCGCCGATTTCAAAGCCGATTACGTGCTGATGGTGGCGCAGGTGTACCAGCGCGATCAGAATCTGGCGCAGGCGGTTCAGCGTCTTTCGCGGCTCGATCCGGCGTCTCCCGCCCGCGCCGTGGCTCAGGCACTGCTCACCGCCCGCGATTTGCAGTACGACCCCGCCGATCTGCAGGTGATGAGCGATTTGTCGCGCGCCCTGCAATCGCTGGAGACCCCTGCCGCATCGGGAGAGGGCATGCCATGAACGACAGCGAATCCCGCGGCAACCTCTACCTGTTCACCGGCTTGATTCTGGGACTGGCGGTGGGACTGCTCATCTCGCTGGTGATCAGTCCGGTGGAGTTTGTGGACATCGATCCCTCTGCCATGGGCGAAGCCTACCGCAACGAGTACCGCCTGCTGATTGCGCAAGCCTTCCAGAGCGACGGCAACCTTCAGCGGGCGCAGGAGCGGCTGGCGCTTCTGCGCGAGGAAGACCCCGCCCGCGCGCTGGCAATGCAAGCCCAGCAACTGGTGGGCGAAGGCGCCTCTCCCGCCGATGCCCGCGCGCTGGCACTGCTGGCGGCGGCGTTGACCAACCCGCAGAGCGTCGCGTTCACCCCTCAGCCCTCGCCCACCCTTCCCCCGGGAGAAGAGCCTCAAACCACTCCGGAAGTCGGACAGGCGATCTTCACCCCCACCCCGCCGCTGCCCACCCGCACCCCCGTGCCGACCTTCACCCCGCGCCCCACGGCAACGCCCATGCGCGCGCTGGACGCCCCCTTCGTCCTCGATAGCCGTCAGGAGGTGTGCGATGGCTCCCTGCCTGCCGGGCGGCTTGTCATTGAGGTGTTCGACCGCGACGGCAACCCCATGGCGGGTGTGCCGGTGCAGGTGGTGTGGAGCCAGAACCAGACCTCGCTGTTCTACACCGGTCTGGCGCCGGAGATCAGCCCCGGTTATGCCGATTTTCAGATGGAAGCGGGCGTGGTGTACACCTTACGGGTGGGTGCGGTGAGCGAGACGCTCAACGACCTAGCCATCCCTGCCTGCGGCGGTGGAGTTCGTGTAGTCTTCCGCGAAGGACGCTAGAGCCGCCCTTCCCCAGCCCCGGGACAACCCGGCGCGAGACCTCGGTTTACCCCAAACGGAACTGCTTTTCGTACAGCGTGCGGTACAAGCCCGGCTGAGCGATCAACTCGCTGTGCGTGCCGCGCTGGACGATTTCCCCGTCCTGAATCACCAGAATCAGATCGGCGTTGTGGATGGTGGACAGGCGGTGCGCAATGATCAGCGCGGTGCGCCCTTCCATCAGGCGCTCCAGCGCTTCCTGAATCAGGGCTTCGCTGACGGTGTCGATGTTGGCGGTGGCTTCGTCCAGAATGAGGATGCGTGGATCGGTGAGAACGGCGCGGGCGATGCAGATCAACTGGCGCTGTCCTACCGAGAGGTTGGCGGCGTTTTCCAGCACCAGCGTCTGGTAGCCTTCGGGCAGGTTGAGGATGAATTCGTGGGCGTTTGCCAGCCGTGCCGCCTGCTCCACCTCGGCATCGCTGGCTTCGGGCTTGCCAAAGCGGATGTTCTCGGCAATCGTCCCGGCAAAGAGGAACGAGTCCTGCGGCACGATGCCGATTTGTCGGCGCAGGCTGTCCTGCCGCACCCGGCGCACGTCGATGCCGTCAATCAGCACGGCGCCTTCGGTGACTTCGTAGAAGCGCGCCGTCAGGTTGGCGATGGTGGTCTTGCCGGCGCCGGTCGGTCCCACCAGCGCCACCCGCTGACCGGGCTGAATGTGCAGGTGGATGCGGTGCAGGACTTCGGGCGTGTCCGGGCGGTAGCGGAAGGAGACATCCCGGAAGACGATCTCCCCGCGGATGGGCGGCATTTCGATGGCGTCGGGAGCGTCGCGCACGTCGGGTTGGGTGTCCAGCAGATTGAGCACCTGCTCCCCGCCTGCCATGGCGGCTTGCAGGGTGGTGTACAGGCGCGCCAATTCCTGAATGGGCTGGAAGAAGCGCGAAACGTAGGACAGGAACGCCACCAGCAAGCCCACCGTGACCGTCCCACCCAGCGCCATCTGTCCGCCAAACCACAGCACCACCGCCGTTGCCAGCGTGCTGAGGAACTCGATGGCGGGCATGTAGAGGAACGAGAGCGACATGGCGTTGATGTTGGCATCCCGGTTGGCGACGTTGACCTCGCGGAAGCGTTCCTGCGTGGCTTCCTCGCGGGCAAAGGCTTGAATTACCCGCATCCCGGCGATTTCTTCCGCCAGATTGCCCACCACCGCCGCCACCCGCGAACGGGTTTCGCGGAAGGCGGACTGCGCTGCGCGGGCAAACCAGCGGGTTGCTAGCACCATCAGCGGCAGGACCAGAAACGCCAGCAGAGCCAGCCGGGCGTTCATCGAAATCATGATGACGATGATGCCGGTCAGGATGAACAGGTCGCTGAAGAAGGCAATCCAGCCCTGTGAAAGCAGTTCGTTGATCACCGCCACGTCGTTCATCACCCGCGAGACGGTCACCCCGACGATGTGGGTGTCGTGGTAACTCAGCGAGAGTTCCTGCAGATGACGGAAGAGGCGGGCGCGCAGGTCGCCCAGCACCCGCTGACCGACGCGGGAGAGCAGGTACTGCTGTCCGGCTGAGGTGATGTACAGCCCGATGTACGCCAAACCGGTGAGCAGAGCCACCTGTCCCAGCCCCTGAGCGTTCCCCCCGGAAATGTGCACGTCAATGGCAATCTTGAGCAGGTAGGGAATCCACAGGGTCAGACCGGTTGCACCCAGCATGGCGATGAAGGCGATCAGCAGGGTGCGCCAGTAGGGCTTGAGAAACGCCAGCAGGCGCACGACCACGCGCGGTTTGAAGGCTTCGCCCTTGCGCTCGCCCGCCGCGCCGAAGGTGTCCAGCAGTGCGCCGGGACCCATGCCCATGCCTGTGCCGCCGCCAATGCCGAATCCCATGCTCAAGCCTTCCTTTCGTGGGTGGGTTTCAACTGCCGCCGGTAGATTTCTGCGTACAGCGGCGAAGACGCCAGCAGTTCCTCGTGTTTGCCGCGCGCCACAATGCGCCCCTTATCCAGCACCAGAATCTGGTCGGCGCGCATCACCGTGCTGAGGCGGTGGGCAATGACGAAGGTGGTGCGCCCCTGCATCAGCCGGTCGAGGGCTTGCTGGATGGCGAGTTCGGTCTCCGAATCCACGCTGGATGTGGCGTCATCCAGCACCAGCAGGCGCGGATTGGTGAGGATGGCGCGGGCAATGGCGACGCGCTGTTTCTGCCCGCCGGAGAGGGTGATGCCGCGTTCCCCGACCAGCGTATCGTAGCCGCGCGGCATCTGCATGATGAACTCATGCGCCTGTGCGGCTTTGGCGGCTTCGATGATCTCCTCTTCGCTGGCATCGTCGCGCCCAAAGGCGATGTTCTCGCGGATGGTGGCGGCAAACAGGGTGGTCTCCTGCAGGACGATGCCGATTTGACTGCGCAGGGAGCGCAGGGACACCGTGCGGATGTCCACCCCGTCAATGGTGATGCACCCCTCGGTGGGATCGTAAAAGCGCGGGATGAGATGGATGATGGTGGACTTGCCGGAGCCGGTCGGTCCCACCAGCGCCACAATCTCACCGGGATGCGCTTCCAGCGAGATGTCCTTCAGCACCTCGCGGCGTTTGCCGTAGGAAAAACTCACCTTCTCGAAGCGCACATGCCCCTTGAAGGGCGGCATGGCGGGCGCTCCGGGCGTCTCCTGCACTTCGGGAATGGCGTCCAGAATCTCGAAGACGCGCTCCGCCGCCGCGCCTGCCATGGCAATGGCAGGGATGAACATGCCCAGCAGGCGCATGGGATTGAGCAACTGCCCCAGATAGGTGGTGAACGCCACCAGTTCGCCCAGAGTCAGTTCTCCGCGGATGACCATGCTCCCGCCGTACCACAAAATGAACACCGAAGCCAGATTTGCCATCAACTGCATCATGGATGTGCCGGTTGCCTGCACCCGCGAGGACTGGCGGGAGAGTTCGTACCATTTTTCATTTTCTTGCTCAAAGTGCTGGATTTCGCGCAGTTCCTGAGCAAAGGCTTTCACCACCCGCGCCCCACGCAGGTTCTGCTCCACCCGTGTGGTCAGCACCGACAACTGCTTTTGAATCTGCGCCGAAAGAGGGCGGAAGCGCACGCCAAAGTCAATGGCGCGCCATGCCAGCAGGGGCATGACGGCAATGGCAACCAGCGCCAGCGATGGGTTCATGAACAACAGGATGATCGCCGTGCCCAGCATCATCACCACTGCGTCAATGATGCGCAGGGTGGCTCTGCCGGTCAGGAAGCGGATGCGGTCCACGTCCTGTATGGCGCGGGAGAGGATATCGCCCGCCTGACTGCGGTCATGGTAGGAAAAGGACAGGACGGTGAGTTTCTTCTGGATTTCGGCGCGCAGGTCGGCGGCGACGTTTTGGGAAGCCGTCTCGCTCCAGCGTCCCTGCAGGAAGGTGAACACCCCGCGCACCAGCGAAAGCCCCAGCAGACCCAGCACGCTCCAGCGCAGAAGCGGCAGGTTGCCGGCGCGGATGCCCTGATCGATGATGGTGCGAATCAACTGCGGGGTGACCAGATTGAGCAGGGTGATGCCCAGCATGCACAGGTAGGCGCCCAGCGAAAGATACCAGTAAGGGCGCAGGTACCCGTAGCAACGCCAGAACACTCCCGGACTTCCGCCGGTGCGTTCGCGTTTCAACTGAGCACGGAGTAGTTCAAGTGTGGTCATGGCGCAAAGGCTTACCCCTCCCGGCGCACCGGTGGGAGCCATTCGGAAGGTCACATGTCAGGGCAGAGGGGAGCGTTTAAGCACGCGCCGCCGGGACTGCCGGGCAGGGTCGAATGCGGGGTAAGGCGCCACCGGCACAGGAAGGGCGAATTCTCAGGGGTAAGTATAGCACAAATTTCACCACGCTTCCCAGTGCACGCGGTCTTCGCGGAAGCGGGTTTGGGGCGGCTTTTCCTCATCCGGGTAGCCCACCAGAATCACGTTGAGCGGTACGGCAAAGGGGGGGATGTTCATCACTTTCTGAACGGCTTCCACCCGCGCCCGGATGGGGTACACCCCTACCCACACCGTGCCCAGTCCCAGCCCCGCCGCGGCAAGCAGAAGGTTCTCGGTTGCGGCGGAGCAGTCCTGCACCCAGTACGAACCATCCGGCTCGGTATGAGCCAGATCGAGCCTGCCGCACACCACGACTGCCGCCGGGCAGGGGTATTTGCCGTAGGGCAGCACTTCCTGAAGCGCCGCCAGCCGTTCCGGTTGCGTCACGACGATGAAGTCCCAGGGCTGTTTGTTGACCGCCGAGGGCGCCGCCATGGCGGCGCGTAAGAGGTCCAGCAGGGTTTCGCGGGGAACAGGGTCGGGTTTGTACTTGCGGATACTGCGACGCTGATAAATGTGGTCCAGAATGTTGCCCATGTCCATTCTCCGAAAAGGAATTCCTCAAGGGGAGCGTTCGAGGCGCGCCGTGCGTCCATCGCTGGACAGGTGCACAAAGCCTTCCGGCGGGGCGGAGATGGCTTGGAAACCCGCCTGCCGCCACAACTCCCCGACCATGTGCGAGTTTACCACAATCAAATCGTTTTGCAGGTCTTCCGGGTGGAAAATCTCCGCCGGGGGGATTTCCCCCGCCAGCACAAAACTCACCCGTTCGTGTTGAATCCTCAGCAGGCAGGCGTCTTCAACGAGGGTGGCAAGCACCTGAAGGTGGAACGTGCCCTGCCGGAGCGTTGTGCCTGCGCCCCAGACCTGCAGGCTCGTCCCTGCCTCTGACAGGCGGGTTTGCAGGGTGTGGGCAGTTCGTCCGGGGGGCAATTCCCCGCACAGCGCCGCCTGGCGCACGGGATAACGTTCCAGCGCGCCCAGTCCGCCCTGCACCTCTCCCGCAGTGGGGTTGATTAAAATCCACCCTGCCAGGGGTGGGGTGAAGGGTGGGAGCAGTTTCCCAGCAAAGGCTTGCGTTTCGCGCGCCTGTCCCAGCCCGTTGATCAGGAGCGCCTCGCCCTGTGGGGTTTGCAGGAACACCAGAGCGTTGCCCTGCTGAACCGTCATCCACAGATGCAGTCTGCCGTCCCCGCCGGTCAGCGCCTGCCGCCACAGGATGGCGGCAACCCCGAACAAGCCCAGCAGGATCCACGCCGGACGCAGAGAATCGGCAAGGCGTGGGATGCCCATCTGACGCAGGGCAACCGCGCCAAACCACAGGTAAAACAGGCACACCGCCCACAGCGGCGGCGCCGGGACGGCAAACTCGCCCAGCGGCAGGCGCGCGGTCAGCGCCACGCCGTTGAGGGTGTAGGAAGCCAGCGCCCATGCCGGAAAAGCCAGCGCTTGCCCCGGCAGTTGCCAGATCAGCCCCACGGCAACCGATGCTTCGCCGAACAGCAGGAGCGGCGCCTGAGCGGGCAGAATCAGCGGATTGGTCAGCAGGGTGGTCAGCGAAAGCCTGCCGAAGTGGCTGAGGATGACCGGCAGGGTGGCAATCTGCGCCGCCACGGTGAAGAGAAAATACTCCCCCACCGCCCCTGCCACCGCCGGTGCCAGCCGGGCAGGCAGAAGGCGCGCCGCCGCCCACCTTGCCCAGCCTTCCATGCGGCTGGCGTACAGCAGTAGCCCCAGCGTTGCCGCAAAGGACAGTTGAAAGCCCACGTCCCACAGCAGATGCGGGTTGAACAGGCTCATGCCTGCAGTGGCGAAGAGCAGGGCATTCAACCCCCCGGTAGAGCGGCGGATGGTGTGGGCGATCAGCGCCAGGGCGCTCATCAGCGCGGCGCGGGTGACCGGCGCCTCGGCGCCTACCAGCAGGGTGTACAGCGCCATGGCAATCAGCGCCGCCAGCAGGGCGCCCCCCTCGGAGAACACCCGCCGGAACAAACTGAAAAACACCCCCGCCAGCACCGCCATGTTGAACCCCGAAATGGCGATGATGTGGCTGGTGCCGGTGGCGCGGAAGGAATCTTGCAGTTCGGTGGGCAGAGCATCGTCCCAGCCCAGCAAAATTCCGCTGATCAGGGCGGATTCCGGCGCAGGGTAGAGGTGTTGAATCAGGTGGTAGGCGCTCCGCCGCAGGGAATCCAGAGCGCGCAAAAGCGGCGAACCGCTCCAGCCGGGCAGGACGGTCACACGGGGATAGTACATCACCGCATACACGCCCTGACGTTCCAGAACCTGCCGGTAGGAGAAACTGCCGCTCTCGGTGGGGGTGCGCAGTTCTCCGCTCAGGTGCAGGCGCTCGCCATACCGGAATGCCTGCCCGGCGGGCAGAACCACCAGCACCGTCCCGCGCGCCCTTTGGGCAGGCTCACCGGGCGGGCTCAACTGCTCCACCCTCAGGTAGAGGCGGTTGGAAGGCGCGTCGGGCTGGGGGGCTCTGGCAACCCAGCCGGTCATCTGCAGGGCGCCGGAGTCCCTGTAAAAAGCGGCATCCCTTGCCGTCAGGGGTGTTTGTGCCAGGGCGTAGCGGGCAAATCCCGCCAGCAGGGCGATGATCAGCGCCAGCGGCGCCACCCGCAGAAAGGACTGCCTGCGCACGGCGAATCCCAGCGCGGGCGCGCGCCGCAAGCCCAGCCCCAGCAGGCTCAGCGCGGCGGCGCTTCCCAGCGCCGTCCAACCTGAGGACATCCCTGCATGCGCCCCATTTGCCAGCAGGATGCCCACAAGGAAGGCAAGGCTGAGCCACAACAGGGGCATGGAGGGCTACCCGCGGCGGAAGGTGTGAGCGGTTTCGATGGCGGCGCGCAGGTTTTCCCACGGCGTTTCGGATGGCACCGTGCAGTCTGCCCCCAGGATGAAGCGCTCGGGAGCGCTCTGACAGATGGCATGCACTTCGGCGCGGATCTGCTCCGGTGTGCCGTGGGCAATGACCCCATGGCGGTTCATGCCCCCCAGAATGGGACGCCGGAAAATCTCCCAGGCTTCGATGGGGGGCAGGGTGCGGTGCGTCAGTTCCATGCCCAGACTGACCACCTGACCGGGGAAGTCCACAAAGGGCTCCACGCGTTCGTAGGGCAGGTGGTAGTCGCAGATGTGCAGGATGTTGAAGGGCGTCAGGCGGTTGACCTCGTCCATCAGCAGGCGGTCGAAGGGGCGGATGACTTCATCGAACAGCGTCGGGTCGGAGAAGCGCCCGGCTTCGCCGCCCTGCGTGGAGGTGTAAAAACCGTCCAGCCCCACTGCGGCGCAGGCGCGCACGAACTCCAGCAAACTTTCGGTGATGATCTGCAAGCCTTTCCTGACCGCCTCGGGGTCTTCCTCGATGTGGCGGGAGAGGGCGCGGTCGCTGCCGAGGGTGTGACCGGCGCACATGAAGGGCGAGTACAGCGTCAGCACCACCACGGCTTCGGGCTTTGCCGCCTGCACCAGCCCTTTGACCACCGCCAGCGGCTCGGCGTAAAAATCGAGGTCGTAAAAGGGCATCTTTGCCCAATCGGCGGGGCGCTGGATGAAGGGCAACTGCGGGAAGACGTGTTCGTACTGGATCTTGACCAGATCCATGCCGGTGGCGCGGAAAAATTCCAGATGCTTCTGCACGGCGGCTTCCCCGCGGTGATAAGCCGGATCGAAGTGCAGGAAGAACGCCGCAGGGATGTAGGGAGGAGTTCGACCCTCATCCAGCAGGCTGAAGAGTATATCGCGTTTGTTCATGACTACCTCACATAAAAATCGTTACGGGCGCGGTGAGAAAAGGAAAACAGCATCTCGAAGAGGATGGGCGCGGGCTGATCGGCGCCGCTGTACCCGCCGGTGGTGACGCGCATGTGCAGGTGCGGGAAGGTGTGCGCCATGGAGTTGCCCACCCGCGCCAGCGGCGCGCCCACGGCGACGATTTCGCCTTTCTGAACGGTGAGGGAATGACTGCGCAAATTTGCCAGCGTCACGTAGAACTGCGCGCATTTCAGGACGATGAAATTGCCCAGAGACGAGCCGGAATCGCCGAAGGGCGGGACGTCGGCAATGCCGTCCTCGAGATGCACCACCTCGCCCAGACACGGGCTGTACACCTGCTCATCAAAGGTGTGGTACCGGCGGAGATCGCCCGGCAGGATGCCCCGGCTCATCGTCCCGTTTCCGGCGATTTTGACCAGATCCACACCGTAAGCCGCGGCGAGGTCGCCGTCGGTTTGCCTGCCCAGCCAGTCGCGGGTGGCATGGTTCATCCCCCAGCCGTCCAGCCCGTTCCCGCCGTTGACGAAGACGTGCAAGCCGTCCTGCAGGGGCGGCAGGGCGATCATGGACGGACCGGCGCTTTCGGGATAGCGGTAGGACTGCGCAACTTTGACGTTGAGGAAGGCAAGCGGCACCCCCAGCGCCAGCAGGATGACGGTCATTGCCCAGCCCCATCTTGCCTGTGGGAAGACGGGCTGGCGGCGGCTGGCGAGAATCAGGCGTGCCGCCACTCCCAGCGCCAGCAGGAAGGGCAGGGCGCGCAGATAGTAGTTCACCACCGCCCACGGAGCGGTATAGGCAAAATACAGGTTGAGCAACAGCGTGTCGAGGGCAAGCAGATCAGCGGGCAGTTGCCCCGCCGGTGGCTTAAGCATTGCCCAAATGCCCGACGGGATGCAGATCAACGCCCAGAGGATTACGGGAATGGGGGTATCCCACGGCATGACACCCTTCCTTTCGAATGAAGACACGGGAGCACGTCATCCAACGCGGCTGGAAATCCGCTTCTCCTCATTATAGACTCGATGATGGGATGATTTATCCGATTCGGACAGTTTTTTTACGCACAAAAATTCATCTTGATTCTCTCCATGATTGTTCATACAATAAAATTATGACCGCTTTAGCCGAAATTCTCGACCGTTTGACCGCTCCGGGTGAACTCTACCAGCCTCAGCCGGACGGCGCGGTGCGCTGTGTGGCGTGCGCTCATCGCTGTCTGATTAAACCCGGCAGGCGCGGAATCTGTCAGGTGCGCTTCAACCGGGAAGGCGAACTGCGCGTACCCTGGGGATACGTGGCGGCGCTTCAGGTGGACCCGATTGAGAAAAAGCCCTTCTCGCACTTCCTGCCCGGCACCGATGCCCTGACCTTCGGCATGCTGGGCTGTGACTTCCACTGCCCTTACTGTCAGAACTGGGTGACTTCGCAGGCGCTGCGCGATCCGCTTTCCGACTCCAGCATTGGCTACATCGAGGAGATCACCCCTCAGCAGATGGTCCAGATTGCCGTATCCCATCGGTGCGCCTCGATTGTCTCTTCGTACAACGAGCCGCTCATCACCTCTGAGTGGGCGGTGAGCATTTTCAAACTGGCAAAGCAAGCCGGGCTGGCGTGCGCTTACGTCTCCAACGGCAACGCCACCCCGGAGGTGCTGGACTACCTTGCCCCGTATCTGGACGCCTACAAGGTGGATTTGAAGTGCATGCGCGATCAGAACTACCGTAAACTGGGCGGGGTGCTTCAGCATGTGCTGGATACGATTCAAATGGCGCACCAGCGCAACCTGTGGGTGGAGGTGGTGACCCTGCTGGTGCCGGGCTTTAACGACAGCACCGAGGAAGTCTGGGATGCGGCGCGCTTTCTGGTCTCGGTATCGCCGGACATCCCCTGGCACATCACCGCCTATCATCCCGATTACAAGATGGATGCCCCGCCCACTACGGCGCAGATGCTCCGAACCGCCGCAGAAATCGGGCAGGAAGCGGGCTTGCGCTATGTGTATGCCGGAAACCTGCCCGGCAGGGTGGGCAGTCTGGAAGATACGCACTGCCCGCACTGCCAGCGCGTCTTGATTCGCCGCCGCGGGTATGTGATTCTGGAGTATGCCATCACCGCCGAGGGCAAATGCCCCGACTGCGGCACGCCCATCGCCGGGCGCTGGCATGCCAACCCGCAAGCCGTCCGCCTGCACGGACCGGGCTTCCCCAAGCCGGTGCGGTTCTAAACGCTTTAGTTTTGTCCAGAGCAAGCGCTACACTGCCAGTTCTCCCTCCATGACGAAGTGCGTCAGTTCCTCCACCGAGAGACCGCGCAAGCCCAGGTTTTCCACCGTCCTGCCGCGCCGCCAGTAGTCGGTGTTGTGGACGATGCACGCCAGGCGGATGATACTGTCCATGCCGCGCACCGAGACGCCGTACTGCATGCCCAGCGAGGCAATCGGCACCAGACTCATGGGCACATCCTCGAAAATGTAGCGGTGGTTGAGCGTGGTGGGGGCTTTGATGCCGTAGTAGCCCGGCTGGTTGTGGATGGCTTCCCGCAGGTCATTACCCACGGCGTCGTATGCCATTTTCAGCCATTCCAGCGCACTGCGGGCGCGGATGCCCAGCGCCGCCGCCACGGTGATGCGCTCGCGGTCGAGGGCTTCCAGCACGCGCGCCACCGAAGGCGTCACCCCGTCGATGTAGAACTGGTAATCGCCGTGTGTGGCTTCAATCCATCCCGCGTTGAGCAGGGTCAGGGCAGGGTGGAAAATTGCCCCCATGTTGTTCAAGCCGGTTTGCAGGACGTTGCTGCCATCAATGAACTGCGGATACACGAGGTTGATCAGTTCCAGAGCCTCGCGGGTGCGTTTGGCAGGGAGCGCCGCCAGCGGCACGGCTTCTTTGATGCGGAAGATGCGCGCCTGCGCTGGTCCGTCGGAGCGCGAGGCGTAGATGAAGGTCTCGGCTTCGGCAACGATGACATCCGCCTGACAGCCTGAGCGCCGCATCACCATGGTGAACTCAATGGCGCCGCAGGTGCGCCCCGGGTGCAGGACCACCACCTGTCCATCCTGCAGGTAGGGCGCGGCGGCGCGGGCAATATCGGCGTGTGCCGAGGACGGCACGACCACCATGATGAGTTGTGCCCCTGCCAGGGCTTCCTCCATGTTGGACGTGGCGCATTCCAGTTTGCCAAACCCGCGCGGACCGAACTCCTGACTTTCCAGATCAATGCCCCCCCGCTGTTGAATGGCGTAGATGCGTTCGGCGGTGCGGTTGTACAGTTTGACGCGGTGCCCCATCAGGGCTAAATGCGCCGCCATGGCTTTTCCCCCATGTCCGGCGCCGATGACGGTAATCGAAAGTGTTTGGGTCATGTGTGCCTCCCTGAACGAAACAAGTAGAAACCAGCGCGGGCAAAACGCTGTTGCCCGGAAAACGCCCTATTCACGAACGGCAGATAGGGCTTGCGCCACCCGCTCCCGCTCGCTGATGGGCTTGCCCTGCTCATCCACGGCAAGGCATTTGCCCTCGATGATGCGGGTGTTCACCCTGCCGGGGGCAAAGTGGTTGTTGCGCAGATGCGGGGCGTCCAGAATGCCCACCGCCACCGCCTTTGTCAGAGTGGGGGCATGCACCAGTGGATCGGGCACACCGGCAGGCGCCAGCGCGCGGATGGCATCCAGCGTGATCTCCAGATCTGCCAGCAGTTCTTCCTTGCGTGCCTGCACACGCGGATCGGCGGTCATATCGGGCGCTCCGGCAACGGCGTTCTCGATGGCTTTGCGGGCAATCTTGCTGGCTTCGATGACATCCTCTGCCGTGGCGGCGTGGTGCGCTTCGGTGTGTCCTACGATGTGCACGATATGCGGCTTGATTGCCATCTGCAGGTAGATGCTCGCCGCCAGATGTCCGCGCGCCGCCGCCGGGTCGAGCGGGTAACTGAGCAAGCCGGTGCGGGTTTGCCGCCAGATGCGGAAGTCCTCGCTGGCAAGGGTTTCGATGGCTTCCAGCACTGCCAGCATGCGCGCCAGATCCATGGCGTCCGAAAGTCCCGGCGGGCTGTTGAACATCAACTGAGCGATGTAATCGTGCACGCCAAAGGCGCGGGCGTTGTACGCCGAGAGGTACGCCGAGGCAACGAAGACCGTATCGGGGGCGTCGCGCATGCCCCAGTGATGGGGCTCATTGAGTTCTACGGGAATGTTGCGCGCGCCGTACCATGCCATCACTTCCTGATGCTCGACGATGGAGCCTTCCAGATCCCACGGACCGCGTCCGTCCATTTGATTGAACCAGAAGAGCGGGATGGCGCACCAGGCGTTGTGAATCGTCTCCATGTACATCTCCGCCAGGCGGATGAAATCATCGGTGCCGGAATAAGTGCGCAGCAGGGGGTAGTTGCCGCGGCGGCTTGCCTGATACAGGGCGCGGTAGTCGTCGGGGGTGCGCACCGGCACGCCGCCCGCGCCGCGGCGGCGGGGGTCCTGCTTTTCGGGTTTGAAGAAATTCTCCTGTGCGTCCTGATCCACGCCCAGACTGATCACATCCAGCGCTCCGGCTTCGGCGATCTGCTCAATGCCGCGCAGGGTGTCTTCCATGGTGGGCAAGCCAAAGTGGTGGCGCAGGAGCGGGTAAGGCGCCTTCCAGCGGATGCGCTCGACGGTCGTTTGGGGTGGGATGGGCTGGTTGTTCGGATCGCCGCCCTCGCCGCGCAGATAGGTCAGCACCGCATCGGGGGTCTCACTGCCGTCGAAGATGCGCTCGAAAAATCCCAGTTTGCGGGCGCGTTCGGCAACCGGCGGGGTTCCGGCAAAGGCAAAGCGCACTCCGGCGGCGTGCAGGTCATCGGCGGCTTCGGCAAACTGCGCCAGAAGCATCTCTCCCGTTTCCGGGGTGAGCCGGTAGGAAACGCCGACCAGTTCGGCGCCTTCTTTTCGGGCTGCTTCGATGACCTTTTCAATCGGCACGGCGGGACCGAGAAAGACGGTGCGCCAGCCTGCCAGTTCCGCCAGACGGAGAAAGTTCATCACTCCGGCGACATGGACGCATTCGCCCAGTGCGGCGGCTACAACAGTTTTCATCTCATACCTCCTCTTCGCTCAATCTGGCTGAAGCCGGGTAAGTCCTTCAGCCATCTTGGGTGGGTGTTGGAACGCCAGGAACAGGGGAAATGACACTCGTTCCAAAAGCACGACTGTGGCGAAATTCACGGGGGATCGGGTATCCAGCGCCAGCGGCAGTGCCGGTGCGGGCGTGGAACCGTGAACGGGAAATTCTGCCACACCATCCGATGGTTCATCCGTCTTCACCTCGTTGGGTAAGTCGGGACATCCGTTGTTCACCGGCTGAGTGGGATACAGGCAGGAACGCACCGGTTCTTTGTGATACAGGGTAGTTCTATTGTACTCGATTTTTTTGCCGTTAATTTGTGCCGTCGAATTCGCTGGCAGTGGCTTGACCGGGCTGGCTGATGCCTTCGCGGCGCAGGACTTTCCACACGGTGAGGAAGAGAATCTTCACATCCAGCCACAGGGACCAGTGATCCACATACCACACATCCAGACGGAATTTTTCCTGCCAGGTCAGGGTGTTGCGCCCGTTGATCTGCGCCCAGCCGGTGATGCCCGGCAGGACGTCGTGCCGGCGCATTTGTTCGGGGGTGTAGAGCGGCAGGTACTTCACCAGCAGGGGGCGCGGTCCGACCAGACTCATCTCGCCGCGCAGGACGTTGATCAGTTCGGGCAGTTCGTCCAGACTGGTAGCGCGCAGAAAGCGTCCCAGCGCCGTCAGACGGCGTTCATCCGGCAGGGGGGTGCCGTCGGGGGCGAGGACGTCGCGCATGGTGCGGAATTTGTAGAGGGTGAAGATGCGCCCTTTGTAGCCCGGGCGCGGCTGGCGAAACAGCACCGGTTTGCCCAATCCCAGGCGCACCGCCAGCGCGATGAGGAGCAGCAACGGAGAAAGCAAGATTAACGCCAGCGACGCCAGAATCAGGTCGAACAGACGTTTGGAAAGGGGCACTCCCTGTGGAAAAAGCGGCATGGGCTGGAAAATCCTGTCCTGAAACCAGGCGGCAGATTCCGCCTTTTTCTATATTATAATATCTCCGACATCTACACTTTGAGGTTTCATCATGTTGTTGAACATTACCATTACCTACTGCGCAGTTTGACACTACACCGATCGTGCCGTCGGTCTGGCGGCAGAATTGTTGAAAACCTACGAACCCGAAATCGAACGGCTGACGCTCATCCCATCCGATGGCGGACGGTTTGAAGTTGAGGTGAACGGTACGCTCCTGTACTCCAAAAAAGCCACCGGTCGCCATGCCGAACCCGGCGAGGTGTCAGCCGCTGTTCGAACCTTCTTGGAGAAAGGACAGGTATGAGCAAAAAAGGACGTGTTTTCTCGGGCGCGCGCCCAACCGGACGCCAGCATCTGGGCAACTATCTGGGAGCGATGAAAAATTACGTGGCGCTCCAGAAGGATTACGACTGCATCTACTGCATCGTGGATTTACATGCCCTCACCACGCTTGAGACCACCCGCGATCTCAAGCAAAATACCTTTGAGATGGCGCTGGACTGGCTGGCGGCGGGCATCGATCCGCGCGAGAGCATCGTCTTCATTCAATCTCATGTCCCGCAGGTGACCGAGTTGAGCCTCATCCTCTCCATGGTCTCTCCACTGGGCAAACTCACCGACCTGCCCACCTTCAAAGAAAAGGTGCGCATGCAACCCAACAACGTCAATCTGGGACTGGTGTCCTACCCGGTGCTGATGACCGCCGACATTGTCCTGTACGAGACCGACATCGTGCCGGTGGGCATCGATCAGGCGTCGCACATTGAGTTTGCCCGCGAGACGGTGCGCTCGTTCCACTACCGCTACAATACCACCGTGCTGAAAGAGCCGGAGATCAAACTGACCGAAGTGCCCAAAGTGCTGGGTACCGATGGACAGCAGAAGATGAGCAAGAGCCTCAACAACCATATCGAACTGGCGCTTACTCCTGAGGAAACCACGAAAGTGGTCATGACCATGGTGACCGACCCGGCACGTCAGCGCCGCACCGATCCCGGCAACCCGGATGTGTGCAACGTCTTCTCCATGCACAAGGTCTTCTCCAGCCCGGAAGAGGTGGAGATGATCAACACCGAGTGCCGCCGTGCGGGCATCGGCTGTGTGGACTGCAAGAAGCGCTTTGCCGCCAACCTCAATACGGCGCTGGCGCCCTTCCGTGAAAAACGCGCCGCGCTGGCACAGAATCCCGATGAAATCTGGGACATCCTGCACGATGGCGCCAACCGCGCCCGCGTCATCGCCGAGCAGACCATGGTAAAGGTGCGCGAGGCAGTGGGACTGCCATAATTCTGTTTGGGAGGGTGAAAGCATGACCGAAAGTTCGGCACCCAGCCACTTCATCAAAGAAGCCATTGAGGAAGATCTGCGCAGTGGGCGCTTTAATTATGTGCGCACCCGCTTCCCCCCGGAACCCAATGGCTACCTGCACATTGGACATGCCAAAGCCATCTGCATTGATTTTGGCATGGCAGAAGCCTTTGGCGGCGAGTGCAACCTGCGCTTTGACGATACCAACCCCACCAAAGAGGATGTCGAGTACGTCGAAGCCATCAAGGAAGACATCCGCTGGCTGGGCTTCGACTGGGGCGACCGCGAGTACTACGCCTCGGACTACTTTGAGCAACTGTACGAATGGGCGGTAGAACTCATCAAGAAAGGGCTGGCATACGTGGATGACCTCAGCCCGGAGGAAATCCGCGAATACCGCGGCACGCTCACCGAGCCCGGGCGCGAGAGCCCCTACCGCAACCGTTCGGTCGAGGAAAACCTCGATCTCTTCCGCCGCATGCGCGACGGAGAGTTCCCCGAAGGTTCGCGCACCCTGCGCGCCAAGATTGACATGGCGTCGGGCAACATTAACCTGCGCGACCCGGTGATGTACCGCATCCTGCACACCCCCCATCACCGCACCGGCGACCGCTGGCACATCTACCCCATGTACGACTTTGCCCACGGGCAGAGCGACTCGATTGAGGGCATCACCCATTCGCTGTGCGACCTTGCCTACGAGGATCACCGCCCCCTGTACGACTGGTTCCTCGACGCGCTGGGCATCTTCCACCCCCGTCAGATCGAGTTTGCCCGTCTGAACCTCTCCTACACCATCCTGAGCAAGCGCTACCTGAAGCAGATGGTGGAAAAAGGCGTGGTGCGGGGTTGGGACGATCCGCGCATGCCCACCCTGCGCGGCATGCGGCGGCGCGGCTACCCGCCCGAAGCCATCCGCGATTTCATTGACCGCATCGGCGTGTCCAAGAACGAATCGCTGGTGGATGTGGCGCTGCTGGAGCACTGTGTGCGCGAGAACCTCAACAAGACTGCCCTGCGGGTGATGGGCGTGCTGGATCCGCTCAAGGTGGTCATCACCAACTACCCCGAAGGGCAGGTGGAGTATCTGGAAGCGGTCAACAACCCCGAAGACCCCTCGGCAGGCACGCGGCAGATCCCCTTCTCGCGGGAACTGTACATCGAGCGCGAAGACTTCCGCGAAGACCCGCCGCCCAAGTACTACCGTCTGGCGCCGGGGCGCGAGGTGCGCCTGCGCTACGGCTACTTCATCAAGTGTGAGGAAGTGGTCAAGGATGAGCAGGGCAATGTGGTGGAACTGCGCTGTACCTACGATCCCGCTACGCGCGGCGGGTACGCTCCGGATGGGCGCAAGGTTCAGGGCACCCTGCACTGGGTCTCGGCGGCGCATGCCGTGGATGCCGAAGTGCGCTGGTACGACCGCCTCTTCACCCATCCCACCCCCGACGATGTGGAAGAGGGCAAGTCCTTCCTGGATTACCTCAACCCGGATTCGCTGAAGATCATCACCGGCTGTAAGGTGGAGCCTTCGCTGGCAAATGCGCCGGTGGGCGGGCGCTACCAGTTCGAGCGCAAGGGCTACTTCTGCGTGGATCCCGACTCTGCGCCCGGCAAGCCGGTGTTCAACCTCACCGTGGAACTGCGCGACACCTGGAGCAAGATCGAACAGTCGCTGAAGAAGTAGTAAAGGAAAACTCCCGCAGGGATGGGAACTGCGGGAGTTTTTTTGTCTCATTCTGTGGGGAAGCGCACATCCACCGTCATGCCCCAGCGAAGGCGTTCATCGCTCTCCAGCAGACGCACGCGCACGCGGTACACCACATCGCCGCCGCGCTCCAGCGGGTAGAGGGCAATGCGCTCCACCTCGCCCTTCAGCGTCACCTCAGGCAGGGCGTCGGGAACAATCTCCACCGTCTGCCCGACCTTCACCTTCACCACGTCTTTTTCGCTCAAGTCCACCGTCTCGGCGTACCAGACGGAGAAATCTGCCACCACCAGCGCGGTGGTGTTGGGGAAGACCATCTCGCCTGCCGAGATGCGCACCTCGGTGACCACGCCGTCAAAGGGGGCGCGCACGGTCAGCCGATCCAGCGCCGCCTGCGCCGAGCGTACCTGCGCCTGCGCCGCCGTCAGGCGGGCTTGCGCCAGCGCCAGATCATCGGGGTCGGGTTTGCCTGCGGTGCGCTGTTCGTAGGTGCGGCGGGCGTCCTCAAGGCGTTCCTTTGCCAGCGCAAATGCGGCGCGGGCGTTCTCCAGTTCGTTGATCAGGCGGTCGCGCTTGCGCACGGCTTCGTCGTAGCGCCGCTGAGCGTCATCCACCTTGTCCTGAGCGCTTTTACGGGTGGCGTTGTCCTCGCTCAGGTTGAGGTACTTGTCCAGTTCCTCCCTGGCGTCTTCCAACTCCTTCTCTCGGTCGGCAACTTCTTTTTTGGCGTCATCAATGCGATCCTGAGTGGAATCGGTGTCAATTTTGTCGAGGGCTTCCCAGGCATCCAGATAGGCGCGTTCGGCTTCCAGCACGGCAACGCGCGCCTGTTCTGAGGTCAGGCGGGCTTTTTCGTTCAGGGTATCCAGCGCCTGCTGGGCGGCAAGTTCTTCGGCTTTTGCCGCCGCCAGCGCGGCTTCGGCTTGCTCCACGTCGCTCAGGCGCGCCAGCACATCGCCTTTCTTGACCGTATCGCCCTCTTTGACCAGCACCTCAGCCACCGTGCCGTTGGTCTGGAAGAACACGCTGGCGCTGTCGCTGGGCGCCAGTTTGGCTTCTGCCACCACGCCGCCGTTTTCCCGCACGGTGGGGATAGGGGTGGGTTGCGGGGCGGCTTGCGTCCACGGCAGGGCGGAGCATCCCGCCAGATACAGGACGAGCACTGCGCTCAAAACACTCTTTTTCCACGACATACACAGCCTCCTTGGGGATGCGTTATTCATACGAAAGGACTTCCCGAATGGTCAGCCGCGCCGCCGACCGCGCGGGGACGGCGCTGGCGATGACCGAGAGCACCAGCACCACGCCCAGCCACAGCACCACGCTCATCGGGGTAAAGGTCAGCGTGGATGGGGCTTCAAACAGGGCGTAACTGATGGAATCGGCGAGGATTTTACTGATGGGCAGGGCGGAAATCACGCTCAGCACCCAGGAAATCAGCCCGATGAGCATGCCCTCACCCAGAACGATGTTCAGTACATGGCGGTCATCCGCGCCGATGGCGCGCATCACGCCGATTTCACGGGTGCGTTCCAGCACGTTCATGCTCATGGTGCCCATCAAGCCGATACTGCCCACCGCGGCGATGAGAGTCGAGATCAGCAACAGCACCGCGGTGAGGATGTTCAAACCGTTGGCGGAGATTTCCTTGAGCCGCAAACCCGCGGTAATCTCATCCACGCGGTAGCCGCGCTCTTTCAGCAGTTGCTCCACCCGCCTGCTGAAGGCTTTTTGCTCTTCCAGCGTCAGGTTGGGGTGGGTGGAGAGCACGCGCACATTGGTAAAGCGCCCACCCAGAGGAATCTCGGAGCCGAGGGCTTCGCCGTTGGCGTAGGCGATGAAGCCTGCGCTCTTGCCCACTAACTGGAAGATGCCCACCACCGTCCAGTCGCGCTCGCGGTTGTTGATGCGCAGGCGGATGGTATCTCCTGGTTTCAGATCGGGCAAAAGGTCGAGGAAGCGCTCGCTGACGGCGACGGCGTAGCGGTCGCCTGGTTGAATCCAGCGCCCGCTGAGCAGGATGGGACGCACCATCTGACTGCCTTCAGGGGGGGCAATCACGGTGATGCTCTCGCCTGTGCCGTTGGGCAGTCGCACTTCGGCGGTGGCGCCGTTCCAGCCTTCCACCATTGCCACGTCGGGCAGGCTCATCAGGTCGTTGCGCACCTCGCTCAGGCGGTAGGGTTGCTGGAAGGTGATGCTGACATCTGCCAGGAAGTAGTAGCGCAGGCGCTCAATGTAGTTCTGCAGGGAGACGCGCGTGTTCAGGGTGGCGATGAAAATGGCTCCACCCAGCGTGAGGGTGATGAGGGTGAGAATCAGGCGCAGGCGCTTGCGGAAGGTGTTGCGCAGAGAGATGAGCAGGGGGCGCGAAAGTCCGCGGATTTGACGCAGACGGCGCATCAGCCGTCCCTCGCGGAGCGCCGCGCTTTGGGGCGAGATGCCGCTGAGGGCTTCGCGCACGCTGATGCTGGCGGCGTGCAGGATGGGGGTGATGCCCGCCAGAGCGGGCACCGCCAGCGCCAGAATGCCCATCCACAGGCGCGTTTCGGGCAGGAGTTGCGGCTCTGCCAGCGGGGTGTTGATGCCGCTGTGCAGCAGGTTGAGCAGGACGCCCGTCATCCAGCGGGTGGGCGCCAGCGAGATGGCGTAGGCAATCAAGCCGTACAGTTCGATCAGGCTCAGGTACAGCAGGGCAATCTGCCCGCTGGTAGCGCCCACCGATTTCATCACGCCGATTTGCTGAACCTGCTGTGCCAGCAGGGCTTGCAGGGTGTTGGTGATCAGGAATCCGCTCAGGAACAGCACCAGCAGGCTGAGCAGAATGAGGATGCTGGAGAGGGCTTCGGTGTAGTTGCTGTTGGGGTGATCGTGACTGCCGTTGACGGCGTAACTGACCACCACATGCCCGTTTTGCTCCAGTTTATCGGCAACCTGTCGTCCCAGCAGGCGCAGGAAGTCGGGGTTGTCGGCATCGCGGCTGGCGGTGACGTACACCCGATTGATGTAGGGGGAAATTTCCAGCCATTCCAGCGTTTCCCACGTGGTGAAGGCTTGCGCAGGGGCGAGGAAGAAGCCGCCGTCGGCGCGCGAAGCGCCAATGGTCTGATCCTGCACGACTGCGCTGACGGGGATGCGGCGGGTCTTGCCAGAGGGCAGTTGCACCTCGACGGTGCGGTCGGGGAAAATGGTCAATTCCTTCACCTTGTACTGGTCAAAGGCGAAGGTGCGCTCGGCGGGTGGGAAGTTGCCTTCCATCACCAGCACCTGATTGATGTGTTTCTTGTCGTAATCGGGTGGGGCAATCACGGTCAGGCGCACCCAGTCTCCCTCGTTGTTGCGGATGCGCAGGGTAGCCGTGCGTACTCCTTCGACCTGCGCCACGCCGTCCAGACGGCGCAGGGACTCCAGATCCACTTCTTGCAGGGGAGAGGTCTGCAGGATGACGTTGGCGGGGTTGATGGCGGCGTAGTTGTCCGCCATCAGTTGGGCGGCTTGCAGACGGGTGTTGTTGATGGCGCCCATGGCGAACAGTCCCACCGCAATGGAGAGGATGACCAGCACCGAACGGGTGGGATTGCCGATGAAGTCGGAGAGGATCTTCTGCCAGCGAGGGGGGATCATGCTTGCTTCTCCGTTGAGACAAAGGATGCGCGCGCGCCGCTTTGAGCCAGCCAGGATTCCCACGCCTCGGGGGGGATTTCCAGCCAGACGCAGTCCTCGAGGGCTTGCAGGCGCAGGGGGAGATGCGGAGCGATTTCCTGTGCGGTGAGCGCCTGAGACGGGTGCAGTTCTTTCCACAGGGTTTCACCACGGCGGGCGGGCTTCCACAGCGCCAGTTTGCCCTGCGTCAGCACCAGCAGTCCCGTTGCGTAGGGGGGCAGGCTGAGGCTTTCGCCTCTGGAAAGGGAGTGCGGACGGACGAGGTGCGTCAACTGGAGCAACTGCGGATGGGGCAGGTGGGGGAAGGCGCGGGCGATCAGCGGGTGGATGATTTCGCCATCCGAGAGCAGGATGGTGCGCTGAGTGCGCTTGACCAGTGCGGGGTCGTGGGTGACGATGACCACGGTTTTCCCGCGCGCCACCAGTTCATCGAACAGCGCCAGCACGCCTTCGGCGGTGCGTTCGTCCAGATTGCCCGTGGGTTCATCGGCGACGATGAGCGGGGGGTCGTTTGCCAGCGCGCGGGCAATGGCGGCTGCCTGCTGTTGTCCGCCTGAGACCGCGCCAGGCAGTTTGTCCACCAGATCGCCCAGCCCTACCTGCTCCAGCAGGGCGCGGGCGCGTCCCTCTCGTTCGGCAGGGGAGTAGCGGTTGCAGAAATCCATGGGGAGCATGACGTTTTCCAGCAGGGAAAGCATGGGCAACAACTGGAAAAACTGGAAGACGATGCCGATGGTCACTCCGCGCCATGCCGCCAGTTGACTTTCCGAGAGGCGGTGCGGCTGTGTGCCTGCCACCGTCACCGTGCCCGAGGTGGGATGGTCAATGCCCGTGATCATGTTGAGCAGGGTGGACTTGCCGCTCCCGGATTTGCCCACAATGCTGATGTACTCGCCGGGCTGAATGTTGAGGTGAATGTGTTTGAGCACCGCCACCTCGCCGCCCGGAGCGGGGAAGGTCTTGACCACATCCTGCAGGGAAATGTAGGGAGCGCCAGCCGTGTTCATGGAGCGGGAGTCCTTTCTTCCACCGGGCAGGAATGCACCAGTCCGCCTTCCAGTCGGAAGCAGCGCGACGCCAGCGGCATCAAACTCAGGTCATGGGTGACCATCAGGATGGTCTTGCCCTGACGTGCAAGGTTGAGGAAAATCTCCAGAATGGTGGCGGCGGTGACGGAATCCAGCCTGCCAGTGGGTTCGTCGGCGATGATCAGCGGCGGGTCGTTTGCCAGCGCGCGGGCAATGGCAACCCGCTGTTGCTGTCCGCCGGAGATGGCAGAGGGCAGTTTGTGGGCATGTTCTTCCAGTTCCACCATGCGCAATAGTTCCAGCGCCCGCTGAGGACTGCGCCGCGGATGGTACAGTCCGCACACGTCCATGGGGAGCATGACGTTGTGCAGCAGGCTGAGGGTGGGCATGAGGTAAAAAGACTGATAGACAATGCCCACGTTGCGCCCGCGCCAGCGCGCGCGCTGATTCTCGTTGAGACGGTGCACGTTGACGCCGTCGAACCACACTTCGCCAGAGGTGAGCGGGTCGATGCCGGCGATCATGTTGATGAGGGTGGTCTTGCCCGATCCCGATTTACCGTAGATGAGCACGAACTCTCCGGCGTACACCTCCAGATCAATGCCTTTGAGCACCTCCAGCGGTTGATTGCCGGAAAGGTACGTCTTGCGCACCTGCTTCAACGTGAGAATAGGACTGGTATTCATCATGAACATTAAGTATAATAATGAACAGAGTGTTTATGATTATAAGATCAATTGCCGGGCTGTCAAGGAAAGAGGATGTACAAGCCGGTTGAAGACACACCGATGAAAGGATGCACCCCGGGATGACCGAACCGCAGAGCGTTCTTCCGCGTCAGGACAGGCGCATCTCGCGCACCCGCCGTCAGTTGCGTGAAGCCCTGATGGCGCTCATCCTCGAAAAAGGCTACGATGCCGTCACCGTCGAGGACATCACCGCCCGCGCGGATGTGGGACGCACCACCTTCTACCTGCACTACCGCGACAAGGAACATCTCTTTCTGGAAAGCATCACCCAGATTGCCGATGAACTTGCCGCGCAGATGGTTGCCCTGTTTCCGCAGTCGCTCTCGGAAGACCAGATGGGCGACCATGCCATGCGTCCGATCCTGCTGGTGTTTCGGCATGCCGCCGAAAATGCCGATCTGTACCGCGCCATGATGCGCGGCGAGGGCGGGTTGATTGCCACCAACCGCCTGCGCGAACTCACCGCGGGCTATGCGCTCCAGTTCATGCGCCTGTTCCTCAAAGGAGCCCAGACGGCGCTCCCGCTGGAGGTCGTAGCCAGTTACTTTGCCGCCAGCCTGCTGGGCACGGTGACCTGGTGGCTGGAAGCCGGGATGCCCTATCCGCCCGATGAGATGGCGGTCATGTTCCGCCGGCTAGCCATGCGCGGGGTGTGGGAAGCCCTGGGGGGCGCTCCGCCCTCGTCCTTCATCGAAGGCGGGATGGACAAACCCACCCGATAAGGGGGATTGCCGTTTTTTTTGGTTTGATGCCGGAGCCGTTCCATTACAATGCCCTTTTTACGATCCGGCGAGGGAAACATCCGGTCTTTGCGCGCTTCATTGCTTGCAAAAGAATTTTTCCTCAATTGGGGGCTTGGGGTAAAGGTTCAAAGAACCAGAATCGGTGGGGGAATGGTGGTTTCACAACATCGTCTCTGGGGTTCTGATAAGATGCTAACCAGAATTTGTGACGAATTCAAAATACAAGGATATGTGCGTTTTTTACAAACCATGTGTAAAATATCTTAAGTTTGTTCAAAGTAGATTATTCAGTAAATCTTAAATATTGTAAGTCTGTATAAATCAGGTTTTTGTGGAAGGATGTTAGGGAGGTTATCATGAATTGCGCTTGGTGTGGAAAGATTTCAGAACTCCGCCAAATTCAGCAGAGTGGCAATCTGGACAACATCATATCTAAAGGGTATCAAGGTAGTTTTGGGGTAAAGCCTACAGATACAGAGTAAGTGTCGTGGAAGCAATCCATTTCGGAGTTACTAAATGTATTGGAAAATCCTGAATTTGACAATTTACAGGTCATTGTTGAACTCCAAATGCCTGTGGGAGCGGAACGGGCTGATATTATGTTGTTAGGAGGGACACCAGAAACTCCAAAGGGAGTGATTGTTGAATTGAAGCAATGGTCATCTTTCTCAACCATACCAGAAACCCGTGAAGTTAATGTAAATGGGATTGGTACTCAACGTCATCCTTCATTACAAGCACTCAATTACAGAGGAAAGCTTCTATTTTTCAACTCCGTTTTACACAGTTACGACTTAAAGGCATCTGTTTTTATACACAATGCCAATACGAGCGAAAAAGAAAAGCTGATTAAATTAGCTCCTGATTGGGCGGAAGAGGCACCGCTTTTTTCTGGAGATTTAGATGATAGAAAAGCATTCAGGGAATTCATCAGAAAACAACTTGTCCCTTCACAACTTCCTGATGAGGAGTGCATGAGCATTTGCCAGGCATCCTATCACCAATCTCAGCATTTGTTTGACCTAATCCGTACTCACGGAAACGAGATTCTAGAGAATGCTGAGAAGGCACTGGCAGCAACAGGGATGGGGCTGACGGATCAGCAATATCAAATCAAGAATGAGGTGCTCAAAGCGTTGAATAGTAAAGGGAAAGCAACCTTCATAATACAAGGAGCACCGGGCTCTGGAAAAACACTGCTGGCCGTTTCGCTTTTACTAATGGCATTGGGACAAAGAAAGCGTACAATCCTTGCACTTAGGAATAATCGCCTACAAGCGGTATTGCGTGAGGTACTGGATGGCGTCTATCGCGGTGCTTCTGGCTGTATGATGTATTTTATAACTCAAAATGGGAGAGGCATTGCCCAGGTTGAAGATCATGTAGATGTATTAATTATTGACGAAGGTCAACGCATGCAAAAATCCATTATGCCTGACGTACTAAGAAAAGCTCGCATAAGCGTAGTTTTTCTGGATGAAACTCAGCGTTTGAATCCTCCTGAACAAGGTACAGTACAAAACTTTAGACAGGCCGCCAATGACTTGGGGTATGAAACACGAGAATATGTGCTTGAGGCTATGGTTCGGTGTAGAGGAGGAGTACCCTACCAAAACTGGGTTGAGACGCTTCTTTCGAAACCAGTACAAATTTCAACCCTCCAGGCCTTAAGGCAGTCTTGGCAGAAGAATTATTTGTTTGAGGCTTTTGGAACAATAGAAGAGATGCTGACAAGGTTGAGAGATATTCGTTCAGGAAACAATCGAGTAGCCTTAGTCGCAAGTTTTACAGAATCACCCGGGAATTCCTCGAACTCATCACATCCCGATAATTTGCGTGTTGGCTATCCTCTCACGAGTGGCTTTGACCTGTATAAAAATTCTAATCTCTGTATACCATGGCTCATGAGACCTGATGAATATAAGGCTTTCTGGTTGGGTGGGCAAAGCAACAATCTGAATAAAGTATCATCTATCTATGGTGCTCAAGGATTTGAAAGCGACTATGTCGGCATCATATGGGGTAGAGACTTGGTATACCGAAATGGCAACTGGCAATTAGGAGACCCAAATGCCTGTTATGATTCGATAGACCAGTTGATTGTTAAAAGATGGGGAAGACATGTTTGGGGCCCAGAGGCGAAGGAATTGGTTTTGAATCGTTATCGAATTTTCCTGACAAGAGGAATTAAGGGGACTTTACTTTTCTGTGAAGATGAAGAGACTAGAAACTATTTACGATGTCTACTAGAAGACGCATAACTCACATGGCTGCAGCGACTACACACTTTGCTCGCACTGCTGAGCCTTTCCGTTAGGCGCCAGTCTGTTCTGGGAAATCTTAAGGACCAAGAGATTGCAAGAAAACAGGATCAGCCGGTTCGGATGGGCATGCCTGTAGAAATGGTCACCTACCGGATTCGGCCTGGCTCCTTTTATTTCATGAACCACTTTTGGGGCATACCCTTGCAAAATTGTGGCTTTGCGAATCTGTAAAATCCTGTCATTGTATATTCGTGTATTATGGAAGTAGATTTTTTGACAGGATGGTAAGGTAAATGGAAACAATGATTACAGAACAGATAAAAGACACGTACAAACACTGGCTGGATCACCTCTTTGATGGTGTGTACGTGGTGGATTTACAAAAGCGGATTCAATACTGGAACGCCGCCGCTGAAGAACTGACCGGCTTCTCGGCGGAGCAGGTATGCGGCACGCGCTGTTCGGATAGCATCCTCGAACACGTGGATTTCTCCGGGAAGCCACTGTGTAAAGCGGGATGCCCGCTTCACGCTACCCTGCAGAACGGCGAACGCCATGAATCGCTGGTCTTCCTGCATCACTGCGATGGACACCGGGTGCCGGTGCACGTTCGGGTTGCGCCCTTGCGAGACGAGCAGGGCAGGGTGGTGGGCGCCATTGAGGTCTTCAGCGATCACACCCGGCATTTGAGCCTGGCGCAGGAACTGGAGCACTACAAGCAAGAAAGTATGCTCGACCCGCTCTTGCGCATCGGCAACCGCCGCTATGCCGAGATGACCTTTCAGGTGCGGCAGTACGAGTACGGCATCACCCAGGCGCCGTTTGGCGCGCTGATGATCGATCTGGATTCCTTCAAGCACGTCAATGACGAGTTCGGTCACAATGTGGGCGATCAGGTGCTGAAGATGGCGGTTCAGACCATTGTGCGTATCCTGCGGGGCACCGATGCGCTCTTTCGCTGGGGCGGGGATGAGTTTCTGGCTTTTCTGCCCGCCATCACTTCACAGGGATTGAGGGTGGTTTCCGAACGCATCCGCACCATGATGGAAAGCAGTTTCCTCATGGTGGGCGATGAACGCATCCAGATCACCCTGTCGATTGGCGCCACGTTTGCCCGTCCGCAAGACACGCTGGAGAGTCTGGTGGCGCGCGCCGATGCGCTGATGTACCGGAGCAAGCAGGCGGGCGGCAATCATTGCACCATGGATGAACTCCCGTCCAATACGGGAGATTAATGAAGGATAAAAATAGTCGAATCACCGTTGCAAAAACGCGAAAATTTGACTATAATAGGTAACGCGAATGGGCGGTTAGCTCAGTTGGTTAGAGCGTCGCGTTGACATCGCGAAGGTCGTAGGTTCGAGTCCTATATCGCCCACCTGAAAGAACGCGCTGACCGGGACGAGTACCCGGCAATGCCCCGACAGGGACGGATGCCCGCAGACTGAGAGGCATCCGCGGTGGACAGCCGGAGAAAACCACCCGCGAGCGGCTGGCTGAACGGCAAGCGCCCAGTAAGCCCAGACGGATTGCCCCGTTATCGGCGAACCAGAGATGACTGCCTTCACGGTCAAACTGGGTGGAACCGCGTGCAAACCTTGCCCGCCCCAGACTTTGGGGCGGGTGTTTTGTTTCCGATCAAGGAGGTTGAAATGCTCTCGAAAGCGCAAGAACGGTATGAAGATTCCCACATCTTCCGCGTGCGGCATTCCTGCTCGCACATCATGGCGCAGGCGGTGCTGGAACTGTTCCCGGATGCCAAGTACGCCATTGGTCCCGCCATCGAAGATGGCTTTTACTACGACTTTGACCTGCCCCGCACCCTCACGCCCGAGGATCTGGAGCACATCGAAAAACGCATGAAGGAAATCATCAAGGGCAACCACGACTTCATCCGTCAGGAAGTCTCCGCCGAGGAAGCCCGCCAGATTTTCAAAGACCAGCCCTACAAACTGGAATTGATCGACGGATTGGAGAAGGGCGAAGTGGACGAGGACGGTAATCCGCTGGAGGAGAAGCCGGTCATCTCCATTTACAAACACGACAAATTCGTGGACCTGTGCCGCGGTCCGCACGTGGCGAATACCCGCGAGATCAACCCCAAAGCCGTCAAACTGATGCAGGTTTCGGGCGCTTACTGGCGCGGCGATGAGAACAACCCCATGCTCCAGCGCATCTACGGCACGGCATGGGAGACCCCCGAGGAACTGGAGCAGTACCTGTGGCGTCTGGAAGAAGCCAGAAAGCGCGATCACCGCAAACTGGGTAAGGAACTGGACATCTACCTCTTTGATGATGAAATCGGTCCCGGTTTGCCGCTGTGGACGCCCCGCGGCGGCGCCATCATCGAGGAGATCGAGAAACTTGCCAAAGAGATGGAGTTCAAGTACGGCTACGAGCGCGTGCGCACCCCGCACCTTGCCAAAGAGGACCTCTACCTGCGCAGTGGACACCTGCCCTACTACGCCGAGAGCATGTACCCGCCCATGGAACTGGAAGGCGTGCGCTACTACGTCAAGCCCATGAACTGCCCCATGCACCATAAGATTTTCTCCAGCAAGCCGCGCAGTTACCGCGAACTGCCCGTGCGTCTGGCAGAGTACGGCACCTGCTACCGCTACGAGAAGAGCGGCGAACTGTTTGGGCTGATGCGCGTGCGCTCCATGCAGATGAACGATTCGCACATCTACTGCTCCGAAGAGCAGTTCGAGCAGGAATTCGTCAGCGTCATCCACCTGTATCTGGAGTACTTCCGCCTGTTCGGCATTCAGGATTTCCTGATGCGCCTCAGTACGCACCATCCCCGCGGACTGGGCAAGAAGTACGTCAACAACCCCGAACTGTGGCGCAAGACCGAGGACATGGTGCGCAAGGCGCTGGACAACAACGGCATCCCCTATGTGGAGATTGCCGATGAAGCCGCCTTCTACGGTCCCAAGATCGACGTGCAGGTCAAGAGCGCCATCGGACGCGAATTTACTCTGGCGACCAATCAGGTGGACTTTGCTCAACCGGAGCGCTTCGACCTGAAGTTCATCAACGAAAAAGGCGAGGAAGAGCGTCCGCTCATCATCCACCGCGCGCCGTTGAGCACGCACGAGCGCCTGATCGGCTTCCTGCTGGAGCATTACGCCGGCGCCTTCCCGGTGTGGCTGTCGCCCGAGCAGGTGCGCATCATCCCCATCACCGATGGGCAGAACGAATACGCCCGCTCGCTGGAGCGCCGTCTGCGCGGACTGGGTGTGCGCGCTACCGCCGATCTCGACTCGGACCGCATGAACGCCAAGATCCGCAAGGCGCAACTGCTGAAGATCCCCTACATGCTGGTGGTGGGCGAGCGTGAAGCGCAAGCCGGAGCGGTGGCTCTGCGCAAGCGCGACGGCACGCAGCAAACCCTGTCTGCCGATGAGTTTGTCGCCCTCTTGCAGGAAAAGATTGCCACCCGCGCCGCCGATCTGTAAACCAGAGGCTGATTTCCCTCGCCCTCTCTCCCGGAGGGCGAGGGTTTTTTAAATCCCCCCTGCCATTCGCGGGTTTTTTATGCCACAATTAACCCGTCCATTATTTCTGAGGTTCTGGAGGCGGGTAGCATGGCTCTTCCCAAAGATTATCTGGAGCGGGTGTATGCCGGCGTGCTGGGCAAGATCATCGGTGTGTACCTCGGGCGCCCTTTTGAGGGCTGGACGTATGAGCAGATTCTTGCCCGTCTGGGCGAGATCCAATACTACGTGCACGACCGTCTGGGCGTGCCGCTGGTAGTCACCGACGACGACATCTCCGGCACCTTCACCTTCCTGCGCGCCCTGCCCGATTTCGGCAACACCTTTGATCTGACCGCGGAACAAATCGGACAGACGTGGTTGAACTATCTGGTGGAGAACCGCACCGTGCTGTGGTGGGGCGGCATGGGCAACTCCACCGAACACACCGCCTACCTGCGGCTGAAGCGCGGCATTCCCGCGCCGCGTTCCGGCTCGATGGCGCTGAACGGCAAAGTGGTAGCCGAGCAGATTGGCGCGCAGATTTTCATCGACGGCTGGGCAATGGTTTGCCCGGGCGAACCCGACCGCGCCGCCGAACTGGCGCGCCGCGCCGCACAGGTGAGCCACGACGGCGAAGCCGTCTTTGCCGCGCAGGTGCTGGCGGCAATGGAAGCGCTGGCTTTCGTCGAGGCGGATCTCCAGCGCCTGCTGGATGAAGCCGTGCGCCTCATCCCCGCCGATTCGCTCATCTACCGCTTGATTGCCGACCTGCGCAACCAGCGCGCCCGTACCGATGACTGGCGCGAGACGCTGGGGTTCATCTTCCGCCATTACGGCTATGACCGCTATGGAGGCAACTGTCATGTCATTCCCAACCATGCCCTCATTCATCTGGGCTTGCTGTACGGCGAGGATGACTTCCAGCGCACGCTGAGCATCGTCAATACCGCCGGTTGGGATACCGACTGCAACTCCGGGAATGTGGGCTGTCTGATAGGCATCAAGAACGGGCTGGCGGGCTTGGATGCCGGTCCCGACTGGCGCACGCCGGTTGCCGATGCCCTCTACCTGCCCACCGCCGAAGGAGGATCGTGCGTCACCGATGCGCTTCAGGTGGCGCAGTGGGTGGCGGGGATTGGCTGTGCCCTGCACGGCGAACCCGCTCCCCGCCTGAAGGACGGGGTGCGCTTTTCCTTTGACCTGCCCGGCGCTGTGCAGGGATTTGTCCCGCTGGAAGGCGCGCCGGTGCGGGTGGAGAACGTCAGCGGGCACAGTCAACGCGGGAGGCGCGCGCTGGCGATTCACTACGCTCATGTGGCGCCGGGAGTGCCGGCGCGGGTGGCGACCGCCACCTTCCTGCGACCGGATGCTTTCCAGATGAAAACCTACGACCTGTTCGGGTGTCCCACCCTGTATCCGGGGCAGGTGGTGACCGCGGAGGTGTGCGCCGAGGCGGGCAACCCGGCGGAGGTTCATCTGCGCCTGTTCATCGAGGTGTACGATGAAGAGGACCGCCTGACCGCAATTCCCGCTGTCGTACACCGTCTGGCGCCCGGCGAGCGCCGTCTGCTGACCTGGCGCATCCCCGACACACAGGGGCGACCCATTGCGCGCCTTGGGCTGGAAGTGCTGGACAGCGCCCGCACTGCCGGAACGCTGTACCTCGACTGGCTGGACTGGCAGGGTGAGCCGCAGGTGTGCCTCACCCGACCCGAACGGCGCGGTCAAGCCTGGCAACTGGCATGGGTCAACGCGGTGAGCCATCTGGAGACGGGCAATGAACCCCTGCGCCTGATTCAGGACGAAGGGCGGGGTTTGCTGGCGCAGGGCACGCTGGACTGGCGCAACCTCGAGGCGCAGGCGCTCTGCACCCCGCATCTGGCGCGGGCGTTTGGGCTGGCGGTGCGCGTGCAGGGGCTGGAGCGCTACTACGCCCTCCTGCTGGAGCATTCCGGCACGGCGCGGCTGATCTGTCGCTGGTACGGCAGGGATGAGGTGCTTGCCGAGGCGCCGCTGGCGTGGGAATGGGGGCAAACGCTTACCCTCTCCCTGCGCGCCGAGGGAACCCGTTTGACGGCATCGGTGGAGGGTGTGCCGGTGCTACAGGCGGAAGATGACCGCCTGCGCGGCGGTGCGGTGGGGCTGATTCTCGAGGAGGGACGGCTTGGGGTGGATCGGGTGTGCGTGCAGGCAGTGTAAGGGGAACTCTATTACCTGCTCCGAATCCCCCGGATCTATGCTAAACTAATAACGATGAAACCCCCGCGCTGGCTGAATGCAGTGATTGGGGTGTTCCTGCTGGTGATGGCAGGCGCCTCGGTTCTGCCTGCCCGCGCGGAAGAAATCCCCCCCGATGAGCCGGAGCGCAAAGCCACCCTCACCGTCAATTTCACCCGCCACTTCTGGTGGCTGGCGGAGTGGGAAGGCAATGAGGTGGTCTGTCGCCTGGCGGTGGAGCACGAGGGCATCCCCACCTACAACGAAATTGAAGGGCTGTGCGGGAAGAAGGTCGCTCAGCGCTGGCTGGAAAGCAAACCCTGCAATCTGGCGGAGACTCCCGCCGCGCGCTGCCCGGGACTGTACGCGCTGGAAATCGGCTCCGAACCTGCCAGTCGCGAGGTGGAGGTCATCCTGCCCCTGCCCTCGGTGTGGATTCATCTGGAAGATTGCGGCGCCCTGCCCGGCGAGCGTGCCTGTACGCGCATGCCCACCCTTCTGCTGGAAGGTCGCGAACCCCTACCCAACGAGACCATATTGAGCATTCAGGGCACCTTCAATGGCGAGGCGTTCATCTGTGCGGGTGGTGAGTGCCGTCTGCCGCTCCAGCCTACCGGTCAGGATGGCGCGGTGATGGAGTTCTGGGCGGATTCGTCCTTTGGCGATTCCAGCGAGCATTACACCGCCCGGGTGCGCGTCCTGCCGTGGGGCGATTTCATGGACCCGGATGGCGGCGGGCGCGATTCCCATCTGTGGTACGTGGACATCCTCTCCACGCAGTACACCGAGGGCGAGATAGCCGCCTGCGCCTTCACCTGGCAGTCTTTCCCCGGCATCCATGGTCCCCCGGCGTGGCTCTCTACCCCGGCGCGCATCGAGGACCTGCGCACCGATACCGGTTTTTACTACCTTGCGGGGGCGCTCATCCAGAACGGTCTGGTAGATACCAGCGCCTGTCTGGATGGTGGGCTGACGGCGGCAAATGTTGCCTCTGCCTGTGGGGTGGAGGCGGCGCGTCTTCTGCTCACCGAGTGGCAAAACCGCTTTGACGACGACATCTGGCAGGCATCGCAGGAAACTGGCGTGCCGGCGCGCCTGCTGAAGAATGTCTTTGCCCGTGAAAGTCAACTCTGGCCCGGCGTGTTCCATACCACCAGAGAAGCCGGGCTGGGACAACTGACCGAAAAGGGCGCCGATACCATCCTCTTGTGGAATCCGGAGTTCTTCCGTCAGTTCTGCCCGCTGGTACTGCACCAAAGCACCTGTGATTTGGGCTTTGGCAACCTGAAAGAAAACGAACAAGCCCTGTTGCGCGGGGCGCTGGTGCGCAAGGTCAACGCATCCTGTCCTGATTGTCCTACCGGCATCGACATCTCCGGGGCGCAGTACAGCGTGCGCGTCTTTGCGGAGGGCTTGCTGGCAAACTGTGAGCAGACCGGGCGCATCCTGACCAACCTGACCGGCATGGAGCCGGGGCGGCTCAGCCGGTACGAAGACCTGTGGCGCTTCACGCTGGTCAATTACAACGCCGGGGCGGGCTGTCTCTCCACTGCCGCCCGGCGCGTGCTCAACAACGGTGACGCGCTGACGTGGGAGAACCTTGCCGCGCAACTGGACCCTGCCTGTCAGGGGGCTATTGGCTACGTGGAAGACATCAGCGGAGAGCGGCGCGTCCTGCCCACGCCCACCCCATGGCTGGGTGGCGCTCCCGTGCAGGTGACCCCGCCGCGCGTGCTGTCAACCCCCACGCCTGTGCCCCTCTTCCCCACCGCGACTCCCACGGCGCAGTCCACCGCCGCGCCGTCCGAGGGAACCCCCACCCCAACCCCCGAGGTTTACCTGCCCCCGTAAAATTGTCCTCGCCTTGCCGGGTGAACTTACCGTGCCTCTGAAACTCCGTCACGGGAAAAAATGTGACGGATGTCACTTTGTCTGACAATTGACTTTTCTTGCAAATCTCGTTAAACTGAAGGTAATCCTGAATTTGTCTAATCAATCTTTCAAAATACCATGAGCACCCTGCTGGTAAAAAACATCTCCTTCCTTGTGACCATGGACGATGCCCGAAGGGAAATCGTCAACGGCGCCCTGTTTGCCCGCGACGGCATCATTGAACAGGTCGGGCAAACCGCTGACCTGCCTGCCACCGCCGATCGGGTGCTGGATTTGAGCGGGTATATCGTCTTTCCCGGACTGATCAATACCCATCACCACTTCTACCAGACCCTCACCCGGGTGGTGCCGGCGGCGCAGGATGCCAACCTGTTCAACTGGCTGAAGACGCTGTACCCCATTTGGGCGCGCCTCACCCCAGAGGATATCTACATCTCCACCCAGACGGCGCTGGCAGAACTGGCGCTTTCGGGGTGCACCACCGCCTCAGATCATCTCTACCTGTACCCCAACGGCTCGCGGCTGGATGATGAGATTGCCGCGGCGCGTGAGGTGGGCTTGCGCCTGCATGCCTCGCGCGGTTCGATGAGTCTGGGCGAGAGCAAGGGGGGCTTGCCCCCTGACAGTGTGGTGGACAGCGAAGAGCACATCCTGCGCGATTCTCAACGCCTGATTGAGCAGTACCACGACCCCAAACCGGGTTCCATGGTGCAGATCGTGCTGGCGCCGTGCTCGCCCTTCTCCGTCACCGGAGATTTGATGCGTGAGAGTGCGGTGCTGGCGCGTCAGTATGGGGTGCATCTGCACACCCATCTGGCGGAGACGCAGGATGAAGAGGTGTTTTGCCTGCAGAAATTCGGCATGCGCCCCGTGGCGTACATGGAATCGCTTGGCTGGGTGGGCGAGGATGTGTGGTTTGCCCACGCCGTCCATGTCAACCCCGCAGAGATTGAGGTCTTCGCCCATACCGGCTGTGGGGTGGCGCACTGCCCCTCTTCCAATATGCGCCTTGCCAGCGGCATCGCCCCGGTGATGCCCTACCTGAAGGCGGGGGTGCATGTCGGGCTGGGTGTGGATGGCTCGGCGTCCAACGACGGTTCGCACATGCTGGAAGAAGTGCGTCAAGCCATGTTGCTGGCGCGCCTCTCGGCGGGCTTGCAGGGCGCTTCGCTCTCCGGCGAGGATGCCCCCCCACTGATGACCGCCCGCCAGGCGCTGGAACTGGGCACCCGCGGCGGTGCGGCGGTGTTGGGACGCACCGACATCGGCGCGCTGGAAGCCGGCAAGTGCTGTGACTTTGCCGCCATCCGTCTGGATCGGCTGCCGTATGCCGGGGCACTGCACGACCCCGTTGCCGCACTGGCGTTCTGCGCCCCGCAAACGGTGGATATCCTCTCGGTGGGCGGCAATCTGGTGGTTGAGGATGGGAAACTGCGCACGGTAGACCTTCCGCGGCTGGTGGAGCGGCACAACCGCGCCGCGCGGCGATTGGTTTCCGGCGAGGTGTGATTTTCAAACCCCAAAGGCGTTCCCTTTGGGGTTTCTTTCAACCCGAACGGTAGAAAGGCAGGTGGAACGAATGGGTCAGTCCTTTCGCTTAATCAGCACCCGCACGCTGGTGGATTGCGCCATGGGGCGCGTCCCGGCGGATCGGGTGATTCGTAATGCCCGCTGGGTGAGCGTGCAGAGTGGCGAAATCCTGCCCCATACGGAAGTGGCGATCAAAGATGGGCGCATTGCCGCCGTGGGCGAGGATGTGCATCAGACCATCGGTCCGCATACACAGGTGCTGGATGCGCAGGGGCGCTATCTGGTGCCGGGCTTGCTGGATGCTCACATGCACGTCGAATCGGGCATGCTGTCGGTGGCGCAGTTCGTCCGCGCCGTTTTGCCGCACGGCACCACCGGCATGTTCATTGATCCCCATGAAATTGCCAATGTGCTGGGATTGCGCGGCGTGCGCCTGATGCTGGATGAAGCCCTGCTCCAGCCCATCCATGTCTTTGTGCAGGTGCCTTCCTGTGTGCCATCTGCCCCCGGCTTGGAGACGGCGGGCGCTGTGCTGGGCGCGGAGGAAATCCGCGAAGCCCTCTCGTGGGAGGGAATCATCGGGCTGGGCGAGATGATGAACTACCCCGGCGTGCAGTACTGCGATGCAGACGTGCACGCCAAACTGGAAGCCACCCGCGAATCCGGCAAGGTGATCGGCGGGCACTATCCTTCTCCCCTGCTGAACCACGAGTTTGCCGCCTATGCCGCGGGCGGCGCCATGGACGACCACGAAGGCACCCGTCTGGAAGATGCGCTGGCGCGGGTGCGCAACGGGATGCGCGCCATGCTCAGGTTCGGCTCGGCATGGCACGACGTCAAAGAACAGGTGCGCGCCATCACCGAGATGAATCTGGACCCGCGCTACTTCCTGCTCTGCACCGATGACTCCCATTCTGCCACCCTGCTTCAGGAAGGGCACATGGATCGCGTCCTGCGCCATGCCATTGCTCAGGGCTTGCCCCCCATGATCGCCATACAAATGGCAACCATCAACACCGCCGAGCATTTCGGCGTCAGCCGTGAGATTGGCATGATCGCCCCCGGACGCTGGGCAGACATGCTCTTGGTGAGCGATTTGGTCCACTTCACCGTGGAAACGGTCATTGCCCGAGGTGAGGTGGTGGCGCAGGAGGGCAAACTGCTGGTGGAACCCCCTGCTCTGCACTACCCCGATTGGGCATTGCGCACCGTACACCTGCCGCGGTTGCTCACCGCCGCCGATTTCCGCCTGCCTGCCGACGACAGCCGCACCACCGCCAACGTCATCGGCGTCATCGAAAATCAAGCCCCCACCCGTCACCTGCACATGAATGTGCGCCCGGTCAACGGAGAAATTCAGGTGGATGTGAGCCGCGATCTGGCAAAGGTGGCGCTGGTGGAGCGCCATCAACCTACCGGAAAGGTGCAGGTGGGACTGGTGCACGGCTTTGGCTTCACCCAGCCGTGCGGCATTGCCTCAACCGTGGCGCACGACAGCCATCAGATGATCGTCATCGGCACGGATGAAGAGGATATGGCGCGCGCCGCCAACCGTCTGATGCAGACCGGTGGGGGGCAGGTGGTCATCTCGCGGGGCGAGATTCTCGGCGAGGTGCAACTGCCCATTGCCGGGTTGATCTCCAATGCGCCTGCCGAACAGGTTGCCCGTCAAGCCGAAAGCGTGCTGGAGGGGTTCCGTGCCTGTGGATGCCGCCTCAACAACCCCAACATGCAGATGAGTCTGCTGGGGCTGGTGGTCATCCCTGAACTGCGCATTTCCGATCTGGGACTGGTGGATGTCCGCCGCTTCCAGATCATTGATGTGCTGGAATAATTGAGAAAAGGGGATTGGAGAAAGAACCATGGAACTGAATGGGAAAAACACCCATCCGTATCAGCGCCTGCAGGATCAACTGGCGCAGTTGATTGCCGCCACCCCGCCGGGAGGGCGACTGCCCGCCGAACCCGAACTGGCGAAGCAGTTGAACGTCTCGCGCGCCACTCTGCGGGAAGCCATGCGCTCGTTTGAAGGGCAGGGACTGATCCGCCGCCGTCAGGGCGTGGGAACGTTTGTGGTGGGACAGCCTTCGGTGATCGAGACCGGGCTGGAAGTGCTGGAGAGCATTGAGACGCTGGCTCACCGCATGGGCATGGATGTCTCCATGGGCGACCTGAACATCCGCGAGGTCAATGCCAACCCGGAGGAAGCCGCGCTGTTCGATGTACCGCAGGGCACACCGCTGGTGCAGGTGCGCCGCACCATCCACACCGCCGGGCGTCCGGTTGCCTATCTGGTAGATATTCTGCCGGAAGACGTGCTTACCCCGCAGGATCTGGAGCGTGGCTTTACCGGCTCGGTGCTGGATTTGCTCCTGCGGCGCGGCTCGCCCATGCTCACCCGCTCGGTGGCGGAGATCCAAGCCGTTGCCGCCGATGCCAAGGTTGCCCGCTGGCTGGAAATTCAGCGCGGCGATGTCCTGCTCATGTTTAAAGCCCGCCTCTTCAGCGCCGAAGAGCGCATGATTGATCTTTCCTACAGTTATTTCCTGCCCGGCTACTTTCGCTTTCAGGTGGTCAGACGGGTGGGCAGTTGAACGTTTCAAAGGAGTGATATGGTAGAGTCTCACATTGTGCAAACGATTCAGGAACGTGTGCGCCAGTCGGAAGAGGAGATCATCCGCTTCCTGCGCGAAATTTGCGCCATCCCCAGCATGGATTCGCAGATTGGACCTGTCGGCGAGCGCATCGGCGCGGAAATGCGCAAACTGGGCTTCGACGAGGTGCGCTTTGACCGGATGGGCAACATCCTCGGGCGCATCGGCAACGGTCCCAGGGTGATGGTGTACGACTCGCACATCGACACCGTGGGCGTGGGCGATCCCGCCGAATGGCCCTACGACCCCTTCGAGGGCAAAATCGAAAACGGCTGTCTGTACGCGCGCGGCGCGGTGGACGAGAAAGGCAGTACCCCCGGCATGGTGTACGGGCTGGCAATTGCCCGCGATTTGGGCTTGCTGGATGGCTGGACGGTGTACTACTTTGGCAACATGGAAGAGTGGTGCGATGGCATTGCCCCCAATTCCTTCGTCGAGGTGGACCCCGCTGTGCGCCCCGATTTCGTCGTCATCGGCGAGCCGACCATGATGCGGGTGTACCGCGGTCACAAGGGACGCCTGGAGTTCAAGGTGACGGCGCGCGGCAAGAGCGCCCATGCCGCATCCAACCATCTGGGCGATAATGCCATCTACAAACTTCTGCCGGTCATTGCCGGCATCCGCGATCTGGAGCCTTCGCTGGGCGATCATCCCTTCCTCGGACACGGCAAAATCACCGTGACGGATATGAAGGTGCGCACCGCCAGCATCAATGCCGTGCCAGATGAAGCCGTGATTTTCATTGACCGACGCATGACCTTCGGTGAGACCAAAGAGCAGGTGGTCGAGCAGGTGCGCGCGCTCATCCCCGAAAAAGACCGCGACTCGATCACCATCGAGGAACTGTTCTACGACGAACCTTCTTACACGGGCTTTGTCTTCCCCGTGGATAAGTACTTCCCTGCCTGGGCGCTGGAAGAGGATCATCCTCTGGTGCAGGCGGGACAGAAGACCCGCGCCGCCATCGGCTTGCCCGAGGCGCCTTCGGGTAAATGGGATTTCAGCACCAACGGGATCTACTGGGCGGGTAAGGCGGGCATCCCCAGCATCGGCTTTGGACCTGGCGATGAGCGCCTGGCTCACGCCATGGCAGAGCATGTCCCGCTGGCGGAAGTGGTCAAAGCCACCGAATTCTATGCCCTTCTGCCGCTCATCATCAAAGAAACGATGTAAAATCAATTTTTCACAGGAGGATTTTGTTATGCAGACCAACTTAAGAGGACGTGATTTCATCGGAGACCTGGATTTTTCCAAAGAGGAAGTCGAAACCGTGCTGGATGTGGCTTGGGACCTGAAGCGCAAGCGCGCGCTCGGCGAACCCCATCCCCTTCTGCGCGATAAGACCCTTGCCATGCTGTTCTTCTTCACCAGCACGCGCACCCGCGGCTCGTTTGAAGCGGGAATGGCACAACTGGGCGGTCACGCCGCTTTTATCGATTCGGATACCACGCAGATTGCCCACGGCGATACCGCTAAAGAAATCGGCGAGATTTTCGGTCGCTACTTCGACGGTATTGCCATCCGCCAGTGCGACTGGCAGTTCGGCAATCAGTACATCAACGAAGTTGCCCGCTACTCCCGCGTGCCTGTGCTGAACATGCAGTGCGATGTGTATCACCCCTTCCAGTGTCTGGCAGACCTGATGACCATCATGGAGAAGAAAGGACGCGACCTGCGCCGCCGCAAGATCGTCGTCTCGTGGGCGTATGCCGCTTCTTACAGCAAGCCCATCTCCGTACCGCAGTCGCTCATCCTGCAGTTGACCCGCTTTGGCGCCGATGTGGTGCTGGCGCATCCCCCTGAATTCAAATTGATGCCCGAGATTGTCGAGATGGCGCGCGACAATGCCCGCAAGTACCACTCTGGCTTCGAAATCGTCCACGACATGGACGAAGCCTTCAAGGATGCCGACGTGGTCTATCCCAAGTCGTGGGGTCCGCTGGTGACCACGACCGATAAGAACGAGGGCAAGGCGCTCATCGAGAAGTACCGCGACTGGATCACCGACCAGCGCCGCATGGATCTGACCAAAGAGGACAGCATCTACATGCACTGCCTGCCCGCCGACCGCAATCTGGAAGTGACCGATGAGGTCATTGACGGTCCGCACTCGGTGGTGTACGATGAGGCGGAAAACCGCCTGCACGTTCAGAAAGCCGTCATGGCTCTGACCATGTCGTAACATGTTAATCCACAAATTTTCAATGGGTGAGGAGTGAAGATGTCCAGTAAGAAAACCGCAGTAATTGCCATTGGTGGAAATTCGTTGATCAAAGACAACGCCCACCAGAAAATCGAAGATCAGTATCAAGCCGCCAAAGAGACCTGCTACCACATTGCCGACATGATCGAAGCGGGCTGGAACGTCGCCATCGGTCACGGGAATGGTCCGCAGGTGGGACTGATTCTGCGCCAGTCGGAAGTCGCCGCCAAGGTGGAGAATCTGCCCGAAACTCCGCTGGATGTGTGCGGCGCCGAGAGCCAGGGCTTGATCGGCTACCTGCTCCAGCAGAACCTGCAGAACGAACTGTTCCGCCGCAAGATTCACCAGAACGTCGCCACGGTGATCACGCAGGTGCTGGTGGACAAGAACGATCCCGCCTTCCTGCACCCCACCAAACCCATCGGCGGCTTCATGACCGAGCAGGAAGCCAAGCGCAAAGCCGAAGAACTGGGCTGGACGGTGGTGGAAGATGCAGGGCGCGGCTGGCGGCGCGTGGTGGCTTCGCCCGACCCCAAAGAGGTGGTGGAACTGGATACCATCAAAGCCCTGATTGAGGCGGGCGTGATCGTCATCACCGTGGGGGGCGGCGGCATCCCCGTCATCGACAAGGGCGATGGCGATTATATGGGCGTTGCCGCTGTCATTGACAAGGATTTCGCTTCCAGTTTGCTGGCGCAGGAAATCAACGCGGACATCTTCATCATCTCCACCGCGGTGGAGAAGGTGGCGCTGAACTACGGCAAGCCCAACGAAAAACTCATCGACCGCATGACGGTTGCCGAAGCCAAACAGTACATTCAGGAAGGGCACTTTGCCAAGGGCTCCATGCTCCCCAAGGTGCAGGCGTGCATCCGCTATCTGGAGGCGGGCGGCAAGGAAGCCCTCATCACCAATCCGGAGAACATCGGGCGCGCCCTGCGGGGCGAAACCGGCACCTGGATTGTGCCGTAACGCTTCCAGACAACGGCTTTCTCATGAAACAGCCTGCCCATTGGGCAGGCTGTTGTTTTTATGGGACCAGCGCTTTTTCGCTCTCCATGGGTTCTGAGCGGCTTTCCACCGGTGGGCGGGAGAGGTGGCGGTGCAGGAATGCCCCCATCTGGCGCAGGGATCGCCACGACTCCGGCACCCGCAGGGTGAACAGTTGAAAGACGTGCCACATCCCTTCCCAGATGACCAGTTCGGCGTTCACCCCGTCTTCGATCAGGCGATCCACCAGGCGGGTGGAGTCGGTGAAGAGCAGTTCCTCGGTGCCGACATGCACGAGAATGGGCGGTAAACCGCGAAAATTGCCGTACAGCGGTGAGGCATAGGGATGGTGTGGGTCGAGGTCGCGCAGGTACAGGCGGGCGGCAACCGGCAGGTCGCCGGGATTGATGAGTGGGTCGCGGGTCTCATGTGTCTTGACCGAGTCGCCCACCCCCGCCAGATCCGTCCACGGCGACATCAGCGCCGCGGCGGCGGGCAGAGGCTCGCCGCGATCGCGCAGTGCCAGCAGGGCTGCCATTGCCAGCCCGCCGCCTGCCGAATCACCGGCAAAGGCGATTTTGTGAGGCGGGTAGCCCAGCCGCTGAAGGTGATGATAGGCGGCAAGGGCGTCTTCCAGTGCGGCAGGGAAAGGGTGCTCGGGCGCAAGGCGGTAATCCACCACCAGCGCGCGGGTGCGCGCAAACAGGGAGAGGTAGCCCACCATCTCGCGGTGGGTGCGCGGTGAACCGACCGTGTAAGCCCCCCCGTGTAGATAGAGGATGACCTGATCGGGTTGACTGCGTTCAGGGATGAGCCACTCGGCGCGCGGACCGCCTGCGGCGGCAAAGCCGATGCGTATGCCGGGCGGAGTGTGCAACAAAAGGCGGGCGTAGAACTCCAGCACGTCCCTTTGCTGGTGAATGCTCCAGTGGCTGTGCGGGATGAAAGGAAACAGGCGCAGGACGCCCAGAAACAACTGGCTGACAAAACTCATAGGGATATTGTATCCCATGAACACCAGTTTCCGCTCTCGTTTGTCAGAGGAACCAGCCGCCGCGGAAGATATACACCGCCGCACTGCCAGCCATCAGGATGATGAGCGCCGCCCACATGCGCTGAAGCCGCCGCTCGCTGAAGAGCATGACCCAGATCAGTCCGCCTAGCATTACGGCAATGGCGGCATACCCGAGGATGAGGAAGAACAGCATGGCGGCGGGTGAGGTGCCCGCCATGAGGCGGAAGAAGGACATCAAAATATGTCCTGCGCCGTTGGTAAGGTAGGTGGTCAGGAAAAACCGCGCTCCCACGGGCAGATACTGCCGCCACATCAGGGCGGTGATGAGAATTGCCAGAAGCAGGGCAATGGCGGTGTCCAGATTCGAGAGGGTGCTCTGGCTGAGCATGCTGGAGAATTCCGTCGCCGCCCAGGCGATCAGCCCGCTCGCCATGCCGTACCATCCGCGGGTGGTTTCGGCGTAGCGGGTGTTTAACCCCCGCTGGAAACTGTACACGGCGATGGCGATAAGCGCCAGCGTATACACCATCAACCCCGGTCCGCCAAAGCGGTGGTAGAGGATGCCGACCGGCAGCAAAATGGTCTGCCACAACAGGTACAGGACCAGCACCGGCAGAATGCCGTCGAAGAACTTGCTGTCGAGATCCCGTTTCCAGCGCATGGCTCACAATTTCCGAATGACCGGCTTGAACAGGGCTACCCAGCCGCCGTACAGCAGGGAAAGCAGAGCGCCCGCTCCCAGCGCCAGCGGTGCGCCGATCCAGTCGGCAACATACCCTGCCTGAAGCGCCCCAAGACGCATGAATGCCTGAATGGTCATGGTGTAGAAACTCATCACCCGCCCGCGCACCTCATCCGGTGCGGTCATCTGGATGAGGGTGTTTGCCAGTGCGTTTTGCAGGACGAACATCCAGCCCGCCGCCATCATCATGAAGAGGCTGAAGAGGAACGAGCGGGAGCCTGCCACGAAGAGCAGTGTCAGAGGGAAGCCCAGATTGCCCAGCGTCAGCCAGCGCCCGCGGTGGGTTTCGGCGGGCAGGGATGCCACGAAGAGCGCTCCCAGCACGGCGCCTATCCCCACGGCAGTCAGCAGCATCCCCAGCGGCAGGGCTTGCGGCGATTGACAGGCGAACAGGCGGGCAGGACCCTCGCACACCCGGGCAATCACCGGTTGGGCGCTGTCCTTGAGCACATCCTGAGCAAACACCGGCATGAGCGTATTGTAAGGCATGGAGAGAAAGGCGCTCACCGCGACCAGACTCATCAACAGCAACTGCACCGGCTTGCCGAGCACAAAGCGCAGTCCTTCCAGAATGTGTCGAACGGTGCTGTGTGCCTGCGGAGGGCGGGAGGACTGCGGCAGGTTGCGCATGGAGAGCAGAGCCAGAATGACCGGCACAAAGGTGAGCGCGTTGAAGAAGAAGGCAGGACCCTCGCCAATTGCCGCCACCACCAGCCCTGCCAGCGCCGGTCCCAGCGCCCGCGCAAGGTTGAACATGGCAGAATTCAAGCCGATGGCATTGGTGAGGTCGTCTTTGCCCTCGACCATGTCCACGGTGAAGGCTTGCCGGGCGGGCAAATCAACGGCGTTCACTGCAGACAGCAACAGCGAAAGGGCGTAAATGTGCCATACCTGCACCCTGCCGCTCCAGGTGAGCCAGGAGAGCAAGAACGCCTGCACCATCATGACCACCTGCGCCCAGAGGATGACATCTCGCTTGGGAAAGCGGTCGGTGAGCGAACCGCCCCACAGCGAAAAGGGAATCAGCGGGATCAAGCCGATGAAACTGATCAATCCCAGCGCCGCCGCCGAACCGGTCAGGCGGTACACCAGCACCTGTTGCGCCATGGTCTGCATCCATGAGCCGCTCAGGGAGATGGTCTGTCCGATGAACCAGACGCGGTAGTTATAATGACGTAAGGCTCGAAACGTGTTCGAAAAGCGCGAGGAGGATTTTGGGATGGAGAGTGTGGATCGCATTGGATGAATCCCCTTTGACAGATACGGTCATTATACCGTCTCTCCGGCATACATTCAAAAGAAAAACCGGGCAGAGAGTGCCCGGCACTTGTGCAGTGAAAAAAGATTCTCAGGGACGTTGCATCTCATCCAGACTGCTCAAACTGCTGGTATCGAAGCCGCGCTCCTTCAGGTGCTGAACGATGAGGCGGAAGGCTTCTGCTTCTGAAATGGGCGTGCAGGGCGCGGTGCCGTCCGAAATGCGCCCGGTTTCCCAGATGCGGGAGTTGAGTTTCAAGCGGTACCACTGATTACAGGATACTACCGAGACAAACCCGAAATTGTAAAAGGGTGGTTTGACCGTCTCTTCGACCAGAAAGCCGTTTTCGGTCTTGACGGTATCGCCCACGCCGGTGCCGAAGATGGGGCGGTTGCCTGGATCGGTACGCAGAACCGGTTTGCCTTCCATCCAAGCCGGAACCGGAATGCCCAGATACTCCAGCAGGGTAGGGGCAATGTCGATGCTCTGCACTTCAGATTGAACCCGCCGGGCGTAGGCGTCTCCGGGAAAGTGGATGATCCACGGGATGCGCGCCAGATTGTTGAAGATGAAGCCGTGATCGCTGGCGATCACCAGCACGGTGCGATCCATCAATCCATGGGCTTCCAGCGTGTCGAGGATCTGTCCCAGCGCCTGATCGAACTCGAGGAGTTTATCATCGTAGAAATCGGGGTTGAACTCTCCCTGTGCATCCACGCTTTGCCCTTGAGAAAAGACCTGCACGCGGGGGTAAAACTTGCGCCCCAGCGGATGGGTGCCCATCCAGTGCAGATGGGCAAAGACGGGTTTGTCGGAGGTGGTCAAAGTATCCAGCACCTGTTTGAGGTTTTCCTCATCGCGGTACTCAAAGGGGAGCGCCTGCGGATTGGTGGGTAAAAGCAGGCGGTAATTGGTCATGGTTTTCAGAAAGAAGATGTGGCGGATGCGGTCGGCGATGCGGTTGATGAGTTCGTACAGGTAGCCTGCACTGGCTTCGTCAAAGACCGTTTGCAGGCGCGTGAGGAAGACGCTTTGCTGAAACACGGTGCCGTTGGCGATGTCGAAGCCCGACTGGATGTTCAGGGCATAGGCATCCACAAAGTACGGGAAGGAATACTGTACGCTGGTGTACCCGTAGGTTTTGAGGATGTAGGGCAGATGCTGAAAGGCATTCTCGCCTTTCAGGGCATCCGGGGGGTAAAGCAACCGGTTGGTGGTGGGGTACTTACCGGTCAGGATGGCAACTACCCCCCCGGCAGTGTTGGCTGAGTTGGAGTATGCATTCTCGCCTACCAGAGAACGCTGTGCCAGTTGACGCAGATGGGGGGTGGTGTCTCGTTCGTAGCCATACGCCGAGAGATGATTGGCATTCACACCATCGGCGGTGATGAGCAGGATGTGGGGCAGATTTTTTCGCGAGGACGCGCCGGCATTCCACAGCGGGGGATGGGTTGCCTGTGGAGGAATGTAGGTGATTGCCAGCAGGACAGCCGTCACACCCGCCAGCGCGGTGGGCGCCATCCAGATGCGCCGTCGGGCGCCGCGTTTTTCCCGCGCGGCAAGCCAGCCGCCGATCTCGCGCGTCCACAGCCACAGGGCAATCAGGAAACCCACCAGATACAGGGCGCGGCTCCATCCGGTGGATGTGGAGACCCCAAACCGGAACAGGGTGTAGGTGAAATTATCCACCAGCAGAAGGGTCAAAGCGGTGAGGATTCCGGCGGGGAGGAGCACACTCAGCCGCTTCCAGATGCGCCATCGAGACAGCCACCAGCCTGCCCCTGCTCCTGCCAGCAGAAGGAATACAACGGCATTGAGCAGGGCAAAACTCATCAGCAGGAGGCGGATCTTCTCTGAAAGGGGCAAGATGGCAATGGCAGAGGGCTTGGTGGTCAGAAACAGCCACTCCATCAGCGCATATGCCAGGGCAGAAAGGGAGGACGTCAGGAACAGCCCTGACCACGTTGGTTCATGGGAGGAAAAGGGAGACAATCGTTTCAGCATCAGATTTGAGAAGTGCGGTACAGCAACAGGGTGCGCATACTGCCCTCGATGGGCATTTCCTTTTCCAGTTGGAAATAAGGGGCAAATGCCGCTTTGAAGCCTTCCAGATGGTAGGTTGGGAAGATGTCGTCCCGGGAGCGCAGTAATTTCTGAACCTGCGAATCCTCTTTGGGGACAAATTCCACCAGCAGGAATTTGCCCAGACGGGAGAAGGTGGCGGCAAGGCGCTCCAGAGGCACGTTATTGCCAATTGCCAGATGATGCACCAGAGCCAGCGCCAGCACCAGATCGGCAGGCGCCCGCTGATAAAAGGCTTCGCGTTCGGCGTTGTCCCAGCCAATCGCAGGAGAGGGGTTGGTCAGGTCGATGACCAGCGGAAGCAAATGGGGGTTGTCTTCCTGCTTTGCCTGCCGGTAATTGACTTCCACGGCTTCAGGGTCGAAATCGGCAGACACCACCAGCGCCCCACTGACCTGTGCGGCAACCCGGCTGAAAATTCCCGTATTGGCGCCTAAATCCCAGATCACCCGTGGAGAAAGCCCCTGAACGCTTTCCTGAACAAAGCGCTTCTTGCTCTCAAAGGTTGCATCGCTGTAATTGGTGTGCTGGTAGTACTCCACCCAGCCGGTTTTGCGGATGGGGGCTTGCAGGCGGCGCACGGTCGATTCAAGGCTTTCGATCAACCCGATCAGCCCCAGTTTGCTGACCCGTGCGTTAGGTCGGGGCGCAGAGGGCTTTTCGGCGGTTTGGGATGCCACCTGTTGCGCCTGCGCATGCAGGTGGAGATGAGTCAGCAGTCCAACATCAAAGCGGGAGGAGAAAGGCAGTAAACGGCTGGCAAAATCCAGCGGAATGCCGTCCATGTACAGGGTAGAGAGCCGTCCAAAGCGCAAATCCACTCTGCTCATCAGCGCCAGCGGCGCAAGGAAATGCTGGCAGAACTGACGGTATGCCACCCACGGCGCGCCTTCCTCATACAGGGCAAAACTCAGCGTATCCATCAGGATGGGTTTACCGCGGTGAAACTGAATGTTGTAGGCGCTGGCATCTTTTAGAATCATCCCTGCCTGCAGGGCTTCTTTCTGGATTGCCAGCGTGAGCAGAGCGGCATCCTTCAGTTGGGAGAAGCACCATTCGTAGGGGTAAGAGATGAAGGGAATCGCTTCCGGCTCAATCACCCGGTAGCAGGTAGAGGGATCAAGCGGGTCTTCGTTGACTTCTTGATGGGGAATCAGCCAGCCTCTGTCTATCAGGCGCTGATACAACCCGGAGCGCATCAGGTGGTCGTATTCGCGCGCATAAATGGAATTGACCTGCCGGTACAGGCGCCCTCCGCGTCGGAAGACCGAACCACTGGGATCCCGAAACGAGGCGCGATGAACTTCCAGACCTGACGCTGGCTCAGGGTTGAGGGTCATGCGAATCTTTTTTGCCAAACAGGGCAGTGATTTTCTTCCAGAAGACTTTAATCAACACCCCGCCGCCGAGGACGGCTCCCAGAATGATTTGTAGAAGGACACTCCCTGTTCCCGGATCTACGTACATTTCTTGCTCCCACAATCAAAGGTTGCAGGAAAGTATAATGGCATGGAGGGGGGACGTCAAGTTGGGGGATTTCAGCACGCCCCGGGTATTCAGGGAAAGGTTTATGCTGGTTCGGAAGAGAGCGCTCATTTTTGGGATTCACAGCGATTGTCCGGTATGGGGGGGACATACCGGACAATCTTCAGGGAGGGAATGCCACCAGCATTCCGGTTCAACCCGGGGGGGACGGGCTGAACATCGATTGGGGGGAGACGCCCCTACCAGTAAAAGTTTTTTGGCATCTCCATTCATCATATAGCATATTTTTTTAGAGATTGCATTAGAAAAACATGAGAAAAATTACCTTATTTATTTCTATTTTTGCGGAAGAGATTCAGGTATTCCTCTACTTCCTCTTCGGAGACCCTCTCGGGCTTTTCGGCACCGGGAGCGGGTTTGGGGGCGCGGGCGCTCTGTAATTGTCGGGCGAATTCGTCCGCGCGCAGGGTGCGCGCCCGCAGTTTGCGGGCTTCGGCAAGGATTTGGCGGTCAGAGGTGACTACAGTGACTTCGACGGAACGCTTCCCCAGCCTTTGCAGGGTGGCGATGATGGCACTGTCGGCGGTTTTTCCTTCTGCCACCCAGTGGGTGATGATGCTGCCCACCCGGCGCTCTCCGGCACGTCCCGGCGGGGCTTTGTCAAAAAACACCTCGATGGTGCAGCGTCGCAGACGGGCAAACTCCTGCAACAGCGCAAGGAGCCGTTCTTCGTCCTCAATCTGGGCAAGGTTCAGACCCGGCAGGTGGGGGATGAGGTTGTGCCCGTCAATCAGGTATTTCACAGGTTCATTTTACCCCGCTTTTATGCTATGATTCAGAAACGATGAGACGCCCGCGTACTTCCTTATGGCTGTATCTGCTCTTGAACATCCTTGTGTCTGCCGCGACCATGCTGGCGGTGCTGTATGCCTGGGAGCGTGCCCATGGACGGGATGTAAGCATCCTGCCGGTCTTCCCCACCCCGGCAACGGTGCTGGCTAGCCCCACCCCCACCACCGCTCCCCCGCCGGTTGAGGTGGCGCCCTCGCCCACCCCTTACACCGGCGAACCGCTGGTGCAAATCGTCGCGGTGATTGGTGCAACCGACCCACAGCAGGAATACGTGGTGCTTAAACGGGTTGGAGAGGGGGATTTGAACATGGATGGCTGGGTCCTGCGCGATGAGGACGGCAATGAACTGCGCTTCCCCGCCGGGCTGACGCTCTTCCCCAACGGCGGACTGCTCATCTACACCCGCACCGGCACCGATACCGTCTCGGAACTCTACTGGAACCGCTCTGAAGCCGTGTGGCGCCCGGGCGAGGTGGTTTCGCTGGTGGATCCCGCCGGACAGGTGCACGCCACCTACACCGTGCCCTGAACGCGGCATGGCTTTTGAGACGGGTTTCGAGTAAAATCATCCCGCAAATACGCAAGGAGGGCATTCCATGGCGCAAGCCCTGTACCGCAAATGGCGTCCCCGCCTGTGGGAGCAGGTGGTGGGGCAGGATCACATCATCCAGACTCTGCGCAACGCGGTGCGCACCGGCAGAGTGGGACACGCCTACCTCTTTGCCGGTCCGCGCGGAACCGGGAAGACCACCACCGCGCGCCTGCTTGCCAAAGCGGTCAACTGCCTGGAAGAAGATCCGGCAAACCGCCCGTGCGATCACTGCGCCCACTGTGTGGCGGTCAACGAGGGTCGTTTTCTGGACCTCATCGAGATTGATGCGGCATCCAACACCAGCGTGGAAGATGTGCGCGACCTGCGGGACAAAATCAACTTTGCCCCCTCACAGGGACGCTACAAGGTGTATATCATCGACGAAGTGCACATGCTCTCCACGGCGGCGTTCAACGCCCTGCTGAAGACGCTGGAAGAACCCCCACCGCACGCCATCTTCATTTTAGCCACTACCGAGGTGCACAAAATCCCCGCCACGGTGCTGTCGCGCTGTCAACGGCATGAGTTTCGGCGTGTGCCGGTTCAGCAGATTGCCGCGCTTCTGCGTCAGAAAGCCACCGAAGACGGTCTGGCGGTGGATGAAGATGCGCTGGTGATGATTGCCCGGCAAGCCACCGGCAGTTTCCGCGACGCCATCTCCATCCTCGATCAGTTGTCGTCCACCGGCGAGCGGGTGACGCTGGAGATGGTGCAGAGCGTGCTGGGCACTGCGGCGGGCGAACCCATCCGACAACTGGTGGACGCCATCCTTGCCCGCGATGCCGCACAGGGCTTGCAGGTCATCCAGCAGACGCTGGACGGCGGCGCTGATCCGCGCCAGTTTGCCCGTCAGGTGGTGGATTACCTGCGTGGGCTGTTGCTGGTGCGCATGAACAACGCCGCGCTGGTGGATGCCACCGCCGAAAGCCGCGCCCAGATGGCGGCGCAGGCAGGGCGCTTTGAGGTGGAGCAACTGGTGGAGGTCATCCGCCTGTTTCACACCGCCGCTACCGAAGCGCGCACGGCAGTGCATCCCGGGCTGGGACTGGAACTGGCGCTGGTGGAAGCCACGCTGGACAGAACTCCCCCCGAGGCGCTGGCGGTGAACCGCCCTGCGGTGTCTGTACAGGAGTTGCCCGCCCCGGCTGTCTCCCAGGCGGGATCCTCTGCCCCTGTCAGAGAAGAACGGGCAAAGGTCAGCCCGGCGCCTTCGGCAAAACCCCAAACAAACGCAACCGTGCCCACATCTGCTCCATCCCCTGCGGCTCCGGCGCCCGCCCCGGCTGGCGGCTTGACGCAGGAGCATCTGCGCCAGAACTGGGATAAAGTGCGCGCGCTGGTGCGGGGGCGCAACAGTTTGACGGCGGCAGCGCTCAATTCCTGCCGTACTTATGCGCTGAAAGACGGGGTGCTGGTGCTGGTGTATCAGACCGAGGTCTTGAAGAAAAAGATGGAAACCGAGGATAACCTTGCCCTGCTGCGCGCCGCGTTGAAGCAGGTGCTGGGCGTGGAGGTGCCGGTGCGCTGTGTGGTGAGCGCAAAAGGAAACCTTCCGGAGGAGAGCGAGGGCGGATCGGGCAACAGCATGGTGCATGTGGCGCGTACGCTGGGAGGGGAACTGGTGGACAAACGCGAACACCCCTTCCCCGGCACGGAGGAATCGGGTACATTTTAGAGTGGAGGTTGATCATGGCAAAAGGATTCAATCGCCCGCCGATGGGTGGGGGCGGCAACATGATGGCGCAGTTGAAGAAACTGCAGGAGCAAATGGAACAGGCACAGGCGCGCCTGGCGGAGGAAACCGTCACCGGCACATCGGGCGGCGGTGCCATCAAAGTGATCATGACCGGCGATCAGCACTGTAAAGCGGTGGAGATTGCCCCGGAACTGCTTCAGGAAGTGGACGCCGACATGCTTCAGGACATGCTCCTGGCAGCCATCAATCAGGCGCTGGAACTCTCCCGCCAGAAGCAGGAAGAAATGCTCGGTCCGCTGGCGGGCGGGTTGGGTGGCTTGGGAGGATTGGGCTTTTAAATGGCAGGTTTACCGGCTCCGCTGGAAGCCCTGATCACCGCCTTTGAGCGCCTGCCGGGCATTGGACCCAAGACGGCATCACGGCTGGCGTTTTTCATCCTGCGTCAGCCGGATGAGGTGGCTCAGCAGTTAGCCGAAGCCCTGCTGGCAATCAAAAGCCAGACGGCGAACTGCCCGGTCTGCTTCAACATCATGCTGGCGGGGCAGGAGCGCTGTCAGATTTGCGCCGACCCGCGCCGCGACGAGTCCCAGTTATGTGTGGTGGAAGATCCGCTGGACGTGCTGGTAATCGAGCGCACGGGCGGCTTTCTGGGACGCTATCATGTCCTGCAGGGTGTGCTGAATCCTATTGAAGGCATTGGACCGGAGCAGTTGCGCATCCGCCCGCTCATCGAACGGGTGCAGGAAGGCAGGGTGCGCGAGGTGATCATTGCCACCAACCCCAGCATGGAGGGCGATGCCACTGCCCTGTACCTGCGCCAGCAGTTAGCCCCGCTGGGGGTGCGCATCACCCGCCTGGCGCGCGGCTTGCCCATGGGCGGCGATCTGGAATACGCCGATCAGAACACCCTTCTGCGGGCTCT